>Ga0187891_1001972_pt1 | contig 16464 bp, 15 predicted proteins | sample June2016WEW_21_4_FD_132990 | JGI IMG/M metagenome (GOLD analysis project Ga0187891, IMG submission 132990) | Peatland microbial communities from SPRUCE experiment site at the Marcell Experimental Forest, Minnesota, USA - June2016WEW_21_40 | ecosystem: Environmental > Terrestrial > Soil >... | reverse complement strand
TTCATGTCGAAGGGTTCCTTGGGAACGAGCCGTTCCGCAAGGCGCTGCACACCCTGATCGGCAGGCGAAGCCCAGTGCTCGATTGGGAGGGGGCGCAGGGTCTCATTCGAGACTGGGAGGCAGCCGGAGAGCGGAAGGTAGCTTCCACCCCCATCACGCTGCACAATGCCTGGGAGCAGTATCTGGAAGATGCGTCCGCCCGCCATTTGGCAGAATCAACAATTCGGAAGTACCGATACGCAGCTAGAAATATGGAGCTCTACGCGGAGAAACTCGGCTTCCGGTATCTGAAAGAGTTCACGCTGGAAACGCTCAGGAAATATCGTTCGGGCTGGCCCAATGAAAATCTCTCTGCGCTGAAGAGGCTCGGGCTATTGCGGTCGTTCTTTCGGTTCGGCTGCGATAGCGGTTGGATTCCTGATAACCCGGCGAAGAAACTCCGCAATCCGAAGATCGTTGATCGCCCCACATTGCCGTTTGATTCAGAGGAGATGGTTCGCATCTTGACGGCCCTCAACGCCTACGGGGATACGAAGCATCTCAATGTCCGCCGGGTGCGAGCTCTTGTTCTGTTGATGAGATTCACCGGCTTGAGAATTAGCGACGCCGCCACGTTGCCCTGTGCTCGCGCCGTGGATGGCAAGCTCTTTCTGTACACTTCGAAGGCTGGCACGCCCGTACATTGCCCGCTTCCACCGGTCGTCATCCAAGAGCTGGAACGGATTCGCAGGCCGGGCGAGGCGTACTTCTTCTGGACTGGAAGATCAAAGCCGAAGACGGTGATTACGCACTGGTGGAGCTGCATCCGCAAGGTTTTCAAATTAGCTCGAGTTGACCGAGGACACCCGCACAGGTTTCGGGACACGTTTGCAGTGGACCTGTTGTTGCAGGGAGTTCCACTGGAGCGGGTATCGGTCCTGCTCGGCCACAAGAGCATCAAGGTTACAGAAAAGCACTATGCGCCCTGGATACGTGCTAGGCAGGAGCAGCTTGAGGCTGATGTTAAGCGCGTTTGGGAATCCCACCCCGAGACACTTGGCGAGACGAACCACACGTATAACACACGCGGAAAGACCTCTCGCGCTAACTAATTCATTTCACAGGCCGTTTAGATGGCGGAGGGAGAGGGATTCGAACCCCCGAGCCCCTTTCGGGGCTAACGGTTTTCAAGACCGCCGGTTTCAACCGCTCACCCATCCCTCCGGTCTGTATTTTCAAGCACTTGCATTTGTGCCAAGGCTCATGGTAGCAGTTCTGGTAGCAATTGCGTGCGAAATTCCTATCGTAGCACTTTGCACCGAGTTGTTAACAACAATGGTAGCTTGAGCGTTTGGTACGGGGCGCAAAAAGCGAGAGGCAATCTCGGCAGCGTTCTGTTGGCCCTGATCGTTCTCTTCAATGTACCAATCAGCCGTTGTCTGCCAGCGGGAGTGGCCGAGCCGCGCCTGGATGTCTTTAATCGGAACACCAGCACGATAGAGCATCGTCCCCGCCCAATGGCGCAAACCGTGGAACGTCAGGTGAAGACCTTTCCTCTCTGCTGCTTTCTGAAGTTGCTGCTGTAACGCATGATCTTCTGTTAACGGTTTACCGTGGTCGAGAAAGACCAGATCATCCTCACCCTGGTTTTCACACATTGCTTTGAACGCCTTTAAGCGTGCTACCTCGAAATCCGTCAGGTACACGGGTGTTTGTGCGCGATGTCCCTTCGTGAGGTGCTCCTCCTTCCCCATGTACCGTGCTTCCAGGAACCAGATTTTCTTGCCTGCAAAATCTACCGCGTTCCACTTCAAACCAAATGCTTCCCCAATCCGGCACCCCATAGTAGCGACGAACCACGTCAGTGTGCGATACGGTTCCTTGAGGCTATCCACAACGGTTTGCACCAGTTCGGCATCCGGTATTGCTACTTTGCGCTTTGGGTCTTTCACTGGCATCTTGATCTTGTAGACCGGTGTGTCCGTCAAATACTTGCTGAGTTCTGCCTCTCGAAATATCGAGCCGAGGACCGTACGGATGTTGTCAACCGTATGTCGAGCTAGCCTTACTTGGTCGCGGTTCCGCTTGGGACGCGAGTTTGTAATCAGCAGTTGTACGTCACTTCGCCCCACGTTGTTAAGCTCCACGGCGCCGAGTTCGGGGATGATGCGTGCATCGATAATCTGCTTGTACGCTTTGCGTGTGCCGGGTCTCAGGTTGGGCCAAAACTCCGTCATGTAGTGTCCCTCGATGTATCTTTTCAAAGTCATGACCCCGTTTGCTTCTTGCGCTTGGTCTTCGACAAGCAGTGCCTCCGCTTCCATCTTATCTATGATCTTCGCAAGCTTCTTTTCGGCTTGCCGCTTCGTGATCTCGTCTTTCGTGCCTAAGTTAACCCACTTGTTCTTTCCCACGGGGTAATTTCTGTATAGCCCTCTGTAAACGTTACCTCGTAATTGAACGTGACCCTTCTGATGTCGCCTCCGAGACATTACTTTTCTCCTCCTGTCTCGAACGGCCACACTTCCATCTGGCAGACTACCATACGTGTCGTTTAGTCTTCCAGCGTTAAGCCAGGATGTGACTTCACCCAGCCGGAACCTTGGGCGGTTACCCACATAGCACGCCACAGGAATAGGATCAGCCACGGACCTATGATGCTTGTAGATGAATGAAGTGCTACAACGCAGCGAATCCGCCAGTTGAGCGATACTGAGAAACTCCTCCATGCCGGTTAATACTCTGAATTTGAGTGATGATTTTCGGACGGCACTTCCGGCGCTGAAGTCCGATTGGAGGGCCGCTGGCCTCAACTGCGGGAAATGCTCCGGGTGACTGAAGAAGAAGGAGTGCCGCCGGGCGAAGCTCAAGACGTTCCGCGCCACGTGCCTGACCACAATGCTGAACCATACTAACAGTCGGAATGTGCAGAAGCTCGCTGGCCACTCCTCCCAAACCACGACGGAGCGTAACCTCCGCCCGGCTGGAAGGCCCGACCTGCAAGCCGCTGCGAACCCGGCGTTCTCGCAGCCCGAGCTGTCCTGGGGGCTGGTTGCGGGCCAGCCCACTGAAAGCTAGGCGAGGATTCTGGCCATGCTGCGCCATTGGCCACGTTTCCGCCCGGCCATGCTCTTTCGCAGCAGCCTGCCCGACCGGGCGCACGGCCAGCTTCCTTAACCTTCGGGTACCTGCGCGTCCCGTCCGGATATCTGCACCGTCCGCCAGCAACATGGGCGCGAGAACATGATGCGCATTGGGTGTTACCTTGTCGGAAATGAGAAAGACCGGGTGTGGGAAGATGCTGCCCCGACCGCAGCAAGCGGAAAGTGAGACTCGTTATGGGAGGTGCGCAAACAGCTCGGCAGAGTGACCATCAGCCTGAAGCGTAATGAAGTGATTGGGGCCAATGGAGCGGCGGGTGCGGATCGAGGAACACTGAGGAGCCTGGCCCCCATCTTGATGTGGGTGATCGCCCCTGCCTTGTCGAAGGGAGATTGCGCGGACGAGCCACCGTAACCGGCGCAAGAATCCTGCGAGGATTGGAGCCAGGTACCTCGGCTCCTGCGGTTTCGGGTGGAGAACCGACGGCGCCCAAGGGCATACGGTTAGAAGCTTGTCGGCGTCAGTCCGCCAAGGCGAATCTGAATCCAGCCGGCGCCTGCCGTTCCGGAACAAGTCACTTTTCGGCTGGCAGTTGAGTAGAAGTGATGCCAGCACACCTTACGCCTCGTGGAGATCGCCATCACTCACCGCGCGCCGCTTTCAGAGCGGATTCCTCGCGGAGTTTTTCTCGTTCTCGATAATCGCGCATAAACTGAGTCCGCTTCGCCCTGCCTTCAGGAGTCTTCCGGAATGCGTTCTCGCGGCAGCGGTCTGAACAGAATGTCTGCCTCCGATTTTTCGCGAAAAGCCATGCGCGACACCAGTCGCATCGCCTGATTCGACGGAGGGAACCATCCTTGCTTAATCCTTCGATCACCTGGAGGGCAGCAACACTCCTCACGTATTCCAATCCTCGACCCGAACTGATGCGGCGAGTTAGAGAATCATGCCAGCGGGCACTCTCGTTCATCGCTCCGATTAATGCGGCAAACTCGCTCCCTAACTCCGGGATTTCGGCTAGGTTGAGCCAAGCCACGAGCCAAGCAACATTGTTATTCGTCGGGAGGAAATCGTGCTGTCTGCGCGCTGTGAACCGTGAGGCGGCTTCGGAATATTTATTCCAAAGAGCCTCGACGCGCTTAACTTCACGGCCCATCCTGTTCTGTAACCCACGACTCATTTTAATTTCCATGGTTACACTTCTTTACTGAATGAATTTTCTTCTCATGGGACCATATTAGCGACAGATGGGGAGGTTTGGCAATGGAGTCCGAGCGATTGGTCCTTAGCGTACAACAAGCGGCCCACACGGCCACGGCGGAGTGTTGCCTTGAGAGAACGGTCTGATGCCAGACTCGCTGACACAACCCGCGCTCGCGGGAAGCCGCCGAGGCTCGAATGGGTCCGGTTCGAGACGGTCTGGCGAGTCGAGGTCGGGCCAGTTGGCTAGCGTGGATTCTGGATTTCTCAGTATTAAGACGGAAGCAAGGAGAAGTTCTGGTGAAGGAGCTCACGCACGGTAGCCTATTTACCGGGGTGGGGATGATTGACTTTGGCCTGCAGGCGGCTGGCTTCCGAACCTTGTGGCAAGTGGAGCGCGACCGTTACTGCCTGGATGTCCTGCGCCTCCGGTGGCCAGACGTGCGCAAGCTCACGGACATAAGAGTTTGCGGAAAGCATAACCTTGAGCCAGTCACGATCATTTCGGGAGCGTTTCCGTGCCAGCAGGTTTCCGTCGCCGGAAACATGGAGGGAATCGGGACCGCAGACAGCCCCACCGACCGGTCCGGCCTCTGGTTTGAACAATTCCGCATCGTGCGTGAAATGCGGCCAGCTTGGCTCCTCGTTGAGAACCTGGATCGCCTCCTGCGTTCAGATGATGGCTCCAGGGTCATCTCCGACTTGGCGGCAGAAGGCTACTCCTGCTGGCCAATCATATTGGGAGCTAAAGACCTCGGCGCCCCCCACCAAAGACGGAGGACATGGATACTCGGCCATGACAACGACGCCCACCGCGACTGCCATTCTGGTGAAGGACCGGAGGCCCAAGGACTTCATCCTGCTGCCGAGCGGGCGGTGGCGCAAGCGCACAAACTCTGGAAAGACGGGAAGCATGAATTGGTTACAGGAAACGGCGGTGCGGGCAGTGACCCAGAACAGCAGGCTCAGGCCTACGCCGGAATTGTGCGAGATGTTCATGGCAATCCCGTCTGGCTGGACCGATTTAAATGTGCCGGGAACAGCGTCGTCTTTCTTGTCCCGGCCATCATCGGCTCCCTTGTTGCCGGCGTCGAACGAGCCAGCGGGGCAAGTTGACCAGCATGCTGGAACTTACGAGATCATGGAGGACACCATGGTTGAGGCTGTTTCCGAACAGAACTTGGCTGGCCCGCAGACTGGCGAAAATGTTTCGCGAGTTGAGGCCCGGTTCGAGTCCCTCGACGTTGAAGCGACGAGGAAGGCATACCAGGAGCTGAACTCAGAACTTGAGGGTGTGGCCACCACGGTCGTCCACACAATTGAGCAGGCCGCCCCGAAATTGGACAGGATGCAATCGCTCCTGAGCCAGCGCGGAGCCGACAGAAAGAAAATCCTCAAGAAGGCTGGCCTGCCGAAGTGGATGCAATGGGCGAGGGACTTCGCAAAGAAGCTCGACTGCACCGTTAGGACGATCCAACTGCACATCAAGCAGCTCCGCGAGGGCAAAGTCCCCAAGGCTTCCGCCGCGAAGCGGGAAAGAGGCAGCCCCACCTCGAAGCCAGTGAGGCTCGACGGCCGGCAGCAGGCCGCGTTGGTGAAAGCGCAGATGGTTGCCAACGACCTCGTCGCCGCATTGAAGAACGGCGCAGACTGGATGACGCCGCTCGCCGAGTTCGAGAAGGTCGCGGTCACTCCGGCAAGACTGGACACGTTCTTGAACGCCCTGAGCCCCGAGCTTGATTTGGAAAACGCCGTGGCGGAACTGGTCCACGCGCTGGAGCCGTGCGCGGACGCGCTGCCCGCGGCCGCCAAGTACGCGCTGCGCAAGGCCCGCATTTTGCTCGAATCCAAGTCCGGCAACGAACAATTGGTTCCAGGAGGACGGGCGCCAAGGGCGGCGAAGCAGGCCTTCCTGGGAAAAGACGGTCAGCATGACGGCATCCGGTCCGGCGTTCGGCCGGGGAATTTGCAAGCCAATGATGCGCAGAAAGCGCCGCTGGGCGCGAACGGATCCACGCCCCGGCCCAGCCATGGTGCCGCAGAGGAACCCGGGCGGCATGCTTCAGAGGCGGCGCACGCCGCATCCGGGGGCGTTTCGGAGGAGAGGCGCGAAGTGCCTGCCGCGTCGCCCAAAGTGGAAATTCCGGTCCGATTTTCCCACGTTCAATTGCCTTCGAGGGCGGGTAAGCGTACGATGATAGACGGGTCAAATTCAACGAACGAAATTCGAGTTTAGAAGGCTTTTCGGATTCTAGAAGATAGCTGTCTTGCGTCCGACCCCGGCGGGATATTCCAGAGGAACCGATATCCGCGGGGGGCGGTGTAATTATGCGCAGCAAGCGAGCAACAGATCCGCGGAAGAACGCGGCCGGAAACACAGCGCGATCTTGTATTAGCGTTTTTATCTTGCTGATCGTCGCCCTCGGCGCGGACCGTGGGTGGGCCAAATCAGCGTTTCAATCCGCGCACCAACGCCGCACTCCAGTACTTTGGCACTTCGCCTTTTTCATAGATGACCTTGGGCGCCCTGGGCAGCACCAATCGGCGGTTTTCCCGCGGGCCGGGTTTGAACAAACGGGAGGGCTGCTGAAGAACGCGCAAATCACCGAACGGACGGAACTCCAGTTCCGCGGGGAGTTCTTTAATGTGTTTAATCATGCCCAATTCCTGGCTCCGGCCGGCAGCTTCATCGCCAGCAATTTCGGCCAGGTAACGGCTGCCCGCGATCCCCGTATTGGGCAGGTATCGGTGAAGTCTTTGTTCTAAGAGGAGCCGCTCCCGATGACAGCGAAGGCACGAACTCATCGCATCATCCAAGTCGACTGGCCCGAATTCGGCGTGGCCTCTTATCCCCCGCAGGCGCCCGCCTCCGAGTTCGAGAAAAGGACCAACGACCTCCGCGCCATGATGGGCGAACGGGAACTTACGCATCTGGTGGTCTACGGCGACCGCGAGCATTTTGCCAACTTAGCTTACCTGACCGGTTTCGACCCGCGATTCGAGGAAGCTCTGCTCATAATTTCCCCCGCCCGGAATCCGCTGCTGGTCGTCGGCAACGAGTGTGAGGCATACCTCGCCGTGAGTCCGCTATTCAGCGATGGAAAGTTGAGAAAGGAACGCTTTCAGCCGTTTTCCTTGCTCAATCAGCCGCGGGACCAGAGCCGGTTCGTCCGTGAAATTTTTGCCGGGGAAGAAATCGGCGAGACCTCGATGGTCGGATGTGTGGGATGGAAATATTTCTCTGATCGCGAACATCCCGACGCCCGGTATGCGATAGATATCCCATCATACCTCGCAGACACGCTACGGGCGCTTGCCGGAAGGAACCGTGTAGTCAACTCTACGGATTTGCTGATGCATCCGGGTTACGGCCTGCGCAGCTTCTGCTCTCCCTCCGAGATTGCCTATTTCGAATACACGAATGTCCTTGCCTCGGACGCGATGAAGCGCATGATTTTCGGAATGCGGGAGGGCATGACGGATCATGAGGTGGTCGCGCTTGCCGGCATCAACGGCGAGCCGCTCGGGTGCCACATCACGTTTACTACGGGGCGCACCGCGAGGCTCGGCCTTTCCAGCCCCAAGGATGAAAAGATCCAGCGTGGACACACCCTTGCCACGAACATCTGCTATTGGGGCAGCAATAGCGCTCGCGCGGGATGGATCGCGTCCTCAGCTTGCGACCTTCCAAGCGAAGCTGCTGACTATATTGCGAACTATGCCGGTCCCTACTTCGAAGCCATGAGCGAGTGGTTTGCCCTCCTCAAGCCGGGCACTTCCGGGGGGCAGTTGTGGCGCCTGATTCAGGAGCGCCTGCCCTTCGAGCGATTCGAGATTTTCTTGAATGCAGGCCATCTGATTCACCTGGATGAATGGCTCAGTTCGCCGATTTATGAGGGCTCGGAGGTGGTCCTCCATTCCGGTATGGCGATGCAAGCGGATGTCATCCCCGGTTCGCCGGTGTATTTCTCAACCCGCATGGAAGACGGGCTGATTCTGGCCGACGAAGCGCTTCGCAAGAAACTCAGCAGTGATTTTCCTGCGTGCTACGGGCGCTGTCAAAAGAGGCGAAAGTTCATGACGGATATCTTGGGCATCGGCCTACCCGAAGAAGTATTGCCCCTGTCGAATATACCGGGAATCGTGCCTCCGTTCTTTCTTGCGCCGAACAGCATCCTTGCGTTGTAGGGGCAGCTCTTGCGGCGGCCCCGGGGCAAGGACAAGGGCCGCTCCTACAAGTGAAGGAGATCTGCCCCTGACTGCCACGAAAACCACGTCCACCGCGCCTCTTCAACTGCGGCGCAATTCGCTCGGGCTTACGGAACTGGTGTTCCAGGCCATCACGCACATCGCCCCGGCGGGCAACATCGTCCTCACCTTTCCGATCATCGCCCGCGAGGCGGGACCGGCCATGCCGGTGTCGCTCCTGCTGACGACCATCGTGTGCTTCCTGATCGGCAATACGGTGGCGCAGTTTTCCGCCTACCTGCCGTCGAGCGGCGGTTACTACTCTTTTGCCACCCGAGGGCTCGGGAGCCGAGGCGGCTTCATGGCGACCTGGAGCTATCTGATGTACGATCTCCTTGGACCGGCCGCAACTAACGGGTTTCTTGGCTACATGCTCTCGGACATGCTGCGGACAGGGTTTGGCGTGCGCGTACCGTGGTGGCTCATCGCGGTGGCGGCATCCGCCATCGTCTGGATGCTCACCCACTACGGAATTCGCCTGTCGATGCGAATCACAACCCTTTTCGGCGGCCTCGAGATTTTGATCATGTTGGCGCTCGCCATCACCTTCCTGGTTCATCCGGGTCGCGGCTCGAGCTACATCGCGCCATTGAGGCCGTCCTCGTCGCCGCACCACTTCACCGGCATCCTGGCGGGGATGGTCTTCTCGGTGCTTGCGCTGAGCGGCTTCGAAGCTCCGGCGCCGCTCGCCCAGGAAAGCCGCCGGCCGGGCAGGTACGTTGGCTTGGCGGTCAACCTCTCGCTGCTGGCGATCGGGACCTTCTACGTCTTCACATCCTATGCGAGCGCGGTCGGCTGGGGCACCGGCGACATGGCAGCCTTCGCCTCCAGCCCGAACCCCTATTACACCCTTGGACACTCGCTGTGGGGCGCCGGCTGGTGGCTCGTCGTGCTTGCGGTCATCAACAGTTCGGTGGGAACCGGCATGGCTTCCACCAACGCGGCGTGCCGGGTGATGTACACGATGGGCCAGGCGGGTACGCTCCCCGCTCGTTTCGGCAAGATTCATCCCGTACACCGAACGCCTGCGTTCGCTATCGCCTTTCTGCAACTGGCGGGCATCGCTGCGTTCCTGCTGGTGGGTGTGCTGTTGCGGCCCGAACAGATCCTGGGTTTTCTCGGCACCATTGCGACGCTGGCCGTCATCATCCTCTACGCCACCGCAAACCTCGCCCTGCCTTCCTTTATGCGCCGGGAGCACCCGGATGACTTCAGCTTCTGGCGGCACGCAGCGATCCCTTGGATGGGGACTTTGGCGCTATTGCCCGTCCTGATCGTGACTGTCTACCCCGTACCCCCTCGGCCGTACAACCTCACCCCGTATTTGTTCGTTGTGGCGCTCCTCATCGGCTTTGGATACATGCATTGGCTCGTGACGCGTCGCCCCGGAGTGCTCGAACGGGGCGCCACTATGCTCGTGGGACGCCGCACCAACGCTGAGGGCGACGTAGACTGGGACGCACCCACGCCTTAAGGTTCGGTTAGATCTTAGCCACGGCCTCCACGCTGGCGTCGCCGTTGTGCGGGAGGTGGTGACCGCCCTGCCAATACGCCGCATGGCCGATTACGCACACAGGCTAAGGCCAATGGAAATCTTCCGAAAACACTGTGAAGACCCACGGCAGCCCACCCCACCCAGCCCCCTCGCGACATATATAAGAAAGACAAAGAACCTTTCGTTAGGTGGCGAGAGGTGGGTACCCATGGGTGGGGTGGTATACCCCGGGTATTTGTGGAATTTCTGGAATTCCCGCCTTGTGACGGAGCGGAAAGGTGGAAGAGGACACTGGAGTATCTGGCGGAGGAGGAAGCTTCGGCTGACGCTGGCCCGCGAACAGGAAGGGAGTCAGATTGCTGAGCTAGCCAGGAACCCGTGCCCGCTTCATCGCCAATCTGAAGGGCCAGGTTTCTGAAATGTTGGCGTGCCATTTTCACAAAGCACGGCGATTCTCCCGCATTCTTGGGGGGGGACACTATCTTGGGGGTGACTCTCAGAGGAGACATCAGGGGGACACTCGCGACAGGGATCCAGGGGGATCACTCGCGACAGGGACCCAGGGGGGTCACTCTCGACAGGGACCCAGGGGGGTCACTCTCGACAGGGACTAACCCGCCCTAATAAAGACAAAGAAGAAAAGAGAAAGAGGAATGCATCTCTAAGGGGGAAGACTCCTTCTTTTTGCGGCAGTGATTCCCCGTGACCAATTTGTTTTTTGGCCATGTTCGAGATTTCGCCACTAAGCCCGTTTTTGCAGGCAAACCCGCCAAATCCTCACACCGTTCAAAGATGTTCAAACTTTCAGTATTTAGATATAGGCCGGTCCGGAGGGCCAGCCCAGAGGAGGAAACAGGAATGAGGCCAGCAACCGAGGCGGCGCACAGGCAGGTCGCCTTGTACATGAAGAATCACCCGGAGCTCAGCTTCCAGGCGATTGCCGCGAGACTCGGCATCTCGATCAGCAGCGTGACCAGGATAGCCAGGCTGAACGGCCTGTCCAGGCCGCGCACGCTGAAAATCCACATCCCAAAGGAGGAAAACTAGTTGAGCAAATCCACCCGTTCGTTTGACCGTTTGACGGACCCATCGGCGCCGCCCCCGCAGGACGGCCCAGTCACAGACAATGAGGCCAAGCAGCCGAAGCCCGCGCCTGGGCCGGCAGTGCAGGACGACGACCCAGACGCGATATACGCCCCGGAGAGCATGGCGCTCAAGAGCTCCGACATCCATCTCGCCGGCGCCACCACCGAAATCAAGCTCCCCAACCGCATAACCGTCGACAAGCCCTCCAAGCAGGCGTACTTCCGCCATCATCCCGATTTCTACCTCAAGACTTTTCTCATCAAGCACGAGGCGACCCGCGCCTGGTACTACCCTGCGACTCCCGAGGTGCGCGACCTGCTTTCGGAGTTTGTCAGGGTCGTCGAGCTGTACCGCTACGTCACGCTACTCGGAGACTTCCGCTTCTGGCCCATCACGGTGACGGAGGCCGAGAACGACTGGAACGAGTCCGCCCGGGAAATCATCCAGCAGTCCGTCGAGGAGTGGGTCGGGTTCCGCTCGCTCGAGGGCCGCTACGAAGTCCGGCATCCAAACGGCGACCATCCGGAACCGAAGTGGCCGAAAGCGGCGATAGGAAACCAGCGGACGCCCCGGCAACCGATCCGAATCCGCAGCTTTTGGATGATGGCGCTGCCTCAACGCAGGAGACACCGGGAGAGACCACCGCCACACCCATGGAGCCTGTTCAGGCTATAGTCGCCATCGATACCAGCGGGAGCAGCGGCGGTGTGGTATGCCAGTAAAGAAGCAGGAGCGATAGATCGTGACCAAGGAACTACAAAAGAAGCAGCCTACAGAGTCCGTCGTGGACCTAGCTGTGAGCGCAGTTGAAGACAGCGACCGCCCCGTGGACCTGCCTGTCGGAGACGTTGACCCTTCGCCCACTGCCCTCGGCCTTCCCCAAGGCGAGCGCCGGGAGTCGTGCTCCCGCTGCTCCCGCCCCGCTGTCGATGCGTGCAGCGAGTGCGGCTCCCCATTGTGCGAGGAGTGCGCACAATAAAGCCAGAAGACTTCGCAGCCCGGCGACATATTTGAGGGACATTAAGCGGGGACCGAGTTCCTCGTATTCTTCACCGCAAATCGAGGGCGAACCGAAATCGCCAAAGCACGTGCAAATCACCGCACCCCAGCGGGACGAGCGGATTGCCAACCGCGAACTCGGAACCATCGAACAGATCGACGCGGAGGGAAATCTTCAAATCCCGCTGGACTCCGGCCAGGATGTGCAATTCAACATCCGGGAACACCCGCATGTCGATTACGGCTATGCCGTCACCAGCCACAGCAGCCAGGGAGCCACCGCCGACCGGGTACCCGTGCATGTGGACACAGAACAGGCCCACGACCAGCTTGTCAATTCACGGCTGGCCTATGTCTCCGTCTCACGCGGGCGCTGCGATGCGCAGATTTATACCAACGACGCAGAAAAGTTGGGTGAACACTTGAGCCGTGACGTTTCGAAGCAGTCCGCAATGGAAACCGGGCACCAAATGGGTGGCCAAAACCAAGGCCACGTAGCTGAAAATGCCGACCCGCAATCAGTGAGCGAGTCGCATGACCACGGGGAAGGGTACGGCATGGAGCATTGACTGCGCACAATGGGCAGGCCCGTCCAAAGCGTTTCCCCACTGTCCCGACAGCACCGCTATTGCTCCACTTACCGCCTTTCATACATCAAGGTCAATGCCCGCTCCGGCAAGCTCCTCCGCAGTGTTGAACAGAATTGCCCCTTCTGTTCAAGATAGATTGGCGTCGTGGCCACGATGCAGCTAAAATATTGAGAATGACTTTTGACCTTGATGTTCTGCGGAAAAAGACAGAGGAGCTGCTATGTAGCCGCGGTGTCTTCGATATTGACGACTTCGGCTGGTTGAACGAGAACGACGCTGACCCTGAGTTTATCGGATACGCCATGTGGGCACTGAGTCCTCCGTACGCCCATGACTTTGACGGTTGGCAGAATAACACACCGCCAGGCCGAGCACCCACGGAAGCCGAACAGCAACTGATGGAACTAGGCCACGACTTCTTTGGCCTGATGAAGACGGCTCGCCACTTCATTGGCTACACGTTGCTCCATCAGCCTGCGGTGCTGCCCCTCCGCGTCGAGCCGACAGCTTTTGACTTCAGTGAGTTCGCCGCTCTTGTCGCACTGACGTCGGCTGCCGACCGGCTGAGCGACTTCATCAATGTGACGACCCTCGGGAGGAAGACTAAGGAGAAACGCGTACCTATCAAGGCATGCGCCAAACTTCGAGAGTCGGGCTTGGGAGTTGAAGCAGACGAGCTACAAGAGGGATTCAAAGCTATCCTGAAAGCACGAGATGCTCGAAACGAAGTAGTACACGGACTCGCGACCCTGCCCGCGTACACGGAAAAACTATTGATTGCCGCAGAGTGCAAAGCGTTCGAAGAGAAGCGATGGCATGCCGCCAGTGATCGAGAAGTGCCATACCACGAACATGGAGATGTAATTCGCGAATTCGGCGCACAGGAGCTGGCTGACGTGGAGGCGCGGGCAAAGTTGCTGTGCGACTGTTACGTAACGCTCGTCAAATTGGGCGAGCTCAGTTTTCGGACCGAAAATGTTTGGCGGCACCGCCAGAAATTGTGACGAAATGCAGCGTCAGCGCTGCGCATTGTCTCCTTCCGCCTGGCAATCTGGTTCATCGAGACACAACGTCCATTATGTCGGGCTATCTGTGACTGCCCTTCACGCTGTTGCCCACGTCTACGCGCCAACCCAAGCGGGGCAGACAAACCCACCCACTCGACGACACAAAGATGGCGGGCTGGGTTAGACCCACTTATGCGGCCCGCCCTGAAAAAATACCCCTTGACAGCCTTACGGTTGACGCATAGTTTGGCAGGGAGAGGAAACAATGGAACATACCAAATCCTACCATCTTAAATGCTGGCAAGATAAATTTCCGGGGCCGCTTCCTCACTTTCTTCTTGGACCACACCCGTCGCCTGAAGATGCAATATGCGACATTTGCAAGCATCCAATTAAGGCCGGTGAACCGATTGTGGATGACCCAAGGGTGGAAGGTTCATAAGTCGTATGTTGCCGAGGACTTGACGGAGTGGAAATTTGGGAAGTGGACGGTTATAAAGCCAAACACACTCCGCGGGCTGGCGAGGATGGTTGTTTTTTACCGTCTTCGCCAGCCCGCCAGTAGCTCATATCCCTAACCAAGAGAAGGCTGTCACCTTGAATCCCAAAGAGCGAAGTTTGCCGAAGATTGAGTGCAGGTGCGCCAGACCCAAAATGAACAGTCCGGTTTCATAGTTCTCCATCTCAGCCTGAACGTTCTTCGCCATCCGATTTTCCCGAGTTTCCTGATTCTCGAAAGGTCCGTACTCCCTCATCTCTGGGGCCTTCCAGTGCTGAAGCTCATCACCGCCTGCGAATTCAGGAAGCTGTAGAGTGCCGTCATATCCGGGACAATTGATGGGATTGGTGTAAGTGCGATACTCCGGTTCGTCTGGGGTGCCGACGTTAGTCCAGTGGAAAGCCGACTTCGTGGCCAATGCCTTTTTCTCAGCAAATGCTTTGGTGAAGGATTCTCGCTTCTTTTCAAACCACTCCTCCATCACGACCTGCGCACCGAACTTGGATATCAAGCAATCAAGACGTTTTTCTAACTCTGAATTCCGGGCATTTCCTAGCACTTGATATTCATGCACGGTAGCAAGCATCACTACGGTCTTCATTGAGAAGTTCTCCCAACCATCACAAGCGGTTTTCGTGGGTGGTAAAACACTTGCCAGGCGGCTAGCGTTCCCGGCACCACCTATGGGTCAAGGAAAAAGGGTCAAGGGTCAGCTACTTCCCCGCCACAACGGAACCCGAGGTAGTTGGACCAGTAGAATGGAACGACCCTGACGCGGATCGAAACGCGGACGCTCCTGCGATAGTCGACCCAGGACCCGCCACGCAGAACGCGCCAAATACGGTTCGTCGCCCCTGTAGGGTCTTGCGCCGGGCTGTTCTGGTAATAGTTCTGGTCGTACCAGTCGTTCACCCACTCCCACACATTCCCCAACATGTCGTACAGCCCGAAACAGTTGGCCCGCTTCTGGCCCACCAGGTGCAGCTGGCTTCCGCTGTTTGAAGCATACCAAGCAACTTCGTCCAGCGACCCGTAGCGGGCCTCACTGCTCCCTCCCCTCGCCGCATACTCCCATTCGGCTTCCGTGGGCAGACGACCTCGTGCCCAGCCGCAATACGTGTTCGCGTCATCCCAGCTTGCGTTCACGATGGGCATCTGCTCGTTGCTCCAGCCTGGGTTGAAGCCTGGAGCGTCAGGCATGGCTTTTCCTGTGGCTGCCACGAACCGCTTGTATGCGCCCACCGTCACTTCCGTCTGCCCCAGCCAGAAACCTTTCGTGATAGTCACCTGATGCGGCGGTTTCTCGTCGTCGTTACATTCAGTGTCCCCTGGCGAGCAGCCCATCATGAAAGTCCCTGGCGGTATCCAAACATACTTGAGGCCATCCTTCGCATTCTCCCGCACTTCTCCTGGGGTTCGGACCGTTTGGGAGACGGTGGCTTCAACACTGGTCTCTCGTCCGGTTGAACCAATTGCATTCTCCCCACGCCGCCACAGTTTGATGGTCTTGTCCATGCTTCCCGAGGCCAAGAGCTTTCCATCCGGGCTGAAGGCGACGGAAAAGACCATGCCATCGTGTCCGGTCAGAGTTTGCCTCAGGTTACCGGAGGCCACGTCCCAGAGCTTGATGGTCTTGTCCCCGCTTCCGGAAGCCAAAAGCAGTCCATCGGGGCCGAAGGCCACGGAATTGACCTCACTATCGTGTCCGGTCAGGGTTTGCTTCACGGCCCCAGAGGCCACGTCCCAGAGCTTGACTGTTCCGTCGTCGCCTGCCGAGGCCAGCACTTTCCCATCCGGACTAAATGCGACAACTGTGATGGCACCGTTGGTTTGTCCAGTTAGCGTTCGCCTCGGGTTCCCAGTCGGCATTTCCAAGAACTCGACCTTATTGTCTGCCGGGCTTACGGCCAGCAGTCTCCCATCCGGACTGAAAGCAACGGGAACCTCCCTGCCGACAATCGCCTGCTTTGGCTCCCCAGTGGAAAGAGTCAGGGTTTGCTTCACCGCCCCAGAGGTCACGTCCCAGAGCTTGACAATGGGGTCCGTGCTCCCGGAGGCCAGCACTTTCCCATCCGGACTAAATGCGACCGAAAGGACCGAGCCGTGGTGTCCGCTCAGCGTATGCCTCAGCTTCCCTGAGGCCACGTCCCAGAGCCTAATCGTATTGTCGCCGCTGCACGAGGCCATCAGTCTCCCATCCAGACTGAAGGCGATATCAGCGAGATATAAGGAATCCCCCTTGTGGCTGGCGAGCGTTTG
>Ga0187891_1001962_pt1 | contig 16506 bp, 28 predicted proteins | sample June2016WEW_21_4_FD_132990 | JGI IMG/M metagenome (GOLD analysis project Ga0187891, IMG submission 132990) | Peatland microbial communities from SPRUCE experiment site at the Marcell Experimental Forest, Minnesota, USA - June2016WEW_21_40 | ecosystem: Environmental > Terrestrial > Soil >... | reverse complement strand
GCTCCCGGCGTCTCCTATATTCCCTACACCACTTTTGGCCTGATCAGCGTCATCGTCGTCGCTGCCCGCAGCGCGCAGCAGACCGAAGTGAGCGGAACGGCCGTAACCCCACCGACCGATGCGGGTTCAAGCGTCGGCGACCAGAACTCCCCTGGCGCGATCACCATCAACGGAACCTAAGAAATGTCTACTCCAGGACAGCCCCTCAATTTCGAAGAAGCCGATCCCGCTCCGCCGAGCGGAACCGTCAACGTCGTCTTTCAAGCCGACACCCCGACTCCGCCTCCAACCTCAGTCGTGCGCAATGTCTCGGCCTATATGCCGGCAATGACAGCCACGGCGCCCGGCGCTGTGCCGACACCGCCAAATGACTCCACGAAGTTCTTGAACGGAGAAGGCGGCTGGACGGTTCCGCCAGGCGCAGGAGGAAGCGGCAGCGGCAGCGCCCCGAGTTCACTATTCTCGAAAACCTATTACACCTCAGCCACGCGCGCCCTGGGCACGGTATATCAGAACACCACCGGCCAGCCGATCATCGTGATGGGCTACCTCTCGCAAAACGGCTCGAACATCATGACCGCCTACTGCGACGCGACGGCAACCCCATCGACGGTGGTGAATGAGCAGCTCAACAGCGGCGGCACGGGCTACGCGGATTGTTTCTGCTTCATCGTCCCGAACAACTACTACTACAAAGTCGCCGCCACAAGCGCCAGCTGGGGCCAGTGGGTCGAATGGGAGATCATCTCCGGCTCCGTTACCTTCTCTGGGGAGCTATCTGGGAGCCGGGCGCTTTCGACTGTCTACCACAACACGAGCGGCAACGCCATGCTGGTCGTCGCGGACATTTCGGGAATCGGCGGCAATGTCCATCTCACCGGCCTGAGCGATTCTTCGTCAAGCCCGACAGCGGTTGTATGGCTATCGGAAGAGGGGGGCTCCAGCCATCAGACCCTTTGGATGATGATTCCGAGCAATGACTATTACGAAGTGACCTGCTCGGGCGGGGCGGTTGCGCATTGGAATGAGTACTCACTGCCCTTCAGCGCCACTAAGTCGACCGACTATGCCTCGTCTCCGGTCGCCTACCGCAGTTTGGCTCTCGGGATCTATCCCCAGTTCTCGGCCTATCCGAACAACTCGGGAGCGGATATTTTCACCGTCGCCTGCATCACCCTTTCGGCCGCCGGCAACCTCTGGGGATGCTCGGGGGGCGGCGTCCCACCGACCTTGATTTCGTGCATGTCCTCCAGCTCAGGATCCGAAGTCTGCGCGGTTCCTTTGTTGACCCTCATCGGCGAATTTTACGGCCTGCTCTACAACGTCGGAACTCCCACCCTTACCCACTGGTGGGACTGCGCCCTGGAGGCGCATGTCGGAAGCTAAGACTTTGATCGCGGTGACCACCTGCCATGCCTTCCGCGACCGGGCGGACGCCGTCCGCCAAACCTGGGGCGCGGAAGTAGAAGGCGCGGACATTCACTATTTTCTGGGAAGAGGCGCGGCACAGCATCCTGATGAAGTGATTCTCGACTGCGATGACGGCTATCACCATCTGTCGGCAAAAACGCAGTTGATCCGGCGCTGGGCGCTCGAACATGGATATTCCTACCTTTGGAAAATCGATGACGATACCTACGTGCGCCCGGAGCGCCTACTGGGTAACGGCTTCGGCACGCTCGATTACGTAGGACGTTTGCGCGGTCCTTCGGGCAACTATCCCGGGCCTTACGCCTCCGGGTTCTGCTACGGCCTCAGCCGCAAGTCTCTTGAGCTTTTGGCTCCCCTCGAATGGCGCGTGAATGAGGATTTCTCCGAAGACCGCTGGACCGGGAACAAGCTGCTCTCGCTCGGTATCAGCCCACACAATGAACCGCAGTTCGTGGTGCACTCCTCGAAGGCAAACGCCATCAGCGGACGGGAAGCGCCCTTGCTCGGCAATTCGGTGATCGCATCCTGTGAGTACGTTCCGGCGGAGATGCGCAGGATTCATGCCGAATTCAAATCCGGGAAGCGCTCGGCCATGCAGCAGTACCAGCAGCCTGCGGGGTCGCTCTCCCGCGTGGCCGTCATGATCAAGACTTTCCTCCGCGACGGATATCTCATGGCCTGCCTCAATGGGCTGGAGAAGAATTTCTCGGATGCGAAGATCGTGGTCGTCGACGATGGTTACGAATCAAAAGAGAAGATCACGCGCTACGCCGAGCTGCGGCGGAAAAAACATGCTTGCCTATGGCTGCCCTTCGATTCCGGCTTTGGAGCGAAGGCGAACGCCGCAATTCCCTACTGCGATAAGGAATATGTCCTGATCGGATCGGACGATTTCGACTTCGCCGATCCGAAAGCCCGCGCAGGTGTCGAAGCCATGCAAAAAGTTTTAGATGCGGTCCCCTCACTTGCCTTGGTCTCCGGGCATGTGAACGGCAGGCCGTATGAGTTCATCTGGGAAGTGGGTGAGAAGAGTTTGCGCGAAGTCCCCGCATGCCACGGCTCGGGCGAAGTGGATGGAGTGAAGTACAACATCGTGGATTTAACCGTCAATTATTCCCTGATTCGGACCAAGGTTTTTCAGCCCCAGTACGGCGAGATCCGCTGGGACGGGGGCGAGGTAAAAATAGGCGGCGGGGAACATTCAGGTTTCTTCATCGACCTGCAAAGGACTTACTGGGGAGTGGCCGTGGTCCCGGAAGCGAACATCAATGAGCTTCCGAGCAATTTCCGCTGGATGCACAATTCCTACCCAGCCATGCGGGGACGGGCGCGAACTCCGGGAAGGCCGTGCCTCAAAAAGCGCGGGATCGATCGCTACATTTTGGCGGACGGGACGGTGGAAGTCTCCTAGATGCAAATCCTAGTGGGAATCCTCGGCTGTGAATGCCAGAGACACATGAACCAGGTCATCCGGGAGACTTGGCTGGCGGGAACGACCGTCGATTACAAGTTCGCGATGGGACGGGTTCAGAATCCCGCCGCCGACGAGCTTTCCCTGGACGTTGAGGACGGCCGGGACGGACTTACCCACAAGACCCAGGGCATGATGGGCTATGCCTTGCTGCATGGCTATGACTTCCTTTTTCGGTGCGACAACGATACCTACGTGGTCGTTGATCGGTTGCTGGCTTCCGGCTTTGAGACACGCGAGGTCACGAATGGCTACGGAGGCACCGGCATCTGGCTTCGGGCCGATGCCATGCGAGAGTTGCTGGCTTATGGCCAGCCCGTCTTCAGCCCGAACAGCGGGGTCTGGGAGACCTGGGACACTTGGGGAATGTATGACGACAAGTGGATTACTGCCACCAGGTTGCAGCTAGGTAAAGGCTATCCCTACATAGACGAGCGCTATTCCTTCGGACGGGACCAAGGTCCTCTGCCCAGGAATGATGTGATCACTTACCACCAAGACCAAGGCTTCTCGCTTCGCATTGGTGACAGGATGCGCGAAGTGCATAGCAGGTTCAAGGGGAAACAATGACCGCATACGAAATTGCCGATCAAGGCAATGCAATCGAGCCCGGGCAGAACAGAGGAGAGTTCGCGCAGCTCATTGAGATCCTCCAACAACGCAAAGTAAAGAACGTCATGGAGATCGGCACCGAAGGTGGGTGTACGTTCTACGCCTGGTGCAAGGTCGCAGCCCCGGAGGGAATTAAGATTTCGCTCGACTGGCAGGATTCGGGCGTCGGTCGTGGGCGCTTTATCGACCCTGCCGCACGAATGCCGCGTGATGCTTTTCTTAAGTCATTTGCGCCCAACGTCGTTCTCATCGAAGGCAACTCCCACCTTCCCGAGCAACTGGCCGCGGTGAAAGCCGCACTCGGTTGCGAGCTCTTGGATTTTCTCTTCATTGACGGGGATCACTCGCTGAAAGGCGTAGAGCAGGACTGGCTCGATTACAGCCCTCTTGTCAGACCAGGTGGGATTGTTGCCTTCCATGACATCAAGACCTGCACTTATCACGTCCGAGCCGGATGCTACGTGCATGATTTCTGGGCGGCTCTACGCGCCAACAAGACGGAACTCCGAAGCGATGAGCACGTGTGGGGTGGGATCGGTCTGGTGTACGTATGAGAAAAATGTTCCTCGGCATCATCGGCTGCGCAAATTACGCGAGAAAGGGCTGGCACCAGGTCTGCCGCGACACCTTTCTGACGGATGCGCCCAAGTACCCAAACCTCTCCTACAAATTCTTCATCGGTGACGGGACTGTGCTCAAGGGAGACGATGAAGCTTCGATCCAAGCTTCATGCGGCGGCTACGACCGGACGCGCGGCATCGACTACGGGGTGAAGTGTCGCACCTGCGCCGAGGTCACGAAGAAGGAACAGCCCTACGTTCCTGAAGCAGATGAAGTTCTCTTGCCATGCGAGGATGACTTCGTTCATCTGCCAAGCAAGCTGCGGTTGATGATCCAGTACGCCCATGCCCAGGGCTTCGACTACTTTTTCAGGGCAGACTCGGATGACTATATCGAATTGAACCGGCTGATGGCGCTGGACGTTGAACCGCACGACGTCATTGCGCATCCGAGCTTTGGCGGCGGCTGTGGCTGGATCTTGAGTCGCAAAGCGATGGCTTTGCTGATCAAAGAACCGATCGGCAGTTTTATCGACGAGGTCTGGGCGGGGAACTGCTTTCGCAGAGTCGGGTTGCCGGTGCATGGCGACGAGCGCCTGTCAGACTTCGATGTGACCAAAGAGAACGGCATCATCTGCACCCACTGCGGCTGGATGGCCGGCTACGTGCCCCAACGGATGTACGACCTGCATCGGAGATATCGGGGGTGAAGTACCTGATCGCGATTTCCTCCTGTGAGGCCTTTGAATCGAACGGCTTCAACCAAGCCATGCGGGATACTTGGCTGGCAGACCTATCGGATCCGCAGTTCAAGGATATTGACTACCGGTTCTTCGTCGGCCACGGGGCGAACGGGTTCGGCAACACTTCCGAGGGCTACACAAAGAACGATCCGCGCTGTAAGTATGACATGGTGCAGGTTGACTGCGAGGATGCCTACACCCATGTGACTTACAAGACACAAGCCTCACTTCGCTGGGCAAATGAGCATGGCTATGACTTCGTCTTCCGCTGCTTTCCAGACACATATGTCCGCCTCGATCGGCTGATGGCCTGCGGCTTCAGAGACTTCGACTACTACGGTGACTTCCGCGGCAGCGCCGATTGGCCGGGATACGCGAGCGGCGGCGCTGGTTATTGGTTGAGCCGGAAAGCTTATCAGCGTCTTTTGTCGGCACCCATCCTTGGCATAGGTCGAGACGACATCATGATGCGAGTCGAAGACCTGTGGGTAGGTCATTCGCTTCCCCAGCAGCACGCCACGCGGTTCGACGATCAGAGGTTTAAGAACACTCGCGACGACTGCCCATCGAAGGACAACGACTTCGTGACTGCTCACCTGTCGTATATCTCGTGCAACGGCCAGTTGAAAGCAGAGCTCTATAACCCGACGGAGATGTTCGCGGCGCACAAACCGTGGAGGCAAGCATGAGATACGTCATCACCGGCGGCGCGGGCTTCATTGGCTCCCACCTTAGCGACCTGCTCTTAGCCTTAGGCCACGAGGTCTGCATTTACGACAATTTGCGGAGCGGCTACAAAGCCAACCTGCAGATGGACAAAGTCGAGTTCGTGCTCGGGGACATCAACTGCACCGATGGCCTAGCCGCTGCCTTGCGCGGCGCTGATGGCTGCTTCCACCTAGCTGCCATCGCCAGGACTCCCTGGTGCATGGAGGATCCGATCCTGGCTGGTTTAACCAACTCACAAGGGACGCTCTCCGTACTTGAGGCTTGCAGGCAGGCGAGCATCAAGAGAGTCGTGCTCGCGAGCTCCAATGTCGTCTACGCCGCCCACACCCCCTACCGGGCCTCGAAGGAAATGGTCGAGTTGTGGACCCGGTGCTATGTGGAGAGCTATGGCCTGTCGGCGCTGGCCCTGCGGTTCTCGAATGTCTACGGCCCTCGGCAGAGCGAGGAAGGACCAAGCCCAAATGTCTTCGCCGCCTTCCGCAAAAGTTTGCGAGAACGTGGCTACATCGAAGTGACCGGCGATGGGGAGCAGAGCCGCGACTTTACCCACGTGTCCGACATAGCGCGGGGATTGCTGGCGGCCATGCAGTCTAGCTACACCGGCGAAGCCATTGACCTCTGCACGGGCAAAAACTGGACGATGAATGAAGTGTGCGAATTGTGGAACAAAGCGCCGGTGAGGTATATCGCCGATCGCCCTGGCGATGTGAAGCACATCCGGCAGTCGAAGGAGAGAGCATTCAAGACTCTCGGCTGGGCAGCAACGGTGGATCTCTCGGCTGGCATCAAGGACGTGATGGTTTGATCGACCGCGCTTCACAAGCAGGGCAACCGTTGACGCGATCATCGGGGGATGGGTGGTTATGCTCTGCGGATAACCTTTCTTCAAGGAAGGCGCTGAAAGACTGGGCACCGGCCCAGTAGTAATTGTCGCTAGATTCAATCGCTTCGTCGGGATCAGCGTCGACCGCCGCTTCCCATTCCTTGTATATCTGCGCCAACCGTTCTTTCGTGAGTTCCATGACGGCCAAATCATAACATGAGAGCCCTGATCGCCATCTCTAGTTGCGGCGACTTCGAGTCGAACGGCAACAATCAAGCGCTGCGCGATACCTGGCTGAAGGACGCAGCCAGGCTGGGAGTTCCCTACAAATTCTTTTTCGGCGTGGGCCAGGGCGAGCCCGAGCGGGAGGATGCGGTCATTTTGCGAGACGTTCCCGACGATTACGAGCATTTGACCTACAAAACACGAGCCTCGCTCCGCTGGGCGCACGAGCACGGATTCACGCATGTCTTCCGCTGCTTTCCAGATACGTTTGTTCGTGTCGACCGGCTGATGGCCTCTGGCTTCGAGCGCTTCGATTATCTTGGCGACTTTCGCAGCGAGGTTGCCGGACCGCCAAACTATGCCTCTGGTGGTCCCGGATACTGGCTGAGCCGGAAAGCCTTCTCATTTTTGATCAACGCCCCAGTGCTTGGCATCTGGCGGGATGACATTACTCCATGGGCTGAGGACTTGTGGACCGGACAGATCCTCGGACGTCACGTCGATGCGGCGCTGACCTACCGCGACGAGTGGGGAAAATTCGTCAACCATGGCAGCCGCTACTGGCCAGCTCTGGACAATGACACGATCACTGCGCACCTTTCCTGCCCTGACCCTTACGACAAGGCGCGGATGTATGCCGCCCACAAGGTCTGGAAGAGCTGACAATGATGCGCAAGTTTTTACACCACGGTCAAATTTTTACGGCCCTCTAAAAATTTAATCATCAAGTTCGTGGGGCGCTGAGTTCGACCGGAGGTGGTCGCCGCCGGAAGGCCCAACGCTCCGCGATTCACATTCAATAGTCACAGTCCGATGGATTCCGGGCCTGAAGCTGAAAGATTCTTGGCAAGCGCTCGTGTTTTTCGCAGTAGCGGCGCAGATCACCCGGCTCGACCCTCATGGGCAACTGACCGCCAAAGGGCATGATCTCGAAGACATCTCGCACAAGGCTGGTGGCTTGCTCTCCGCAGACTTCGCACTTACCAATCGCATCACGGATCTCTTGGGGGGCGCCCTCGATCCCTACAAATTTCATACGCACATTCTAACTCAATGGTCACAGTCTGGGCAGTCTACAACGGAGCTTGGTATCACGAGCTCTTGCTGGAAGGCTGGATCCACTTCGAGAACTACGTCAACGAACACAACCTCGCCATGATGGTTTGGAGATCCAATGACCCCAGCACATAAAGACTTTCTCCGGCGCGCCATGCTCGCGGCGGAGCAGGCCGGGCACGTCTTCCCGGAGATGGCAGCCTGCGAAGCGGCGCTTGAAAGCGGGTACGGCACATCCTTACTCGCCAGCGCTTACCTGAACCTGTTCGGCATGAAGCAACATTCGCACCCGATTTACGGGACGCACGTTCTGCCGACGCGGGAATTTGAGAACGGAAAGTGGCGGCCCACAGAGTCCTCTTGGGTCGTCTACCCCAGCTGGGCTGCCTGCTTCGCTGATCGAATGGCCACGCTGAAGCGCCTCGCGCCGCACCTCCCGCACTATGCGCATGCTCTGGCCGCCGGATCCGCAACCACGTACATCAATGAAGTCTCGATGACCTGGTCAACGGACCCAGAGAGAGCTTCAAAAGTTCTGGCAATTTACGACAACTGCGCGGGCGATTGGGACGCGACAGGATCTTAAGGAGGCAACAATGAAGGATTGGAAAACCACCGTGGCGGGCTGTGTCGCCGCCGGATTTTATGCCTGGGCGAACGCAGGGCATCTCAACCCGAAACAACTGGCCGTCGTCGTCGCTTTAGCCGTGTTTGGCTATCTCTGCCCCGACAAACCGAAAACGGTCTAACTCATGGGCCTTATCGACTTCCCTGATCCGGTTGCGATGTTTGAGGGCGGCAAGACGGCTGGCCTCGAACGCGAGATCGTCAACTCGCTTGTGAGCGCCGCCTACTCCGCATGGATCACCGCCATGTGGCGGAGTGGAAGCGCGAAGTGGGCTCTGTGGACCGGGGAAGGCCAAGCCATGAAGGACGCGGCGACGGCAACCTATCTCTCTCTCCGCGAACTGGAAAAGAAAAACTTTCTCACCCTCACGGTCCCGCAGGACCTGCTGGATGCGAACAACTTAGCGAAATTTCAGACTGAACAACAAACCAAATAGGAGAAATGAACCATGACCGTCGCAACCTTAGAAACCGATGTTCTCAAAATTGCCAAAACAATCAAGGCAGGACTAGAAGCCGCGGAAGGGGACGCGGTCAAAGTCGCCTCTTTTGTGGAGAATAATTCCACGGAAATTACCGCTTTAGCCGCTCTCGCCGGACCCGGCGCAAGCACGGTTACAAACGTCGCCCTGGGCCTGCTCAACACGGTGATCACCGCAGTTAAAGGTGCCGGAGACGCAGCTTCCACCAACGGACTGAGCGTCAGCTTGGATGCCGCCGCGATTGCCGAAGTGAAAGCGGTCATCAAGGCAATCGAGGCAGTCTAACCTGCAGTCCTTACCGCTTCCGGTTCCTCTCCATAAATTTCGGACCAGGATTTCCAGCCCCTCTCGGTAAGTTCTGTCGAGTACACTTCCCCACGGGGAATGATGCCTAGCCAGTGGTCTGTGCAGAAAAGGCGGTAGTGCCAGACGTCTGCCGCCTTGCCGTCCGGAGTCGCCGGCGGTTCGATTGAGAGCTTACGAATGTCATTGCCGAAAAATAGCTCACACCATTCTTCTGACAGCTTCACATTTCGAGGCAGGCAGGCGCCAGTTAGGGGATCTCGGAAGGAAAGCGAGAGATGGAGACAGCGCTCAAAGTCGGGGTTCTTAAGCCATCCACTCGAATGATGCCCCACATCGCGAGTGAAGATCAGGCGCGTCCCGCTCGGCAGATGGTCAGCCGTGCCCGCATCGATGGCCATGCGGTCGGAGAGATTCGCGGGCTTACCCCAATACTCCCAAAACTGAGCCTCGCGGATCATCGCCTTGGCCACGCTGGCCTTCAGCCAATTTTCACTGTAGCGCCGCATCAGTAATCGTCCTCACTGCCCGAGTAGCTCCTTGACGAAAGAGCGCGCGCTTCTCCCGGCGTCCCATCAATCGATGGCAGAAGCGTTCTCACAATGTCCTCAGTCACGGGAGTGATGCTGTAGATCGCCGACAGGCCAAAGTACCGGGTGAATCCAACCCTCAAGATCTTCCCGTCCTTCGTCAGATCTGGCACGTCCACCCGAAACAGCACGCCAGTTCCGAACGCCTGCTGGGAGAGAAAGCCCACAATCCGCTGGTGCCCAAAAAGCTCCACGAGCGCCCACGATTTCAGTTCTGTCGATGGCTCATCCGTTGCTGGGAGTAGAAGGGCATGATTCCCGTCATGGGCGGTTTTCTTCACGCTACAATCTCCTCCCAGAACGCCTCCGGGTTATTCGGATACAGCACCTTCCCGCCTCTGGCGTGGTAAACCAGTAAGTCTCCCCGGTCGCAGATTCTGACCTCGCGTTTTTCCTCCAGCGCTTGCTCGACGCGCGACAATGCTTCTCCCACGGTGATCTCGTCCTCGTACCTCGGCTCGTCTCCAAACCACACTCCGCCGCGGTGGTACTCACTGTCCCGCTCGTAAATGTAGAGCTTGAACGGGCCGCGGCGATCTTGGCTATACTGCAATTCGGTTAAGTGTTCGATGGGCATGGTTCGTCTCCCTTCCTTGTCCGCAGTGTGCGTGGCTGCGGCATGACGAAGGTCGGAAAGCGGTCTGGGAACACCTGCTCCGATTGGCAGGCTTCACATTTCCCGTGACAGGTTAGCTCTCCCCGGTGGCCACAATTTGCGCAAGAAAAAGATTCCCGAGCTACTTCTGAAGTATTCCTCATGCGGCATCCTTTTGGCGGCCAGCTCTAGTTGTTGGTCTGGAGAAAAAGCGTCTACTGCTGAGGCGAGGACCGATTAGCTTCAGGGTAAATTTGCGGCGGTTCTTGCTTTGTTCTGCCGAAGCTACCCATCTGCAATTCCCTGGCTCGTAGCCGAGATCGTTGTTTATCCGTTCAATCGTCGTGCCTTTCCGTCGCTCTCCCATGTCGGCCAGAAACGTCGTGAAGCTATCGTGCCAGCGACGGCACATCGTTATGCCACGTCCGCCATAGTCCTTAAAGCTCCGCCTATTTGGGTTAGAGCATCGACTCTTGGCTTGCTGCCATGACCGATAGGTTGGTGACCCCGCTGCGCCATGCTTCCAAGGACCCTGGAGGCACCCACAGGATTTCTGACCTTGTTTCCTTGTAAGGACGTAAGTGGGGAGCACGGTGGTGTTGCCGCAGTCACATAAACACTTCCACAACCTTTTGTGATTCTTCGAGCCAGCCGCCTCAACGACAAGGAGTTGGCCGAACCGACGATTAAGGAGGTTAATCATTTGGGTAGTCCTTGCACGCATTGGAACTCGTCGCCGCTCATGCAGTTGCCTTCTCACTTAACAGGTGAACCAAAAAATCCGCCCAGTCAGACAGTTGCTTCGCCTCGGTTTCAAGGCTCCTGCCGATTCGCACCTGCATATCGCAGTAGGCTTTATGAGCCTCTGGGTCAATGCTTGAGTGCGGCAACTTGTGTCCGGCCATCTTTTCGGCTAACGCCCTAGCCTGCTTCAACTCCGCGACTGTGGCATTCCGATCTTTTGCGGACTCTAGACGGGCGACAGCCTCTTGCGAGGCTTTGTATGCCTTCCGTCGCAGCCATGTTGCGATCTCTCCTAGTTCGCCGCTCATGCCCCTGCCCTCTCTGCAATCTTCATGTTGATTCAACGGGGCAGCCCGTGCCCTTTACCGCCCGACCTTGTGATACACGCATCTTTCCTCCCTCGGTCGTCGGGTCGTACTCTGCCCCAACTCGCTCCATCGGTTTGGGGAACTCGCGCAGACGAAGATGCTTAGGCCAACTCGCCATGTTCCCGCCTTTTGATCGTGCATCCTCCAGGAGTCCGCGCAATGGTCCGTCGCGCTCGCTGGCCGGGTTACTGCCAACCTGCTTGAGAAAATAGGGCACGCCTGCAGCCTTACACTGCTCCAAGAGTGATTGCGCCCATGCCAGATTGAACGGTCGCGCACCTGGCCCGCTCTCTCCGCCCACTATGCACCAATCGATCCCCGGAATTGGCGGGTCGCACCAATCTGCCCCAGTCAGAGGATTCACTACGGGCATTCCGTCGATAGATTCCCCGCCCGTCAAATCAATCGCTTCCAGCTGCGGCTCCACGCTCAGGAACCGCACCGCCGCCGGCGTCTGGAGTAGCAACGGTATGCGCTCGTCGGCGCGTTGCTGATCTTCCACACTCACTCCCAACCACAGGTTCGACAGATAATCTCCGCCGCCGAGTTCGCGGCAACCATGTTCCAGTGTGACTCCGTACAATTTCTCTTCGAGAAGATGCGCCCTCTTCGTGAGCACCTGAAAAACGTGTTGTGGACACGCTGCGATGACTTCCAGCACACGATCAATCATGCGGGTCGGGATCGCTTCATGGAATAGGTCAAACATATCGCCCACAAAGATCGTCGCCGGTTTCTTCCGCTTCAATGGCTCGGCCATAATCTTCTCGTCGATGTAGAACTCGTGATCCGCGAGGTTGGGCACGGTGTAATCGGCCCCAGTGCCAAAGCGCATGTTGATCTTTGCGGCATAGCAGAGTTTGCAGCCGGGCGAGATACGCGTACAGAAGGTGCCAGTGGTAGCTGCGCCAAAGCCCTTGATGATACCTGCATGGAAGATTGGGATTTTTCGCCGCGCCCGGATCGGGTTCCATGTGAATGGCGTTGTGCCCGGTCTATTCACCCACTCTATCGTCGTCCTGTTCATCTCCCTAAGTCCTTTTGCGTCTGTCGGGATGCGTTTCCCAAGGGTCCCACCCGAACGCATCAGCGAAGTGATCTTTCATGTCCTCGATGAGTTCAGGAAGCGCCTTGCGTAGCTGTTTCAGGTGAAAATCTGCCGACATCGGCAAGTTGGTGGCATGAAAGAGGTTATCTAAGCGGTCGATGTCTTGACCAATAGCATCTTCCTGACTTTCAGTAATCTGTGGAGCTTCACCAATTTGATCTCCGCGTTTTCTAGCCATTTACCTTTTCCTCCTCCGAAGCGAGTTAACTATATAGTTCCCCAATAAAAGGCTGCGTTTCGATAGCTTCTAGCCGCACATAAGTCCGTTTCGTATGCCCGGTTCCTGGTCGGTCATCACCTGCCTCCATCCACCGCTTTCGGCCACGCCCGCTGTTTTTCCTCAAGATACAATCCTCGCGTCACTGTGATCCCCGCTCGCCGGCAGACCCACTCGAAAAATCGGTTATCGTCTAAGCCGCCAACTGAGCTCGGACGTTGCTCGGCTTCGCGGTAGGCTTTCGCCATTTCGCGCAGATCCCTTTCCTCAGACCAGTGCGGGGCTTGTGAATCTCCTGTTTCGCTTTTTTGCGGTTTCTTCCGAACACACTTTTCCTCCGATTGAAATTTTTGCCGATCCTCTTCTTTAAGATCAAAATCAAAACCTAACTGCAAGAGAGAGAGAGGCAGCCCCCCATTTTCAGATTTCGAGATTCCACCACGACCTCTCTTCGTCAACAGCTTTTTTCGTTGTGTCTCCAGAGCCTGGATCAATGGGGGGTAAAAGACGACCTGCTCATCGGCAATCCCGTTTTCTTCCATGACCTCAAAAGGTGCAAGGACAATCCGCTTGTGTACGTTCCAATATCGGAGGTCGGTCACCTGGAGGTAGAGAGGCAGACGATTTACAGACAGGTATCCTTGGGGTTTCCCATGATCGAACAGGGCCCAGAAGAGACGCCACCACCACGCTTCCTGCTGGATCGTCAGTCCCGCCGGCGGCCGCAGCCGTGGCGAGCCCATCGGAATCCAGTCGAGGCGGGTGGTTTCTGACACTTAAGCAATTCCTCCAACTTCCTGTCCGCTTTCAACAAGTTCGACATGGCTGATCGCTACAGAAGAGGAGAGTTTCCCATCGTCTGACCGGATATAGACGCTGGCGGTGCCGCCGATCTCGTACACTCCGTCATATTTAATTGTTCCTAGTCGACCCTCGCCTTCGCGTAAGCCACTCCAAAACCTGACCCTGGTGCCTTTGGCTACTGTTCGTAAGCTCACCACTTTGCACCTCCAAACTTACCAAGTGAATAATCCCTCGGTTTCATTACGCGACATCCTCCATTCGCAACGCTTCATTCTTGCGAGGCTTTCTCCGCTTCTTCCCGACCGCCATCGCCGCCTTTAAGCTCCAGACCACAAGTAACGGCGGGCCAAGAAACGATGGACCTACGTTTACATACTCTCGTTTGACTGCTTTTTTCATCCTGTCCTTTCTGGGGTAAGATTGGTCTTGCCAGAGCAGGCGCGCGGCGGATTCTCGCTCAGTTTCCGCCCACGCCCGCTCTGGCAAATTACGATTTACACCCCACTCTTCCTCCTTCCTCCACAGCATCGGTTCTCTGCAGAAAATCGTTTTTTATTCTCGACTGCCTCTCTTCTAGTGAGACGATGACGCGTCCCTACCCGCGATCAGTGCGCCTTCTTTGCGCGTTCTGCCACTGCCTCGGTCAGTTTCATGAGATCGCGGAACTGTGAGACAGAGAGCCAACAGTCTTTCTCGATGAGTTCTGGTGTCCATCGGGTCTCATCCGGTTCATCCCTCGCCGGCATTCCAATCCTCTGGCGCATTTCTTCATCATCGTCATAACAGCTTCGGTCGCCGCAGTGTGCATAATCCCAGCCATACCAATAGAACCCGGCTGGGAAAAATTTGCCGTCGCCTTTATCGCCAAAAGTCAATCCGCCGTGACATTCCAGTGGAAGTAGTTCGTAACTGTGATTGGCAAGGGGATGATTCTCGGGAATGCCGACATAGGCACATAAAGAAGCCCCTCCGCGCTTGATTAGAATACGCACACCGTCGTCATAGCGATCCACGAACACATGTCCGCGTTCGGCTTTACATACATCTTGCCAGGTAACCGTAGTGACTTCACTCATCGTCGCCACCTCTCTGTGATTTCGGGCAGGGACCGGTCATCCTCTCGAACGCGGGCCGAATGCTGAGAACAAAACCTGCTCACTTCCGATTCCCTAATCCTTATCGTCCTGTGCCCGAATCTGACAAACTCAATCTTCCGATTCCGTCTGAGGACCTGCAGCGTCTTGACCGACAGGCCGAGCAATTCCGAAACCTCACGCTGGGTTAGAAGTCTGTCGGTTGTATTCGTCATGCTTCCCCCTGCCATCTAAGCTGCTTTTAATAAGTCCATCCAAGGAACAAGATAGCCGCGATAATTGTCGTAGTCTCCGCCGCGAACAATGCGCTTCTCCCGCTCACAGAGTTTTTTCATCTGCCGAGTCGGAACTAACACGTAACAATCATGCCGAAATTGTGTTGCCCAACATTCTGCCTCCGTAACGGCGATTCCAGAAGGTCTGCCCTTTTGTTCAAATTCAATGAAAAGGTTGCCGGTGGTCTGGCACTGCTCATCACTTTTTAATTCGTAAGTGCTAAAGCGAAGCACGTTTTCAAGCGCTTGCTCCCGGAGCGAGCCGTCGCGGAAATCAATGTCAAATCCAGACCGAGCGATTCCCCTAGCCATCCCACCTCACCCACACATCGCCCATATCGCCAAAACTTTTTGCGAATCGTGCAATGTTCTTCCCGAGATAAGCGGCCGCCGACGGAAAAGGTGCTGAGTTCTCTGCTCCACTGAACTTCAGTCTGCCGTCAATGAAACAGATCGCGCAGTTACGGAATAGTCGGAACCAATCGGTATCGACGCGGGCTGGGACTAAAGCAATCGCTTCTTTGGTTCGGCCGGACTCGTACTCTGAAACAAGTTTTTCCACCCAGGCAGAGATTTCTCGACCGTAGGGCGGGTTCATGTAGACCTTGCCGTACCAGTCAAACCGGAGACCATCCTGTTCTTTTGTGAACACGTGAGTTGCAGGAATGCTTTGTTCTTCGGGAGAGCAAGGATCGAGGTCAATGTTGCCAATCGCTTTTTGAGTGCGTTCGATGATTTCGGGTGGGGTGTACCACTCCGGGGTTTCGCTGGAGTAGTGAACGTCCATATTGCCGTTGCCGCGAGCGGCTGTAAGTGCTTGATTCTTAGTGAAATTCTGTGCCTGATCTGGCACACTTTCTACATAATCAACAGCCTCGATGTAGTTATATGCGGTCCTTCGAGCCATGCCCCATCGCATCTGGCAGTATTCCTCGAAACTGGAATAGCTCTTTTTATAGAGTCTCCCGTCACGGATTTCGCGGAGAGCCTTACCGACTTCGAGAAAAGTCCTCTGCCCCTTCTCGATGATTGCTTCGAGCTCTTGCAACCCGCGTATTTGTCTTACCTCCAGCTGATGCACTGTCATCCCGATCACCGCAACGTGGCAAGAAAAACCACCAGGATGAAAACCCCGGCGAGAAGCATGATGAGACCGACCGCCCCGACATGCTCCGGCTGCTTCGGCATGACTACAACCGGAGCGAGGGCCTTCGGTGCGGGTGGAGGCTCAGGGGGAGGGAGCTTCCAGGGGACAATGACATTCATGCGTGCCCGGAGCTTTATTTTCTGGGCGCGGTCGATCACGTCGTGGCGTTCGGCGTCGCTCAGTTCGGAAAAGTCCTGCATCCGAAGCCCAGCTTCCAGGCGGTCCCGATTGTGTTCGGTGAGGGCCTGGCAAAAAAAGCGGGTGTCAGGTTCAAAGTTGGCGGGGAAACGGTCTTTGGCGGTGTGGCTGGAATGGGAACTGAGATCGTCTTGGCAAGGCATTTTGTGGGGACCTCTCTTCAAAATGCCAAACCGGAAGCTTGGTAGGCCCGGCAGGAATCGAACCTGCAACCGTCGGATTAGAAATCCGATGCTCTATCCGCTTGAGCTACGGGCCCCCGCCAAAACGGGATTCTGACTATCGATTATAGGGGAAGCGCGTG
>Ga0187891_1001952_pt1 | contig 16578 bp, 16 predicted proteins | sample June2016WEW_21_4_FD_132990 | JGI IMG/M metagenome (GOLD analysis project Ga0187891, IMG submission 132990) | Peatland microbial communities from SPRUCE experiment site at the Marcell Experimental Forest, Minnesota, USA - June2016WEW_21_40 | ecosystem: Environmental > Terrestrial > Soil >... | reverse complement strand
CTGCTTCTGATCTTCAACCGAAACCTTGATCTCCAGGGGGCGTCGCGACATGCCCCAGTATAGGCCCAGAGATTCCTCAAAAACAAGATATTATAGAATCTTTTCATGCGGTCAAAGACCTAGGGGTATTATAGTGACCGCATGCCGCGCGATAAGTCGCGAGGACTCGGTAGCGGGTGTCCAGCAACAAAATCACGCACCCAACCAGCATTAACAACTGAAGCAGCGTTCGCCTCGTTTTCATGGCAACAGCTCTCCTCCTCTCGTAGAGGATACCGCTCGGTTTTAGGACTGCTGAGCAGGCTTCCTTCGGTGTGGCCCTGGCAGAGTGCTAGGGGGAAAATACGGGCTCACAGTGGGCACGGATTGGCCGGGGTGGTCAGGATCGGGCTTGGACCATACATATTGCATCCACCCCAACCCGTCTTCAAGGTACACTATGAAGAGCACAAAGACTTGCGATGTTGATGACAATGGGTCCCCGGTCAGCCGGCTGAGGCCACGTTGGTCATCTGCCATCGGAAAAGTCATCTCCTCACCGGGCTTAAAGATGATAGGCTCCCTGGTCGGAGTTATTGGATTTCCATCCGCCGTATAGGCCCTGGCTGCCGGAAGCTGGCCGAAGGAGAATTCGGAGAGGGTTTTCATGTGGTGCGAAGGTGACACAATCACGACGTCAAGCGAGACGATCTTTTCTTGTGTCCTATTTTTCAGGACAAAGGACAAGCTCCCCAGCCAGTTTTCGTCCGAGGGTAACCTGTAGGCGAGCCGCATGAAGTTGCTCGGCCAAAACTTTAGGTCGTCCGGGGACGTGGTGTCGCGTACGGCCGCTTTGCCGCCAATCGCGACTTTGATGACCTCGATAGGGTCATTGCTGTGGGGCGGATTAAGGATTACCGTCTTTACGCTCCCCTGCGCCTGGACCGTGGAAACGAGGGCTACATGCGACCATATTTCGACGCCCATCGAGCATGCTATGGCAGTTCCCAGAACAAGGCACGCGACTAAGTTAAACCCTTGTAATCCCCTTTGCATTGCAGTCCACCTTTCTTTAGCGTTCTCGGGCACTCGGTGCGGCAAGTAGGAATCGCCAACATCGGCGCTTTCCCCTCCCCGCCGACCGGAAACCGACCAGACGTGCAATCTCTAATTCTTTCTTAGGACGGTCAGCACATCTTCTTCCTGAGGTGGTTCCAGCTTTCCCACCCAGGCTTCTGCCACGCTTCCGGTATTATCGACAAGAAGCAGCGTGGGGGTCCCACTCACCTTGATCGAGTCAAGTTGCGCCTGCCTCACGTCGTCAACGCGCACGCCTTCTTTCTCGAGGTACTTCCGAGATTCGTCGACCGTCTGTGGCAAGACTGCGAGAAGTTTTGTGCTCGGCGGCCTTTCCTTAGAAATGCGCTGGAAAAATGGCGCACTGTCCGTACAGAAATGACAGCGCGTTGAAATAGCAAGGACGAGTGTTCGACCGTTCTTGGCCCAGTCCACCCCGGGGAGCGAGCCCTTCAGACTCGTTCCCTTGGCCACTCGAGACCTTGCGGCTGCGGCTGAGGGGCGCGCCTCGGGCAGCAGGAACACCTTGACAAGCACAGCGGAAAGTAAGAGCGATACCACGATTGTCGAGAGGTTTGCGACCGTCTCGAGAACCTTCGGTCGATTGGGCCTGATGTTCTCACCTTCGGCATTCATCGTTTCAACTCCGATTCGGTAAAATGGGTGACTCAGGAACTTTTCCCTAGGAGCCAGCTTAATCCCATTCGACGCGCTGTCAATTCGATTTCGTTGCCCTGAGGTGCTATTTGTTAGCCTGAAGTGCTACGCCGGTAATCGGAAGGGGAAAGTCCGAACTCGCGCTCGAACTCCCGGTCGAGATTCGAGGTATGGGCGTAGCCGCACTGCCACGCAACTTCCTCGACCCGTAATCGCATGTCTCGCAGAAGCAGCTTCGCCCTCGCCAGCGGCGCTGCTCGCACATACTGGCGGAAGGCCAGCCCGGTCTGGGCCCTGAAAAGGTGTCCGAAGCGGGAGCGGCTCAGAGCGAACTTCGCCGCGACGTCGCTTGCCCGAACCCCTTTTTCGAGCGCGCTGTCAACAAGATCCATCGAGGCCGTGATCCTCGCATCCGCAACCGATCGCACGGCGACATTCACACCCACGGGGACATCAACTTGAGCCCCGCCAGCCGAATCCGGCCGCGCTGACAGCGGGCGGCCGCCCGACAGGCCGGTCAACGGACCGCCACGAATAGGAGAAAGTAGACGTATGATCGCCGCACGGTGCATGACGGCAACTCCCATTGGCGGCAAGAGGACGGATAGTATTCTGATGCGTGCGGGGGGGGGCGTCAAGAGCGAAATGTTTGGACGTGTTCAAACCAAGTGGCAAGGCTAGTAAGGTAATACAGAAGGCATCTGCCCCCTCGTCAAGAGCCCTGTTCCGAGAGGCGTGCCAGCGAGGACGGTCCTGGACAGCCTGCCTTGGCTGGAAGCTGCCGCCTAATGCATGTTAATAGCTGCCCTCAGGGCGTTGAGGGGCGACGCCGTGGCGATTACGGCAGCGGCGGCAGGATCTGCGTTCTTGTTCGCGGCCACGGCGGCGGTTCTTTGCAGGATGTCCTTCTCGATTTCACTTTTCCACCATTTGACGCCGCCGAAGCCGATGAGCATCGCATTGGCGATGTCCGATGTTGATAAAGTGAGAGAGGTTGCATTGGCGCCGATCAGGGTGGCGGCCTTCATCGAAGCCCACGAACCCAACGCCGCGGCGATGCCAATCAACACAATCCCAATAAAGCCGGGCAAGAACACACCGTTTTCGATCTTCGGCAAGTGGAGCCCTGAATCGCCAATGAAGACGTTCACAAATCCCCCCGCAGCTCCGCAGGCGGCAATGATCCAGAGAATCCATAGATGCAGGTTCGGACTCATATTCAAATCTCCTCTCGCCATTGCGGGGTAAGGGATTCAACTATCGGCTGCCGTGGACAATCTGGCGATCCCTATGGCTAAGCCCCGCCACTGTCCCACGCTCCACCACCGTTCTCGTCATAAAAGACCTCTTCAATGTTCCCTCCGTCCAAATAGAGCATGGCAAAGCCGTTCAGCACACGCTGCGGGATGTCGGGGTCGCGCGCCGGGCGGTTTTCGTACCAGACGATACTTGGGTTGTTGTCAAGTTCAGTGGCGCGGCCCCAGGGCAAGGCGCCGTGGCCGCAGCAGCGGCAGAGAATGCTCGCCGGATCACCCTCTCGCGAGGGCTTGGGTTGATACACCACCCCGGCATGGGCATGGCCCCAGTACCAATACGCGGGGCCGGTGCCGGCCGGGAAGCCGCTCATGACTTCCGCCCACAATGCTGTCACGCTCGAACCGTCCTGCTCTAAACCGTTGTGATGGGTCAGGACAATCACCCGTTTGCCCTTGGCCACTTGTTGTTGAAGAAATTCCACCTGGGGCGCCACGCCGGGACCAAGCGATCCATCGATATAGAGGCCGCTTGCTGGCGAGAAGTACGCGGAGTCGAGACCCACGATTACCCAGTTCGTGTTCTCCAGCGCAAAATAGCTGCATCCCTGCTGCATTGCGAAAGGTGAGTCCGAGTTGGTGATGGCGTCGAAATAAGGCTGTGCTCCGGAATACATCTCGTGATTTGAGTTCAGGGCCAGTGACCCGAGGGATCCCTTCGGCCAGATATTGAGCAGCAAATGCTGCTCCTGATCGCTTGTGCCGGCGTAGTAGACATCACCGAGGTGAATGGTGAGATCCGGCTGGAGAAACGCCAGATGGTGTCCCACATCGGTGCTCGGCGCCAGGTTGGGAGCCGGCCTCCAGTCGCCGGTGCCCCAGTCGCCCACCAACCCGATCTGCACCTTATCCGGAATGGGAATCACCTGCGGACCGTCCATGAAGGGGTGATTGCCGCCAGAAGCCAGCGTTTCCAGGTAAAACGCCAAGGCTTCAGTCCAGCCCGGATCGAATTGCTGGTACTTTCCGGTACCCCAGATCACGCCGTCCGGGCCGACGTCGATGACGACGCCTGATTCGAGGCTCGCCACGACACCGTCCGAGTCGTTGTTTAACACGCTGTGCGCCAGCACAAGGTAGTGGGCCGCGGCCGGGTCAGCCGGAGCCTTGCCAGTCTGCGTAACCGCTACCGCCTGCTGGTTGGCGTCCAGGACCAGCGGAGCGAGCTGCGCTTGTTGGGCTGAGGTTAGCTTTTTCCATGCCGCCTTGATGCGTCCGGCCATTACTGGGTCGATGCTTATTTTCATAAGATTCCCTCCACTACGGTTTTCGGTTCATAGAGCCGTCAGTGCTTTGAATCGCAGAAGCTACCCACAACTTCTGTGGGCACCGGCCAGGTTATTTAGTCTTCCCCTTGTTCCCAGTAGGCTCCGTCAAGGCAGGAGGTTTGTGTTGGGCGGGCCCACGGTGGCCGCAGGCCGATGCTTCGTTGGAGCCGGCTGCACGGACCCTCGTTCCTCGTACGGCCACGAACCACCTTGGCCGGAGCATCACCTGTCCTCTCATTAGGTCCTAAGAGTGCCGTTTATTAAGGAGAGTTTCTGGGAATATCAGCCCGTTATATCCCGCGCGGAGCAACGCACTCGACGCGAGCAACCGACTAATGTTTAACAAAAGGTATATACTCTTGTCAACGCCTATTTCCTTTGCGGTACGCTTTCGACCCCGATCAACGGGGGGCATGAACGGAATCAGGCATCTGAATCAGCACTGTGGTCTTCGGTTCTTTCCATTCTTGACCTGCCTGTGTAGAATGGCGGTTGGGCTGTTTTACGGTGAAATCTCATGTCACGAGGCTACATCGCCATTCCGGTGTTCGTCCTGATCGCTTTCTCGATCCTGTTCTTCAGCCATTACTTCGTATACTTCTCTCTCGCCCATTTGTTCGGCATTGCCTCAGCGGCTCGCAGGGACGCGTTGGCGGCGATGCTTCTTCTCCTGCCCTCGATCTTCATTGCCTCGTCCATCCTGGCGCATTGGAGCGACAACCTGCTATTACGCGCGGTCTACTTCTGCTCGGGATTGTGGCTGGGAGTTGGATTGACGCTGATTCTGACCTTTGCGATCGCCTGGGGCGCCTGGGGAACGGCGAAGCTTTTCACGCGCTCACCAAGCCGAGTCATCTTCGGCTGGGCCGCTGTGGCGCTGGCCGGCGTGTACTCCGCCTACGGCCTTTGGAACGCCTACCATCCCCGCGTCCGACGCCTCACGGTGCGAATCAAGAACCTGCCGCCCGCCTGGCGAGGAAGAAAAGTGGTGCAGCTTACAGACGTTCATTTGGGGCAGATCCTGCGCTCCGGTTTCGCCGCGCGGTTGGTGGCGATGTCCAATGCAGAAAGCCCGGACTTAGTGGCCATCACCGGCGACCTCTTTGACGGAGGAGATGGAACTCTCGCGCAGTTCGTTGCTCCGCTCAAGGCTCTTCGAGCACCGCTGGGGACCTACTTCGTGACCGGAAACCATGAAACGTACCTGGGGGTGGAGCGCGCATGTGCCGCGCTGCGCGCAACTCAAGTGCAAATCCTGGCCGACCAACGAGTGGAGATCGAAGGTCTTCAGTTGATCGGTATAAGTTATCCGGAGAGAGGGCATTCCTTGGAAATGAGGCGGACGGTCGCGGAGCTTCCGGGCTTCAATCCAGCCCTCCCCTCGATCCTGCTCTACCACAGCCCGACCCACATCGCGCAAGCGAAGGAGGTGGGAATCAACCTGCAGCTTTCGGGCCACGCCCACCACGGACAGATCTTTCCGATCCAGTTTATTTCGCGGTTAGTCTATGGGAAGTACTACCACGGGCTGCACGCCGAAGGAGACTACACTCTGTACACGTCGAGCGGGGCGGGCACTTGGGGCCCTGCCATGCGCACCGGGAACCATCCTGAGATTGTGGTGATCAGATTGGAGTGAGTCCGAAGCTGCCGGTAGCCTTTTGCCCTGAAAGGGCACAAGAGAGTAGCCGGGGGCAACGCCCCCGGAAAACGTGGGGCTGACCCGCCGACCCTGAAGGGGTCGCATCTTGAGTTCGGGGAAAGCAAAACACGTATAGCGTCATCTGGAATCGACCCTTTCAGGGTCGGAGGTGGCTGGGCTTTAAATCCCGGGGGCGTTGCCCCCGGCTACTGTATCGATCCCCTCTGGGGATCAAGCATGAGGATCGGTCGTGCAGCCCGGGTGGGGAATGGAAAATCCTCACAGCGGTCGTACCCGCGGCCAGTCAAGCTCGAAGCCTTGTGACACCAGGCTTTTCTGAAAGTCTTCCAGAAGCTTGCGGCTGTTGCGAATGGCGCGAGGCGGTTCGCCGAGCTTCAGAGCATGTGCGGCCAGCGCACCGGCAGCCTCTCCGGTATTCCATTCTGTCGGGTGCAAGCGGTAGCAGCCATTCGTGATGTGCGTCGTTCCAATGTTTTTCGCCGCCGCCAGCAAGTTTTCCGTGCGCTGCGGCAACAGCGCTCCGAGAGGAATCTGGTAGGGCAGCGAACTGACGTCGATGTAGTTGGTTCCTCCCGCTGAAGGGTGCAGATCAATCCGGTACGCGCCCACGCCCACAGAGTCCTGGAATTTCTCTGGCATGACCTCGCCGAGGGATTTCCGGGTTAGCTTCATCCGCATTTCCGTCCCCACATGCTGCTCAAGAACAGTGAATTCAGCACGGATCCTGCGTGATTCGCGGATGTAAGGCGCGGCGGCGAGGCCGTCCTCCGTTCCCACCACGTCGTTGCGAAGTCGAAGCCCTTTCCAGCCGTACCCGCCGTGGGGAAGCGGAGACTCGGTTTGCATCCAGTAGAGCAATGAAAGGCTGAGCTGCTTTGCCCGGCCGAGTAGCTCGAGGCGCCGGTCTGCCGCGGCAGTCACCAGATCGCCGCCCCAATAATCGTTCTGAGGCCAGTTCACGAGTGTGAGGTCACTGAGGTAGGCGCCGGGCGTGAAGTTGGAGCGAGCTGCGATGCGCCGGTAAATCCACAGATTGTGATCACCGTCGGCGTCCGGCTGCGGATTGGGAGTGAAGTCAGCTTTGATGGGTCGCAAGCTGGTTGGCTCGCAATACGTCCAGCTCAGCAACGGCCCAGTCCAGGGCGGCGCCAAGTTGGGCACATACCCGCGCCAGAAGTGGTAGTCCCGCGGCCGCTCGATGGTGTGATCCTCACCCTCGAGGTAGTCCATGGCAAAGCAGTAGGTGAAGGACTGGCTGTTGGCCGGCTGGGATTTCGCCGGGGCGTGCAACTCGCCGGTGTCTGCTTGGGATTCCGCCCCTGTGACGCATTCCGTATTCGTCAATGCAACCAGGTCTCCGAGTTCGGTGGCATCGAGCAAGTACTTCGCACTGATGGTCCGCATAAGTCCGCTGCGCGTGTCGCGTACGGCAACGCTCCTCACGCAGTCCCGGTCCGTTTCGGCGCTCTGCGGAACGTGCTCTCGGAGAACAAGTAGTTGGCCGCTGCTCACGTATGGGGCCAGGGCCGCTTCCATTACCGCGACGGAGACGCGAAACTCGTGGGTCAATCGCGAGACCGAACTGTTTCCGGGATTCAGGTCGGTACGCGCACGAGCCTGTGCCGTCAAGGGATAGTTCCGCCGGTAGTATTCGCGGACCGACTCTCGATAGGCACGGTAACTGCGTGTGCACCCGAACTGCTCGATCCAGGGATGCTCATCCGGGGGAACCGCTTGGGCCGTGAGTTGTCCTCCGATCCATCGAGTCTCTTCCGTCAAGATGACGCGCCTGCCGTTACGCAGGGCAGCGAGTGCAGCCGCGTACCCGCCCGTGCCGCCTCCGATCACGGCGATCTCACACTCGAGTTCACGCGCTTTCACGTGCAAAGCAGGAATCGCCAGGAGAGACGCCGAATACCGGAGGAAGCTGCGGCGGTTCATAGCTGTCCTTTCGACAGGTACTTCCCTATCTAGGATCTTGTGGGCGCTCGTTCACGTAGCTCTCCGGCACCAACTCTGCTTTGCTCCAGAAGATCCACGCTCCGCAATTCCGGCATCTGGTCTTGTAGTCTTTGAGTTCATCGCGATGGGCCAGGTGCCGGCGTGTGGTCGCAATATCCGCCGCGAAGCCGGTCTTGGTCGGTTTCCGGCACGATGGGCATACCACGGCTATTCTTTCAACTTTTGCCATGATGCGACTCTATCCGTACGACGCAATGGTTGTCGCAGGCGACCCCCTCACCTGACCCGCGCCGGCTGTTGAGAGCGCTGTCATGGGGACACTCTGTCCCCCAAAGGGGGAGAGGGGAAACTCTCGGGGAATCCTTCCCTCTGCCCACCTGCCTACCTGCCTTCCTGCCCCATGAGCCGCTTGCGTTCGTACGCCAGGAAAATCGCTTGCACGGCAGTTAAGAGAACCGCGAAAGCAAGCACCAGGGTGATACCGGCCCGCACGGTCGCGATCTTGGCCACGTATCCAATGGCAGGAGGGAGGATTACTCCCGCGGACAAGCCCACGGCCATGAGGATGCCGAAGACCGTTGCGAACAACTTGGGGAAGTACGTGCTGGCCGTTCCCGCGGTGGTGGGGAAGACCGGCGCATAAGTTAACCCGCAAATCACGATGCCCACGCTGGCCACGACGACCGAGTTTGCGACGACGACCACACATAGCCCACACACCGCGCCCAGCGCCGCGCCCAGCAACAGCTTGGGCCCGCGCACCCGCTTCACCACCTGGCTGGCAGCAAGGCGCCCCACCATCATGGCAATCCAGAACATCGTCAGGATGACGGCGGACCTCTGCGGCAGAGCGTGGAGGTCTCGCTCGAGAAAGGTCCGGCTCCACCCGGCCGTTGAGATTTCCACGGCGGAATAGAAGAACAGGACGAGAGCCAGAAGTATCACCGCCCGGTCGCGGGCCAGCCGGCGCACCTCCCGCCAATCAAACCCTCCGCCCGAGCTGGCAGGCGGAAACGTCTGCGAAATGGCGACCAAGGCAACCCCAGCCACCATTAGGGTGATCAGCCAAATAGTAAGAACCAGGCCCAGCCGCGCTGCCATGAGAGCGACGAGCCACGGGAAGAAGATGGCGCCGACGCCAAAGAAGACGCCTGCTAAATTCAAGGGGGAGGACGGATTCTCCGGGTAAAGATCGGGGATGAGGGTGTTGGAAGCGCTCATGGCAGAGGCGCCACCCAATCCGAGCGCAATGAGGAGTCCCGCCAAGAGCGCATAGCTGGGAGCATAGGCGATTCCAACCAGTCCCGCGGCACAAAGCAGGAAGCCTCCGGCCAGGATGGGCTTTTTGCCGAAGCGATCGATAAGCGGGCCGGCCAGAAACACCATGGGAATTTGGGGGAAATAGAGAAAGCTGAAAAGTGCCCCGCCGCGCGCCAAATCAAAGTTCAGCCGGGCGCTCAATTCAGGAAGAGTAGCGCCCAGGAAAGAGGTCATAACGCCAAAGGTGAATAGTCCTGCGCATGCTGTTCCCATCAAGTAACGAGGAGCTGTCGGATTTGACATGGTCCACAGATTACTCAGATTTCACAGATCAAGCAAGGCGTCCGTAATCCGTCGGTGACGACGGGCTGGGCTGGTAGGGGCGAGGCGGCGCCTCGCCCCTACACCGACGCGTTATCGACGCACCAGGGAGGCGTGGGAAGGAATGCTGCCACCGCCCGCAGCCGATGTGCCTGCCCACCTGCCTAACTTCGCCTGATCTGTGAAATCTGAGTAATCTGCGGACCGCGTACTGGTTCGTTTTTTCTTCGCTTGGCAAACCCTTGCAATGTGAGTAAAAGAGAGGGCGCGAAAGGAGTTCTTATGCATCCTCTTGACGCTCTTCTGAAACCTCAGTCCATTGCAGTGGTCGGCGCCTCGCGCAAGCAAGGCTCGATCGGCCGGCAGATTCTGCACCAACTGGTTGAATTCGATTACCGAGGTATGCTGTTTCCGGTGAACTTCCAGGCGGATTTCATTCACTCGATGAAAGCCTATGCTTCCGTCAGCGCCATTCCTGACCCCGTGGATTTGGCGATTATCGTGGTGCCGCGCGATTCTGTAGAGGAGGTCGTGGACGATTGCGGGAAGAAGGGCGTGAAGGGCCTGGTGGTCATCACGGCGGGGTTTTCTGAGACGGGTGAAGAAGGCAGGAGGATGGAGGCGGAACTGGGTGCTCAGATTCGGCGTTATGGAATGCGCATGATCGGACCCAACTGCATGGGGTTGATCAACACCGAGCCGGCGGTTCACATGGACTGCACGTTTGCGCCCACGCTTCCGCTTTCCGGGCGGATCGCGTTCATGTCGCAGAGCGGAGCGCTGGGAGTCGCCATCCTGAACATCGCCCATCAGCTCGACCTCGGCTTCTCCTACTTTGTAAGCCTGGGCAACCGAACTGATGTCTCGCCCAATGAGCTGCTGCGTTACTGGGAAGACGATCCCAACACGGACCTCATCCTGATGTACCTGGAGTCGATCGGCGATATCAAGAGCTTTATGCAGATCGCTCGCCGAATCTCGAAACGGAAGCCCATCCTGGCGGTCAAGTCGGGCCGGACCGCGGCGGGAGCAAAGGCAGCCATGTCACACACCGGAGCGCTTTCGGCGCTCCAGGGTCTCGACCTCGCTGCGGACGCGCTTCTGGAACAATCCGGAGTTATCCGGGTGAACACCGTGGAAGAGCTTTTCGACTTGGCTATGGGTTTTTCGAAGAACCCGCTGCCGCGCGGCAACCGCCTGGGGATTTTGACCAATGCGGGCGGCCCAGCGATCATGGCTACGGATCGGGCCGTCAATCTTGGACTGCGGATTGGTGAGCTTTCCCCGAGGACTTGCCAGGAGCTTCGCCGCCTTTTGCCGCCCGAGGCGATCGTGCAGAACCCCATCGACATGACTCCTCGATCCGACCGCAGCAAATATGATGCTTGCGCACAGATACTCCTCGAGGACGAAGGGATTGATTCGCTCCTGGTGGTGTTTGTTCCTCCGATGATGATCGATGCGATGGAAATCGTCGAAGGCCTCGAGGCGGTGCGAAAAAAGTGTGACAAGCCGATCTTCGGCGTGTTCATGGCCCCCGACGAATTCTTTCAGAAGCTGAACGAGAAGCATCCAGGCCACATGGCGATCTACTTGTTCCCCGAGTCGGCGGTGCACGCTTTGGCTGCGCTGGACCGCCATCGGCAGTGGCGCGAGAAGCCTCTCGGCAAGGTTCGGAGTTTCGACATGGATCGCGAGGCGGCCATGGAGTTGCTCAACGAGGTCGGCCGCCAAGGGCGTTCCGAATTGACTCCCCTGGAAGCACAAAGGCTTGTCGAGTGCTATGGCATTTGCGCGGCTCGATCGACGTTCGCAACGGACATAAAAGAGCTTGGTGGAGTTGCGCAACAGGTGCGCTACCCAGTCGTGTTGAAAGCCGTTGCACCCGGCCTCGTGCACAAGACAGAGGCGGGCGGCGTGAGGCTGGATATTCATACGCCGGAGGAGTTGATAGACGCCGCTCAGAAAATGACGGACGAAGTGAAGCGGCGTCTCCCGCCTTCGGCTGTCCCCGAGGATCATTTGGGCTTTCTGGTGCAGGAGTATGTGCGCGGCGGGCGCGAGGTCATTGTGGGCATGACGCACGACCCCAAATTCGGGCCGCTGGTAATGTTCGGCTTGGGAGGCATCTACGTGGAGACTTTCAAGGATGTTGTCTTTCGCGTGCCGCCGATCACCGATCTCGAGGCGCGGGAGATGATCCGTCAGATCCGTGGCAGCCGCCTTCTCGAAGGAGTGCGCGGCGAGCCCGCTGTCGACTTGGAAAAGCTGACGGAAATCCTAGAGCGCTTCTCCCAACTCGTCGAAGATTTGCCCCAACTCGCCGAGATGGACATCAACCCTCTGATGGTTTTTCCTGATGGCGAGGATTTTCGCGCCGTCGATATCCGCGTGCGCTTGGCAGAGAGCCGCTAGAGAGAACTTACCACTTTCCAGTTTCTAATTTCTAGTTTCTGATTTCTCATCTCCCGCTTCCCCTGCTGGTTCCTCTTCTAAATCCTTCGCGAATACGGCATAGCCGGGGTTAGGCGGGAAAAGTTTGACCATTAGGGTCATGCGGCGGCGCAACTGCTGGAGGGGCAGGTGTTGAGGTCCAACGCGGATCTGAACGTCATGCCACAATCCGTGCATGTATTCAGCAAGGGTGCTCACCAGGGAGACGTCTCGGTAGGGCTCGTACTGAAGCCGGCTGCGGCGCCAGGGACGAATGGCCAGAAGTGCCTGCTTGGCCGTCAGAGATTCCTCATCGATCTCGCCGCGCACTCCGTGGCGAAGTTCTTCTTCCAGGAGTTCATCATAGGCGGCGAATTCCGAAACGGTCAGACGCGGCCGCAGCAATTCGGCGACGCTGGCCAGGAACTCGAATCCCGTATCGTGGGCGTCAACTTCCCGGCAAGCGAGAATGAGATTGGTTCTTGCACTGGTCTCGACCCACGCAGCCGTGTGGGATTCCCCTTTCGGCTTTGCTGTGCAGATGACATCCCCTGACTCCATGCAAGCGATATAAGGGACTATCAGAATTCGAAGGGGGCCGATCCGCTCCGCGATCTTCGCCGGCACCGCTTGCGCCGGTTCTCGCACCATCGTGCGATCCTCGGCGGGGGTCAGCGTGATCATGGAGTGTATTTCCCAGCCGTGGGCCAAATGGGAAAGCGGCACGAAATTTCCCAGGATGTACTCGCTGATGGGGGTGCCGTCCGCCGCTGGAGTTTCCGAAATGCTCAAGTTTCACCGTCCCGCTTGCGCTGCACTGCTGATCAGCAGGCCTGGTTGCCAGAGAATATTCTGAGCAATTCTGCTCCGTCTGTCCAGCGGCGATTCAACGTTGATCGGCGAATCCAAAGAGCAGACCCTCATGAACCCGCCCTATTTGGACATCGACCAAGGTGTTGGGCAGAAGGTTTGAGCCGGCGAGGACAATCTTCAAATAATTACTGCTGAGCGACACGCGCTCACCACCTTGTGATTCATCCAGTGTGAGCGCGGAGAGCGTGCAGCCGACTTGCGCCTGAAGGAAGGCATGGCGCTTGCGAGCGAGCAGGGCGCGGATCTCATTGGCACGCTTGTGGGCCACCCGGCCGTTCACCTGCTGGGATGCTGCCGCAGCGGGCGTTTGCGGCCGCGTCGAATACGGAAAGATGTGCAGATAGGTGAAAGGCAGCGATTCGATGAATGCGGCGCTGGCGGCGTGGTCCGGGTCTGTCTCGCCTGGGAAGCCCACCATCACGTCCGCGCCGATGCCGGCATTGGGGATTTGCTCGCGAATGGCGAGAATGCGCTCGGCATATTGTGAGGGCCAATACCTTCTGTTCATGAGGCGGAGGATCCTGCTGCACCCGCTCTGCAACGGGATGTGGAAGTGCTGCGCCAAACGTGCCTTGCCGGCGGCCAACTTGATGAGCGAGGGAGTAACGTCCATCGGTTCAATCGAGCTTATGCGGAGGCGAGCGATGGCAGTCTCGTTCAGCAGTCTTTCGAGGAGACTCAGAAAGGTAATGCGGCGGTCAAGGTCGCGCCCATAGCTTCCCAGGTTAATCCCGGAGAGAACGATCTCTTTGTAGCCGCTCCTTTCCAGTTCGCGGACTTGCTCGAGCACTTTCGCGGGCGCCAGGCTGCGGCTGCGCCCACGGACGAAGGGAATCACGCAAAAGGAGCACCGCGCGTTGCACCCATCCTGAACCTTGAGCGTTGGACGTGTGCGGTCGTCAGGAAATACGGGAGCATAATGGAATTCCTCGCTGATTTCTCCCACCAGGACCAGGGGTTGTTGAAGAGCCCCTGGCCGCGCGGTTGGAGCGGGAAAGCAGTCGGCGGGCGAATCGGAAATCGTTCGGATGGCTTCGAGTTGCCGAATCTGCACAAGTTCTGTTTGTCCTTCTGCTTCTGACTTCTGATTCCTGACTCCTGACTTCTGAGTTCCGACTCCTGACTCCTGGCGCAAGTTCGAACTGATCAGGTTCGCAACAACATGCTTGTGGGAATTTCCGACTACCCAGGTGACACCGCCCAACTGAGCGATTTCGGAAGGCGAACGCTGCGCGTAGCAGCCGGTTATCAGAATCCGGCAGCGCGGGTTTGCCCGGTGGATGCGCCGGACCAGTTGCCGAACCTCGGCATCCGCCCTGCCGGTCACGGTGCAGGTGTTCAGAATCGCCACCTCGCTCGCGGCGACGTCCTTTACCTCTTGAAGCCCCGATTCAAGCAACTGCTTCTTGATCGCAGCACCGTCGGCCTGGCTCGCGCGGCATCCGAAATTGAGAATTTGGAACGTGGCCATATTCGGAGATCGGACAGCGGCGCTGCAGTGCCCTGCGGCGGCCTCACTGATGCGGGACCACCATCGCTATCCCAAACTGACTTATAGGATTGCACACTTTACCCCGAGGTTGCCAGGCGGGAAGTATGGAACGTGGAATCAGGCGGGGCTGGGGGAAACCCGCCGTTGCTGGAAACACTCCCGGCAATACACTGGCCGGCCCTGAGTCGGCTTAAATGGAACGGTCGTTTCCTTACCACATTGAGTGCAGGTGGTCGTGGTTTCCACCCGATGGTGGGTCTGGCCGTTCAGGGATTGACTCCGCTTCGCCTTGCAGGTGCGGCAGCGCTTGGGTTCATTCTTGAAGCCCTTGTCGGCGTAGAAGAGCTGCTCCCCGGATGTGAAGACAAACTCCGACCCGCAGTCCATACACTTCAGGACCCTGTCCCGGTAGTCCATCGGCGCACTCCTCCGCTCGAACAGGGCCCCACCCGCTAGGAACAAAGCAAGGGCCCGACGCCGCGAGGCTTGTGTCGTTCCCCTTATCGCGCTGCTTCTGAATCCCTAGTCCTGTTCGTGCCTGGCCTTCTTGCGTGCTCGCTTGCGAGCTAAGGCCGCTTTGACTCGCTTCTTCTCACCAGGTTTTAAGTAAAACGAATGTCGTTTGATCTCTTTTATGATGTCTTCCTGTTGCACCTTTCGCTTGAAGCGGCGAAGCGCGTTTTCCAAGGACTCTCCGTCCTGAAGTCTTACTTCAGCCAAACGATCAACACCCCCATTTCAAGTTGAAATGATGAAATCGCAATAACTACAGTACTGCAGTCATTCTGACCGATGGAAGGGGGACAAGTCAAGGATATTTTGGGAAGATCAAACCCTCAGCGGGCCTTGACCCTTTGAGCAGCTTATGTTACGGTCAGCCGCGAGCCCTTGTCAGGTCGCGGCACACACGGTAAAGCAGATGGCTGAACTGATTAAAGTAGACCAAGCACGACTGGGATTCCTGTTGGAATACGCGGTTCGCATAATCATTTCGGGCAAGGTTGTGGCCTTTCCAACCGACACGTTTTACGGTTTGGGCGCTGATCCTTTCAATCTGGCCGCGGTGAGCGAGGTGTTCCGAATCAAGCGCCGCACCGCGGACCGGCCTCTTCCCCTGTTGGTGGCGTCAATCGATCAAGCGGCGGATCTGACTCGCGACCCGCCTCAGCTTTTCTTCACCCTGGCAAAGAAGTTCTGGCCGGGCCCCCTGACTTTGGTGGTTCCCGCCTCTCGCCAGATCCCGCTGAAGGTCACGGCCAACACCGGCAAAGTGGGCCTTCGCTGGCCGCACGCGCTCTTGGCGACAGCCTTGATTGAAGCTTCGGGGCGGCCTTTGACGGGAACCAGCGCCAACCTTTCGGAACTGCCCGCATGTTCCACCGCAGAAGAGGTGAATCGGCAGATCGGCGATCTTCTGCCCTTGATCCTGGATGGAGGTCCCACCCAAGGAGAGCTGGCCTCAACGGTGCTCGACTTGACGGGCGAACGTGTGCGCATCCTGCGACCCGGCGGAGTGCCGGAGTCCGAATTGAAGGAGTTTCTGGGCTGATTCACTTGCGTGTTCGCCATGGAGTTCTCGGTATCCTGCTGCTGGCGGCGCTTGCTCTAGCCTACGCTGAGAGATCGCTCTATCGGGCTATCCGCGAGCAGGCGGCGCGAGACGAAGCCGCGCCTGCTGATGCGATCGTGGTCTTCGGCGCGGCCGAATATAACGGCGCACCCTCGCCTGTTCTCAAGGCCCGGCTCGATCATGGCTTCAACCTCGAGGAGCACGGCCTCGCGCCCCTGGCGATCACGACCGGCGGCAGCGGCGGCGACCGCCAATTCACTGAGGCCGGCGTGGGGCGGGATTACCTGATCCAACGCGGCGTGGCGGAAGCCAAAATCCTGGCGGACACCCGGAGCCTGACCACTTATGACAGCGTCAAGACCGTAGCCCTGCTGCTGCGCCAGCGCCAAATGCACACCTGCATCGCCGTGAGCGACGGCTTCCATCTTTACCGAATCAAACTGATGTTCCGCGCGCTGGGTGTCACCGCTTATGCCTCACCGGATCCCGACAGTCCCATCGAAGCCGATTCCTATCTCCTCACGCTCTACTCGCTGCGAGAAATGGCGCTCGCAAGCTTGTGGTATGTGGGCGTCCGGGAGTAGTTGGCGTTGAAGGTGTAAAAAGACACTGACTGACCGGTAGTGCTAACCGTAGCGGGCGCGGGCGCGGTACGCGAGGGCGAGTGTTTCGAGAAGTTTTTCAGGTTCCTGCGCGTCTTGTGCGGTCAG
>Ga0187891_1001950_pt1 | contig 16585 bp, 12 predicted proteins | sample June2016WEW_21_4_FD_132990 | JGI IMG/M metagenome (GOLD analysis project Ga0187891, IMG submission 132990) | Peatland microbial communities from SPRUCE experiment site at the Marcell Experimental Forest, Minnesota, USA - June2016WEW_21_40 | ecosystem: Environmental > Terrestrial > Soil >... | reverse complement strand
GGAAAGGTGAGCGGCGCTTATGGCATACGTTCTTGCATTGGATCAGGGAACCACGAGCTCGCGGGCCATCCTTTTCGACTCGGCTGGTGCAATTTCGGCCGTGGCGCAGAAAGAATTCCAGCAGTTCTACCCGCAGGCGGGTTGGGTGGAGCACGATCCGACCGAGATCCTGACCAGCCAACTCTCCTGCGCCGTGGAAGCGCTGGGCAAAGTGGGCGCGCGGCCGCGCGATGTGGCGGCCATCGGCATTACCAACCAGCGCGAGACCGTGATTGTGTGGGAGCGCGCGACGGGAAAGGCGATTCATCCGGCGATCGTTTGGCAGGACCGTCGTACGGCCGCACAGTGCAAGGCGCTCGAAGACAGCGGAGCCGGAGAGAGCGTGTCGGCAAAGACCGGCCTCGTGCTCGATCCGTATTTCTCCGCAACCAAAGTGAAGTGGATCCTCGATAATGTGGCGGGCGCGCGGGCGCGTGCCGAGCGCGGCGAGCTGGCCTTCGGCACTGTGGATAGCTGGCTGGTTTGGCACCTAACCAGCGGCCACAAGCACGTGACCGACCTGACCAACGCGTCGCGCACGCTGCTCTTCAATGTCGTGAAGGGCGAGTGGGACGCCGATTTGCTGAGGCTTTTCGGAATTCCCGCGAGCATGCTGCCTGAAGTTGTGTGGTCGTGCGAGCGCGTGGGCGAGGTGACGACGACGCTGGGCCTCGGCGGCGTGGCGATAGCGGGCATTGCCGGCGACCAGCAAGCGGCCCTCTTCGGCCAGTTGTGCTGGAGCGCGGGCGAGGCCAAGAATACCTACGGGACGGGCTGCTTCCTGTTGCAGAACATTGGCACCGAGTTCATACGGTCGCAGCACAAGCTCATCACGACAGTTGCAGCAAGCGCGCAGCGGCGGCTTGAATACGCGCTCGAGGGCAGCATCTTCATTGGCGGCGCGGTGGTTCAGTGGCTCCGCGACAATTTGAAATTGATCGGCGCCTCTTCGGATGTCGAAGCGCTTGCGACGAGCGTGCCCGACACGGGCGGAGTAGTCTTTGTGCCGGCGTTTGTGGGCCTGGGCGCGCCGCACTGGGACGCGCACGCGGCAGGCATGATGATCGGGCTTCGTCGCGACACCGGGCCGGGACAGATCGCGCGCGCCGCGCTTGAGGCCATTGCATTCCAGGTGGCCGACGTGCTCGAAGCCGTCCACAGCGAAACGGGCGCGCCGCTCCAGGCCCTGAGAGTCGACGGCGGCGCGGCAGTCAACGATCTGCTGATGCAGTTCCAGGCCGACATTCTCGGCGTTCCTGTTGTCCGGCCGCGAGTGACGGAGACGACGGCTCTGGGCGCAGCGTATTTGGCCGGGCTGGCGACAGGCTTCTGGGCAAGTCCCGATGCGCTGCGTGCCGAGCGCAAGGGCGACGTGCGCTTTGAGCCGAAGATGGGCGCAACCGAACGGGCCGAGCGGCGTGGGCGCTGGCAGAAGGCCGTGGAGCGCGCCAAGGCCTGGACTGCGTAAAGGTCTCGACCGCGTAGTAGTCTCGATGGAACCGGCCACGAATGTGCGCTGACAGCTGAAGAGGAGTTTTGAAGTTGTGAATCTGTTTCGAGGCTTACGGCCGATGAACCGCGCCGGCACTCTGCGCGACGCGCTGGCAGGCGTCGTGATGGCGGCGATGGACATCCCACAGGTGCTGGGATACAGCAAGATAGCGGGAATGCCCGTGGTGACGGGGCTTTATTCGCTGCTGCTGCCGCTGGTGGCGTTTGCGGCCTTCGGTTCCTCGCGCTACCTGGTGGTTGCGGCGGACTCGGCGACAGCTGCGATCTTTGCGGATGGTGTGTCGGGCACGGCGACGCCGGCTGGGGCGCAATATATCGCTCTGGCGGCCATCGTGGCTGTGCTGACTGCGGCCATTCTCCTGCTGGCGCGGCTGCTGCGGCTGGGTTTTATCGCGGACTTTCTTTCGCGGACGGTGCTGGTGGGCTTTCTTACCGGCGTCGGCCTCCAAGTGGGAATCTCCGTGCTGAGCGAGATGCTGGGCGTGGCTGTGGATTCTCACCGCCCGGTGGTCGAGCTTTGGGAGGTGCTTCGCGGATTGCCTCATGCGAATCTGTCCACGGTGGCTCTGTCGGCTTCCGTGTTGGGATTTGTTTTGCTGCTGCGTCGCTTCGCTCCCAAGGTGCCAGGAACGCTGGTGGCCGTTGTGGCCGCGATTGCGGCCAGCGCGGCGTGGAATTTTGCGGGACACGGGATTGCGACGATTGGGCCGGTGATTGGCGGGTTGCCGCACCTGGGATTGACGGCGTTGCTTAGCCTGCGCGAAATGAACCGTAAGGAAGTGGAGTTGCTGCTCACGGTGTCGGCCTCGTGCGCCGTGATGATTCTTACGCAGAGCGCGGCGACCGCACGGATTTATGCGGCGAAACATTATGAGAAGGTGGATGAAAACATCGATCTGTTTGGGCTTTCGGCTGCGAATGCCGCGGCGGCGCTGAGCGGCGGATTTGTGGTGAATGGCAGCCCCACGCAGACCGCGATGATGGAAGATGCCGGCGGGAAGAGTCAGATGGCGCAGGTGTCGACGGCGGTGGTGGTGGGTGTGGTGCTGCTGTTTCTCACCGGGCCGCTCGAGCATTTGCCCACTTGCGTGCTGGGCGTGCTGGTGTTCCTGGTTGCACTGCGGCTAATCGATTTGGTTGAGCTGCGGAACATCCTGGCGGAGAGCCCACAGGAATACGCGTTGGCAGTGATGACGGCGGTGGTGGTTGTTCTGGTGGGAGTGGAAGAGGGGATCGTGCTGGCGATGCTGGTCTCATTGGCGCGCGTCGTCCGGCACGATTATCACCCGCATAGCGGCGTCCTGCAACTAAACACGGACGGAAGCTGGAAGCTGGTGCCGGCCGCGCCGAACGTGGTCACCGAGCCTGGGCTGGTGCTCTACCGGTTTGGGGCGGAGCTTTTTTATGCCAACGCCGGACGGTTTATCGAGGAGGTTACGCAAGTTGTGCAGCCGATGCCATCAACCGTGAAGTGGGTAGTGGTGGACGCGGAGGCGATGACGCACCTGGATTACACAGCGGCACGGATCGTGCAAGGACTGAAAAAGAGTCTTACGGAGGCAGGAGTGGAGCTGGCGTTTGCGCGCGTGCCCTGGGATCTGAAATCCGATTTCGATCGGCACCACGTGACGGAAGTGATCGGGCCGGGCCTATTCTTCAACCGGCTGCATGATGCGATTGCGGCTTTCGAAGGATCAGCGAAGCCGGCAGATAGGATGGAAAGTGACACAGGGCGAGGTGCGGGGCTCGGGTAGGGCGCAGGGCGGCAGCAGGACGCGGAGGCTTGGGGCAAAGGCTTGAATTTTTGGTCAAGAGCCGGAATTTCGGTGGATCTGGCCGATTCCTGCGGTCTTGGCCGGGTTGACGACGAGGTAGCTGACGGATTGGCGACAATCCGCCCGGAACCGCCTAATGTCGTGCGCGTGAGCAACGAGCATGCATGGCCACTTGGATTGAACGGCGGTTGGCGTAGAGGGGATTTGCACCAGAGATTTATCGACAACAAGTTTTCGAGCCGCGATCAAGCACAGGGCGAGTCTTCACTTCTGGACTTATTTCAGGCCGAACTCGCCATCGTACTGCCGGATAACCCCATAGCACTCGCAGGCGGAGTCTTCAAGTTTGTTGCGGTTCACGATCTTCACTGCGCCACGGGTGTACTCGATGATCTTCTTCCTCTGCAAAACTCCGGCTGCCAAGCTCACGGTAGGTCTATCTGTCCCCAGCATGGTTGCGAGAAAATCGTGAGTGATGGGCAGCGACCCTGAATCCTCTCTGTCCTGTGTCATGAGCAACCACCGCGCAAAGCGCTGCTCAACATTGTGCAGCCGATTGCACGCGGCTGTTTGTGCAACATGCAAACCGTGAATTACCGCATAGCGGCACAACATCAATCGCAGGAGTGGAGCGGATTCCAATGTGTTTTCTAAAGCTCCAAGCTCTACCCGAAATCCTTCCCCCGCGATTTGTACCACTGCTTGAAGCGTGCTCCAGTTCAGGCCGACAGCCGCGGGCGTTCCCGTGAAGCCCTCTTTGCCAACCATACCGGCTTCGGCGGTTCTTCCATCTTTCATTACGACTACAAGAGAAATGAAACCTCGGTTCGGGAAATATGCAAATTCCATCTTTCCCGCCTCGTGAAGGACCAGATGGCTTGGCAGGTCGACGTACTCGAGATGAGGACGAAGCAAGTTGAAGTCGCTATCGGTGGTGGATAGAAGAACAGTATTTCTGATGGACTTCCCGGCGAGATTCCTGCGCTCGCCGGACTGCCCGATTTGGGGCTCTCTGCGTGTCATAGATCGGACCCTGAAACCTTCCCGGATGCGGGGGTGCCCCCATCAAATTGTGCGAAACAGAAACTCTGCTTATTCGCGGTACGCGCATGATTATATAGGGTCTAAACGTTACGGCTCTGTAGGGCATCCCACATTGGCTTCGACACAACTAATGCGCAAAAATCTCGACGCACGAAACATGACCCACGCATAAAGCGACACGGCTCACTGCGAACGGCGCGCGCAGGATCGGACGTTCGCGCGAACAAAACCGTTCCTTGTATGTAGGATTCCCGACAGACCATCCAAATTTGCACATGTTAACTTTGCCCAGACTTCTATGAGTCGTCCGCCGCCCAAGACCGGGTGACGGTTTTTTGCTGCAATCAGGCAGGACACAGCTGCCGAAGGAGCCGTCAATGGCGAACCTGCACGTTTCGTCCCTGGACAGCGAGCGGGTACTCGTTGGGGCGCTGCGACCGAGGCGCCCATGAGGCGGAAGGTGGTGTGGATCGAGCAACCGGGTTTTGGAGGGTTTGGTTGCTCCGAATGTGGCTGGCGGTTCGAGCCTTCGAATGCGCCCACCGGCGCATCTTTCGAGGAAATGAAGCTCAGCCTCGGGCTGCAGCTCGACAAAGAATTTGCGTCCCATGTTTGCGCCGATCACCCCAAAAAGGTTAGCTAGTAGCAGTCCGAGCACATAGGTCGCTGGGCGCCTATCGGAATCGCGCTTGGATGACTGCCTGCACGGCAGTTACTGTGTTAGCGATGTTTCCGCGCGCCTTCATGCGGCGGTTTGCGGATTCGACCGTGCCCCTTCAAAACCTGGGTTCTGCCGCGGGCTGTCAGCCGATCTCCTGACTCCAGTTTTCGAGCGTCTTCTTGAACTCCAGCATGAACTTGCCGCCGTCGGCGCCGTCGATGAGGCGGTGATCGAAGCCCAGGCAGAAGTACTGCATCGACCGAATCGCAATCGAGTCGTTGCCTTCGGCGTCAGTAAGAACGGCGGGCTCCTTGCGCAGGCCGCCGACAGCGAGGATGGCCGACTCGGGCTGGTTGATGATCGGCATGCCGTACTCACCGCCGAATGCACCGGCATTGGTGAGTGTGAACGTGGATCCGCCGACCTCGTCGGGCAAGAGCTTTTTTGAGCGGGCCCGGAGAGCGAGATCGGCGATGGAACGGGCGAGATCGGCGAAGCTGCGCTGCTCTGCGTGGCGAATGACCGGCACGATGAGCCCCCAATCGAGAGCCACGGCGATTCCTAAATCAATAGACCGGTGATAGCGGATGGCGAGGCCCTGGCCCGTGTTTTCAAGGGAAGCGTTGACGATGGGGCAGCGGCGCAGCGCGGCAACCGCGGCGGCGGCAATGAAGGGCATGAAGGTGAGCTTGACGTGGTGGCGATGGTCGAAGTTTGCCTTGCGCTGCTCGCGCAGGCGCGCAATGCGCGTCATGTCGACCTTGTAAACGGTGTAAACGTGAGGGCTGACGCGCACGCTCTCGACCATGCGTTCGGCAATGATGGCTCTCATGCGGGTGAGAGGCACGGGATCGGCCGAGAGAGTGGCGAGATCGGGCGGCGGCGCAACCTGCGAGCCTTGTGGCGCAGCAGACCTTTGGACCGGCTGTTGTGCCGATCCAGAGCTCGCGGCCCGCAGAACATCGTCTTTCGTGATGCGGCCCTCGGATCCCGTGCCTGCGATGCCGCCGAGCTCGACGCCGTGCTCCTTCGCAATGCGGCGGGCAAGCGGCGAAGAGCGGGCGCGACGACCAGCCGCCACCGAAAGTGCAGGGACCTCGGGTGCGCCGGCAGCGCCAGCGGCAACCTGCGCCTTCGGCGGCGCCTGCGGAATGGTTGATTTCACGGCCATTGCGGGCGCAGCGACCTCTGGGCCGGCTTCGCCGATCACCGCGACGACAGTGTTGACCTCGACGGTGGCGCCCTCGGGGAAGCGGATTTCAGCCAGCACTCCGGCAACGGACGAGGGAATCTCGGCGTCGACCTTGTCGGTGGAGATTTCGAAGAGCGGCTCGTCTATCGCGACGGTGTCTCCGACAGCCTTGAGCCACTTCGTGATCGTGCCCTCGAAGATCGACTCGCCCATCTGGGGCATGATGATTTCCGTCGGCATGAATTCCTCTCTTCGCCGTCCGTTTGGCGACCACGTCGCTCGGGCGCACCGCGCATCGAGCCCCTGCGGAAAGATTCTCGCCCATGGGGTAAGCGCGTCGGTCTCCTGCCGGATTATAAATCGCGGGCGCGGTCAAACCGGCGGCCGCGCTCAGGCCGAAACGGGCCGGTCTTTGCTGTGCCGCAGGCGCTCGACCTCTGGCGGAATCTGGAGCGGCGTGTCATTTGCAGGAAAAGCAGGAGCCGGAAATTCTTGAGTCGGAATTTCGGAAGTTGCAGAATCGGGCGCGGCCTCGGCCAACGCACGAAGGGCGGCGAGACTTTCGACCGGCGCGACTGGTTCATCGAAGACAAGGCCGAACTCGCGGACAGCAAGGTTTGCGAGCGATTCGAGGCTGGGCAGGCTCTTCGGGTCTTCGACTTCCCTTTCCAGACTCGTAACCGGACGGTCCGTGATGCCGCAAGGATTGATGAGAGCGAAGTCGCGCAGATCCGTGGTGACGTTGAAGGCGAAACCGTGCGATGTCACCCCGCGGGCAACGTGAATGCCGATCGCGGCAATCTTTCTTTCGCCTTTGGGTTGATTTTCGGCTGTCGTTCCACAACTCTCGTCCGAAACTCCGCCGTGCGCAGCACACCACACGCCTGTCAATCCGCAAATGCGTCCCGCACTCACGCCGAACTCGCCGCAAACGCGAATCAATGCCTCTTCCATCAGGCGAACAAAATCGACCGGTCCGAGACGATTGCCCCGCCCCGGCGGGCAGGCGTCGCTGGGATTGCGCAGGCTGCGCAGATCGAAGATCGGGTAGCCGATGAGCTGGCCGGGGCCGTGATAGGTGACGTCGCCGCCGCGGTTGATCTCGTGGAGCGTGACGCCGCGTGCAGCTAAAAGCTCATCCGACGCCAGAATGTTTGCGCGCTTGGCATTGCGGCCCAGCGTGAGCACGGGCGGATGCTCGAGCAGCAAGAGCACGTTGCCGATGCGGCCTGCGGTGCGCAGCGCGACCAGCTCTTCCTGCAGACGCAGCGCCTCACCATAGTCCACGCGGCCGAGATAGAGGTACTTGATCATCCCTTACTGAGATTGTAGCGAGGCGCTCGCGGCGAAAGCGAACCGTCGGTGCCGGGCCTAATCCGCAACGCGCTGCTGCAGGAATGGTAGAAACACGGAGCGCACGCGCCAGGCCGCGAGGCACCAGAGGATAGCGACGACGGCGCCGACAAGAATGGTGCTGGGAGTCATAAGAATTTGGGTGATGCAGATATTGACGATGACGGGGCCAAGCACGACCAGGGCCAGTGGCACATAACGATTGATGAGCAGCAGAATAGCTGACGCCACCTCAAAGAATGCGACGACATACAAATAGCCGGAAGCAATGAAAGCGCCGAGAAACTGTCCGGCGATGCCTGCCGGGATCGCGCCCATTGGGATGAAATTCAGGTAGTGGTTCATGCCGAAGACGAGGAATATGAGGGCGAGCAGATAGCGCGCAATGAGAGAGGCGGTTTTCAGGGGATTCTCCTCGATCTGAATTGGCTGGTCGATCGCGCCCAAAAGACGGCTGCGATCTGGAAGCGTTCAGAGAACGGATGGTTAAAGACGAGCGGAAGATGCAGCGGAGGCACTCGTGTCTCCGGTGCACTTTCACGGAACGGAACTTCGGCGCATTGTAATTCGACAGTTCGGGCTACTTCGACGGATCAACCAGCGCCTGGTCGACGAGCGCATGCACGCGGTAGAGCAGGTAGTGATTGTCGGGGCTGGTGCGGCGCTGGATCATGCCGACGAAGACGATGTCGTTGGTGGGATCGGCCCAGAACCATGTGCCTGCGGCGCCATCCCAGAAGAATGTGCCCTTTCCGTCGGAGAGATCGGCCAGCGGCGGATCGAAGATGACCGCGCAGTTGTAGCCGTAGCCGAAGCCGGGACGCATGATGTGCTGGCCGATGCCGAACTGGCCAGTGAGCAGCGCGGCGGGCAGATGGTTCGACGTCATCAGCTTGACAGTTGCCGGCGCCAGAATGCGTGTTTCGCCACGCGTGTCGCCCAGCTCGCCGCCATTCAGAAGCATTTGCGCAAAGCGGTAATAGTCCTCGGCAGTTGAAACCAGGCCGCCGCCGCCCGAAGGATTGGTTGGCTCGGTAGCGTAGTCGTCGGAGATGCCGTTGGTCGTCGACTCGGCGACAAGCTGGCCATCGGTTTCGTGATAGCCGGCCGCAAAGCGGGCGCGCTTGTCGGCGGGGACGAAGAATCCCGCATCGCTCATGCCCAGCGGCGCGAAGATGTGGTCGCGCATGAAGTCGGGGAGTGACTGGCCCGACAGCTTTTCGACGATGTAACCCTGGATGTCCATCGACGGGCTGTAAACCCAGCGCGTACTGGGCTGATAGAGCAGCGGAGCCTGCGCCAGAAGGTCGATCCGCTCCTGAAGATTCTTCGCATGATCCAGGTTCAAGTCGTGGACGATCTTGTCAACGGGCGTATCGGCATTGCCGTAAGTGAAACCGGCGGTGTGCGTCATCAGCTCGTGCATCGTCGGCGCGTGGTCGGGGTCGGCAAGGAGCATTTTTCCGTTGACGTCGAAACCGTTGAAGACCTTGAGGTGCGCGAACTCGGGAATGTATTTCGAGATTGGATCGGACGGCAGCCACTTGCCCTCTTCGTAAAGAATCATCATCGCGACGCCCGTCACGGGCTTGGTCATGGAGTAGTCGCGGAAGATGGTGTCCTTGGTCATCGGCGTCGCGGCTGCCATGTCGCGCATGCCGTAGGTGCGGTAGTCCGCGATTTTGCCGTGGCGCGCGAGGATTGTGACGGCTCCTGCAAGGTGCTTCTGGTCAATTTCCTCCTGGATGGCCGCGTGCAGGGGGTCGAGGCGCTCCGGCGAGAAGCCGACCGACTCGGGCTTAACGGGTGTCATGTCGATCGCGGGCGACGCGGCCTGCTGCGCGCGCCCGGTGAATGGGCCGGAGGTGAAAAGAAGCGCGATAAGGGCGGAAGCGATAGGGAGTGATGCGGCCATTCTCATTGGAATCCTCTGGGCGACGGGTTTGCGGGGCGAATCGTCCGGCAATCTTTATAGCAGATGCGTCGAATGCCGCTCGCATGAACAAACGCAACGGTGAACGGAAACCCGATTCGCGGTACACTGAAAGCTGGCAGGAGGACCGGGCGGTCGCTGCCGGAAGTCCTTGCGCAAGCAGGGGTTGCCGGGAGAGGAAAGTCCGAACTCCGCAGGGCAGTGTGCCGGATAACGTCCGGGACGCGGGCTTCAAATCCCGTGGACGGCTAGTGCCACAGAAAACATACCGCCTCTGCAATGGGGTTCCCGACGGATTCGTCCAAAGGGCTGCCCCGCGCAGCGGTAAGGGTGAAAAGGTGCGGTAAGAGCGCACCGCTCCGGCAGTAATGCCGGAGGCAGGGTAAACCCCACACGGAGCAAGACCAAATAGGGAGGGAAACCGGGGCCAGGAGCCAGGCGCCGGTTGCGCATCGGCCCGATGCGGCAAGGCGGCTCTACAGATCGCCGAAACCTCCGGGTAGGTCGCTGATGAGTGTCCGCGGTAACGCGGCGCCTAGAGGAATGACCGCATAAACAGAATTCGGCTTACGAGTCCTTTTGCCGAATGCTGGGGTCCCCAACGACAGGTCTTCGTCGTTGGGGTTACAAACGACAGCCCCGACCGGACAAAAACCGGCCGGGGCTGACCATTTTCTGGCGCAAAAAAAACCTGGAGTCGGCAGTGCGAGCGCCTCTTGCAGAGCGAGCCGCGCCGATCCGCTACTATCAGACACATGCTACGCGTAAAGCGTTTGGAAGCTGGGGCACGGCTGCCTGTGGTGGCGCATCCGGGCGAGGACCTGGGCTATGACCTGTTTGCGCTGGAGGGCATCGTGCTTGCGCCTCGCGCCACGGTCAAGGTGCGGACGGGAATTGCTGTCGAGGCGCGCGATCTGCGGACGGGCGCTCCTCTGGGACTGCTGGTGCGCGATCGCTCATCGATGGCAGCACGGGGCATCGCTACGACAGGCGGCGTGATCGACTCGGGCTATCGCGGCGAAATCCTCGTGGTGATGACCAACCTGGGCGATGCAGCCGTGGAATTGAAGGCCGGCGAGAAGATCGCGCAGATGGTTCCAGTCCCCGTTCTCACGGGTCTCGTCCAAGAGGTCGAAACACTGGAAGTGTCAGTGCGCGCGGCAGATGGGTTTGGCAGCACTGGCCGCTGAATCTTGCGCCGGAACCCCGAAACGGGCGCTTGCGTATCATGAAAGCAGATCATGCCATTCGGTGAGGCATTCAAACTCGCGCTGCAATCGCTGTGGGCAAACAAGATGCGCACCATTCTTACCTTGATTGGTGTCATCATCGGCGTGTCTTCGGTCATCACGGTGGTCACGCTCACCAACGGGGCCAAGCAATTCGTCACGTCGAAGATCAATAATTATGGCGCTGCTGTCATCACGATCAGCAAGATGCCGCAGACCTTCATGACGATCGATGAATACGTCGAGTTTCAAAAGCGCAAAGATATAAGCTATGACGACTATCGCGCGATTCTCGACGAGTGCCAGTCCTGCGTATCGGTGGGCGCGCAGCGCGACGCCACCGGCAAAGTTGTGCGCGGAACGCAGTCCACGACCGATACCGACATTCGCGGCTGGACGTGGACGATGCCGCCGATTTCGAATCTCAACATCGTATTAGGCCGGTCGTTTCCGAGATGGAAGACCAGCACTCGGCGCACGTGGCCATCGTGGGCTCCGACATCGTGGACAACGTGCTGGGCGCCGGCGACCCGCTCGGCAAAGAGATTCGCGTCGACGGCGCGCCTTACACTGTGATCGGCGTGGGCGAGAGCCAGGGCAAGATGTTTGGCCGCAGCATGGACAACTGGGTGGCGATTCCCCTCACCACTTTTCTTGAGGCACACGGGTCCAACCAGAGCCTGCAGATTCTTGTGAATTCGGGCGGCGGCGGAGCCGTGATGGATGCAGTCAGCGACGAGCTTCGCGTTATTCTTCGCACGCGCCGTCATCTCGCGCCAGGCACTTCCGACGCATTCTCCATCGACTCCAGCGCAACCTTCGGGAATCTGCTGGTAAGTATTTTGAACAACTTTGGCGCCGTAGTCGTAGCCATCGCCGCAGTTGCGCTGGTCATCAGCGGCATTGTGATCATGAACATCATGCTGGTGAGCGTGACGGAACGGACGCGGGAGATTGGCGTGCGCAAGGCGCTGGGCGCGCGCCGCCGCGACATCCTGCTCCAGTTCCTCATTGAATCGGCGGTGATTGCCGCGCTGGGCGGAGTTATCGGCGTCGTGTTCGGTATCTCCGGGGCCAAGCTGATTACCTTGGCGGTTTCTTTTCCGTCGTCGGTGGCAATCTGGTCCGTCCTGGTCGCGCTCTTTGTGGCCACCGCTGTGGGATTATTCTTTGGGATTTATCCTGCGTATAAAGCCAGCGCTCTCGACCCGATCACTGCGCTTCGCGCGGAGATGTAAGCGCAGTGTCGCTCGTGGGGCAGGAGGGCGAACAACTGCAGTCTGATTGATAGGGAGCTCACCATGCGTGCCGTTGGCCAATCCGGAGAAGCAGTCAAACTCGCGCTGGACACGCTGCGCAAGAACAAGCTGCGCTCGGGGCTCACCATCCTCGGCATTTCCATCGGGATCGCAACCGTCATCCTGATCTCTTCTGCCATTAACGGACTCAATTCCAACATCGATCATTTTGTAAGCACGCTGGGCACGAACGATTTGTGGATCTTCCAATTTGAGCCGTTTGGCCATCGGCCCACGACCGAGGAGCTGAATCGCAAGAAGCTCACTTACGAAGACGGCGTGGCAATGCGCAGCCTGCCCCATGTGATCGCTGTCGATCCGGAGCTGACCTACCAGAATTTCCAGACCGGCCTGGGCAGCGTTGCCTTGAAGGCCGGCACGCACAAAATCCAGAATACGATCATCAACGGCAGCACCGAGGCCGTCACGCAAGTGGTCGATGTGAACTTGAAGGAAGGCCGCATGTGGACGGAATCGGAGGCGGAGAACGCTAACAATGTGGTCGTTCTCGGTCACGATGCCGCTGAGGATCTCTTTCCGGGTAGTTCACCGCTGGGACAGGATGTGGATTGCGAAGGTGATATTTTTACCGTCATCGGCGTACTCGATCCGCAGCCGCAACCGTTCGGCAGTGGACGAAATACTCAGGATAACTCAGCCTATTTCCCTTTGAAGACCTTCAGAAAGATTCATCCTGAAATCCTTGACTACTGGATTGTGGCGCGATACGACAACCCGGCCAACAAAGCTCTGGTCACCGAGGAGATCCGCGAGCTGCTCCGCGTGCGGCGAAAGTTGCACGTGCAGCAGGACGACAACTTCGCCATCTTCAGTCCTGATTCGCTCACTCGGCTTTGGAATCAGCTGACCGTCGGGCTGTTTTCGTTCATGGTAGCCGTCTCTTCTGTCGGTCTGATGGTGGGCGGAGTGGGCGTGATGAACATCATGCTGGTGAGCGTGACGGAACGCACGCGCGAGATTGGCGTGCGCAAAGCGATCGGCGCAACCAGGAAAAATATCCTGCTGCAATTCACTCTCGAGGCGGTGACGCTCTGCATGGTCGGCGGGCTGCTCGGCATTCTGGCTGGGGCGCTGTTCACGCTAATTCTGCACTTTGCCGTGTCCTTCCTTCACGCCGCACTTTCATTCACCTGGGTCATCATCGCCTTTCTTGTTGCGTGCGTGATTGGATTGGTCTTCGGCATCTATCCGGCCTGGAAGGCGGCTAGCCTGGACCCGATTGAAGCGCTTCGCTACGAGTGAAGCAGGTGTCTGGTTCATCCCAGCCCGACCAAATCTGACCCCTGAAACCTGACCCCTGTAAACTGCTTCTGTGATGCCGCACGCACTGGCGCAGGCCGTGGAGATCGCGACGACGGCGCTGGCCGTGGCCGGAATGGGTTACTTCCTGGCGGCGATATTGGCGGCGCGTCTGTTCCTGCATGAGCAGCGCATTTCGCGGGCTGAGTTCTCGCCCGGCGTAACCATTCTCAAATCACTCAAGGGACTCGACCCCGGTATGATGGATGCCTTCCGCAGCCACTGCCGGCAGAATTACGCGGGCGAGTTCGAATTGCTCTTCGGCGTATCGTCGCAGGACGATCCCGCGGCCGCGGCCGTGAGGGAGCTGCAGACCGAGTTTCCGGAGCGGGCGATCAGGCTCGTGGAGTGCCCCGAGCAGCTGGGCACGAACGGCAAGGTCAGCACGCTGGTGCAACTCGTGCCGCAAGCACGGTACGATTTTCTGCTCATCAACGATTCCGACATTACAGTGAGCCCCCGCTACCTGGAGCGCGTGATGTGCCGCTTCGCGCCCGCGTCGCATGGTGCAGGCAAACCGCCGGTGGGGCTGGTGACGGCGCTCTATCGCGGGAAGGCGCACACCACGCTTCCTTCGCGGCTTGAGGCGCTGGGAATTGCCGCGGAGTTTATGCCCGGCGTGTTGCTCTCGAAGATGGTCGAGGGCGGGCTGCATTACGGGCTGGGCTCGACACTTGCCGTGCGGCGTGAAGCGCTGGAAAGGGCCGGTGGCTTGCTGCCATTAGTGGATTACCTGGCCGACGACTATGAGCTCGGCGCACGCGTGGCGTATGCCGACTTTCGCGTAGAAGTGAGCGCCGAGGTGGTGGAGACCGCCGTCCCCGCGTATGGCTGGACCGGATTCTTCGATCATCAACTGCGCTGGCTGCGGACGGTGCGCTCGGTGCGCCCGGGCGGCTATATGGGTCTGATCTTCACCCACGGCTTCGGTTGGGCAATCGTGAACGTGCTGGCGAGCGGATTGAGCCCGCTGAGCCTGTGGCTGCTGGGGCTGAGTTTCTTCCTGCGTCTGGCACAGGCGATGACGGTCGGAGCCGGTGTGCTGGTAGATCACGAGGTGCTTCCCAATCTCTGGCTGCTGCCGGTGCGCGATGCCATCGCGATGGGCTTGTGGGTGGCCGGCTTTGCCGGAGACATGATCGTATGGCGCGGGGAACGGTTCGCGCTGAAGGATGGAAGGCTGCTCCAGATACTCAATTGAAACAACTAGATGCGCTCTTGCCGGAACCAATTCATACGGCGCGCGTATCATGCATTGCAACGAAAGACTGGGAATCGCGGAATGAACGGAGCGATGCAACTCCCGACGCCACCGGCAAGCGCGCTGGCTGAGCCGTGCGCCGTGGTCTACGACCTGCGAATCGACGGCTGTAGCGACAAATCCTACGAGGATGCTGCGCGTTTTTCCGATCGTTTACTAGCCGAAATCGATCTTTGCGCAGCCACCGCGACACACGCCTATTCCGAATATGTGCGGGCACAACGGCAAGAGCCGCCACGAAGTCTAGGCGAGTACGCGATCGATCTGCTCACGCTAGGCCTCGTGGTGCGGAGGTATGGCCGAGCCGCCGAAGACTCGCCGGCCTGGGCAATCAAACTGGCGCGGTGGCTTTTCCGGCTGCGTTCGAAGCAGGTCTGGATCAAGCCAGTGGCCGACCTTCTGCGCGCGGCGCTGGTTCGGCTTTTCTTGCTGCCTCCAATGGAGCGAGGGCCCCGCGAAGGGACCTGGCCGCTCGAGCGTCTGCCCCGTCTCATCGCCTGGCTTCAGGCCACGGGCGAATTCGAGCAGGAGGCCTTGCGTATCGAGCAGTGGCGGAGCTTCTTCGGCACGCTTCCGAGTCCCGAGGCCTTGCATTGGATTGAAACTGCCTCCTATCTTTTTGACTGGTTCGAGCGGGAGGCGGAGCAGTCGCTGGGAGCTTACGCGAAGGGAGTTCCGGGCTTCCTAGCCACCGAGTACGCCAGCCGAGGTTGCCGCGAGGACCAGATCTTCTGCGGCAAGTCGCCGGCGGAGTACCTGCTTGCCATGGTGGCCGCCGAGATCATGAACCAGGGCCTGCGAGCGGAGTTCGACCGCACGCCAGTCCGCGCCGTTTTGGTGCCGGCGTGCCTGCGCGGTGAGCAAGCTGCGCGCTGCCTGGCGCGCGTATCCGGTGTGGATATGATCTGCACGGCCTGCGATCCGGCCTGTGCGGTGAACCGCATCACCCGGCGCATGCGGAAAGTAGGAGCGCAGGTTTACTTGGTTCCTCACTCCACGGGTTTTTCCCGGTGGCTTGAGCGATGGCAGCACGCTCCCGGGGTCGGCGTGGTTGCCGTAGCCTGCCTGCTGAACATCCTGCCGGGCGGCTACGAGATGAGATCTCGCGGTATCGCCGCGCAGTGCGTGCCGCTGGATTATCCCGGCTGCCGGAAGCACTGGAGGCGTAAGGGCGTCAACACAAGCGTCAACGAGAACCGGCTCGTCCAAATCACAACCACACCTGCGATCAGGCGCGAATCAGCAGTGAATGTGCTTTAGTCTGCTGCCGCCAGCGCGTCGGCTTGCTCGCCTGCACGCATGGCCACGTAATCGATGGTGAGGCACGCGCCGAGTTCGTTGAAGTCTTTCTCCCAGCGCGGACGTTCCTCAGCGGGAAGCGCGGTGAGCGCGTAGCCTGAAGTGCGCAGGATTTCGTACCAGATGTTCTGCGCCTGCCACAGATTCAGGTCGAAGGGCAGCTCAGTGAGCGTGCGGGCGAGCACGAGCGCGCGGTCGAGCATCTCGAGAGATCCCGAGGACATTTGTAACTCCACCATCGCGCGCTTCATGCGCTGGTCGGCGATGTAGGAGAGCGTGGCGGCTTCGAGCGGCACTTGGTCGGCCTTCGCCAGTGAGAGGAAAGAGCGTAGCTGCGCGAGATCGATGGGGTCGCCCTCGAGCGCCCGGCGCAAACCGGCGTTGATGGCGAAGCCGGCGGCGAGTGCAAGCGCGGGCGGCTTGGGCAGGCCTGCCTGGGAGAGATAGTGGAGCAGGCTGGCGTGATCCTGATAAATGGTGGTGAGCGAATTCTCGATGTCCCAAAGCGTGGAGTTGAGGATAAGCTCGACGATGCGTCGCTGCTCATCGGAGAAGAGTGAGGTGAGCGAGTAGTCGGCGTGGCCGTAGAAACGGTCGAGCAGGCGAATGACCTCGGGGAAGTCGGCGCGTTGCACATAGCCGGCGGCCTCGGCGGAGAAAGCCTCAAAG
>Ga0187891_1001949_pt1 | contig 16602 bp, 12 predicted proteins | sample June2016WEW_21_4_FD_132990 | JGI IMG/M metagenome (GOLD analysis project Ga0187891, IMG submission 132990) | Peatland microbial communities from SPRUCE experiment site at the Marcell Experimental Forest, Minnesota, USA - June2016WEW_21_40 | ecosystem: Environmental > Terrestrial > Soil >... | reverse complement strand
TGCTTCTTTTGGTTTTTATGAAGGGTTTGCCGCGTTTGAAGAGAGATATCTTATTTTTTGCCTGCAGTTTAGGTTTGGTAGTGTCGCATTACGGCTTAGCGTATATTTTTATGCTAATCTTAGTTTCGGCTTGGACAATTTTGGTCTTCATGGATTACGTCAGGAGCGGTTCATTTTCAGTTTTGCATTCGAAGGTTTCTTTTGATTGGGTTTTGATTTATTTAACGGTGCTCTTTTCATGGTACATTTTTGTCAATCAATCAGTTGCTTTTAATCTTTTGTCCCAAAAATACGGTCTGGTGGCGAGTGGTTTTAGTCAATTTTTTAATCCGGCTTCCCGGGGAACCGCTTTGGAGGGTCTTGGTGTAGTTGCTACTCCAACGATCCTTAACCAAGTTAGCACTTACATGTTCGTTTTGACAGAATCGCTGATTATTTTAGGTTTCGTTTGGATTTTGCTGAGGAGGAATACGAAGGGTTTTGGGCGGGGTTTTTCATCTGAGTATGTGGTTATGGCTGCGTTGGGTATTGCGATTTTGATTTTGGATGTTTTGGTTCCTACTTTGGCCAATACGCTTCAGATCTCGCGTTATTATCAGACTACTCTTTTTTTGCTTGCGCCTTTTGCTGTGGTTGGCGGGCTTAAGGTTTTGGAGCGTATTCCGAGGTTGAAGTCGAAATATTTTTTTGTGATTCTTATGTTTTTGATTTTTGTTCCGTTTTTCTTGTTTCAGACTGGTTTTGTTTATGAGGTTGCGGGTGTTCAGAATGATGTGTTGACTTTGAATATGCATAGGTGGAATGATTTGAAGTTTTATGATGTGGTTGCTGATTCTCGGGAGGTGGCTGGTGCTGCTTGGTTGCCTGAGCACCTTAATGTTTCCCAAATAACAATATACGCAGATGCAGAATCCAACGGGGTCCTGACGGCTTATGGTCTTGTTGAAGGTGGTCAGATACCTTTGTTGACAAATGTTACATATTTCAGTGGCAGTAATCAATTTATTTTTCTAAGACCCGTAAACGTCATAGATGGAATAACAGAGGGAGTCTCGGATTTTAATTCTAGTTCGCTTTTGCCGGTTCTTGTTAATCAAGATAGGATTTATTCTAACGGCGGATGTGAAGTGTATGCTGGCGTGCCCTAAATTTTTATCAGTGACCAAACCAATCCATGTGGTTTCTAAATTTAATGAGGCATCCGGCTTTTCTAAAAGGTGAAAAAATCTGAATAAACTTTTTTTAACTTTTGACACCGAAGATTTCATAAGCCAGAACTCGGTTCCGGCATTGAATCGAATACTGGAACTTCTAAATAAATACGAGTTGACAGGCTTATTTTTTATAACCGGTCATATGGCTGAAAAACTTTTTCTTTTTCCAGAAACTGTTGCTCTCCTCAATGAACATCAAATTGGTTTTCACACTTCAAGTCATTCCGTTCATCCAACAGTCTTCGAATTTACTGACGTTGAAAATTACGGGGAAGCCTATCAGACTTCGCTTTTTAGGGAAACAGGTCACATAAATCCTTTGTCTGGTGCAGTCGAGGGTAAGGGTGGGATTTACGAGCTCAGAACTCTTTTTCCACGAAAACAAATTAATTCATTCCGCGCTCCTGGTTTTTGTTGGACGCCTCCTCATTTGGATGCATTGAAAACTTTGGGTATTTCATACGACTTCTCAGCAGCTCTTTCTACTAAAGCCTGTAGTTATAAAGGAGTAAATTTCTACCCCCGACCAACGCCTTACATATTTCATGCTCGCACTAACTACCGGTTCGTATGGAATTTGCTAAGTCGTGATGTTTCTGTTTTTATGTTACACCCGAACGATATGGTGAATCGACGAGGTTGGGATTTAATTTACCACAAATGTAACCCGACATCCCTTGTTCAACCTCCTCCACAAACTCACAAAGAAACTGCCTTCTTATTTCACGAGTTCGAAATACTATTAAAAAATATCAAAGCTCTTAACAAACTTAACATTTTGGAAGTGACACCCTCACTCAGACCAGCAGAACAAATCTTGGCTCCAACCTTATCTCAAGTTGAAAAATGCTACGAATGTAGCATGGATTGGCCAAAAAGTTGGTTCAAATACAAGCCCAAGTTTATCCACCAGCATTTTGTAAACTTTTTTCGGGTGAATTCGAAGTAAAAGTAATAAGTCTCTTAACTTGAATAACGCCTTCGTGGAATTAAAAAAACTGGCTTGCAGGCTCAATAAAAATTGAAGCAATTGAATCCCTTCTGACATAAACGGATTGTTCAAATATGTCCAAAAAACTATAAATCTATTTAAAGCCATTATTTGATGATTATTAATAGGTATCAGGATTAGTTAGGATTTACTGGAGTTTAATGAAATGGACGTTTGTTTAATATCATCTTGGGTCTCCAGTTATGTTGGTGGAGTCGAAAACGTTGTTAATGAGTTAAGCAATTACATGGCAAATCCAAAGTAGATATCTCCGTTTTTGGAAAAGCAAAAGAAGATTTCGTTAGAACAAGTGGAAAGAGAATCATTGTGGGTTTTCGAATGGCCGATTATCTGCCAAAAAAATTGCGTTTTGCACAATATTACGATTATAATTATCAACTTAGAATTTGGCGAATTTTACATAAAAAGCGTTTCTACATAATGCACTGTGGAAATGATAATTCCCTTCTTCTAAAATGTGTTGAGCATAAAACATTAATCTTCAAAAAGAAAAAAGTTTTGAGAAGGGATATTTACTTATGAAACCTAATCCTGATTCATTAGCAATTTCAATAGGAAGCTCGTTCAATAAAATTGGCTTGATCTTAACGCCTTTAACGGAGAAACTTTCCAATAAATACAGATTTTTCAAGATTCTGTATATAATTCAGAAAAATAGGTTTGACCTTGAGTATTTGAAAAACAAGAAATTCAGGATTATCAGTCTGGACGAAACTCTTTTGTTGGATCAAAACCTTTACGGATTAGACGAGTATTATACTGAGAAGAGGCGAACCAGATTTTTCAAAGCGAATGGGGAAGTTTGGGGCGAATTTGGCAGCTTAATCTTAGCTTTTCCTTTTCCACAAGGCATTTACGTGCTGAGGGAAACATTTCGAGAAGAAGTTTATAGATTCTACCCCGTGAGAAATAGGACTGTGTTGGATATTGGCGCTTATGTTGGCGATTCAGCAATTTACTTCGCAAGCAAGGGAGCGCGGAGAGTAATTGCTTTTGAACCAGCACCTCCTCTATTTAGACTCTGCGAGTTGAACGTAAAAATGAATAATCTTCAAAATATAGTTAAAGTGAGGTCGGAAGCAGTCAGTATAAGACCTGGTCAAACAACACTAAATTGCGCGCGCGATCCAGCTTCAAACTCAATATATTTCGATATTAAATCTTCATCCAGTTACCAGGTGAAAACTGTGGCTTTTAACAAGATAGTGGAGGAAATTGGAAAAATAGACCTTTTAAAAATGGATTGTGAAGGCGAAGAGTTCAAAATTATACCAAAAGCTCAAGAAATTGGTGTCCTGAGAAACATATCTAACATAATTGTTGAAGTTCATGGCACACCGGGCATAATAATTACCGCTTTGCAAGAAGCTAATTTCAAGATCCAAAAGAGCCTTTATCTTGACGAAACAACGCAAATGATTTATGCCTCGCAAAATTGAAGGGATTCAGAAATCATCGGTTTCGGAAATTGTTTTATACCAGATTTGCAAAACGAACTGTTTTATCGGACTAACTTGCTTGTTTTGATGAATCAGATATCAAATATTGGTTCTTTCTAACTCTTGAGGAAGAAAAAAGATGAAAATTTGCATGATCTCTGGTTTCGCAAAATACCCGGGCGGCGTTGAAAATGTAGTGAATGAACTGAGCGGGTACATGATAAAAGAAGGCTCAAAAGTGACGATCATCGGCAGATATACTAAAGATTTTGTTGAAAGAGGTCAAAACTGCACCAAAATAGGACTGCTTCCATATTCTGTTCTGCCTCCAAAATTGAGATTTGCTCAATATGATAAATATGCTTATAATCTGAAAGCTTACAAAAGAATAAGAGCTCACGGTCCCTTCGACATAATTCATGGTCATGGAGATAATTGCTTCTTTTCTTCCTTGCTTAGAAATAACAAGCCCTTTGTTATGACTTTTCATGGTACAATGAAAGGGGGTCTTCAACGAAAGTACGGTTCTAAAATCAATCCACGATTATATCCAGTTTTTTTTCCTGAGAAAATCGCAGCTTTGCGTTGTGATTTAGCGATAGCATGTTCAATGGCAGTAAAAAAAGAACTTATTTCTATTTATGGAATTAATCCAAATAAGATCAGCATAATCTACAATGGGGTCGACACAAGTGTTTTTAGGCCCTTTGACAAGAAGTCTGCGAGAAGATTTTTGGGACTTCCCGAAAACAAGAAATTCGGGATTTGGGTAGGAACTAATCCCCGGCTAAAAAGGTTAACATTAGCCATTGAATCTGTAAATGGTCTCAAAGATACTTTCCTTTTGGTTGTTGGGGCTAAAGGGGTGAACTTCGATAACGTTGTTTTTTGTGGCACTGTATACGATAAGCAACTTATGTCAACTTATTATAATTCTGCGGATTTTTTGATATTCCCATCAAGCTACGAAGGGTTTCCTTTGGTTCCTTTAGAAGCATTGGCATGTGGTCTTCCAATTATCGTTTCAAAGGAATCAAACTCGGGCGAAATAATAGAAGAATCTGTTCACGGTTTTGTTATCGACAGCAATAGATCCGTATACTACAAAGAAAAAGTGGAATTCCTTGTCAATAATGATTCTTTGCGAAATAAGATGTCAGTGGAATGCAGAGAATTAGCACTCAACTACAGCTGGGATAAGCAGGGTGAAAAATACCTTCAAGCCTACAAAAGACTTCTTAAGTCATAGATTTATAAGAGTTTTGAGCTAAAGTAGGCAACGGATTGGGAACTTTTTCTGGCAAAGATTTCAATTAGGTGCAAAAATTTGAAGGAAAAGTTATCTGTAACCGTATTGATTCCCACATACAAACGGGCTCACTTGCTTGACTACGTATTTGATGCGCTATCAAATCAGACCTATAAGAAATTTGATGTTGTAGTGATATTGAAACCAAGTGGAGACAACACCGAAAGAGTAATTGATAAATACAAACGATTGCTGAAAATTAAATTGATTCTTCAATATGAGGGCTATTTTACAGATGCAATTAATCTTGGACTGGAAAATGCCACGGGTGACATCACGGCTTTCTTGGATGATGATGCAATTCCTTCCTTAAATTGGCTTCAAAACCTTGCGGAGACTTATGCGTTTCCCAATGTGGGCGGAGTAGCGGGAAACGTAATTCCGGCATTTGTTAATAAGAAAGAAGAGGTTCAATACACTGGTAAGCCCTCAGAAGTCGTTAACCTTGATTACACGCCTTTTTTGAAGACAATTGGGCGGAAAATTTGGAGTCGCCCTATTGGAGGTTTGGAAGATTATCTTGTATACTTATCACGGGCGGGAGTTGTCGAATACAATTTTGATAGGGGCATTCAAGCCAATAATCAAATTACGAAGTCGTTGCTAGGCATGGGTGCTAATATGTCGGTTTTAACTGAAGCGGTCAAAGGATACAGGCTTCCCAGTTCGTGGTTATTAGGGTTAGGAAATGAGCAATTAATAGGCTGGTATGTTTGGAAAAAGGGGTACAACCTTTTCTTTAACCCTAATGCAAAAGTCAGTCACCTAAGTCACGGTCAAACTCTTTCACGGAATGTCGAAGATTATAGAAAACAACTGGTTCGCCAAGCCGAAAGCCAATTACTTTTTTATCGTCTCTATGGCAAAGAGCCAGAAGTTTCAATAATATATCGGGTTAGTTGGATAATTTTTCGGACATTGTTAGCTTTCAAGCAAGCTAGGAGCTTCCATCAGGTTTTCATATTCTTAAAAGGAATGTTAATTGGAAACATTATGGGCTGTAAGCTGATTGTATTCAATAAATTTGGACTAAAATATGATCCACTTACCGAACTGATAGCAATGCTTGAAAAGAGTTAGTTTTTTTGAAAAAAAACAGAGCATGACAAAAAATCTCGAATGAATCGGAAAAGCCACTTGCGTCTATTATGATTCTTAACTTTAAACGGAGGAGATTACGTTACTGATTGTATTTCGTCAGTATTGAGAACGGAGTAATCAAGTTTGAAGTTGTATTTTTTTCGATAATGGTTCGACTGATCGAAGTTTTGAGTAGTCAAGAGATATTTTGAAAGTGATGCCAGACTAAGATTATTTCGAAATCCCGAAAATTTGGGATTTGCTGCTGGAAGTAATGCTGGATTTACTATGCAAAGGGGAAATTACATCGTTTTCTTAAATAGTGATACTATCGTGCGATCCTCAATGGTTGAGTTTCCTCATTGATGCCTTGAAGCGGGATAAAAGTGTAGGTCTTGCGTCAAGTCTTTTGTTCGATATAGGTTGGGATAGAATCCAAGGTGGGGAGTTATTAATGGTGACTGTTTAGCTTTGGGTATCCAATTGCTCAAAATAAATCAATTAACACTAAATATCCAGACATATACGAAGTTAGTGAGGCAACGGGAGCAGCAATGGTTATTGAGGACAAAACGATTGAAAAAATAGGTTTGTTTTGAACCACTGGTGCATTTTTATTAAAATGATGGTTGCTTTCAGTCAAGACTTGGCTAAGCGGAAAAAGAGTCGTTACTGTTTTAAAATTGAAGGTTTATCACATTGGGAGCAAAGCACTCGTGAAAGAATAAATTCCGCCTATTTTAGCGCTATGACGTACAAGGTCAGTTATGCCTCATTTTTGACACTTATTACAAACTCGATGATTTGGCTAAAGATATGTTTGTTTTCCTTTATCGTCAACCTTTACACTTAATGTAAACTAAACTATTTCAAAAAAAGAAACTAGTTCTGTAAATGGGTTTGCACATAGTTTTCTATGTTTTTAGTAAATTTTAAACGAGTTTGGCGAAATGGACAGATCATTGGAGCATCACAAAAGTACTCCTGAAGATTTCATAGAGAAATTTTTTCGGATTAGATTATTTCACTCTGTGTCGCACTTACTACCTCCTCATGATGGATAGCACAATGTAAAGAACTATTCAAGAAATACGAAAAAATGTTGCTTCAACCTTCCACTTAAAATCTCTAATAGCTTTTTATGCAGTTAAAGTTCGAGAATATCATTTTCTAAATTTCAATTAAAATGGATAGACATGAAATAAAAAGATATCCTGACAACAAGCAAATTTCTAAACTTTTATGGAAATAAAGAATTATTCGTAAAAAATCAATAAAAAAGTTCATGAGTCCGATGCCTTCAAAGCATCCTTAAGATTTAAATATCAAATAATCTGTTGGCGGGACAATGGATAAAGCAACGGACCTGGGCAAAACTTCTGCTACTGGCAGTTTTCACATATTCCTTGGAAAAACGATATCAACGATTATATTGGCTGTAGGTACAATAATACTTGGTTGGTTCATTTCTGAAAGCAACTATGGATTATATGCAATTGCCCTTATTCCAGCAGCTGCCTTCTTCCTATTCCAAGATTGGGGAATATCTGAGGCTTTAACAAGATACTGCGCAAATTATAGGGCCTCAAATAGAGAGGCTGAGTTGCACAGAATAATTGTAGTGGGCTTGGGATTTGAACTTGCCACCGGCTTAGCAGTCACTGCGGTTTCCCTATTAACTGCACATTTCATAGCTGCTTCAATCTTTAATAAGCCTGGAACAACACTTTTGATAATTGTAGGTTCTCTATCAGTTTTCGCATCATCTTTGGTCAGAACATCTCAAAATATTTTTATAGGTTTCGAGAGAATGCACCTTTATAGTTACACACTGATTTGCCAAGCTGTTACTCAAACCGTTTTAGCACCTTTGCTTGTTATTTTGGGATATGGCGCCCTTGGAGCAGTAGTTGGTTACACTTTATCAACTGTGGTTTCAGGCATAGCTGGGTTAGGATTGCTTTACTTTTACATATTGAAAAAGTTACCTCGTAATACCCCAAACATAGGTGGCTCAGTTCAAACGTTGAAAATGATGCTAACCTACGGTTTTCCTCTCGGCATATCCTTAATTTTAGGAGGACTTTTGCCTCAAATTGCTTCAATCCTGATGGCTTCGTTAGTTAAAGTCACTACAATAGGCGACTACAAGATCGCAACTAATTTCGCGGTTCTTTTAGCATTTTTTACTCTTCCAATATCCACTGTTCTTTTTCCGGCGTTCTCAAAACTCAACCCCAAAAATGAATCACAACTTCTTAAGTCTGTTTTTACTTCTTCGGTTAAGTATGCTTCCATTTTGTTGGTGCCGGCAACCATGGCGATTATTGTGCTATCCCAACCGCTTATTGAAACAATTTACGGAAGCAAATATCCTTATGCTCCTTATCTTTTGGCTCTAACTGCTACAGGTACTTTGCTCGTAATTTTTGGTAATTTAAGCTGGTCAAATCTTTTTAGTGGGTGTGGTGAAACTAAACTGCTTTCCAAGCTGCAAATACTCTCTGTTATTATTGGGATTCCTCTAACATTTCTTGCAGCAATTTGGTTTGGCTTGCCTGGAATAATAGTTGCGGGCATATTAGCAGGAGTCCCAAGCTTGTTTATTGGTCTTTACTTGATATCGAAACGCTACGGGGCGACAGTTGACCTTAGGTCCTCAGCAAAAATTTTCATAGCCTCTTTGATTGCGACAGGCATCACTTATGCATTCCTTAATGAGTTCTTAAGTGCCAATTTGGTAAGATTTTTAGTTGGTGTCTTACTTTTTCTAGCAGTCTACATTGTTGCAATTCCTCTTCTCGGCGCAATAAATCAAGATGATATTAAGAACCTTGGCGGAATCACCTCTGAAATGGGTATAGCATCTCGCGTATTTAATATTCCATTAAAAATAATGGAAAAAATATTGAAAAATAACTATAGAAAATCAAAGAAAAACAAAATATAATCTTTCTTTATTTTCTTGAACAATAAACTACAATTAGCATATAATGAGTAAGATAAATAAAACATTTAGTTATATTTTTCATTTCTAATCCTTTGAAGAAAAAAATATTAAGTATTTTTTTAAACTATTTTCAAAATTAACTGCTTAAACCATATAGAACCCAATTGAAAACTATTTTAACATATAAAATGCGGGAATATAACCCTTGAATATAACTTTGATTAATTGAAATCAGTTAAGCATGGAGCCGAAATTTTGAGGCGCGTTAAAAACTAAAAAAGGTCAAAAATTAGATTGGTTCCATATGAACGTAACATAATTTTCTGGAAAAAGATTTTTTATGCGAAATATTTGTTCGGGCAGTTAATTAAAGCGTTTACAGTTTCTGTTTAATCAAACCTCGGTTTGCTGATAGAAAAAATAGAGTAATGATGGAGTTTTCTATAACAAACAACTATATACGTTTAATTATCCGAGTTCCCCAATCTAATGGGAAGGAAAAATTTCTTATGTACTGTGCAGCATTAATTGCATTCAAACGTGGATTATACAAGACTCGAACCTTAGGCAACGTTAATCTTGATTATCCTTTCCAATGTGGCTACACAATGTGCCCACAAAGTCTTAAATCAACTTCAAAGAATAAAGATTATATAAGATAGAGAGTGGGTTTTGTTTGTCAAGTTCCTTAGTTTCTCTCATAATTCCAGCTTTCAACGAAGAAAAAACCGTAGGTGCGGTCATAATGGGCACTTCGGAGATAATGGACCTTTATGGTCTCCCATACGAAATTATTGTAGTCAATGATGGTTCAACCGATAACACTGAACTGGCCGCGTTATCCACTAACAAAGCCACAGTTTTCACAAACGAACCGAACCGAGGTAAAGGTTACTGCCTCAGAAGAGCACTAAGTTACGCACACGGAGACATTATAGTAACGCTTGATTCTGACGGAGAACATAAACCAAAAGAGATACCTGATCTCTTAAACACATTATTCGAAGGCAACGACATAGTTTCAGGCTCCCGATTTATGAGTAACAGACCTGGTGCAACAACAAAACTCAATCAGGTGGGCAACCTTCTTTTCAATACCGCAATCATGACCTTAACAGGCAGACCAGTCACAGACAGCCAAACAGGCTTCAGGGCCATGAAAAGAGACGTCGCAGAAAAACTCGATCTTCAATCAGACGGTTACGAAATAGAAACAGAAATCACAGTCAAAAGCCTCAGAAACGAATACCGTTTCAAGGAAGTGCCAATAACGGTAGAGCGGCGAAGATACAACATGTCAAAAATAAAAATACTTAAGGATGGCAAAAAAATCTTATCGACAATAATCCAATCAAGCTTCCAATAGGAAAGGGATCAAAATCAATAACTGCGTAATTTTTTACGCTATAAAAATGAAAGAATAGCAACCCTATTTGGCATTAAGAGTTTACAAGAAGGTTCTTAACATTCCGAAACAAACCTCTTAGATATCTCAACAAATAATTAGGGACTCGATTTTTACTTAAATCAAACATCAGGCCATAGCCGCGTGTTTAGTGTAGTTGATATTTTAAAACCATAAAGAATATCTTCAACAAAGTTCTTAGCAAATCCAACCGGCGAATAACGATAATGAAAACAAACCGCAAAAAACCAAAAATCGATTCATTGCTAATTGCGATTTCATTTTTGGCCTTGGGAATCGTCCTGCTCGACATATCAGTTTTTTCGAACTCACAAGTAATTTGCTTCATTGGATTGAGCTTAACTTTTTGGGGTGCACTTTTCTTACTGATAACGCCCAAAAAACAGGTTGAAGGCAGTTTCTTGGTAACGTCAACTTTACCTGCCTATATGACAATTGATAGAATGCTAAAAGATATGAAACCCAAAAGCGAAGCATACTATATCCCATCATACCCCAAAGACGCCTACTTGCCTGAATATCTGAAAGGTCTCAAGGAGATGGTCACATTTATCCCAGAAGAACACGCCATCGGAATGGCAGCCTTTGAAGACATAGCAAAAGGTAAATTCCTAATTGAAAACCCAAAAGGGCTTCTTATTACACCCCCAGGATTATGCATATTGGATAAAATCCAACAAAAACTCGCCACAGATTTAACCAGAATTCCCATAAGTGAGCTAGCCGAGACTCTGCAATACTTGCTAAGTGACCTTTATTTAACAAAAGAAATCAAAATAACCACAAACGAAAACGAAGTAACTATTGAAATTACTGGCTCACTTTATAAAAAACTCTACAGCCCAGAATACAACCTCAAAAGCATTAACTTACTTGGATGTCCCCTGGTCAGCGCAGCCGCCTGTGCCATTGCAAAATCCACAGGCAAACCCACAATAATACAAAAAATTGAAACCACCCCCAATGGCAAAACGACAACCGCAACCTTCAAAATTGTTCAAAGTGATTAAAACATGAACTTCCCCTTAACATCTTCAGACATTAGCCTTTGGCTAGCTTTCACAGCCATAATGCTTCTTGTAACCTCTGCGGTTCTTAACTCTTCATCAGAATATTCAAACCGAATTCTTATCGATAAAAAGCGAATGCGACTTGCTGCTATCGGATGCGGACTTGCCTTCCTAATTACAGTCATTATGCGCGCCATATAAACATAAACTTTTAATGTCAGGTGCTAAACCGTCAGAATGAAAAATCCGCATAAATTTACCATAAAACTAATACCTGAAAATTCATTAATTGGAAAAACTAAGGATTGAAATAGGTGCAATTCTGGGTTGTTAAAACAAAGGATAATAAGTAGCAAAATATTTCAACGTTTTGATTTAGAAGCTTTCATAAAATGGCGAATTATCGACCCAATTTTCTCTTCACGTGAATACCAAAAAATCAAAAACAAGGATTTCTCCATCATTTGTAATTCCTGTCTGGCAGGTGGAATATATCATAAGCTAGGTTCTCAATATACTACACCAACTGTTGGACTCTTTTTTTTGTCAGAAGATTATATCAAATTTCTTGAAAACTTTGAATACTACATAGGTTTATCCCCAACTTTCCAGCATGATTCAAAACATAACCATCCTGTTGGCATCTTAGATGATATAGAAATACATTTCTTGCACTACAAAACAGAGCAAGAGGTGGAAGAAAAATGGAATAGACGAAAGGAACGAATTAACTTTAACAACTTGTTTTTCATCTACTCAGACGGCGACGAAATGGGCTTTCAAGAAGAATATTTTGAGAGATACGCAAAGTTGCCATTTGAACGTAAACTGTTTTTCTCAGGTAAACCAAGAAAAAGTTCCCCTGATTGCACTGTTATCATTCGGGATTGGTTTGATGCTACTCGAAGCCGCAAGTACGAAAAATATATTGACATCATTAAGTGGTTAAATAAAGAGAAGGACTTTGTTAAAGAAAAGTATAGAGAAAAAGAAAAGCGATTACTTACTATTGCAAATTGAGAAATATAATAAACTGCAAGTTTACCCTGAATGTTTAGGCGCTCGAGGAGACCGCAATAGAAAGACTTGAAGATCCTTCTAACTGAGAAAACTCCTTAAGCAAGATGTATCGAATCTAAAGTGGTAAATCAATGGAGAAACAATTTTTAAGGCTTGACGCAATCTTTCAAGAACTCGAAACAAAAATTGAAAACCTAGATGAAAATGCCGTTAGGGATAGAAAATTTGATCTCTCGGTTATGACTCATGATGAACTTAAAAAAATTCTTGAAAGTAAAATTGGAAAAAGGGAGAAAACAAGAATTCTGTTAACACAAATAGGATTTTTGCGCATTAACATTTTCAATGAATGTTACAAAAAAATACAAGTAGCTGAAACAAACAAAGAGTTTGATGAAGCCGTCAAAATAATGAACGATTATATTGAAACAGTGGCAATGCAATTCATTCAAGAAAGATTACATCCATCTTTAACCGACCGTATAATCACCTCATTTTCAAAACCTAAAATTCCCGACGCAGCAAAGACACTGGAAGAATGGAAAAACTCTCTTTCGAGTTGGTTGGAAGACAAATCCAATCCTCTTGATCAAGGAGAGAAAATAAAAGAGTACACCAAATTGAAAGAGGTTTTCATAACCATAGATATGCTTTCTTTTTCATTACACAACTTCCCTCCATTAGCAACTGACCCAGCACATTAACCCATTAACCCAAATTCTACTTACGCCCTCAAAATTAGCGCAAAATTAAGATTTCAGTTTAGAAAAGAAATAAGATTGTTCACCATCCTTAGTTAAAGAAAACCAGTTATCAGCCTCCTAAAAAAGGAAAATACCCGTAACTTGTACCTCCTTCTTTCACTGTACCGTCACCATTCTCCATAAAGCGGGGATGACGAGTACCTAAAACTATCTCCGCAAAATAAACTCTCAGTTATTCATCCTGAAAACACAGTCTGCAAAACGATCTAAACAAAAGATCCAAAAATCTACTGTTCTACCTACATTGCGTAAAATTCTTCTTTAGCTAAACCATCAGCTGCGTGCGTGTTGAGACCACGTGAAAAGTCTCTTATTTTGCATGCTATTTACCCATAACCTTGAATCTAGAATAGCTTTAAAGCAAAGCGCGCGCATGTGCGCCAAAAATTTGAACATCGTTTTATCGTATATTTTGTGCTTTCTGATATAGGAATATTGCTTATTAGGCGGTTTGTTGCCCGTTGAAAGCATGGTACTAACAGGCAATCGCTTCTATAAGGAGCATCTATTTAAGATTAAAACGAAAATTAGTGGCGCTTATAATTTAACAGTTCAAACAGTAAACGGAAAGGTCGATTTAACTGACCAATATCACTGTCCAACCGGTCGGCACGGCAGGTTACTCGCTACTCTAATGAACCGAAACCATGAACCGCTCACATTGTGGGGACTATCAAAGGTAGATATCGGCTCAAACGATGTGATTCTGGATATAGGGTGCGGCGGCGGCAAAACAGTCAACAGATTAGCCAGGTTTGCCACCCGCAGAAAGGTCTACGGCATCGACCATTCTGCTGAAATGGTGCGGTTTTCCAAGAAGGTTAACAAAACGCTGATTTTACAGAACCGGGTCAAAATAGTTGAAGGGTGTGTTGAAAAGATGAGTTTTGACCCTAACTTCTTTGATTTGGTAACCGGTTTTGAAACTGACTATTTTTGGAGCAATTTTCAAAGTGCTTTAAAGGAAATAACGCGAGTGCTTAAGCCGGGTGGGAAACTGCTTCTGGTAAACGAATGTGGATACAATGCAAAGAATGCAAAAATGATGGAAGATTTGAAAGGGCATCTTTTGTCTCCGGAAGAAATCCACTATATCATGGAGTCAGTTGGTCTTGGAGGCTTCCAACTTTTTGCAAAAGCCGAATCCTCTTGGAACGCGATTCTTGCCCAAAAACAATTTTTCTGAATGTATCAAGAAGAATGTCCTTTGAAGAGTAACTAGAAAAAAGAAGATTTCCGTTGGAAAAACTTACGTAGAAAAATTGAGTCATTAAGCGGGATTTTTATTTTTGCGCAACGCGCTACTTAAAACGTTTCAATCGTAGATTTTAGCGAAAAAAATGAAAGTCTACGTATGCTAAAAAAGCAATTTATTCCTGTTTTTCTCTTTTCATTTGTGCAACAAATTTTATATTCAAAGCCCAACATACCAAGACCTGGTAATTTAAAATGATGCCAAATAACAACATAAAAAAGGTTAGGCCTTGCAATTAATCTTGCGGTCTCTGACTAATCAGCTTCCAAAACTACTTGAAAGACAAGAAAACAAAAAAGGAGAAAGAAAATGTTTAAGCTACATAAGGCAGCCATAACCAAGTTTTGTGTTGCTTGTATAGTTGCCATCTTTATCGTTTCTGCTATCTCAGCAGTTAATCAAGTTAATTTTGCACATGCTCAAACACTTAGTTTAGTACAGTCAACCACAGCCATCACAACTACAAAGACTTGTACTTTCACAACGCCAGATACCCCAACAATAGGCAACCTCTTTATTTTAACCATTGACGCCTTCCAAAGCACCTCAGGAACTACAGTATCCTCCATTAGCGAAACAGGAGCAACCTGGACATTGCAAACATCATTTAATGACGGAGAACTTGATAATGAAGTATGGGCGGTGCTCGATTTAACGTCAACAGCCTCAACAACCATAACCGTCACATTCTCAGCGACAACAGTTGCATCCGTTTGTTTTGCCGAGTTTACATCAAGCGTTGATTCTGCATGGTATTTAGACAAACAAAATAGCAATGACGCTTATATCGCAACTTTCAATACTGGCTCAATAACTACGCTTTATGCTCCTGAAATAGTAATAGCGGGTGATTCAGCTAATCATGCACAAACATCACCGCTAAACAGCTTTATCGCTATAGGGGGTTCTCAACATGACTATTACTGTTCAAACACACTACTATACTACTTTGCTACCTCAACAGGAACCTACTCAACAGGAAACACCTACAACTCAGCCGAACAAACAAACGGAGCCATATTATCATTTTATCAAGGCAGTTCCGCCCCAACACCGACACCAACGCCAAACCCGACTCCAACCCCAGCACCTACCCCGCCTCCTTCCCCAGATAACACTTTAATTAATGCTGTTTGGATGGAAAGCGACCCCGACCTCACTGACCCCTTAGATAACAGCAAGGACATGGCAACGGCAGCCGCAACAATGGCATCCAACAACATAACATACTGTTTCCTCAACATTGGCATTTACGAAACAGCTGATTGGAAGAACGGCAAAATCACAACAGCCTTTAGCGCATCAAACGCGACCTATCAAACTTTTATATCTGATTGCCACGCATACGGTATTAAAGTTTTAGCATGGGTGGAAAACGAGAACCCCCTGGATTTAGCTGCTTCAGGCTATAGTAATATGACTGCGATTTATAATTCTCTTGATAGCATGGGGTTTGATGGAATAAACAGCGACATCGAAGCTTGGCTTAGCTACGCTACAAACCAGCAATTCATCGACTTTAACAATAACATGAGCGTCACACAGAACGCTGAGGGAAAACTTTGGATCCCCGACCTCCCCGAAATAATGGACAACTCAGAGTTAAGTTACTGTAACGCAATAGCCGAATGCTTCTTTAGCACTGAGAGTTATTTTGAATCAACAGCCCCTGGACTTGGCGGCGCTTCACCTTATCAAAATTGGCAATGGCTACAAACAGAAGGCGCCAGTTCATGCCCCGTTTTGCTGGGCATTTTCTGTTTACCTACCGCTGACACATCAGATAAAACACCAGGTTACAGTAACACAGAAACAGACGCATGGCAATTTCAACAATTTGCAGATTTTGAAAACGAATATCCATTAACTAAATTGGAGGGCGTTTCACTTTGGAATTATCAAACAGTAACTAATGATTCAAGCTGGAGCACATTCGATGAAATGATAAATAGCTTAAAAATTACTCCCACACCCGCGCCGACACCAACTCCAACTCCAACGGCTACTCCAAAGCCAACAGCTACTCCAACTCCAACGGCTACTCCAAAGCCAACTCCAACTCCAACGGCTACTCCAAAGCCAACTCCAACTCCAACGGCTACTCCAAAGCCAACTCCAACTCC
>Ga0187891_1001948_pt1 | contig 16611 bp, 16 predicted proteins | sample June2016WEW_21_4_FD_132990 | JGI IMG/M metagenome (GOLD analysis project Ga0187891, IMG submission 132990) | Peatland microbial communities from SPRUCE experiment site at the Marcell Experimental Forest, Minnesota, USA - June2016WEW_21_40 | ecosystem: Environmental > Terrestrial > Soil >... | reverse complement strand
GGTCAACTTGTACCCCCTGTCCTGATCCGGGGTCCGCGCCAGCCCGAGATCGGTTTGGCTGAGAACTGAAGACTGACAACTGACCACTGTATACTGCTTTTCGCCGGAACAAAGCGAGAATGTTATTGAAAACAAAGGATGGTCATGGAAAACTAGGTTCTTCCCCGGCATTTCGAGCTTGGCGAAAGATCTGACTTTGCACATGGGCTGATGTCAGACAAAAACGACCAGAACAAGATTCCTCGCTCCGCTCGGAATGACGGTTCGGCACGGACTTTCCGAATGGTGGTTCGGCACGAACTCTTCGACTGCTGAGAGCTGAAAGCTGACAGCCAGCGAATGGCGGTGATCATGAAACACGGAGAAAGGGCCAAGGTTGGAGTCTTCGGAATCGGGCTGGCGGCCTACTGGCCCCAGTTTCATGGACTCAAAGAGCGCCTCGAGGGCTACCAGCGAAAGGTAGAGGAGCGCCTGGGCGAATGGGCGACGGTGGTCAGCGCGGGGCTTGTGGACGATGCGCCGAAGGCGGAGGAAGCCGCTCAGGCCTTCCTCTGCGAGCGTGTGGACCTGGTCTTCTGTTATGTGGGGACCTACGCCACGTCCTCCCAGGTTCTGCCTGTGGTCCAGAAGTCGAAAACTCCGGTGGTGGTGTTGAATCTCCAGCCGCGCGCCGCCTTGGATTATGCCCACACCGACACCGGCGAGTGGCTGGCCAACTGTTCCGCCTGTTGCGTGCCCGAGATCTCCTGCGCCTTCGCACGGTCCGCCATTCCGTTCCGGCAGGTGACCGGCATGCTCGAGCCGGAACCGGATGTGCGCGAGCCGAGCGAACTGGCTTGGGCGGAAATCCGGGAATGGTGCGAAGCCGCCGCCGTAATTCACAACCTTCGCAAAGCTCGCATCGGATTCCTCGGGCATCCCTACCCCGGCATGCTGGACATGTACAGCGATTTTACCCAGCACCAGGCCCAACTGGGAACGCACATTGAGGTACTCGAGATGTGCGACTTGGATGAGCGGGTGCGGGCGGCAACTCCAGCGGAGTTGGCGCAGAAGGCTGAGGAGACGCGCGCCATCTTTGACATCAGCGAGGACAGCCCTTCCGATCCCCTGGCCAAGAAGCCGGCGCCGGAGGAGATGGACTGGGCCTGCCGCGTGGCGGTGGGTCTCGATCACCTGGTGGAGGATTTCAACCTGGACGGGCTGGCGTATTATTACCGTGGCGTGCCGGGGAATCCTTACGAGCGGCTCGGGGCGGGCCTGATTCTCGGCTGCTCCTTGCTGACGGCGCGCGGAATTCCCTGCTCGGGAGAAGCCGACTTGAAGAACTGCCAGGCCATGAAAATCATGGATCTCCTGGGCGCCGGCGGCAGCTACACGGAGCTCTATGCCATGGATTTTCGCGAGCGTTTTATTCTGATGGGGCACGATGGTCCGTTCCACCTGGGCATTGCGGACGGCCGTCCCATCTTGCGAGGCCTCGGGCTATACCACGGCAAGGCAGGCCACGGCGTCAGCGTCGAAGCCAGCGTGCGCAAAGGCCCCATCACCATTCTGGGCCTTACACAAACCCGCGACGGGCGCCTTAAATTCCTGGCGGCGCAAGGCGAGTCGCTGGCCGGCGAGCGCCTGAAGATCGGGAACACCAATAGCCGTCTGCGATTCGGACTTGACCCGGCGCCTTTCATCAACGCCTGGTGCGCCGAGGGGCCAACCCACCATTGCGCTTTGGGAATCGGCCATGTCGTGGGGAAACTGGAAAAAGTCGCATGGCTGACCGGGCTCGAGCTGAAAGTTTTGTAGGGCTTGCCCTACACGGTTCCAAGAAGGAGAACGAATCTACGCGCCGGCGACGGTATACAATCCGAACTTCTCCGTGGCCTCTGTGCCGCTTAAGCGTCCACACAGAGTACACGGAGGATCTCAGTGATCTCTGTGTTTCGTCTTGGTCGAAGCCACGGAGAACACGGAGACGAATGAGGGCGGCTGGCAATGCAGGCTCTAAACACTACAGGGGACGGCAAGCCGTCCCCCTACGATACGGTGAACTGATGAAATCGTGGAGTACTTTTAATCTAATCTTGAGCTTACTCTCCGCAATTCTGCTTATGGGCGCAGCGGCCACAACAGCTTTGGCCCAGCGCACGCCGCCGGAAAAGCCGCCGGTCGTCGTGATCAACCGGGGATACCGGTTGCTGATCTCATCGGACAAGGGAACCATCGCGTCTTTCCGCTCGACCTTTGGCATCGACCGCGACTTACTTATTCCCAACCACGCGAGCTTGCCGCTCTTCAAAATCGAGTTCCTGAACGAACACGCCGAGTTCAAAACGGTTACCTCCTCGGAAGCGAAAGAGGTCAAGGTCAGCAGGAACGTGATTCCGGACGGCCAAATCATCCACCTCGAGTACAAAGGCATTGGCGGCTTGCCCGTTGATGCGCGCGTCACCATCACCTGTCCGGTCCGGGAAACGCTGACTTACTGGAACCTGGAAGTGGACAACCGGACGAACTCCTGGATCGGGCACATTCAGTTCCCCGTCCTCGAGGTGCCTTTTGACAACCCCACCGACAAACATCACAGCCACCTCCTCTGGTCTTTTGCCGACGGCGCGCTGGCGGGACCGGTTGAGCCCGATATGTCGGTGGGCGCTTGGGGAGGAAGAGAATACGACACGCCCGAAATTTGGCGCTACAACAATTACCCCGGCGAGTGGACATCGACACAACTGATGGCTTACTACAACGACGCCGGGGGGCTCTACGTGGCTTGCGACGATGCCCAAGGGCTGCCCAAGTTTTTGGATCCTTTAATGGAGCAGCACGGCGTCGAGATGGGGCTCGGCCATTATCCCGGCACGCGCGGTCCCGGCGTGTCCAAACTCCCGTACAACGTGGTGGTGGGCGCCTTTCACGGCGATTGGTACGCGGCGGCGGAAATCTATCGGGATTGGGCGGCGCGCCAGCCGTTTTGCTCCACCAAGCTGGCGCAGCGGACTGACGTGCCCAAGTGGATAACCGACTCCCCGTTCGCGCTCGCCTTTCCCATGCGCGGCCAGGGAGATTGGGACCCTCCGGCGGCGGTGAACCCCGAGTACACACCGCTGACGAACGCACTCCCATACCTCGAAAGACTTGCTGCCGCTCTCGAGAGCCCTTTGATGCCGATTGTCTTTAACTGGGAACACGCCGGTCCCTGGGTTCAGCCCGATGCTTATCCTCCGCTCGGGGGCGAAGCGGCGGTGCGCGAATTCATGGCCAAGGCGAAAGCCAAGGGCTGGCATCCGATTATCTATGGCGACGGCCTCTGCTGGGTGACCTGGCAGAAGAACACCAACTACGACGGCTTGCCTTACTTCCACTCGCATGGAGGCGACGACGCCGTGGCGCGCAAATGGGACGGCACTTTCCTCGAGGACGTGTGGCCGTGGCGAAAGAATTACGTGGCTTGCGTGGGGACGGAGAAGGGGCGGCAGATGGTGCTGGAAATGACGCGCCGGATGGCGGAGTTGGGCCCCGCGGCGGTGCAGCAGTTCGATCAAGGGCCCGGCCCCAGGGCCTGTTACGCCCCGAATCACGGCCATCCTCCGGCGCCCGGGCCGTGGATGTCCGAGGCATTTAATACATTAGTAACAACTGATTATTCTATAGCTCGATCAGTTAATCCTGAAGTCGCCATGTCCTGCGAGGGCGCTCCCCCGGAAACCCAACTTCAGCACTTCCAAACCTGGGACGCTCGCGTCAGCACCTGTCCCTTGTACGCGTTCCTCTACCACGAGTACGGCAGCGGGTTTGAGGGTTTCTATACCAATCGCGTCAACGACGAAGCCCTGCGCCTTTCCGCCGCCAGGGCTTGGGTGAACGGCAACATGGTCGTTTTCACTCTCCGGGACAAAGGGCTCATCGAATACGATTGGGACCAGACCTGGACCCGCGCCGTGCCGGACCAGGCGGCGATTCTCGATTGGGCCAAACGGCTCAACCAATTCCGCGCGGGCATAGCCCACGATTACCTCGTCTACGGACGCATGCTGCGGCCTTGGACCGTCAGCGGCGTGACGCGGCGCGACTTCGGCTGGGGCAAGGAGCCCCTGGTGCAGTCCGCGACCTGGCAAGCGCCCGACGGGCGAGTCGGCGTTGTGCTGGCCAACGTTGCCGACTTGCCGGAGTCCCCGCGCGTCGAACTACCGGGGGAAGGGAGCAAAAAGCTGCTTCTCGATATCGACGGCCGGAAGGAAGTGCAGGAGGTGAACCTCCCCGGCGTGCTCGACATCCCTATGCAACCCCGTTCGCTGTGTTTGATCGAACTGAAATGACCTTACCACAGAGACACCGAGGCACAGAGACGGCAAAGTCACAACCAAATGCAGATTCTTCGCTTCGCTCAGAATGACATGTCATCCTGAGCGAAGCGAAGGATCTGCTTTTCATCTCTGCGTCTCTGTGCCTCTATGGTTAACTAGAAGTTCTCGAGCAAGTCAGTGACGAGCGTGCGGGCGACGTCGCGGGAGAGCCGGTCGAGCGCAGCCTGGTCCTCTTCGAAGAGGCCGGAGGTGGTCTGGCTCACCTGGTACTCTTCCCGGAAGACGAAGTTGGGATTGGCGTAGACCACTTTGTTGCTGTGCAAGTCCAGGAGCTTGACGTCGGCCCAAACCTGGATCTGGAGCGAGGAGGCTCGCCCGGTCGTCAGGTCGTAGGTGATCACACCCCGGCTCACCTCTTTAACCGCTCCTTTCAAGACTGCGTCGGCGCCCGCGGGATTGGGCGTGATCTGGAATTTGGTTCGCTCCAGGAACTCGTGGGTGATGGCGGCCGCAAGTTTCTGTTCAATACGGAAGGTGGAAGACTGGTTGGCAAAGATGGGGACGGCGATGGTTTTGATGTCCGGCGGCAGGCGCTCGCCGCGCCCGGCAATGTGATAGCCGCAGGAAAGGCAGAAAGCGGAAACGAGAAGGCAGAAGGCAGAAAGCAGAAGGCAGGAAACAGTAACATCGCAGCCTTGCGGACTCTCCCCCTTAGAGGAGGAGGCCTTCTCCCTTGGGGAGAAGGTGTCGGGCGACGGCGCTTTCTTCAGCCGTCGCACGACGGATGAGGGGTCACTTGCTCGCGCCACACGGCTGCTCTTCCTAGCCAGAACTCGCATCCGGTTATACCCGCGGGCGAAGACTCTCGGCGATCTCCACCGCATTCCCGGCCGCAAGGCGAAGATTATCTGCCACCGCCCAAATCCACAGGCCCCCAGGGCGGTCCGGATCAGCCGTCACACGATCCACCAGGATTTCGTCCGAGCCGGCGACTTCGACGGGAGTCGGCGAGTCATGGGCGCCGCGCCGCAAGTCGACTCGCTCTCCCAGCAAAGCCTCTGCGGCCTTCTCCGGCGCGGCGGGGGGATCGGTCTCAACGAAAAGGGACACCGCCAGTGAGTGAAACACGGGTACCTGAACCAGGCGCAGAGCCGGCACCGGAACCCTGCCATGCAAGTACTCTTGAAGCTGCTGTCGTAGCACGCTCTCGAGCGCCAGAAGTTCGCTCACACTCGTCCCACCCGGACGCGACATCAAGTTAAAAGCCAACTGCCCGCCAAAGACCTTGCGCGGAATCTTTTGGAAGCTGAGCAGGTTTACGGTCTGCTTCTGAAGTTCATCAATCCCGTGGGACCCGGTTTCGGAAGCCGAGGCGAAAACATGTGCGACCGCCCTTTTCAGGGGAAACCGCGCCCCCAGGCGCAGCAGCAGGGTGCTTATGACAATCGTGGCAGGGCGCGCCCCAACGTAAACCCGGGCGTCAGCGCCTTCCGCCGTTCCTCGAACCGGAAACGAACGGTCGAGAAACGGTACACGCACGATACTTCGTCGGATCGACGGCCCCGGCTCTTCCGCGGGCGCTACGCCGCTGAGATCAATCACGAAGCAAGGAGTTGACCCCTGTGGAGAGGGCCCGGGATCTAGGAACGCAGGCATGTGCCGGTAGCGCGCGGCGATAAAGGCAAAATCCAGCTCCGAGGCCGTAACATTCTCATCCAGGCTCGACGTGGGTGGTCCGTCGCTCAAATCCAGGATCGGCAATTCGGGTTCATCGTCCTCGTCCGAGAAGGTTACCAGGCGGGAGAAGGGGAAGTGGCGTTCCCCCAGAACGTTTAGAAGCTCTTTACCCAACAGCGAAGACGCGCCCACAACGGCAACCCGGTATCCGGCTGGTGATGTTTTCATGCGGCCTGCACCTCTTCGGGCTCAGGAGGATGGGGGCGGTGCCTCATCGAGATGATGCGTAGTATGATTCCCGAAAGCGCATAAGTAACCGCAATCGCCAGCAGGACAGGTTCGGAATACAGCCAGATGGCCCAGATGACGAGTCCCAGGAAGATGATGAGCACGTAGGAACGTCTTCTCTTCAAGTCGAGGGTCTTGAAGGTGAAGTAGCGCATGCGGCTGACCATCAGGAATGCCAGCAGTCCAACCACCACCAGCCAGCCCAGACTGTATCCCCACTCCACCAAAGCTGTCTTCTCCCAGTGCACGATGGCGGCAATCGTTCCCGCCGCGGCGGGAATGGGCATGCCGACGAAATACCGGCGGTCTGTGCTGGGTTTGGCCGCGTCGATGTTGAATCGCCCCAGGCGCGCCGCACCGCAGATTACATAAGCGAACGTGACCACCCAACCGATTTGGCGCAGGTGCTCGATCAGAGGCGGTCCCATGGATTCGTTGATGGCCCTGATGCCCCAAGAGTAAGCCAGGATGGCCGGGGCGACGCCGAAGGTAATGACATCGGCCAGCGAATCGAATTCCCGGCCGAAGGCTGAGGTGGAGTTTGTAAGCCGGGCAATCCGGCCGTCCAGCCCGTCGAACAATATCGCCCATCCGATGGCCCTTGCGGCCTCATCGAAAGCTACCGCACTCATGCCCTCGACCCCGCCCGCCGCCATGGCCAGAGAGCCTCGCAATGCCGCGATAATGGCGTAATAACCGCACACCAGGGTGCCCACGGTGAACAGGCTGGGCAGGATATAAACACCCCGCCTCATGGCGCCCCGGCTATTGAATTTCAGGTTTGAGTTGGCTGGTTCCAAGGATACTGCTCCCCGCCCGGACGCGATCCCCAACTTTGATGCTCAATGTCACATCCGGCGCCATGAGAACATCCACGCGCGAACCAAACTTGATCAGCCCGACGCGCTCTCCGCGCGCCAGAGCGTCGCCGGGGCGCTTCCAGAATACTATTCGGCGCGCCAGGATGCCAGCGATTTGCTTCACCACGATCCGGCCTTGCTCGCCTTCCACGGTGAAGACGTTCTGCTCGTTTTCGATCGAGGCGGCGTCCTCCATCGCTACCCGGAACGCCCCTTTCCGATAATTGACCTCTTTCACTACCCCGGCGATGGGAGAACGATTGACGTGCACGTCCAGCGGGGACATGAAAATGCTGATCCGGTGCACCGGACAGCCCTCGTAGTTCTCTTCGACGATCTGCACGACGCGGCCGTCGGCGGGAGAGATGATGGCTTGCGGTTGAGTTGGAATGAGACGCTCAGGGTCGCGGAAAAAATTGAGGACTAATAAGGCCAGAATCAAAAAGAAGATCGCACAGATCAAAAGGGCCGGGCTTTGCTCCCGGAACCAGAATCCGAGAGTACCGCCGGAAATGAGCACCAGTGGAAGACCGTACCAATATCCCTCCCGCAGCATAAGTACCTTTGCCTGTCAGCCCGGAGCGCTTGGCTTCCGCATGGGCCCGCCTCCCGGTACACTTCAAGGGGTGCTCACATCACCTGCTTCAGCGCGGTCAGAAGCCCGCAGGCAGGTTCGAAGGCGGCTATTGCACCATCTGGGCTTGTCGCACCAGCATTTCCATCTGGTCCTTCGCCCGCAGCTTCAGCTTCTTCAGCCGCACCTCTTCCACCTTCTCTTCTTCCGTCAGGAAGTTCTTTGCCGCCAATGAGTTAAGCTGGGAAGCGTATTGGGTGTGCTCTTGACGAAGGCGACGATACTCTTCGTTGCTGGCCATCAATTCCTCCCGGATGGCCTCGGCAGGAGTGCTCACGGGTGTGCCACCTCCTCCATGTGATATGATACCCACCGTCAGGCTAGCACACCTAATAGGTCCGTTCAAGACGAAAAAGCCGCGCTAGTACTTTTAGGGTAGCTAAGCGAGAGATTCCGAAGCCTCCACTCGATGTTGGTTCACGGCGTCGGGGGATCGTCTTTACGAATCAACGCTTGGAGCTCGAGAACCTGGACCTGGACTTGCTTCACTTCTTTCAGAATGTCCACCTTGCTCCGGTTGATGGAATGCGCCACAAAATAGACCATGCCGAAAAGGAACCAGAAGCATGCCAGGCTCACGAAGTAAGGACCCTTCACCGTATCCATGTGCTGCCCGCCCAGCCACAGGAAGACGACCGAAAGGGCGATCACGAAAACCCACAGTTCAATTAATACCCGTCTCTCCCGGCGAAGCGCCTTTTCCTTCTTCTCCAGCATCGTCGCCACCTCCTCGCGGTAGGCAACCAGGTTCGCGGGCTGCGGCAGATGCGAAAGCAAACGCTCCCGAATACGATCATCTCTTGTTTCCATAACCACCTCGCAACAGAATTTCCTTCATTGCCAGTTTTGCGTAATGGATGCGGGATTTAACGGTGCCTTCCGAACACCCGACAATCGCGGCGATTTCCGCCAGGGAGAAATCCTCGAGAAAATGCAACACCAGCACTTCGCGGTGCCTGAGTCCGATCTCATTCAGGACCTGATGAATTGCGGCGGAATCCTCCTCTGTGAAGGAGGGTTCCGGCGTTTCCTGGAATGCCTCGAGGTGAACTTCCTCGGCCCGCTCCCTGGAAAAGTCGCGGCGGATGCGATCCACCGCAGTCCCATGCGTGATGCGGTAGAGCCACGGCCGCAAAGAGCCAGGATCTTTCAGCCTCCGCATGTCGCGGAATGCCTTCACCCAGGCGTCCTGGAGGATGTCCATCCCAGCCTCCACATTGCCGGCCAATTTGCTGGCGTAATAGAGCAACGGCCGCTCCATCACTGCGACGAGATCCTCGAAGCCGCTCGGTTCGCCCGACTGGCAACGGAGCGCGATCCACTCGTCTTGCGTCCGACTCGTCCTGCTCATTCATCTCCTATGTCGAAGGAACAGCGCCTGCGGTTCAAAGTGGGAGAGAAGGAAAAGCTAGAAGTGAGAGGCTAACACCATTGGGACAAAATGAAAACCGGGATGGATGGCCGGCGCAGATAGAGCCCTGCGGGGTCTGCGACTTCCCGGGCCCCTTCGCGCACCAGAGAGGCCCGAGGCGCAGAGGATCGAGAGCAGACTTTGGGTCGCAGCGACCCTGCAGCCAGTTTGCTATAAGCCAGGACTGTTGGCCGTCTGCTCCGACCCGCTGAGTAGAACGATCGAAGTGCTCTGGCAGAGCGGGCAGCGGTACGGAGTGCCCTCCGCCTTCCACTCGTTCTTGCACAGCCCACACGACCACAGCTTGCTGGAAGGGACGGAAAGCTCGCCCGGATCAGGCACGAAGAACTCCGGGCCTCGCGGCTCGTCAAGCATGTCCAACGGGATGACGTCTCGAGCCACCAGTAAGGCGGCCTCCAGACTCAGCTCGAAATACTCCATCCCTTGAACCCGCCGTCCTGCAAGCCTTTTGTGGATTTCCGCGGTGTGTTTCTCCGGTGAGGAGCTTTCAAAAGACGCTTCCAAGACAAAACGCTCGGACAGCCCCGACACCCAGTTTAACTCTTGAACTTCCTGAGCGACAGGCCGCTTGGTGAAGCCTACTTTTAAAAGCCCCGGCATTTTCCGGTGCGAAAGCACATAGACATAGCCCGAGACTGACCTCGCTTCCAACAGGGTCTGCCCGCACGAGGCGCACTTGAACTTTGCCGAACTGGTACCGTCCGAGATCGTAGCGCGGCATTCTTTGCCGCACCCCCGGCAGGGGAGGCGGATTTCAAACATAGGCATGCAAGTCGATCCCGATTGAGCGTTCGCCTGAACCCGCAAGTGTCGGGTCACGGAAGATAGTGAAACAGCCGATGGCCTGTGACACTGAGCGGACCGAAGGTTGTCTAAGCCTGTTTCCGCCGGCAGTCTGTCTTCGCTTCGCTCAGATTGACAGCCTCCGCTCGACGTGTTTCACTGACTGGAGTAACGCGACCCTAATACACCATGTGTATAGCACAGGAAGTCGAGAATGCGGAAGTGCCATCCTGAGCATTGTCATCCTGAGCATGGACAGGCCGGCGGCCCGCCCGAGCCAACGGAAACGCCCTCGTCATCCTTAACGTAAGGGCACGCCATGGCGCAAGCTAGTCCAAATTACGCTGCAGCCGACGGGCTGTGGTGTGCGGCTCCGCCGCTTGCTGTGCGGAAAGGCGAAGCCTTTCCGCCGAGCGGGGCGGCAGAGCCGCTGTGCTAACCAGCGGCGGCTGCTGATTTGGACGGTCTTGCGCCATGGCATGCCCCTACAGTGGCCGGCGCCGGCGATTGCCAGGCGAGCGCCGCGAAGCCTGCCGCAGTTCCTGGCGGTATATCTATATAGCCTACTCTATCACGGAGGAAGCCCCTAAGGAAACCGCCCGAAACCGCCGATTAAGATCAGGGCGGAGCACGCTGCGCTTCCGGGTGGCGAGTTGCGGGAGATGCGCCTGGGCGCACAGATTCTGCGCGCCTCGCTCACCTTTGACTTGTACCTCCGCAAGAACCACTCCCGTGCGGCCTTGAGCGGCATCGACTTGGTGTCCTTCCGATTATCCGACTTTTTGATCTTGTCCTTGTTTTCATAGACATTCCCGGTTCGTTCGTCGAAAAAACAGCTCCCAACTATGTTATTCCCCTCCTTGCTAGGGAGGGGTCAGGGGTGGTTGACTGTGGCGCACTGGCACCCGATCCACAACCCCCGCACGCCCCTCGACAGTTTTCCCCCAATCCTTTGTTTTCATAGACATTCTCGCTTTGTTCCCGCAATTCTGCAGTCCACGAGTCGAGAGGTTGAGGAGTTGAGAAGCCAACCGGCGCTTCTCGGAGGGTGACTGGCACTGTGTGTCGGCTCTTGCCGCTCCACTCTTCAACTCCTCGACTCCTTAACTTCTCGACTTTCTCTGCCTCATCCTTTGTTTTCATACACATTCTCGCTTTGTTCCGTCAAGAATCAGCTTTCAGCAGTCAGCTCTCAGCTTTCAGCCAAGGCGTTAACACCCGGAGGTGACTCGGGCCCAGAGGTTGCTTGGCACCGTGGGACCCGACCTGCCATGCGCACCAGCGGCATGCGACTTGTCCATAGCGGTCCTTTGTTTTCATAGACATTCTCGCTTTGTTCCCGCAATTCTGTAGTCCAAGAGTCGAGAAGTTGAGGAGTCGAGAAGCCAACGGCCGTTTCCCGAACCCTGACTGGGACCTTGTGTCCGCTCCTGCCTTCTGACGTTCAACTCTTCAACTCCTCGACTTCTTAACCTCTCGACTTTCTTTGCCTCATCCTTTGTTTTCATAGACATTCTCGCTTTGTTCGCCAAGAAACCTGTCTCAACGATCAGCTTTCACCTCCAGCCGTGCCAGTCCCGGATGGCGCAGACCCCCCTGTGTGGGTCTGCGATGTCCCGAAGGGACAGGTCGGGCCGAGCGGCAGAATCTGACCGCCGAGTCCGTTCGGGCGGGCGCACGCCCGATTCTAGCCTATAAGCTTAGGTGTAGTTTGCCAAGGAATTTCCCTGTAGCGGGGTGTTTGCGTGCCCCAACGGCGACTTTGGAGGGTTAGCGCGGACCGGAGCATCTTGGAGAAGAGCCGCTCCGCCCTACCCGCTATTATCACCTTTGGTGATTCGCCTTCGAAAACACGACTCACTTGAACGGATTCACGACTCGGAGTGCGCCCAGCGTGGAGAGGCCAGGGACGTCCTCTGAGTAAAGGGTTATCAAGTGCGATCATGGATGTCCTCTCGCCTGGGCAGCGACCCCTTCGAGAAGAACTTCATGCTCGCGATTCCGGCCTTCAGCCGTGCCACATCCGTCTCCCGATCCCCGAGACCGTCGTCGATTGGCTCAACGATAACCCGGACTCGCTGCTGCTCGCGGAGGTTCAGATCGACCGCAGGCTTCAGAACGCCCTGGGTGAAGGCGGCTTCGGTTATCTGCGTCATGGTCACCTTCTCTAAGCAACATTACTATGAACCTGTCGAACGCGCGATCATTCGACTCGGTCACCGCAGGCCCGACCCTTTTTCCGCCAGCATTGAGGCGAAGCGCCGAGCCCACGTTGCTCGATTCCAGAAGAAAGGCGTACCTGAACCCTTACCTCCGCTCCGTGGCTAGCCGCCCATTCTTCAATCGGGCGACGTGCAGCATGGCTGTCCCCTTCTCCGCTGCGCGGTTAAATCCCTCGATATGGTATATCAGAGACCGTTACCGTGACTTGTTTGTATCCTCTTTCGGATAGGAGGATTTCGCAAGCAGTTCTTGCCTCCTTTTGGTGTGCCATCGGTCCTACGATAACTTCAGTGATCGGCAATAGTTCTCGTAGCTTATCAGCTTCCTCTTTCAGTTTTCTTTCCTTCCACTGCGTTTCAGTTTCTTTGGTCCCTTGCGGGCGATTGTTGCTTTCGAGCTCGATGAAAAATTTGAGGTAGGGGACGGGGAAGCCGTATAAACGGTGAGGTCTGAAATGGATCGGAAGATCGTCTTCATGCATTCCGGGAGAGGTCAGGTGACCCCAATTGTGATAGGAGGTGGCAACGAGTCTTATTTCTTCCTCGTTCCTAAAATGCTTGTTTTTGTACTTCATAGAAGCGACATAGAGGAGATTGTAAGCAGCATTTTTCCTCTGATCTTCGTCAGGGAGGCTGGTCCACTCGGGTATTCCTTCCTTTTCCAATATCCATTTCCGGAGTTCATCTTCGGTATAGAGGCATTCGTATAGAAATATTTTTCTCCTTATTATTGCGAGTTTTCCTGCGTCAAATCCTATACAGAAATTTCCATATGCCCGCCATTGTTCGAGCGAATCCTTTTTTCTGCTGAACGAAGCCATATAGTATTGATTCCTCTCATAGCTACCAGCCTGAGCGCCCCTTCCGCGCCACTCTTCCTTGACGGCGTCGTTCGTAAAGTCGCTATCCTTTATATCCGTCGCCTTTTCCAGTTCCTTTAGCTCGGTGGTATCATTCATAAAGGCGGTATTCGACATCCAAATCTCGTGTTTGTCGATGATGCCGGAAATACCGTCAGCCGAGGTATAGTGATACACTGTGCCCCGGTAAGGCGCCGAGAAGGCTTGTATCAGTTTCTTTAGGTGTTCATAGTTGTCCGCTCTCGACATAACCGCAATTTCCTTTTTGAAAGTCCTTTGCGCCCCGTTTCGACTTCGGCACTATCGTTCATCAGTCATGGCGGTATATATGTTTTTCATAGTATCGCGATCATAAGGATCACCCGAGATTTAGCTACGCATCTCGGCGATTGCCTTGTTGGTCATCACACCTTCGGGTGCGGACTTTATCAACTGCGGTTCTGCTACCGCGAACCAAACAAAAAAGGTTTTCATCTCGATAGTCAAGTGTTGCGTTAGCAGAAAGTAGTTCCTCATCGCCGTTGAGATTACTAGCGCGAGCTGCTCCGTCGTGAATGGCTTTATTTCCGCATCAGGATCAGTTTTGGCGTGCTTGACGAAGTTTTGCCATTTGTTGTGGAGCGTTGCGAAGTTCATATCGAACCTGTCCTTGAAGTTCTTATCGAACTTGTCTTTGTCGATGAGGATGTTCATCTCCTCCCAGTACGAAAGGCGGACTTTCAGCGGATCACCTACTCGCGCAAGCTCGCGCTGGTAGAGCTCGCTACGGCGGCTCTGGATCACACCATCTGTAACCTCCCGCGAAGCGACGGCGAGCGCATACGAGGACAGATGATCCCTGTTCTCAAAAAATAGGCGGATTGCCGTATTGAGTTGCCGTTCTGCGGCGTCTGTTTTGGTAATCATGATCGATATTTAGGAAGTCGATTGCGACTCGCATCCGGGTTCATCTATTGAGCGCGGCCAGCAAAACGGCCGGCGGAACAGCCCCTTGCATCACTGCGGCTTCGCCGAGTGCTCCTCAAACCACTTTCGTGCCCGTTCCTGTTCACGGGATAGATCGGCTGGCGTCAGGTGAGATGCGGCTTCGTCTCGATACTTCGCAACTTGTCTCGAGTCCGAAGCATCCTGCTCGCCCGCAGCCGCTAGATCGTACCAGAAATAGGCTTCTGCGTAGCTCCGGGGCACGCCTTTACCGTCCAGGTACAGACCCCCGAGCGGCCATTGCGCGTCGGCGTCGCCCTGTTCAGCCGCCTTGCGAAGCCACGCTGCAGCTTGGGTGTCATCTTGGGGCACGCCCCAGCCATCCTCGTACATCATGCCAAGACTGTATTCTGCGTCAGCATCGCCCTGCTCAGCCGCCTTGCGGTACCAAAGCGCAGCCTGAGCATAGCGCCCATGCACAAAAACATGCATAAAAAGCTGCATACTAAGCGGCCCGTGGCCGTCGTAGTATAAGTTCCCGAGGGCGTCTTGCGCGTCGGCGTCGCCCTGCTCGGCCGCCTTGCGAAACCAAAACACCGCTTGAGTGTAGTGCTGGTTATAGGGGTCAGCAGAGTTGATCCATGCCCTCCATGCCCCGATCGTGCGACACCAAAACGCTGCTTGCGTGTCGTTCCGGGGCGCGCCTTGGCCCTTCCACTCCTGGTAGTACAAAACCCCCAGGGTGTATTGCGCGTCGGCATCACCTTGTTCAGCCGCCTTGCGAAGGGGAGCACTCGTACCGGATACACCGGTTCCCAACTGGGTCTCGTGAGTTGATGATCGGGCCGCGAAGCTGCCAACGGAATTGAGGGCATGAATTGCACATACGATTAGACAACCAGTTACCGTAGCCTGCCTTGCGAAAGTTATAACTCCGATTTTGGACAGGACTTTGCTGATACCGCGAGACCGAAGCATTGCAGCGCATAAGAAACCACCAAATGCTATGGTGGACACAACAATCAAACCCAAACCAGAATCCGGCGAAGATACCGCCAGAGAAAAGCCTCCGCCCAAAAGCAGACACACTGCCGTCCAAGCAATGCTGTACAGCGTCGAATCCGTCCACCATGCTTGGAGACCAGCAGGTATCATGACGAACACAATAATCAAAACCCAACTGGGATCCAGCGAAGATACCGGCAGAAAAAAGGCTCCGCCCAAGAGCAAACACACTGCGGTCCAAGCAATGCTGTACATCGTTGCCCCCGTCCACCATCCTCTTGCGGACGAAGTTCCCCTCTGACTTGCAGCACTGGCTCCGGTAGATGCTCCTGTTCCACCCGCCGAGGCTCCTGCCTCTTTAGAAGCCCCAGTTCCCGGCCACTGGTACGCTTGGCCGCCCTCCGAGCTAATCAGTGTTTGCCGCTGTGACGCCCACGCCTGTTTGCGGAAGAGCCAGTGCCCTGACCATCCGATTAAGAGAATGCCCAGCCAAAGGTCGATTGACTGCCACTGTGCGCGTTGCATCCGAATCGGCAAGAATGGGTTCAAGAGAAGCGCCACAGCTACAAAGGCCCATGCCCACCCACGTAGGCGCGCTTTGTATGCCCTCCACGCCCAACAAACTGCACCAACTGTGATGAGAAGCCGGAGCACCATGTAAAAGCCGTAGGGGTGCTTGCCGATCGCTGCAATGAGCAGCAACACTGCGCCGAGCATCGTCAGAGCTACTTCCAAGATTCGTCCACGGCTCATGGTCGTTCCCCGTTGATCGGAATTTCCACAATGGACTCCGGCCCGACCAAGAAGATACCGGCAATCGGCGGCCTGATTTACTCCGCGCGAATTCTAGCACAAGCGGGGTGGACCGCGCCCAAAAGCAGGTAGCGCGGACCGCCGCTTTTGCGGTCCGCGGGGGGTAAGGGTGGGGAGGTAAGGCGTGTCAGGAACCGTTTTCAGGAAAAGAAGCCAGAAATCTAACTAAGACGCTACCTGTCTCTTTGGTGGGGAGAGGCTTGGATTGAGGAATCCCTGGTGTCATCACTTGCGATTAGTTCTCGTCCTACGAGACGCCAGCCATTTCTTTACAGACTGCGGGCTCTCTCCCGAGCGCTGGCCCGCCAAGAGACCCGCAACATTCAGATCTTCGTCCAGGTCGGGCCAGTGGATGTAGGCGCCGTCTGCGAAGATTTCGAAGTGATTGCGCTCCTGTGGCGACCCATGCCAAAGGCGGGGGAACCAACCGAGAGGCACCGTGATCGTCCGCCCATCTACCAGATCGACCGTTAGCCCTTCGTCGCTGACTTTGACCGATTTACCTCGCGGCCTTCGGTCATGAGACCACGCGCAGCCGTTTGGAGGCGTAGCGCAGAATCTCGCGATCCGTCGTCACCAGACTCAGACCTTCCACCATCGCCTGAGCGATCAAGACCCGATCGAAAGGGTCTCGATGGATCGGCGGCAGGTGATAGATTTCGGCGACGTGTTCCGGCCGCAGCACCAGGGGTGTGGCCGCCAGTTGTTCGAGCGCGTCCGGCCACCAAGTGAGAAAGTCCCCAATCTTGAGCAGACCCTTCATGCTCTTCAGCAGTACCTCCCAGTACACGATGGCACTCAGAATATTG
>Ga0187891_1001943_pt1 | contig 16639 bp, 12 predicted proteins | sample June2016WEW_21_4_FD_132990 | JGI IMG/M metagenome (GOLD analysis project Ga0187891, IMG submission 132990) | Peatland microbial communities from SPRUCE experiment site at the Marcell Experimental Forest, Minnesota, USA - June2016WEW_21_40 | ecosystem: Environmental > Terrestrial > Soil >... | reverse complement strand
CGTCCCGCCCGCGGTCGCGGGAGCGTCCCGCTCCCGCGCACGGGCAGGATGCCCGTGCCACAGCGGGCGAGACGCCCGCACCACATCCGTCCACCGTCGGGTGATTTTCATTGTTTCTGGGTGCCCGTCAGCCGACGGGCATGAGCGACTGCTTTGAACCGACGGGGAAAGTGCAGGGGCGGTTCGTGGAACCGCCCCTGCGAGGTAGGCACGTCCAGCTAGAAGGTCATCCGGAGGGACAAGGCGATCATGCGGACGGAGTTGTCGCCGCCCAGGCCCGAACCGAGTAAGCCGGTGGGTTCGAGTTGGGTGTGGTTAATCGTGAAGGCGTCGATCTGGGTTCCGGCTATCCCCGGAACGCCTGCACCGGTGCCGGGCTGTGCAGGGTTCATGTGGTTGAACAGATTGTAGGCCTGCACGTCGAACCGAAGGTTGAACTTCTCCCCGAGCTTGAAGATCTTGCTCAGGAAGAGATCGGTGTTGGCGAATCCGGGTCCGACCACGTTGTTGCGCCCATTATCCGTGTACTGGCAGGTCTGGGCGGTGTCACCAAGGCCGTTGGCCTCGCCGGCCGCGCATGCGCCCGTGGTGCTGTCCACAACTGTCGTGAAGGCGTTGGGATTGAGCCACTGGACTTCGGCTTTGCCCGGGGTCTGGGTCGAGAGGCCCGTCTTCCACTTTGCGTATACCGGTTGGCCGGTAGGCGCGGCCAAAAACATGCCCGGCGCGCCGCCTTGGAATACGCCGTTGCCGTTGGCGCCGTAGCCTGGCCCGGTCACCGAGAACGGATAGCCGGAGTGAACGAACAGGTCACCTGATACCTGCCATCCATTGAGGGCCCCACCCAGAATCTTGTTGCCATGAATCGGCGACGGAAATTGGTAAATGTAACTGCCGTTCAAAGAGTGGCGGACGTCGTAGTCGCAGTTCCCGCGCAGGGCATAGAGCTGGCCTGGGACTGTGTTGTCTATCGACGTGTTCGGGTTAAAGCCGCCCGTAAGGGCACCTTCATTGGAAAGATCATCGATGCAGTGGCTCCAGGTATAGTTGAACTCGTACGTCAGTCCGTGGCTGGCACGCTTCTGGAAAGTCGTCTGGAAGGCGTTGTACGAACTGCTGGAACCGTAGAGGTATTGAGTGACGCTCCCAAACCGCGGATCAGGAGCGGTGCCGGAAGCGCTGTAAATGTAAGGAGAGAAGCAGCCAGGACATGCATTTTGGTAGGCGTTGGGGGCTTCGTCGTAAGGCATATCGCTGGCATGAGTTCCTACGTACGACACTTTCACCATCCAGTTGGTGGCGAATTGCTGTTCCACGCCCGCGCTCCACTCATAGAACAACGGGTACTTGAACTCGCCATCCGGCACGGTCGTAAAGGAGGCGGCCGGAATGCAATTGGCGGGCGCATTGGTGGCTGCGCAGGAGAGCACGCCGCTGGAGAAGCCTGCCAGCATGGCCCGTTGGGCATTGGCCAAGTTCCCGAGCGCGTCGTTGTTGACCGAGCCCGCGGTACCATTGCCGGAGCCGGGAATGGCAAAATTTGACTGAATGGGGTAATTGAAGGCAGTGGCGAAACCATTGTCATTGGGAAAGTTGGTCAGCAGGTGGTCCGCCAGCGATCCCGGAAAGATATCGCTAAATACACCTCCGCCGACCCGGAGCACTGTCGAGGGCCGCACCGCGTAGGCAACGGAAAGGCGCGGCTGCCAATCGATGAGCGGGGTCTTGTAGGCCAGAAGGCTGGTGTGCGGACTGATGATCTGGCTGACCGGCGTATTGGGGTCATGCGTGATACTGAAAAAGCTTCCCGAGGTGAGCTTGGAGAAGTTGGCGTGCTGCTCGAGTGGGTCGGAGTTCCAGGTGGCGCGCACCCCGAAGTTGAAGGTCAGTTTCGACTTCACCTTCCAGGTGTCCATGGCGTACAGATCCAGGGACGCGATGCCGACAGGCTCCGACTGGCTGGTGGGGAAGGCGACCTGCGAGTAGCTGGCGACGTCGAAGGCGTACTGGTAAGGATCGCCGGCGGAAATGTAGGGGATGCTGCCGCTTCCCGGGTCATGATCGCTTACCAGGGTGCGGCGCAGGTTTCCTCCGAACTTGAGCACGTGCGCTCCGCGACTCCAGGTGAGATTGTCCAGGATTTGCCAGTTGGTCACATTGCGCCCCTCGGGCCAGCAGCAATTACCGGCGCCGAAGATGTCATTGAAGCCCAATCCCGCAAATTCGAAAGGCGACGCCGCCAACGCAGCCTTCATGTTGGTGGGCTCGAAAATCGCCGAGTACCAGTAGTAGCCGGGGTTGAAGTCATTGACCAGGGCAGGGCTGAAAACGTGCGTCCAACCTACGGAAGCGCCGTTCTGGGGCTGCGTGGAGTAGGCGTTGAATACCGTATTCACTGGGTCGGTGTAGGTGGCCTGCACGCCCTTCTCCCACGAGAACGAGTACCAGACCTTGTTGGCGGCGCTGATCTCATGGTCCACGCGGGCCTTCCAGAAGAGATCGTGCGTCTGGTTGGAGAATCCGAAGGTTCGGGTCAGCTCGCAGCCATCGCCGTTCGGTGTGCCGTTGCCAAGCGGGCAACCGGTCACGGGCACCGGTATTTCGCCCGCCGGACTACCGTAAAGCTTAAAGACATTCTGGTAATACGCTGTAGCCGCCTGCGGGTTCGGAGGTGGGGCGTAGGTGACACCGTTCAGCGGATCGGTACCACCCTTGGGGATCGAATCGATAACGTAACTCTCGTACGCCTGGCTGGGATTGTTCTCACTCAGGGTGGTCGGGATGACGATGCGTATCCCTTCGATGTCGAAGAAGTAAAAGAGCTTGTCGTGCAGGATGGGTCCGCCGATCGATCCGCCAAACTGGTTGACGTTCGAACGCGGACGGTGAGCCGTCTCGCCCGTGGGCTGCGCGTTAACAAACCAGTCCACGCTGTTCATTACCGCTCCGTTCCAGGTCTCGAACAGGTTGCCGTGAATGTGGTTGCTACCGGACTTGGAAACGAAGTTTATCTGCGCCGCGCCCTGCCGGCCCTGGTCAACTGAGTAAGAGAGCGTGTTGACGCTGGCTTCTTCCATGCTGTTCAAGCCAAGCTGCAAGTTGGTGGCCCCGGAATTGTTGAGATTCAGGAAGGGGTCATTCGCGTCCATCCCGTCGATGCTGAAGTTGGCGGAGGTGGCAGGCAAGCCGTTGAATTCGGCGTTGCCATAACCGCCGGTGGTATTCATTACCGCGCCAGCGGAAACCTGCGCCACGTAGCTGAGATCGTTGCCGGGATTGGGAAGCGTGGCGAGCGCGTTTTCATTGACCGTGGTGGTGGTATTGGGGTTCTCGGTTTGAATTAGCTGCGCGTTGGCCGAGACTTCCACAGTCTGGGTGGAACTCCCGACCTCGAGCGTGAGGTTTAGACGCGAGGTTTGCGAGACCGTAACCGTGATCGGCCCTTGTTCTGCTTTCTTGAACCCCGACACTTCCGCCCTCACCAAGTAGTTTCCGGGGTCGAGCAAAGTAATCTCGTAAGTCCCGACGCTGCTCGTCTTTGTGGTTCGTGGTGGGCCGTGCCTTTCTATATTCGTCGCTGTAACGGTGACGTTGGGGATTACGCCCCCGCTCTGGTCGGCCACCGTGCCGGAAATCGCGCCGGTCGTAAGTGATTGTGCAAAGGCGGGGGTTGAGTAAGTTAAGACGACAAACAATACCGTAGCCACTATGAAGAACGTCGACAGTGCTCGAATGCGCAGAGTCTTTCGCATGAGTCATTTCCTCCTTTTCTCAAATTCTGGGAATCCCCAGCGCTTGTAAGCTGTCCGAAGAACCACGCGTCGTGCCGCCCCACGTCCGCATGACTTCAGACTCGGCTGAAAGGACCCAGTCTTGCCCAATCCGGCTTGTTCGCCTGAAGACATTACAATTAGTACGAACAAGTATGAAATAATGCTGCCCGTCCTCCGAACCTAACTGGAATCGGAGGGGAACATCGCCAAGTGCCGGCACGTTCAATGCTTCGCTTTCTTTGCGTATCGTGGATTTCGATTGCCTCAAGGCTCAGTACAGGACAGCGGCTAGGTTTACCGCGAGAGACAAATTACCTCGCACCACCAACGTAAGTGCGTGCAATTGCTTATCCAAAACCCGGAAGTTGTCGAAGCCGATTGAAATCATTGGGATAGCTTCCAACCTAGTGATCAACTCGAAGCAACGAAATTCCAAAAACGGAAACTCACTCCCAAAAAGCGTGAAAAGCCTATAAGCAGATCCTGAGGCTAGAGTAATTATCCTCAGGCAAAGCCGGAGGCTTTAGGCTTTGAGCCGCTCAAAGCGGCTCGGGGTCGCTAACGCGGCCCCGTAAAACCAAGCGGGAGTGATAGCGCAAGGTTTCGAAGTGCGTTTGGTCAACTCACCGAGACGTTCTCCGCCCTGCATCGTTGGACATGGTTTTTGATCCCCGTGGTGGACAAGCGTCGGTTTCGACTTGCGCCAACCCATTCGAGAATGCAGGTCACGATCAAACTCCCAACAACTACGATCCGCACTTCGATGGCACGGTCGATTCAGCGCGGAGAGGGGTTGCCACAGACAGCACCCGTGGGAACTATTCCGCTACTTGAACTGTCCCGGATAATCCTATTGCGTTGACTCGCCGATGCACGCGGCGTATGCTCACGCCATTGGAAGTTCGCCTCATCTTGCTGTGAGGTAATCGCCTCGTGGTCGGCCAGATCGTTTCCCACTATCGCATCCTGGAGAAGCTGGGTGGCGGGGGCATGGGCGTCGTCTATAAGGCCCAAGACACCAAGCTCAAGCGCACCGTCGCCTTGAAGTTCCTGCCTGAAGAACCCTCCAAGGACCGGCAAGCCCTGGAACGGTTCCAGCGGGAGGCGAACCGGAACATGGTTCAGTCGGAGATTGAAGGTGGAGTACTTCCCGCCGTAAGCACCGAGCGCGGTGCTGCCGTCTTCCAAATTCGACTATGGACACGAGCTTTCAGTAGCGACCTTCGCCTCGGCTGAACTTCCCAAAAATTGCCCAAGAATTGCTTTACTTTCCTGATTGACGATTCTATACTTCACCCGTACCGCTAGTATCAACCGGAAACTCACCAGATCAAAAGCGCGCCAATTGGAGGCGTAATCAAGGGGGATCACCATGAGAAAAGTGATGGTCATTTTGCTGTTCGCCGCAATTGCGGTGGCAGGACTTGCGTCCCACAACGCGGTGGTCAACGGGCAGGAGAAACCGGCTGCAGCCGCAAAATCGGTCCGCTGGGACGGTCACATCGTGAGGATCGACAACGACAATATGTATATGGACGTTCGCGACAAGGACGGCCAAACGAAGAGAATCCACTGGAATAGCTCGACGTTGTGGACAAAAGTCAACAAGAAAGTTGCCGACCACAACGACTTCAAAGAGGAGGAGCGTGTAATCTGTCTAGGCACGGTGGACAAAAAAGGCGAGTACACCGCCAGCCGAATTGATCTGCGAGTTCATCTTAATCCGTAGAGCGTAGCCACAAATACTCCGGTCGGGCTCGCGCTGCGGTGTCGCTTTGTCGCCGCTCGGGGTTAGCGTCGTATCGAGGCGAGCGAAGCCTCACGGTGGCGGATAATTGCCAGACCAACTAAGCGCGCCATCTGGACGCGCAATCAAACAAGGAGGATACCATGAGGAAAGTTGTAGTCATGCTGCTTTTCGCGGCCTTTGCGGTGGTAGGGCTTGCCCAACTCAAGACCTTTGCCAATGGGCAGGAGGCTGCAGCTAAGACCACAAAGGAAAGCCGTTGGCACGGCCAGATCGTCAGAATCGATAAGGATGCCTCCACAATGGACGTGCGCAAGGGGACTATCGAAAAAAAGATCCACTTCGACAGTTCGACAAAGTGGACAGAAGGCACGAAGGTCGTCGACATGAGCGAATTCAAGGAGGGCTCGGACGTGATCTGCCTCGGCACTTACCCCAGTGGCAGTGTCGTGATGAATGCCACGCGAATTGATCTGCGAAGACGATAAGGTATCGAGGGAGGTTGCTTTATGCCGCAAAAAACTCGGTTGTGGGTTTGGACGGCGTTAGTGTGCCTGTGCCTCTGGGGCGGCATTTACGCCTTCGGGCAATCCGGTCTTAAAGATGAGCCCAACCTCACGGACGAGCAGAAGAAAGATTTTCTGCTCCATGCCAAGGTAATTGCCGGCAAGGGATCCAAGAAGGGCCTCACGCATCCCTGGACGTTAACCCTGACCGACGGAACCATTACCCATAACGCTTCCTTCCAGCCGGTGGACGAACACAAGTCCGTGATGTCCTCCTCCGACGGTCGAACTGAATTAAACTTCGTCGATTCCTACCACTACAATATTGCAGGCTACGAGCTGGCTCGAATGCTCGGGATGGACAACATGGTTCCGCCCTATGTCGAGCGGAGGTGGAATGGCCAGATTGGCTCCTTAAGCTGGTGGATTCCGTGGAAGTGGGATGAGGTCATGCGACACGAACAGGGTCTGCAGCCGCCGGACCTGGACGCGTGGAATAAACAGATGTACAAAATCCGAGTGTTCGACCAGCTTATTTATGACACCGATGCAAACCAAACGAACGTGCTTATCACTGAAGATTGGAAGATCTGGCGGATCGACTTCACCCGCGCGTTTCGACTGTATAACACTTTACTCGACCCCAAGGATCTGGTGATGTGCGACCGGCAATTGCTGGAGAAACTCAAGGAGCTGAGATTTGATGAGGTCTACGCGAGGACCCGGCCACATCTGAACAAGGGAGAAGTCAAAGCGTTGATGGCGCGACGGAATAAAATCGTCGAGAGTTTCCAAAGGCTCGTCGCCCAAGAGGGCGAGGGTGCGGTGCTATACTAGTCCTGTTCCAACTTAATGAGCCGGTGCTCGGACCCTTGCTCTCAAAGCCCACCGTTGTCCACAGGCAACGGAAGCCGCCCAAGAGGGCATCGCTTCGTTCGGCGCCAGTTCTGCACGGTGTCGATAAGGAGGAATCCCCAGGGTACGAATGCGCCGAGAGCCATTCCGGGCTATGCCGACGCACAATCAAAGGAGGATGCTATGAACAAAGTGATCGTCGTACTGCTGGCTGCGGTGTTTGCGGCAGCCGGACTCACTAGCCAGAAAGCCACGGCCCAGGAGAAGCAAGAGAAGACGGCGCCCGCTGCGAAGCGAGCCCGTTGGCACGGCCGCATCGTCAGGATAAACAAGGATCAGTCCACTTTGGACGTCCGCAGGCAAGGCATCGAGAAGAAGATCTACTATGACAGTTCGACCAAGTGGACCCAGGGAGGGAACGATGTGAAAATGAGCAGATTCAAAGAGGAGGAAGACGTGATTTGCCTGGGCACTTACGATGAGATGGGCAAGTTCCACGCCACGCAAATCGATCTGCAGCTTCCATAGCGGGCTCACTTCCCCCGTGGCAGTACTTGCAGGGAGGGAAAGCGGCCGGGTGCGCTGTCAGAGGAAAGAAGAGCACTGCGGTTCCCAGCAGAGTGGAAAGTCGCTGCTGGCATAAACGAAGGGGTGCGGCAGCTACCTGAAGCTGCGGGGGAGGGTACGTTTATGAGTGCTCCGACCGTACAGGCCGACATTTCCCATTCGGCCTCCTTGCCGTGGCAAGTGGCCTGCCTGCACTGCGCATCTTCTTCCCTTGGGGGGGCTGGCCCTGGCATACATTAGCGTTCCAGAATATCCTTGAAAGCGTTGAGGGCGACCTTCTTGGGCTCGCGGTCCAGAATAAAGTCGACCTTGCGGGTGGAATTCCCGATCACTGCGACCTGGCCCAACCGCATCATGCCATTGCCAAAGTCGGCGAAGACCGGCACGAACATGGCGAAGTTGCTGTCCACCTCGCTTTGTGTAATCTCCGCTGCCACGCGGATTCCTCCTCCGCTCTGGCGCTGCACGTCATATTTGAACCGATAGCGCGGGATCTCGGTACCGTAGACCCATTCGCGGAAGAACCAGTCGAGGCGGCCGTTCTGTTGAAGATCCAGCCGCTTCGGCATGTGTTTGTTGACGATGGCTTCGAAGGATTCCGTGGAGGCCGGCGCGTCGCGGTGACTCTCCACATAGTCGTGCATCATGTCGATGAAATCCTGGTCGCGATTGCCCGTGCCCCGATCGGCGTACAGCAGTGACCGTAGCATCAGCAGAATGTACGCCCCTTTGGCGTAGGTGTCACCCTGATAAGCGGAGAGCGAACGCGGAGAAATGAGCCGCATTCCCAGCCACAGAGGACCGGCGTCGTTCGGCGACACGCCGAAATTGTTCCGGTCCAGGATGCGTTTCCGCTGGCGCTCCCAGAATTCCAGGTAATCCTTTTGCCATTTCGGCCCCATGGCTTGTTGCAGGAACAATCCAGCCGCAAACTCCGCGAAGCCTTCCGAAAGCCACTGATCGTGGTAGGATGCCCAGCCGACGGCATGGCCGAACCATTGGTGCGCCACCTCGTGGGGAGTCACTTCCTCGACGAAGCCGCTGAAGTTCGTATCAATGTGGCCGAACAGCAACCAACGCTGGGTGGAATCAATGTAAGCAGAAATGGGCAGATACACCAGGCTGGGCCATGATTGTCCAAAGTTGAAGTCTGGCTGTTCGGTAATGGCCACATTATCGTGGGGTGATCTGCCGAAGTAAAACGTGCAGAGCTGCATCTGGGCGCGCGCCTGGTCCAACGCGTACTTGGTCATCGAGACTGGCGCCATGCCGCTCAGTGCGCCCCGTCGGAACGGCTCGAGGCTGTCCGGCAGTTCGGTCAAGTAGAACCCTGAGATGTCGTAGTGGGTGATGGTGTCGGGCCACTCCATCGTTTTGTACTGGCCGTAATTGAATCCTGCCACGGCCACCGGCACCGGCGTAACCCAGTGGGACACGGCATATTCATCTCCAGTGGATTCCCCTTGCAGTTTGCCTACGCTGATCACGACGTTCTTGCGCGGGACCTTGAAGGTCAGGTCGTAAAGCGCCTTTTCCCCAAAACCGTTCAGGTTCGGATACCAGGACGTGCGCGCGCGAAAGTAGTAGCTTCCGTTGCCCGCATTGAACAGAACCTTATCGCCCGCGTACTCGACGGTGATGGAATGTTCCTGCCCCACCTCGATCGCTACGTCCAGAATGGCATAGAACGAACCGTCCTGTTTTCTGTCTTCCTGGATAAAGTACAGGTCGTGGCCGTCCTGATCGATAACGCGCGAAACGCGCAGAGAAGGGAGAAGCCCGAATTTCATCGCGCGCTCGCCAGGCACCAGCGGTGCAAAGGTAATGTTGGCGCGGCTGAAGAGGTGGCCGTTGTTGGCGATGTCGGTCTCGATGTTATAGCGATGGGTGGCAAACAACCGCCGGTCCTCGCGCGAATTCGCGGTATTGGCGTTCAACTCCGTGACCAGGTGCTGGGAATACCAAATGCCGTCGTCCATCTCGCCGCTATTGCAATTGATCAGCGCCACCTCCTCAGGTGAATCGAGTTGCGGTATTGCGCCGACGCGCTCGCGCACGAAAAAGCGCAGGTCCTTGTGGAGTGTTCCGCGCATGTAGGCGTTGAAAAACGTCGGATGGCGGACATTGTAAACGGCGGCCAGAACGTCAGCATCCACGTTATCAATCGACTCGTTTTCAAGGATGGACTGGGTGAGTCCCTCGGGAACGTCGTGGCGGCGCCGGACCTTTTCCTGCCACGCGCGATAGGAGGAGGCCGCTTCCCTGGGCGTGTCGGTCTCACCCGCCAGGCCGTGAGCCAATGCCGGATACCATCTGGGACTGAAGCGAAGGACCGCGACGGTAAAATCTTCCTCGACAGTGGCATCTCCGGCGCGCCGTTTCAACTCACTACGGTCGAGCACGAGGACCGGCTTGAGCGTAAAATGCCCTGTGCCGATGAAAACGGCTCCCGTGATGAATCGGTTCACCGGGTTGAGCAGGGTCATGGTGCCAGAGTTGAACGTGAACGAACCCGCATCCACATTCATCGTGAGTTTCTCGCACCGGTACGTGAGGCCTAATCCGATGTCGCGAAGTTGGCGGTACACCGGGTCGGAATTGGCCAGTTCCCGTCCTTTTCCGCTGACCCTGACGTTGGTCTGCTGCGGAGCGATCTTCAGAGTAAGTTGCAGGTCGGCCGCTCCGTGCAAATCCACGGAGGTTACCAGATCCTCGAATCCAGCCTTGATGACGCGAATCGAGTACCGACCTGGGTCTAGATGCAGAGCAGTAAACCGCCCGGTGTTGTCCGAAGCAAGCATGATCGGCTGGGTCAGCGCGCCACCCGTGATTTCCACTCGTGCGTCAGCCACAAGTCCACCGGAAGGGTCTTTGACGGTGCCCGAAATCGTGTCCGCGCGCAGCGGCCGGGCAAGCACTAGGCAAAGCAGGACTAACCTCGCCACACGTCGCATCAAAACCGGTCGACGACGCGGCAACCCGTAGGGTAGCCGCACGGTGGGAATAAGTCTGCACGGGCTCATAGCGCGCCTAGAGTACCGCTGCGCGAATCGTCGTACAAGAGGTTTGTTGTCGCTTTGGAGTCGTAAGTGCGATGGGCGAGAGTGGGATTGACCCTGGAAGCGGCTAGCGTTCTGCCGAGGACCAGCAATGGATGCGCGGATAACTGGCGAAGGCAGGCCTCGTAGGGAGTGAGTGACGCACGCATAATCCCGAGGAGCGAGCGCCCCGAGGTGCGAAGCAACAGATGACCGATTTCGTGCGCCATCACGTACCCTCGCGTCGCCGCCCGCGAGTACGCTCAGGACGATTTTAACCCGCATTTCCAATATGAGTCTCGGCTACCGAATCTTTGCTGACCTCCGGCGCCTTTATTCATGTGGGTCTCAACGTGCTGGAGATGCTCCGGAGGCCAGTACCCTATGGGTGAGAAACAAAACCAGCCATTTCAGCTCTCTTTCAATGCCTCGTTGAAGGTGGATTTCCAAGGATCGCGAGTCACCTCGGACGGCGGTCTGATTCTGGTGCGGGAGTTGGACGAACGTTTGGGTTTGGGTGAACTGATCGAACGGCACTTGACCGATTCCCGTCGGGGGAAGAACACCCAGTTGCCTTTGGCCGATCTGCTGCGGCAGTCGGTCTACAGCCGCCTTGCAGGCTACGAGGACGTGAACGACGCCGAGCGCCTCTCCCAAGATCCCACCTTCCGCCTCATCGGCTCCGAGAAGATCTGGGAGCGGGGTGCGGCCTTGACTTCAAGGTTGCAGTCGTTCGAACCGGAACTGCTGGCCCAAGAAGGGAACCTCAAGGGGCTGACCTTGATCAACCGGGAGTTGATCGCCAAGGCAGAAGCCGTCGATTCCCCGCAGCGGGTAGTGCTGGACATGGACAGTACCGAGATTCCGGTCTACGGCCAGCAGGAGCAGAGCGCCTACAACGGCCATTTCGAGTCCACCTGCTATCACCCGCTGCTGGTGTTCAAGCGGGAGGGAGACTGTCTGGCGGCGAAGCTCCGGCCCGGCAACGTCCACAGCGCCGAGGGTTGGGAAGAACTCTTGCTGCCTGAGACCGAAAGGCAGCAGAAGCTGGGCAAGGAGGTGGTGTTTCGCGCCGATGCCGCCTTCGCCAAGCCGGAGATTTACGAGGCGCTGGAAGAGCGCGGCGTGAAGTATGCGATCCGCATCCCGTCCAACGACAGCCTGGAGCGGGACATCGCTGAGTTGTTGACTCGCCCGGTCGGGCGGCCCAGTCACAAGCCACTGGCACGGTACAAGAGCTTCCTGTACCAAGCGGCGAGTTGGAAGACGGCGCGGCGGGTGGTGGCGAAGGTGGAGTTCCACTCTGGGGAGTTGTTCCCTCGGGTCGGATTCATCGTGACCAACCTGGAGGCTGACAGCCGGGCAGTAGTGCGGTTCTACAACAAACTGGGAACGGCGGAGCAGTGGATCAAAGAAGGCAAGCAGGCGGTGAAGATGACGCGGTTGAGCTGCCACCGGTTCCGATCTAACGAAGTGCGGCTTTGGCTGAGCCTGATCGCCTACAACTTGGGCAACCTGTGGCGGCGGTTGGTACTGCCGAAGAGGATCGACAACTGGTCGCTCACCAGCTTGCAGCAGCGGTTGGTGAAGACGGGCGGTCGGCTGTTGAAACATGCCCGCTACTATTGGCTGCTTTTGGCAGAGAGCCATCTAACCCGGCGACTGTTTGGAGCAATGGTGCAACGGATGGCGGCTCTCACGATCCCAACTGGATAGAGCTGCCGGTTGTGGCGAGGCACCCAAGAAATCGATCCCAGGAAAGACAGCGAAGGGCGCGGTGTCTGAAAAATCCGGTTCCAGAAGCGGCGAGAACGGGTTTGCAGGACTTCTGGATGGGCAGTTCGGAGCCGATGATACCGATTGAAGAAAAATTGAGCTCGGTTGCAGACAAACGGGTGTAAACTCTCAGGCGTCGGAACGTCCAAAAGCTAATTCCGGGTTATACTTGCTGGAACGCTTCTCGGCAGGATGGGCAATGAACGAGACGGCCATACGCGACAGGCTGGTTGAGAAGGGCCGGAGTTTGTTCGAAGCTCCAAAAGAAAAATTGATTGAGTTCACAGGCGATCCCGCGGCTGATGCCCTCCTCAATGACTTCGGCACACACCCCCACGCCTTCGTTCTTGCCTGCTTAATGGACCGCCAGATGAGGTACAAGAAAGCTTGGCTGGTCCCCTATAAGATTTCACAGCAACTCGGTGAGTTCTCAATCGAAGCTCTCTCCCAACTGTCCCGCGACGTGATGGCGAAAATGATGTCCGGGCTGCACCGCTTTCCTGAGAAGATGAGCGGCGTGTTCTGTTTCGCAGTTCAACACATTAAAAATGAGTATGGAGGCGATGCCTCCCGCATCTGGGCCGATGAGCCGTCCAGTGCCGAAGCAGTCTATCGCTTTCTTCAATTTCACGGTGCAGGTCCGAAAATCGCGACGATGGCCGTCAACATTCTTGCACGTGACTTCAAGATAAAATTCGCCGATTTCTGCTCTATTGACATCTCGGCGGACGTGCAGGTCTGCCGAGTGTTTGCCCGCCTCGGTCTCTCCCCATCTGAAGAACCGAGGCAGGTGGTGTACAAGGCCAGAGCCCTTCACCCGGAGTTCCCCGGCGTGATCGACTTACCGTGTTGGGAGATCGGAGAGGAGTGGTGCAGGCCGCATAACCCGCAGTGCACCGCCTGCTACATGAAAGACTTATGCCCAACAGCCAACGCTAGTCCGCCCCCAGTGCCGAGCCGCGAGGGATGAAACGAATTTACTAGCCTCCGCGTGCTTCACAAAGGGTAAGTTTTGCACCATCGCCGGAAGGCCCGTAAACAAGGGGCGTGGCGTGTTGCAAATGTCAGGATCAAAACTGGCACCCGGTTTGTGGTTTGGAGATGAAAAGGCGAAATGTGGTTAATATGAAAACAATTCAGATACTCGCTTTTTTTGCTGCAATTGTATTGGCTGGCTGTGGCCGATCCGATTCCACCACAACAAAAGAGGCTGCATCACCGTCCGCAGCCGCCACGCCCACACCCGCTCAGCCCGTCGGGACAAAGCCTGCTCAGAGTGCAGACACGAAAGTTTCCGAGCAAAAGCTCGACATGTGGCCGTGGCTTTCAAAAACGAGCAAGCACGATGCAGAGGTCGCACAGATTCCAAAAAATACACAGATTGAAATTTTCATTCCAAAGGATGAGCCTCTGAATGCCGAGTCGGTTGGTTATGGAATGAAGATAGACCCATACGGCAATCTTACGCCGATTGATAAGAAGTCATATATCGTGAAAGGCGGAGCGTTGGTCTCAAAGCTTGGACCGATAGAGAAGAAGGCGGAGTGGGGTGATTGGGATTTTGTGTATGAGGATGCGTCTCACACAAAGAAGGCTGGATGGGGGGAGTGCCTCACCAGTGGCGAGATTCTATTGCCCCGGAACTGGTACGGGGGCGTCCCCACTAATTTCATCGTCCAGAATTCGTATGAGATTGAGTCGTTCGGTGACGACTACGTTTTGATTCACCTCGACCCAACGAAAGGTCACAGGCTGTGTGTTTTCAAAAGTGGCGTCCCACATGCTCTGACGGCTGGATACATCGGCTCGAAGGCAGAGGTTGACGGCAAGACGCTAGAACGAAAGGCCGACGGCTGGTATTCAGGCACGACGAGAGTTAGTCGGTAACATGAAACTGCCGCCTAAGTCGCCGGAGCCAGCCGCCGTTGGCGCTTGCAGTTCCGTTGTCGCGGTTCGCGTCGCGGTACTACGTTAGGCGGCCACACGTTTATGAAAAAATGCACATATCGTGGAAAAGACGCCCCGGATGATGCAACCGTATGCCCACTTGACGGCGAGCCAGTTGATGACCCGGCAGCACCACCAAAACACTGTCGGAAATGTGGCAAGAAGTTGACGTTTTGGAATCGCTCTTTAATACATAAATATCTGTGCGGCCCTTGTGAACATGAGGCGTTGCAGAAGAGGGTGAAGACACCTGATAAAGGGTATTTGTTCTTAGAACCTATCGCGCATGCCCAGACTGCGGTTGGAGGATCGACTTTACGAAAGAACAAATCGAGTGGTTAGAGGCCAAGCTGAAAGACAACCCAAGGTTGTGAGGTCTGCCCCCCCTGCCAACCGACGCGGACGCGGAGCAGAGCAACTGCCTCGTAAAGCGTGGATCGCCCACCTTGGAAGGACTAAGGGACCGAAAGCTCTCCGTCCGGGTTGGCGCTGGTGCAGCTTCTCATAAAAACGCCGCCGTCGCACGCTTTCGGCCCTGGCAGCAATTTTCTCGACGATAAGAAGCCGTTGCACTAGTCTCGTCCAGAGACTAATGCGTAGGGCCAAAAACAAGAATATCTTCTAGATTGTCTTAGGGTGCCACCTCGTGCGGTCCTTGGCAATCCCCATTCCAAACTCTCCCAATGCGCCAAACTCCCTTGAAATGAATTTCCAGATTTAAAGTTAATCGGAGACTAACACTGAACCTCGGCCTGCGATATGAATATGATTCCGTCCCCTGGAAGGTGGGCAATCGCTTCGTCCAGCCGGGCGACGCCGGCAACCTTTACGGTCAGTTCGTCGTGAATCCCCAACCGCTGTGGCAGCCGGATTACGTGGCGGGGGATTTTGCTCCCCGTATTGGCTTCGCTGTCGGTCTGGGAAGGAACACGGTGGTTCGAGGAGGTTTCGCGACTTTCACCAATATTATTCCCGCTCCGTGCGCGCGTTGACTTTGCCAGGGCTGGGGCCTATCATGGCGGCAGCAGTTTGAGTTCTCAGTCATACCGGTCGGAGTTGGTCCTGCCATCGCTGGCCGGAGAGCATCCTGCTGTCGAATTGTGGAAAAGCTCCCTGAAATGCCCAACACCGTTACAGCATCGCAACGCCGGTCCGGGCACAAGCCCACCGAGATTGCGGTGACCTTCTGCAAAGCGGGAGACGAGGCCGACCACCTCGCTGATCTCGTTGCCCCATGTGTTGTCGGCGTCGGAGCTGCCTTTGCGGTTAGGAATCTCATTTGTGGGGAATTATCATGACTACCCGTGCCTCAAGTCGGCAACGCTTCCTCTTCGTTATCGTCTCGGCCGTCCTGCTGGCTTGCGCCGGCGGTAGGGCGGACCGCATCGTTGCCGCGCCTGCCAGCGACTCGCGGCTGCTGGCCGCCACGCCGCCCATGGGTTGGAACGACTGGGCCCACTACCAGTGCAATTACACCGCCCAGGACATTCTCGCCAACGCCCAAGCATTGGTGAATACAGGACTCGCCGCGCGCGGGTACGACACAGTGACGATCGACGATTGCTGGATGCAGAAAGATCGTGATCCGCAGGGTGATCTTCAGGCCGATCCGCGACGCTTTCCGGATGGAATCGAGCCGATTGCCCGTGCTGTCCACGCCCTGGGCCTGAAGTTTGGCATCTACGAAGACGCAGGGTATGCGACCTGCGGCGGCTTCGCCGGCAGCGGCGAGCCAAAAGGCGGCGGCCCGGATCACTTCCTCCAAGACGCCAAGTTATTCGCTTCTTGGGGCGTGGATTACTTGAAGCTGGATGGCTGCAATCTCTATGTACCCAAAGACAGCAGCGAGAACGAAGTCTACCGCAAAGCTTACGCGGCCGAGAGTGCAGCGTTGAAAACCGTGGGGCGGACGATTGTCTTCTCCGAATCGGCTCCGGCGTATTTCCAGGGCACCCCGGTGTGGTACGACGTGCTGAGCTGGATCGGGGGCTACGGCCAGCTTTGGCGTGAAGGTGACGACATGGCGAACTATCATGCCAAACGGCCCGGAAATCCGCGCTTCCGTAGCGTACTTTGGAACTACGCCTACAACCTCCCGCTGGGCCGTTTCCAGAAACCCGGCAATTGGAACGATCCCGATTTCGTCATCGGCGGGGACGACGGCCTGAGCGTGGCAGAAACTCGCAGCCAACTCGCCTTGTGGTCAATGATGTCGGCACCGTTGATCCTTAGTTCCGACGTTGCCCGGCTCAGCCCGGAGGCGGTTGCGATTCTCGGAAATAAAGCGATCATTGCGGTCGATCAGGATGCGCTGGGCAGCATGGCCACCTTGGTGCAGCGTAGTCCGTCCACGGACATCCTGTTCAAACCTCTCGAGGGCGGCGATTATGCGGTTGCGGTGCTGAACAGGGGCACCGAGCCCGTCCGGAT
>Ga0187891_1001934_pt1 | contig 16679 bp, 10 predicted proteins | sample June2016WEW_21_4_FD_132990 | JGI IMG/M metagenome (GOLD analysis project Ga0187891, IMG submission 132990) | Peatland microbial communities from SPRUCE experiment site at the Marcell Experimental Forest, Minnesota, USA - June2016WEW_21_40 | ecosystem: Environmental > Terrestrial > Soil >... | reverse complement strand
TACAGACTGCTCTTGTGTCTCGTGGATCTTGGCGTGAAGAGTTTCCAGCAGGCCTTCCAGGCTGGCCTGAATCGCCGTCTCCATCTCCTTTGTCTGCTGCGCTTGCATCTCGACGAGCGCCGCCCGCAGTTGCTCCCGGTAGGATGCTGACTTCTCCGAGGCTTCACTCTCCAGCGCGGTCGATACCGATTCGCGCGCCGCGCCTAACTGCTTCTGGGTCTCCTCCACGCACTGTTCGCGAGCCAAACAGAGCCCCTCTTTCAGCAGTTCGAGAGCTTCCTCGGCTTGTTTGTTGAAGTCTCTGACCACCACTTCCAGCGCCGATTCAACACTGCCTTCAAGCTTTTCCGTAATCTCCTCGCTGGCCTTCGCCGAAGACTCGCGGGCCGCAGATTCCAATTCGGATCGTAACTGGCCTGCAAACGCCTCCGCCTCGGCGTGAAACTTCTCGAGCTGCGATGCCGATTCGCTGGCCAGGCGCGGCAGACTCTCCTCGGCCTTCTTCAAACTGAGCTCCAGGTTCTGGCGGGCCCCCTGCAATCGTGCGGCGGCCTCGTCACCAGCTCGATTCAGTAAGTCCACGGCAGAGTCCACGCAGACGGAAATTGCCTTGACGGCGGTGCCGGATTCTTCCTTGCAAATCTTCCTGGCCTCGGTTCCCGCGTTCAGAGTGTCCGCCTGAATTTCCCGCCGCAGTGCTTCGAGGCTGTGCTGGAGCGATTCCTCGCTGCTCCTGCGGGTGCCCTCAATTTGCGACCTGACTTCCTCGGAGGCTTGGGTGGTGCGGGCTAGGAGGCTCTCCACTTCCCCGCGCGCAGCGTGCATGCGGTTCAAAAGGGCGTTAAATTCCTCCTTGAGCAACTGCGCCTCAGCGAGGGTCTTTTGCAGGGACTCGAATACCGCGAGGCCCGCGTTTTGAGCCGGTACGGAAGGCGCTTGGGCGGGCACGGACTCCTGCCGGGGCGCCGCCGGCTGGGTTGAAGGAGCCGCGGTCTCCCCGGCTAAACGAGTTAAGGCGTGCACTGCCATGTTGAATTGGCTCAGGCCCCCGGTTTGTTCTCCTGCTTCCACCGGCAATCCTCCTGGCGCAAGGTGCGTCGTCTCCATCTTAAGGTCGTCCTCGGGAGGCGCAGCGGCCGTCGCCGGAGGGCCAGTCTCGGCAAGTGGGCTCGCGTCTTTCCGCTCATCCAGGACGCTCTGCCGTTCCTTCGCCCAATCCTCAGGGGGAAGTCTGACTCCCCAGACATTCTGCGCTTCCAGGAGTTCGACACAAACTTCGAAGGGGTCTTCTGCAAAACGCTTCTCACAGATTCTGTTGACCCGGCCTCGGGCGGACCGTCCGAGCAGTGGATTCTCGATCAAGACCTGATCGTCAACCGCCAAGCGGTGGAACGTGGCGATTCTGCCGCCATGCTTGTTAACACTGATCGTCCAGGTGTTCTCCTTGAAGGACTGCCCCGCCGAGTCGGTGCCGTGCACGGTTATCGGAACGATGATCGAAAGGCGGGCGCTCCGACGGCCCACCACGCCGGGAACTTCGGGTTCATTAGGAGTCGGCAGCATATTAAGGTGAGAAAATCTTAAAGGATTGAGGAGGGCAAGTCAACAGAGTAGCCATGGTACGGAGGTACCGTCGCGTGCAGTACCTGGAATTGACTCATGGTGCATTACTCGATGCGGTACTTGTATCGACGTATACGGATTCCCACACCCCCGCCTCCTCCAAAACGCTCCCCCACCCTTACGCAAAGCGGCCCGGCCGATACGGCTCCAGGGGGAAAGAAGCGGCGCGGCTGAGAACCAGCTCGGAGATTTGTTGAGCGGTGATGGGGGCCAGGAGAATGCCATGGCGAAAGTGGCCAGTAGCAATTATGAGATTATCCAGTTTACTATGACCTAGAATGGGCAGATGATCTGAAGTATCGGGGCGCAGTCCTGCCCAGGAGCGAAGCAAGGCACACTCCTTCAGGAAAGGCGCGAACTTCATTGTTCCATTGAGGATGGATTGCAGTCCTTCGGCGGTCACGCGTTTTTCGAACCCGGCGTACTCGGCTGTCGTGCCGACGACGACCCGCCGGGCAGAGCGCGGCACGAGGTAATGCGTTCCGGCGCGGACCACGTGGGGAATTTCACGAGGCGATTCGAACTCCATCATTTGGCCTCGACAAGGCTGCATGGCGAGCTGCAGCCCCGCCTGCGCGGCGAGTCCTCCCGACCAGCAACCCGCCGCCAGCACGAACGAGCCTGCCGAAAGCAGCGCGGGCGCGTCGTCATGAGGGCCGGTCCGGGTGTGAACGGCTTCCACGCGGTCGTCGCGGACGACCAAGTCCTCCACCGCGCAGCGAGACTGAAATTTCACCCCCAGGCGGTGAGCGGCTTCGATCACGGCCCGCGTCAATTTCTCGTTATCCACCCAATGGTCCTCAGAAGCGCCGAGGGCGAGGCGGATCTTCTTCGAAAGCCCGGGCATTTTACGTTCGAGGCTGGCCACCGTGAGCCTTTCCAGCGGCAGCCCGGCCCGGGATTGGTTCCAGAAAAGCTTCTCGAGGTTTGCGACTTGCTTTTCGTCTGTCGCAACCAGCAGGCTCCCGTCGCGACGAAACCCCACGTCCTGCCCACTCAAATCCTCAATTTCCGCGACGAAATCAGGAAACAGAGCGTGGCTGGCTGCGCACAAGGCGAAGAACGCATCCGGCACTGCGGTTTCACCCTGCGGACCGATCATTCCCGCCGCCGCACTGCTGGCCTCGGCCCCAGGCTCGCCACGATCGAATACAGATACTCGCAGCTTGGCCTGGGCCAAGCGCAGCGCAATGGATGAACCGATGAGGCCGCCTCCAATAACGATCACGTCAGGGTTGTTGGCTGAGGTGGATGTGGACGTCATGGAATTATTGTATCACTAGTGTCGCCGGGGCGGCTCCGTGTTGTCGCAGCGTCCGTTGGGGCGGTCCGAGGAGAACCGTGCGGGTTGCCCTTACACCCCTGCCGGATGCCTGGAAGTTATGTCATAATCGAAGCTCCGTCCCACGCGGCCGGCGCTCAGCGCCGTCCGAGGAGCCAACCCTTGATCTGCCCGATCTGCAATAAACGCAAGGCAAAGAGGTTCTGCCCCGCCCGAGGAGACAGCATCTGCGCGGTTTGTTGTGGAACCGAACGCGAAGTATCCATCGACTGTCCCTCGGACTGTCCTCACCTGGTGGCCAGCCGCAAGTATGATGCCGAGCGGCGCCAAATCGACTGGAGCAACATCCCGTTTTCCGATGTCGAAATCTCGCAAGGGTTCGCCGAGGCCCACTCCCCGCTGATGATTGCGCTGCTTTCTTGCGTTGGGCGATATAGCCGGGACCACCGCCAGGTGGTGGACGCGGATGTGGTGGCGTCGCTGAAGGCGCTGGCCGAATCCTACCGGACGCTTTCGAGCGGCCTCTATTACGAGAAACCTCCCGACTTCCTTTACCAGCGAGAGCTCTACCAGGAACTGAAAGCCGCCCTGGAAGAATTCCAACGGATCGAAACTCAAAGGCAAGGCCTGATCAGCACGCGGAACAGCGACATCCGCGATGCATTGATCTACCTCACCAGGCTCGCCGCCATCCGCTCCAATGGCCGGCCAAAGGGCCGAGCCTTCCTGGACCTGATCCGGGAGGTTGCTCCCGATGAATCCGCCAAAGCCGACTCGAAAATCGTGCTTCTCAGCTAGACGGTGGAAGGGGTAGCCCTTGTGGTTGCCGAAGGGCGGCGGCAAGGGTCACCCCCAAGAGTGGACGGCCCTTTGTTTTGATAGACATTCTCGGTTTGTTCCCTCAAGAACCTCTTCCGGCGTTCAGCCCAGCCTATTCACTTTCCCGATTCAAACGGCGGTCGGCGGCCAGCCTGCACCTCGGCGCCCGATCTGTCACTTGAATAGGCTATCACAATAGCGGTTCGTTGTCAAGAGAAACTCTCCGAGGTAGACTTATTGACCTAGCCCATTGAACGCGAAGCCGGAGGCGCCGCTCCTGCCGCTGATCCGTCAAAGCGCTCGGAATCGGATAGTGTCCGGGATTTTCTCGAAGGCGCGGATCAAGCCGTCGTCCCACTCGTGATTGATATCCAGGATGGCGTAGCCGACGGTCCCTTGGGTCTCGTAGACCTGCCGCTCGACGTTGATCCCTCGGTCCGCAAACACCCGGTTGATGGCCAGCAGCATTCCGGGAATGTTCCTGTGGATGTGCGCTAGCCGGTGGGTCTGCGGCGTGCTCTCGAGCTGGCAGTTTGGCAAATTCACGCTGAGCTTGGAACTGCCGCTCTGCAAGTAGCGGTGGACCTGCGCCGAAACGAATTGTCCGATGCTTTGCTGAGCTTCCTCGGTGCTTCCTCCCACGTGCGGCGTCAGAATTACGTTGGGCAGGTTTTGGAGCGAATCGGAAAACAGCTCGCCGCTGGCCGGTTCCTCGGGAAAGACATCGACGGCCGCCCCGCTCAGCTTGCCGCTCCTCAGATTCTCCGCCAGCGCTTCGTGATTCACCACAAAGCCGCGGCTCAGGTTCAGGAAGAACGCGCCCTTTTTCATGATCCGGAATTCCTCTTCACCGAAGAGATTCCTGTTTTGCGGCTTGCCGTCGACGTGGAGAGAAACCACATCGGCGGATTGGAGCAGCTCCGAGAAGGTGCAGTTCCTGGCGTTCCCGCGCGCCAGGACCTCCGCCACATCGCAGAAGATGACTTTCATGCCGACCGCTTCCGCCAGCTCGGAAAGCTGCGAGCCGATCTTGCCATAGCCTACAATGCCGAGGGTCAAGCCGCGAACTTCATGACATCCTTTGGCGCTCTTGTGCCAGACGCCGCGGTGCAGGGCGAAACTGCTGTGAAAAACCCGCCGCACCAGCATGATGATTTCCCCCAAGGCGAGTTCGGCCACGGAGCGTGTGTTGCTGTGAGGGTCATTGAACACGGCGATGCCCCGAGCGGTGCAACTCGGCAAGTCGATGTGCTCGACGCCGATGCAATACGCGCCCACGACAAGCAATTCAGGAGCAGACTCGAGGACGGCCTTGGTGATTTTTGTCTTGGACCGGACCCCGAGGACGCTGACATCCCGGAGTACCTGAAGGAGCACGCCCTCATTCGGGCTTCCCGGCAAGGTCCTGACTTCGTAGCCGGCGCGTGAAAACGTTGCGACCGCATCTTCATGCACGCCCTCGAAGAACAAAGCTTTCATCGCCATCTCGTTCCCTCGCCAATAAAAGTGATGCGTTTATACCATACTTCGGAGAAGTTGCTGAAAGAATAGTACTTTAGAGTCTAGAATAGACAAATCCGTGGAGGCGGCCGCCGCGGCCGCCCTGGAGCAATCACGGGGTTGCTGCTACTTGGGGGGTGAAATGCCCAGGCGATTGGAAAACTACGTGGAAGGCGGCTGGCGTGCTTCTCGCGCCACCGAATCATTGAACGTACTGAACCCGGCGTCGACGCAGGTGTTGGCGGAGGTTCCGCTCTCACCGCCGGAGGAAGTGGACGCGGCGGCGCTGGCAGCCGAGCGGGCATTTCCAGAGTGGCGGCGCAGGCCGGCCGGAGAGCGGACTCAGCCGCTCTTCAAGCTTAAGGCGCTGCTCGAAGAGCACCTGGACGACCTGGCGCGCAGCGTCACCGAGGAGTGCGGCAAGACCTACGCTGAAAGCGTCGGCGAACTGCGGCGCGCCATCGAGAATGTGGAGGTCGCATGCGGCATCCCCAGCCTGATGCAGGGCTATAACAGCGAAGATATTGCGCCGGGGATCGACGAGCACATGATCCGGCAGCCGTTAGGTGTGGTGGCGGCCGTCACGCCGTTCAATTTTCCCGCCATGATCCCGTTTTGGTTCATGCCCTATGCCCTGGCGACGGGAAACTGCTTCATCCTGAAACCCTCGGAGCGCGTGCCGCTGACTTCCACCCAGCTTTTCCACCTGCTGGAGGCCTCCGGTTTCCCCCCCGGCGTGGTGCAGTTGGTGAACGGGGGCAAAGAGACGGTCAACTCGCTGCTCGATCATCCGGCCATCCGGGCGATCAGCTTCGTAGGCTCGACTGCGACGGCGCGCCACATCTACAGCCGGGCGGCGGCCAACGGGAAGCGCGCCCAATGCCAAGGCGGGGCCAAGAACCCGGTGGTGGTGATGCCGGATGCCGACCTGGAGATGACCACCCGGATCCTGGCCGATTCCGCCTTCGGTTGCGCCGGGCAGCGCTGCCTGGCGGCCTCCGTCGCCATCACCGTGGGCGAGGCAAGAAGAGCTTTGACGGAACAACTGGAGGAGGCCGCGAGCAGCCGCAAGGTCGGATACGGCCTGGAGGAAGGCGTGGAGATGGGGCCCGTCATCTCGTTTGAAAGCAAAACGCGGATCGAAGCGTTGATCGCCAAGGGCGAGCGCGAAGGAGCGAGCCTGCGCGTGGACGGGCGGGGCAAAAAAGTGAAGGACTACGAGGAGGGATTCTTCGTTTTTCCCACCGTCCTGGACGGGGTTTCCCCGCAAGGTGAAATCGCCCGCACCGAGATCTTCGGCCCCGTTTTGAGCCTCATGCACGCCTCCTCGCTCGACGAGGCGATACAAATGGTCAACGCACGCAGCTACGGCAACATGGCCTGCGTTTTCACTCGCGATGGCGCCACAGCGCGACGTTTTCGGTACGAAGTCAACGCCGGCAACATCGGCGTCAATGTCGGCGTGGCCGCGCCTCTGGCAACCTTCCCCTTCAGCGGTTGGGGCGAGAGTTTCTTCGGCGACTTGCACGCCCAGGCACGGCACGGCGTCGAGTTTTATACCCAGACGAAGGTCGTGATCGAGCGTTGGCCGCGGGAATGGAACCGTAAGTTTTGATTGATTCATTGTATCATTGAGTCATTGAATCATTGAACGCGCCGGGCCTGGCGGGTTCCGCTGTAATTGCGGATGGAGAGATATATGCCGTCACTCAAAGACTTCGTAGGAAAGACGATTTTCGCCCTCATTCCATTTATTCACGGCGAGATTGTTCAGGTGTTAAAACTTCACGGTGTAGAACCGGGCGGAATATGGGTCGAGAGCCAAACCCTTACAGACCTATTGCTCGCAAGAGTCGGCAGGACTGCCGCGCCAAAAACTGCGATATTCTTTTTGCCTTACCAGCAAATCGTCTTCGTGCTCGGGTCCCTAGACGTTCCGTCTCTTTCGTAAAAAGCAACGCTTTGATTATTGCTATGTTTGCTGCTGACTGGAGTAGCTCATCGATGCTTGACATGGGCGCAAGTCTCCTCTATCGTTGGATTGCGCCTATAATCGGTCGCGATTCCAGGTCGGGACGTTATTTCCCTCTTCGCTATATCATATTAGACAAACTCAAAGAGCCAGAGGTTCCCCATGCTCGTAAATCGCAAAACGACTTATGCTATATGCCCCCACTGCGGTTTCAAAGTGGAGGTTCGCCATCATTCGCAAGCAGCCTGTGAGATCAAGCGGCGTGTGGCTGAGTTGCGGGGCTCTGGCATGACAGGTGCTCAAGTAGGACGTGAACTTGGAATCTCAAGGGAACGCGTCAGGCAAATCTGTCTGAAGATGGGGCGAGAAAAGGCAATCGAGACAATTGCCGCAAATGTTGTGGCTAGATCCCGCCAATTAGGTAACGAGCTTGTTCTGTCAGACGTAATTGAATTACTCAAAAATCCAAAATAGTGCGCATTCAAACGGAGGTCAACTGTGCTGACTCTTTGAAAGCGTTCAGGAAGAGGTTCCCCGACGCAATATGAGGCCCGTCAACACATAATTAATTCAATACCGCCTGGCGGTTCAATGACTCAATCGCTCAATGGGTCAATGAAACAATGAGCAACGACTACGCTTTCGAGATGGCGACCTCTGCGGTTCGCTTCGGCTTTGGCGTAACCCGCGAAGTGGGCGCAGAACTCGCGGACCAGGGCAAGAGGCACGCCTTGGTATTTACGGATGCCAACTTGCGCTCATTGCCCCCGGTATCTGCGGTGCTTGAATCGCTCGGCGAGCACAAGATCCGCTATTCAATCTTTGACCGCGTACGCGTCGAGCCCACCGATGAATCGTTCTGCGAAGCGATTACTGCCGCTCAGGCCGAGGACTTTGATTGCATGGTCGCCGTGGGCGGGGGATCTACAATCGACACTGCAAAGGCGGCCAATCTCTATAGCACTTATCCAGCCGACTTCCTCGACTATGTCAATCCACCCCTTGGCAAGGGCAAGCCCGTTCCCGGCCCTCTCAAAACGCTGATTGCCGTTCCCACCACCGCGGGGACCGGAAGCGAAACCACCGGAGTGGCCATTTTCGACCTGACTCGAATCCATGCCAAAACCGGCATCGCGCACCGCCGGCTTAAACCAACCTTGGGCCTTCTCGACCCGGAGAACACCCGGACGCAGCCGCCCGCCGTGGCCGCATCCACCGGGCTGGACGTGTTGAGCCACTCCGTGGAGTCGTTTACTACCCTGCCCTTCGATAAGCGCGCGCTGCCTGCGCGGCCGATTCTGCGCCCGGCGTATCAAGGGTCGAATCCCATCAGCGATGTTTGGAGCCTGGAGGCTCTGCGGCTTGTGGCGACTTACTTGCGGCGCGCGGTAGCAGATCCGGGGGACGACCAGGCGCGCGCCGCCATGCTGCTTGCCGCATCCTATGCGGGGATCGGATTCGGAAATGCCGGACTGCATTTGCCTCACGGCATGTCCTATGCCGTCTCCGGCTTGGTGCGTGATTACAGGGCGCCAGGCTATGGCGCCGGACATCCTCTGGTCCCGCACGGAATCTCGGTGATTCTCAACGCCCCGGCGGCATTCCGCTTCACCGCGCCAGCCTGTCCCGAGCGCCACCTCAAGGCGGCGGAAATACTCGGCGCCAAGATCAACGGCGCTCGCCCGGAAGACGCGGGTAAGATACTGGCCGAGCAGATCATCGGCTTCATGCGGGATCTGCGCATTCCTAACGGGTTGCGAGCGCTCGGCTATCAAACTTCCGACATCCCCGCACTCGTCGAGGGCACCCTGCCTCAACACCGCGTCACCAAGCTATCGCCCCGCCCCTTCGAGCCGGAAGACCTGGCTCAAATCTTCAGTGAAGCTATGGTGGCTTGGTAGGTTGAAGAGTAGCGCGGACCTGCATTTTAGGTCCGCGGTCCGTCCCTTTCTGTCCGCAAAAAAGCCGCAGACCTTGTAGAGCAGGTCTGCGCCGCCAGATTGAATTATTTGCCGGGCACGCGGGGGAAGGAACGCGGGATAATGCCAGTTCCTTCTTTCACCGTGATGATCTGGTTGATGGGGACGTTAGTGAGCTTATCCACGATGCCACTGGGCCAGGTGATTTCCAGGCTCTCGATGCTCTTGCGCTTTGCGAGGCCGAAGTGAATGCGCGGATCCTGGGCGGACATGTAACTCATGCCGCCCTTCCGCTGCTGATACTGTGTGAATCCTTCTGAGACCAACTTCAGCGCCGCGCCCACGCCGTCGCGATTCGACTTGGTTCCCACCAACATCACTTCCAGCCAGTTGTTGGCATTGCCGCCGTCGTTGCGCAGCAGTTGAGGGTAATCGCCGCTGACCGAAACGGCGATGTCAAGATCGCCGTCGTTATCGAAATCGGCGACGGCCGAGCCTCGCCCCACGACCGGCTTCATGAAGTCGGGCCCCAGAAGTTCCGAGACCTTCTCAAATTTTCCCTGGCCCACGTTGCGGAACATCAGTTTGGGTTCCGGGAAGGTCTCTTCGCTGTGATAGAGCTTAATATTATCCAGCATAGATCCATTAACTTGAAATATATCCACCCAGCCGTCATTATCGTAGTCGAAGAGCTTCGTGCTCACCCCGCTCAAGTAGATCGCCTTGTTGCCCATCCCGCAACTGTAAGTGGCATCGTCGAACGAATTGTCGTGATTGTTGTGGTAAAGGCGGTTGAGCTCGAAGTCCAGGTGGGTGACGTAGATGTCGAACCAGCCGTCGCCGTTGACGTCGGCGGCGTCGGTGCCCATTCCCGCCTCGTATTTTCCATCCTCGCTGGCCGCCACGCCGGACATGAACGACACATCCTCAAAGGTGCCGTCCTTCTTGTTGATGAAGAGCGAATTCGGCCACGTGTCATTGGCAACGAAGACGTCCGTCCAGCCGTCGTTGTTGAAATCCGCGAGGACCAGGCCCATGCCTTTTACTTCGGGGATACCCAAACCGGATTTCTCACTGACATCGGTAAACGTGCCGTCGTGATTATTGTGGTAAAGCTTCAGCCGCAACCCGCGATAGTTATCCGGATGGCAGTAGGCGCGGTAGCCGGGCCGGTGCTCGCCGCAATACATGTTGTTCTTGGGCGTCCAATCGATGTAGTTGCAGATGAGGAGGTCGAGATATCCGTCCTTGTCGTAATCGAACCAGCCGGCGCTGGTGGACCACTGGCCTTCGTCGGCGACGCCGGCCCGGGCGGTGACATCCGTGAAAGTGCCGTTGCCGTTATTGTGGTAAAGGATGCCGTGGCCGAAGCCGGTGACATAAAGGTCCGGGTAACCGTCGTTGTCGTAATCGCCCACCGCCACGCCCTGACCGTAGAGGCCCACGGCGCCCACTCCCGCCTTCTCCGTCACGTCCGTGAAGGTGCCATCGCCATTGTTATGATAGAGAGCGGAATGCAGCGGGTGAGGAGGCTTGTACCACGCGGTCTCGGCCGTCTGCACCAGGTAAAGATCCATCAACCCATCCTGGTCGTAATCGATCCAGCCCAGGCCGTTGCCCATGGTCTCGATGTAGTTCTTTTCCGCCGTGAAGGTGTGGTCGTGCTGGAAAGTGATGCCGGCCGACTCGCGGATGTCCGTGAAGCGAACCGGGACAGAGATGGGAGGTGTCGCGGCCGGCTCGCCGCTCAGGTATTGCAAGCCCACCAAGCCCGCGGCTAATGCCATCACGAAAAGGGCTAGAGGAACGAGCCGTCGGAGTCTGCTTCCTGAGCGTGAGGGAAAGTGGGTCATCTGCTTTCTGTTCACAGCCGATCGCAAAAGTTAACTATAACCCCAGCCGCCTCTGGCGCTCAATCGACATTCTTCACGTCGTAGGGGCGGCCCTGGTGGCCGCCCTGGGGCAACCACAAGGGTTGCCCCTACAACCCGGTATCGATTACTTCCCCAACAGCTCGAAATACTTCCCCACGGCGTCAATCCCACGATAGAAATTCGGCAGGTGGAACTTCTCGTTGGGAGCGTGCAGGTTGTCGTCCGGCAGACCGAAGCCCATCATCACGCTGGGGATTCCCAGGCTCTTCTGGAACACTCCCACGATGGGAATGGAGCCGCCGGAGCGCATGTAAACCGTCTTGTTCTTGAAGACCTGCTCCATAGCTTCGGCCGCAGCAGCAATCCACTTGCTCTCCGTGCTCACCACGGAAGCGGGCGCCGAGCTGATCACTCGCACCGAGGTCTTGATTCCCTTGGGCGTGATCTTTTTCACGAAGGCAGTGTATTGGCGAATGACTTCCTTGGGATTCATCTCTGGAACGAGGCGCATGCTGATCTTCGCCACGCCAACGGCGGGGATCACGGTCTTGGCGCCTTCGCCCGTAAAGCCTCCCCGGAACCCATGGACCTCGAGCGTCGGTCTCGCCCATGTGCGCTCGAGCACCGAGAAGCCTTTCTCACCGGTCAGAGCGATCGCGCCGACTTCCTTGCGCAGATATGCCTTCTCGTTAAATGGCAGGCGTTTCCACGCGGCCAACTCCTTCGCGGTGGGTTTCTTCACGCGCTGGTAAAAGCCCGGGATGCGGATCTTCCCGTCCGGCCCCTTGAGCTGGTTGATCATCTCGGCCAGGGCTTGGAAGGGGTTGGGCGCCGCTCCGCCATAGACCCCGGAGTGAAGGTCGTGATCCGCGCCCCGCGCTTCCAGTTCGGTGTAGACCAAGCCGCGCAGGCCGGTGGTAATGGTCGGCAGTTCGGGCGCGAACATTTCCGTGTCGCAGACCAGCGCGGCATCGGCCTTCAGCCGGTCCGGGTGGGCCGCCACGTACTCCTCGATGTGTTCTCCGCCCACTTCCTCTTCGCCTTCGAGGAGGAATTTGATGTTGATGGGAAGCTTGCCTTCGGTCTTCAGAAATCCTTCCACGGCTTTCACCAGAAGATAGGTCTGCCCCTTGTCATCCACGGCCCCGCGGGCGTAGATGTTCTGGTTGCGGATCGTCGGTTCGAAGGGCGGCGACACCCATTCCTCGAGCGGATCGGGCGGCTGCACATCGTAGTGCCCGTAAAGCAACAAGGTCGGCTTTCCGGGAGCCTCCAGCCACTCCGCGTAAAGGAGCGGGTGCTGGCTTTCTTTCCCCGCGATAATCTCGACGTTCTTCATCCCCATGGCGCGAAGTTCAGTGGCCAGGAACTCGATGGCGCGCTGCATATCCGGCTTGTGTTCAGGCAAGGTGCTGATGCTGGGAATCTTCAACAGGTCCATCAACCCTTGCAGAAATCGGTCACGATTCTCGTGATAATATTCAAATATAGTGGTTGCCACAGTTAATACCCCCGATGTTGAGATTTTGAAGTGCTCGACTCCTCGACTTTTCGACTTATTCCGCGTGCTGCCCATAACGCTTGCGGACCACCACCCCGTAATGAATGCCGGAAGCGACGGTGAGGACCGCGGCGAGGTAGGCTAAAGCTCGCACCATGCCCCCCATAACAAACGGCACGTGGGCCTGGAAACTGACCGCCGCAAAAACGGTCAACACCTGGGCGACCGTGGATGCCTTTCCCAGGGCCGTAGGGTAGAAGGGCCGATAACCGGCCACCAGGCTGATCAGCAGCGCGGTAATGATAATGGCGGCATCGCGGCTGATCACTATTATGGTCAACCACCAGGGAATCGCTTGGCGAAAAGCCAGGGCGAGATAGGCGGTCGTCATCAGGAGTTTGTCCGCGATTGGGTCCAGCGCCACTCCGAGGGGAGTCTCCTGCTTGAGCAGGCGCGCCACAATCCCGTCGGTCATATCCGAGAGCGCAGCCGCAGCAAGCACCACCAAAGCGCCGCGGTACCGCTGGTCAACGACCAGGATGGCGAAAAATGGAACAAAGGCCAGACGCAGGATGGTGATCTGGTTGGCCGGCGTCAGGATACGGGAAGTCATGGCTACGAGACAATATTGCGGCGCGGCTTCGCAGATGTCAAATTCACTCTCGCTCGGGTAGCGTCTTGATTTGATTCGCCGCGCTGGCCTTTAGCGGACGGCGCTACGAGTCGCCTCTGGACATTGCTGGCTGCCTGCGGGCACCCCTAAGGGCGCTCCTCCAAGGTCTCACGGGCGGGAGGACTGCGCTGTGGCAGGCTGGGCCGACGGGACGACTCGGTCGGATTCCATTTGATGCATCAGGCTGCGGACCCTCGCCGCATAAGGGCCGTTCGGTTCTGCGCGCAGGTAGGCCTGCATTTCAGCGTAGGCTTTGGCATTAGCGCTTTGCTTCAGGTAGACGTCGGCCAGCCGCACATGAACTTCCGCGGGGAGTGCGGCATTGAGCGATTCCACCTTTAAGAACTCCTGCTCAGCGGCGGCGTATTTCCCCAAGTGGTATTCATCCGCTCCGATTTGAAAGTAGAACTGCCAGGACTGCGGTGAGCGTCGCAAGCCTTCCTGAAGAACGGTTTGGCTCTCTACGTACTTTTTTTCGTTGTAGTAGAGCTGGCCGAGTTCGTTGTAAGTGTCCAGATAGTCCGGGTCGCACTCCATGGCCTTCCTGAGTGCCGCTTCGGAGCCCGAGAGCTGTTGTTTCTGGTTTAATGCCATTGCCAGATCTGTTTGGGCACGCACGTAACAGGGATATTCTTCGACCGCCTTCCTGAGGTGCGACTCCGCCGCGGAGAGGTTCCTACCGTGCAGCGCAGCGGCCCCTTTCTGATATTCCTTGCGGGCCTTCTTGGATGCGTTGTTGTCCGTGAATGAGGAAGAGGGAGGAGGGGGAAGTGGTTTCGACGTGGGTGCGGGAGAAAGGTGTACGTTGATCACCAGTTTGTCGCCGACCGTGCCGAGGCTCAGGTCCTGCTGATAGGTTTGGAACCCCGGAGCCGTCACCGTGAGATGGTAATAGGTCTTGGCCAGACCAACGTATTCGAAATATCCCGCGGTATTGACCGGTTGGTCTCCACAATTCATCCCCTCGCTGGTCTCCAGGTGAACGACCACGCCGTTCGTGACGCTTCCGCCGTAATCACCTTGTATCCACCCGCCGAGGGTGACGGTGTTCTGAGTCGATCCGCCCTGGTCCGACGGAAACCTGTGTTGGCCTTGGGCCGAAATCACGCTCGGAGCGCCGAGTGCGGCCAGCATCACAATGACTACAACTGCTCGGGCGATGCGGAATATCGAGGACATGTTCGTCCTCCTCCAATCATCTCGTTCTGCTTCGAGCAACCCCGGAAAGTGGAGTTTAACATTCTCGCTCTCCGGCATCAATCTACGCCCCCACTGGGTGTGTGTGGTGCGGGCGTCCCGCCCGCTGTCGCGGGAGCGTCCCGCTCCCGCGCGTGGGCACGGCCTGTCCTGAGTGGAGCGAAGGAATGCCCACGCGACCGCGGGCGAGACGCCCGCACCACCGGACGCAAGGGGCCCCTGCGACGTCGGCCCAAAGAAAAAGGCCCTGGCTATCTCCGAAGACAGCCAGGGCCCAAATGCTTTCAATCAAGCGCAGAATCAAACTAGAAGGTGAACTTCATGCCCAATTGAACATTACGCGGACCCCAGGTGCCGGCGACTTCGCCGTTGCCAGGGTTGAAGGCATCCCCGCCGCAGGTTCGGCCGAAAGCAAGGGCGCCGCTGACGGGATCGGGGTTGCCGTTACAGCCGAAGTAGACCCCTTTCCACTGGGGATGGTTAAAGGTATTGAAAGTCTCCAGGCGGAATTGCACCGAAGAGTGCTCGCCCTTGAACCACGGAGTATCGAATGCCTTGAAGAGGGCGAGGTCGAAGTTGTTGCGTCCAGGGCCGCTCAAGGTATTGCGTCCCGCGTAGCCGAACATGCCCGGCTGGCCGTTCGCGTAGAACTGATCCAACGTTGGCTGCACCAGGACGGAGGGGTCGAACCACCTCACCACGTTGCCGTAAGTGATGTCATGGTAGACGCTCTTCTGGACCTTAAGCTTGCCAACCGTATCGCAAGTTACGCCTCCCCCGATGCCGGACGACAAACCTGTAATTCCGCAGACATCGCCGTTGTAGTTGGTACCCATGGGGCCGATGGGAACGCCGGTAAACAGAGCGGTGATCCCGCTCACCCGCCAGCCTCCCAGCGCTTGTTTGGCGAACTTGTTCATCGAACTCTTGAAGAACGGGAGGTCGTAGATGTAGTTCAGCATCAGGACCTGGGTGCGATTGAGATCGGAGGTTCCCTTAAACCGGCTCAGGTCGTAGTTGGCGTCCACGGTAGTTCCGCCGCCCAAGACACCGTACGAGGTAGCGTCGTCCATCATGTGGGACCAGGTATAGGCGGCTTGCACGGTCAGCCCATAGCCCGTGGTATGGCGGAAGTTGAGTTGCATCGCGTTGTAGCTGGATACCGCCGTGAACTCCTTCTGGTTAATGCTGTTAGCCCCTTGGTAAGGTACGAAGTAGGCGACGGGCAACTCGTTGTGGATAAGGATATTCTGCACGTTGCAGACGCCGCCCGGGCAGATGAGATTGCCATTCGAGTCTGGGACGTTGGCCAAGGCCGGCATCGTCATATTGGGGACGACGGGAATTGGGATCTGGTCCACGTTGCGCCCCCTATCCAGATGCCGTCCCAAGTTGCCTACGTAGGCCACGGTCAAGAAGTTGTTTCCCTTGAACTCGTGCTGCACATCGACGTTGAACTGCTGGACGGCCGGGTTCTTCTGGTAGTAGGGAATCGACCCGGGATTACCTGGACTGACACCCGCGAAACCGCCGGCGCCAAAATCGTAGCCGTTGATGTTGTACCTTTCCGGGGCCACGGTGGTCGGGGTATTGCCTTCGAGTCCGATGGTATTCGAGTCGTTGCCGTTTCCGGGCTCATAGTAGATTCCATATCCGCCCCGGATGGAAGTCTTTCCCCTACCCGTAGGATCCCAGGCAAAGCCGAACCGGGGACCGATGTTCTCTTTGTAGGGTACCTGGCAGCCCTTGGCAACCGGACCGGAACCGCATTCCACGAGGCCGTTGCCGAATTCTGCGAAGTCGTAAATCTGGCCCGTGGCTGGGTTCTGATGCAGGATCCCGTCCGCTCCGAGCACGGCCGCGAACGCCGGATTGTAAAGTGAAGGAATAAAGCTCGAATCCACGGTAGGCTTGGTCACGTCGTGAGGAGCAATCAAGAGGTAGTACCGCACGCCGAGGTTCAACGTTAGCCTGTGGTTGACCTTCCAGTCGTCCTGGAGGTAGGGTTCGAAGTCCGTCCGCCGCCAGTGTCCCACCCCGTAGCCGCCAGTATAGTCGCCGTGGTTGTTGAAGGTCCCCTCCTGGTAGCTGCTGATGCGTCCCAGGAACATGTCCGCCAAAGCGTTCCCGGTGGTAAGCGGGCCGGAATTGGCGAAATTGTAGTACCCCTGGTCTTCAAAGCCGAACTGCTCGGTCAACTGGAACTTCTCCAGGAAAACCCCGGCTTCTATCGTGTGGTTTCCGTGCAGCCAGACTATGTTGTCGCGATACGTGAAGACCGGCTCGGCATCGTAGGGGCCCCGGTAGTTTCCCTTATCC
>Ga0187891_1001933_pt1 | contig 16684 bp, 16 predicted proteins | sample June2016WEW_21_4_FD_132990 | JGI IMG/M metagenome (GOLD analysis project Ga0187891, IMG submission 132990) | Peatland microbial communities from SPRUCE experiment site at the Marcell Experimental Forest, Minnesota, USA - June2016WEW_21_40 | ecosystem: Environmental > Terrestrial > Soil >... | reverse complement strand
TTTCTGTATTATCTTTTCTTTGGCTTCTTTCTTCTCAACAAGCAACATTCCAGTCTTAGCCCAATGCGTTTTGGGAAAATGAGCTTCAAGTTTAACTTCGTTTTTTAGGCCTAATTTGTCAACTGCTTCTTTAAGTTCCAGGATTTTTGGGGATTGCACTGCTAAGTTTTTTGGGACTCGGCGTCCTTTTTTTCTTGATTTTGAAACGTCGAAGTAGATCGGCCAAATTATTGCTTTATCGAGTTTTCTCATGCTTATTCATCTTTTATTTATTTGTGGGTGTAATAGGCGATTAGTTTCTGGTTTACTTCGTTTATGCGGGCGAACCCGAAGCGTTCAAACTGTATTATAGCGTCTGGCTTTAACTTTTTGCACGCACTTTCAGCAAATCCCTCGGTTATTGAGGCGTCCGGCATGACAACTTGGCACGGAAACTCCTCGCCCTTCTGAATCCACTGGATAAGCTGAACTTTAAGTTTCCTAACGTCCTCATAAGATTCGCTTGTAAATGCCGCGGTTATTTGATTGCCTTTTTTGCCGAGGGCTTCGACGTTGAAGAGCTCCATGAGCCTAATGACTTTTTCTGGCTCCAACGCTTCAGCGTCTTTTCTTGAAATCCAAAAACGCACCGCTTTCTCTGCGGATTCTGGAGTTACAGTGTATTCTCTGAATCCTCGCTCTGGTTTCTCCGGATGCAAGGGAAGCTTGGCAAGGAAAGTTTGGGGCACTTGCAAAACAGTAAGTTCCACAGGTTCGGGTACGAAGAAGTACCTGTTGCTTGTGGCGTCGAGGATTTTGCGGTTGTAGGAGTACAGGTTTTCCCAGCTTAGGGTCACGTCGTTTGACTTTGTTCCCACGTCAATTATCATTTTTTTGATGGCTTCGGGAGTGATTCCCCGTTTTCTAAGTGCTGCAAAAGTGCCCAGTCGCGGGTCATCGAAGCCCGTGTATATGCCTTCTTTTACGCCTTGAATAATTTTTGATTTGCTAAGGAAAGTGCCTGTGATTTTTAGTCTGCCGTAGTGGATGGCTTCGGGGTATTTCCAGCCTAAATGCTCGTACATGTATTTCTGGCGAACCATGTTGGTGAAGTGTTCTTTACCCCGGATTATGTGGGTCATACCCATTAAATGGTCATCTAAGCCGGCGGCTAAATTATAAAGGGGCCAAACAATGTATTTGCTTCCAACCCGTGGATGCGGATACTTCTTGGTATCAATCACGCGCAGGGCAGGCCAATCACGAACTGCAGGATTAGGATTCTCCAAATCAGTTTTAACACGAACTACAGCTTGACCTTCAGAGTAGCCGCCACCAAGCATCCGGTTCCAGCGTACCAAATTCTCAGTTGCAGACAGGATTCGGCAGGGACAGGGGCCTTTGGCTATGATTTTTTTGCGGAACTCTTCGGTGGGGCACTCGCAAACATAGGCGTTGCCTTCCCGCATCAGCCGTTCCGTGTATTCATAATAAATTGGCAATCGGTCGCTTTGGATGTATTCTTCGTCAACTTTGCAGCCAAGCCACTTCAAATCCTGCCGTATGCTATCATAGAAAACGAGTGAAGGTCTTTTGATTTTTGGGTCAGTATCTTCGAAGCGCAAAATGAATTTGCCGTTGTACATGCGGGCGTATTCGTGGCTTAGGATTATGGCTCTTGCGGAACCCAAATGCAGCACACAGTCAGGGTTCGGAGAGAACCGCGTCACTATCTGAGCATATTTGTCAGCGTTGGGCAATGGGGAAAGCCGTTTTTCTTCAGCCTTCTCTTTTTTCTGGGTTTCAGGCCAGTTTTCCTCGACAATTGTCTTCTGTTCCGCCGCAGACAGGCTGTTTACTTCGTTTACGACAGCATTAATGATGCCTGAGAGCTCTTTTACTTTGGTTCGAAGGTCTGCTCTATCGCCCAAGATTTTGCCAACCATTGCGCCTGCTTGAGCGTTACCGTCATGCGATACCGCATTAAGCAGCGCAGCTTTGCGAATAAGCTCTTTAAGTTCAATGTCATTTTCAAGTGCCAAATTATTTACGCTCGCTCAGTAATTGTATCTTTTAATCAAGAATCAAGCAAAGACTTTTAAACCTTAATTCTGAAATTTTTCCAGTAACTGTTCGCCTTATTTATACAGATGTGAATTACAGTAGAATTGTTTTATATCCCATTCTTATTAACCACAGAAGACGATAGAAAGATTAGGTAAAGAAATCTTTTCTATGCACAAAAGTGAACAGTTCAGTTATTTGAACCAAAGTGAATATCATTATGTGCAAGGCTAATGAGTTCAAATGAGAACCACTTCGCAGAGTATATTATACCTGATCTTTGATTTATCATAAATGTTGCGTACTCAACTTTTCAGTTATACTTTCTAAGTCATTTAATGCCGACAACGGAGCGACATTTTCTGTCAATTTCCAATACCGTTCAAAATAATCTTTGGCTTTTTCATCGTCGACAGCTCGAATGAATACAATCTCGCCTTCAGCCTCTTCGACATATATTTCAATTAACTTATCTGCAACCATCAAGGGCTGAACAGTACGATTATTCAAAGGATAAAGACGCAAATTAGCCCAGTGGGCATGAGGATCCGCCTTATTAACGAAACTCGAACCGAACTTATTAATTCTATCAACGATTTCTTTGTCAATTCTATACAGGTTTTCAGCGGCTGTTAGTATTTTTGGATCATTGAAGGGGAACGCAAAAATCATCTTTATTTTTTTCTTCTTTGCTAAATCTATTGCCTCGAATATCGCTGTGTTAAACTTTCCCTCTTCTATGTAACCAAGCTTGTCTTTTTTTTGGTTGGAATGAAAAATGGGCGAGGGCGTTCTTTGGATGACAAGCAAGAGCCCAATATTGTCGCTCACACTTTGATGTTGACCTATGAACCCTCTCAATGTTTGCTCTGCTTCTTCATAAACGCCGACCCGACTTGTCCGTTCAACTTTCATTGGGTAAATTAACTTCTCCAACCGATCACAAAGCTGATCAAAACGATTGAACGTGGCATTCATGATTACAGAGTTGTTATTCATCTCCTCGATTCTACTGGTTACGATAGCAAACATTAAAGATATAAGCAAACCTATCAACACGGTTACAGTGTCAAAGGTTTTGGTCCCAATATAGCTCACAAGAACAGTAAGAGCTACCCCTGCAAATGTTACTAGTAGAGTCAATCTGAAATTTTTCAGCGCATCCCGCAAACCTTGCTTTGACATTGGTAAACACTGCAACTTAATGCGTTCATTTAAATTTAAGATTTGCGAAGTTTTTTCGCGAAGCACCTCGGAATAAATAATGAATAGGGGATTATCATTCTATTCATTTTTCGGGCCTATATTGGTCCAATTAAAGAGACTTGAATATCTCTAAATATTATAATTAGTCTCTTTGGCAAGGCGTGCAGTTAGTTTTTTTTCAATGGGAGACAAATTATTAAGCAAAATCATTGCGCCCATCTCTGTGAAAATCAACCGAGGATATAATTTGATAAATGGCACGGTATTTATTTATACTATCCGGAAACTAAATCATAAAGAATAACGTCCCTTTCCTATCCCCTCAGGGATACATTTGCTTTATGTTTTCTCTAAATAGACCTTTCAACTAGGAATGTGACAAATGCCTTTAGTTTATTCTTAGCATCCGATCTCGGAATCATTTCGCTTATGTCATTCCAGCTCTTTGTGACTATATCCATCGCGGTTTTTTTGGCGTACTCCATTGATCCATACTTGTCCATCAAACAAATTGCTTCGTCAATTAATTTTTGATTTTTGGTATGCTTATTAAGAATTTCAATCAGCTTATTTCTATCGTCAAGGCTTGCTTTATTCACTGTGTGTATAACCATCAATGTTCTTTTCCCTTCGGTGATATCTTTGCCTAGTCCACCTTTTTTAATTGCGAATTTTTCGCCCTTCAGGTCCAAGATGTCATCCTGTATTTGAAAAGCGACTCCCACACTCTCTGCAAATTTGCCAATTTTTTCGACCGATTTCACGTCAAGGCCACATAATATTGCTGCTATCTTGGCGGACATTCGAGCAAGTGTTCCAGTCTTATAAGCGGTCATCTGGAGATACTGCTCCTCAGTTATTTCAACATCATTAACAAGTCCTCTGTGCCACGCAATATCAGTTCCCTGACCGAAACTAATATTTATCATTTCTTGCGCATAAACATCGTAAATCGCTTTTTGTTTTTTTAGTGAAACATTTCCAACATTCTTGATCAATACCAATAGTGGTAAAAAATAAATAGTATTTCCAGCATTAACGGCGACGTCGTTACCATATATCTTATGGATACATTCTCGTCCTCTTCTAAATTCAGATTGATCTTCAAAATCGTCAACCATAAGTGTGCCGTTATGAACCATTTCGGGTATTATTGCAAAATCCAGAAAATTTTTTGGGTTCTTACTAAAAGCTTCAAGAAAAAGAAGAAAAAGCACAGGACGCCATCTTTTGCCGCCCCGTTTCAAAATATCCCAAACAGGCTCAGTCACAGCTTTTTGGATTGCTTCGAAATCATACTGGTAAGTGGCGGGACCTAAAGTGTATTCCAGAGTCTGCGCATCATATTTCTCAGGCAGATACTTAGCAATCACTTCATCGACGATGACCAATTTTTCTTCCAGAATCTTTTCAATATCAATTTCCTTACCATTTTTTTCTTGAGCGTCCATTTAAGTCAAATCCTCGTTGTTTTAGCCATTCTGATGTTTGCCCTGTTATTCCAAGTTGAGACTTTTTAAGTCTTCTACAGAATGCGCGTCTGTTAAAAACATAACGTTTTTAAATTCCTCAATTAAAAGAGAAGGCTTGTTTTTCATTTACTTAACGCCTTTGACAGATACCTGCAACATTGGTTGGGAAAGACTTGTCAAGTTTGCTCCTAGACTATGACGTTAGCCATTTCAATTCCATCACGAATACCTCCAGAAGCAATTATCAGGATCTTGACCGTTTCAGCGATTTCTACAAGACTTATCGCGGTGGGATTCCCAAATCCCAGAAAACTCGCTCAAAGAACGCCGAAGGTCATTGCCTGTTTGATTCGCGGGGTAATACTCCACCGCTGCGAAACTTGTTCCTCATTGTTATCCTACGTCAATTACCTTCACACCGATGGTCTCCAGTTTCTTGGCTTCTTCCGATGCAATACCACAACCGGTCTCGTCACGATTACAGTCATACTAAGTTCACCCGCTATTTCCGACGTCTTTACGATTAAGCCTTCAAGCGCACGGTCTTTGTCGATTAAGGGGCTTTTTCTTCTAGAAACTTCTCAATATTCAAATGTTAACGTGCTCCTCTGCGCATACTTCACCGTGTCAAAGCCTCGGATGTTGAGCCACTCTGCAGTTTCGCCAGTAACCACCACAGGCACTTTCGCTAAAGATTCAAGGTTCTCAGCGCCCACAAGAAACAGGACAGTGCGCAACTCATCGATTAAGCAAGAAAGCAGTTTCTGTGTTTTCTTTGCCCCTTTAACTGCCGCTTCAAGCACAGGCTGAGAAACACTGGCTAAACTTGCGTTTAATGCTAAAGACTTAGCTATATCTAAGCCGCTTCGAACGCCGCCGGAAGCAACAACTGGAATCTTCACGGTCTGAGTCGTTTCAATCAGACTAACCGCTGTCGGTATGCCCCAGTCCCAGAAAACTTCGCCCATATTGTTTGGGCTTGCTGAACGGTAATATTCAACCGCTGCGAAACTTGTTCCGCCAACGCCTCCCACGTCGATGGCTTTTACGCCTGCAGCTTCAAGCGCTTTTGCATCTTCCGCTGAAATACCGCATCCGGTTTCTTTAACGATCACAGGTTTGTCAAGTTCACCCGCGATTTCGCCGATTTTCGCTAAGACGCCTTTAAAGTTGGTTTGTCCTTCAGGCTGAACTGCTTCCTGCACCGCGTTCAAATGGATAGCCAATGCATCGGCATCTATCATTTCCATGGCTCGCTTAACTTCTTTTAAGCCGTATCCGTGGACAAGCTGTACTCCGCCTATGTTGGCGATTAAGAAGGCGTTTGGCGCTTTTTTGCGTGCTATCTTGTAGGTTTTTTCGAGTTTTGGGTCTTCGATGGCTGCCCTTTGGCTTCCCACACCCATGCCTAAGCCGAGTTTTTCCACGGCTTCGGCGATTGAAACGTTTATTTTTGTTGCTTCCTCTGTTCCGCCGGTCATAGCGCCGACAATCAGAGGTGCCGAGAATTTTTTGCCTAAGAAAGATGCTGATAGATTAATTTTTTGTCTGTCAACTTCTGGCAGGGCTCGATGGATCAGTTGGATGTCTTCGAAGCCTGTGGTTGCTTTTTTGGCTTGGGCTTTTTGTTCCAAGATGATTTTTATGTGGTCTGCTTTTCGTTTTTCGGTTTCAGTCATTTTACGCCTTCTCGATTTCGGTGCCTAACACGCTTTGGTCTGTTAGTGCTCTGTAAATAGATAATCCCTTTGTGGCGCCTGTAATTGTAACGTGAACGCCTTGTTCAATGGCTGGGATAAGCTCGGCTATTTTGCCTGCCATGCCGCCTGTAACGTCTGTACCCGCTGCCTTGCCGAGTTTAGGCTGAATCTGCTTGAGCTCCGCCAACGTTAAATGCTTGTATGGTTTGGCGTTTGGGTTAGTTTTTGGGTCACAATCAAACAAGCCGTCTGTATCAACGCCCACCACGATTTTTGAAGCCTTACATTTAATTGCCAAATAAGCAACAAGCTGGTCGCCTGAGAGAATGGTGAAGCCTAATTTGTCATCTAAAACCGCGTCGCCGTACATAACGGGGCAAAATATCATATTCTCCATAGCTTTAAGTACGGTTTCGTCGAAAAATTTAATCTTGCCATTGTCAGTTATGATGCAGGATGAGGGTGCGATGCTTATAGCTGGGATTTCATGCCAAATAAGCGCGTCCATAACCAACCCGTTGAGCACAGTCATGACATGGTGAGTTTCTGCGAAGCCGAGTTTTTGTGCCGGGTCCTTTTTGTAACCATCTTTTATGCCGTACTTCGCCGCGGTTGGATGGCCAAAGCTGCCGCCGCCATGCACAATTATCAAGTTATCAAGATCCGCCCGCTTGATTTCCTCTGCTAAGCGATTTATTATTTCGGTTTTTGCGGCTAGTTCCCCTGTTTTGTCGGTGATGGCTGAGCCGCCGATTTTTAGGATTACTGGTCTCGCCTCGTTCAATTTTCTTGCACCTTTACATATGATATTTTGGCACTCCTTGAAAAGCATTACCGAGGATGATTGAAAAGCCTTGCTAAACGACTGAAAAAAGCACCGATTAAACCTTAGCTGAAACTGCAGCTTTGACGAAAAACCCAAAAAAACTAATTCTCCAATAAACCAAGAACGCGAAACCTTACGATTTATCCTCAAAAAAAGCCGTGAAACCAGACTTTTTATTTTTCCTATCTTTATATTTCGAAATACCGCTTTTTGCAGCGTACCCCAATATTACAATCACCCATACTAGTACCAATGCAGTTGCCATGGCGGTAGTGATCATATTCAAGTTTAGCAAGGCGCCTACTTGGTTTAAGAATGATTGCGAATCTTGAGCTGGCGTTGATAATGGCGTCGCTGGAGGTGCATCTGTTGGTGTTGGAGTTGCTGTTGGCGCTGGTGGTGGAATGGGAGTAATGGTGGGTGTATAGATGGGGATGGCTGGTGCTGTCGAGCTTGGTTGAGTTAAGAATGGAGTGAACTGGATGGTTCCGAGGTGATAATCGTCTTTTGAGTCGTAGATTGTTTGGTTGATTGTTGCAGTGTCGGTTATGCCCCACCAATTGTCCTGGGCATTGATAGATTCAATGGTGGCGGTGATGCCGTTTTCAGTGTTACCGACGATGTTGTTGTTGCTGATGACGCCTGACGGCGGATTATGTATTCCTATCTGGTTATTGGTGATTGTGTTAGAATTTATGTTTCCGCCCCCGTTGATTCCGTAGCGAGAATTGCTGTCGATCAGGTTATCAGTGATTGTTAATGTTGCTCCCGATGAAATGATGTCTATTCCATCGGTTCCTTTCAAGAATGAGTTACCTTCAACCGTTAATATGCTTTCATCCTGAGCCGTGACGCCTGATAAACAATTTGAAAACACATTATCCGAAACGGTGATGAAGGAAGAAGAGGAGTCAACGATGCCGGTGAGGTATCCGCTGCCTTCAAACTGGTTGTTAGTTATCTGCGGAGTGCCCGAAAATACTTTTACGCCGTCGCAGTTATCGCCATAACCTGCCGCAAACGTATTGTTAGTTATTACTGGCGCTCCTGAACTCACGTAGATGCCGATGTTGCTTGAGCCAAAGACGTCTCCTTCAAATTGGTTACTGGCAATTAATGGGGTCCCGCCGTACACGTTTATGTAGGTACTGTCGCTGGAGCTTTGGTCATTGTAATCTATGATGTTGTTGGAGATTACAGGTGAACCGCCATTGATGGTGATAGGCGCGACGCTTTCCGTGGCAAAATTAAAAAGGCAGGTATCTATTTCTGGCGAAGCATTATCTATCGAAAGAAATATCCCATCTAAAACTGCGTTTTGAATAATTGACCCTGAATCAGTGGCGGCGCTCCAAGGTGTACTTGTTGAACCAAAAATTATCGGCTCAGCAGGACTATTTTCTAAGGTTTGGTTACCCGAGTTAACGTTGCTTGTAAATACGATTTGGTTACTGGCGTTGCCTTCAGCAGTTAACGTGCCATCCACGAGCAAGTAGTACATTCCTAAGTTGACTGTTACACCTGGATCAATCGTTAAAGTCTTACCAGTCGCCACAGTTACAGATCCGTTAAAATTTACTGGGCTATCAGCCACGGTCCATTCTGTGTTGCTGGCTATCGTTTCGCCTCCGCCTATTTGTGCATGAATGTTTTGAACACAAAAGAGCCCGCTAACCAAAATTGTTAAAATTAGAATTAAGCAAGCGAGGCGTTTCATGCAGACACTGCTTTGGCTAGTGGTTCTTAAAATATAAAATACTTTGCATGAAAACAAGGCATCTCACACATTTTATAACCAGTTTTTTCCTGTGCTTCATCAAAATATAAAAGGGGTAACAGCATACACAATAGGCTATGAGCAAGCTTGCCTCAAGCCTTTATCAGGGTTTAGTTAGGTTTACGAACAAAAGCTTGGTAAAAAATGTTATTGTTATTACTCTTTGTGCTATGTTTCTATTTATCCTAATTTTCTATCCCTACAACTATTACAGCTCGGCCCAAAGAAACCAGAATTCAACCTTCCAAGTGGGCATAGACTATGTTTACGAGCAGGATAACCTGTCTGAAATTTATGGGCAAGTTGCACAGATTTACGATTTAGGTTTCAAAGTTATACGCATAGATTTTCAGTGTGACCCGCTTGTTTATGATGCTTTAATAAATCAGGAGACGGATATGCTTTTCTCAGCTACCAGCCATTACGGGTTAGCTGTTGCTCTTGTAATTCCAAACGGTGAAACGGTTGATGATGTTAATTATTATCTTGACCGTTGGGGCGGCAATTTGACTTATATTCAAATCATGAATGAGCCTGAAACATCTTCCAGTTGGGATGTTGGGGCGTTGTTTACTGACGACGAAATTACCTCTACCTTTAACATTCTTTACGCTGCTGTTGAATCTCATCATCTTTCGGCACAACTTTATACCAACTTTGGAATTGGTTATGTTCTGAGAAGTAACATTCCAATTGACCTTAGCCAAAAACTTAATTTCGTCGGATTAGACATTTACATGAATTCATTCCTCGTTTTATCTCCGCTTTTTATTCAAAACTTGCAGGAAATAACTCACAAAAACGTGGTGATAACTGAGTTTGGCATGTCGACAACCAACAGTGCCGCGCAAACCAACTACATCATCAGCGGGCTTAATCTTTTTAAGAGTATGGGGCTTAAAGGCTGCTGGATCGTGTACTGGAACAGTGAATATGATAATTATGGAATTCGTGGAACGCCAACAGCAACGGCGGTAGGTGACTGGATTGCAAAAAACGCTAAGTGACAATAAAGTGTTCAACCACTTCAGACATATGCGCTTAGTTGAAAAACTGCTGATCCAAGGCTTAATAATAATTATCATTTTAATCGTAATTCAAGCTTGGCTTGACAATGTTCAAGCGGCTTTCCTGGACTATCTGCCGCCTATAGGGTTTGCGATCTTTGTAGCCATCAGCTATTTTGTTCAACCGTTAATCATTGGCGTGACAAACATTGCAATAATCAACAACCTGCACAAAACCAGAGGTTGGCAAGTGGGCTTCTGGCTGAACGGAATTTTCCTTTTGCTCACGTTCTCAACCCTCAACCTTATTTTGAAAATGGCTTTCAACTTGCCGTTTTTGCCAGTTATCGCCCTAATCGATTTATTACTATCATTTCCCTTCGGTTGCATAGCAAGGTTCAGCAACGGCGGATGGACAAAGCCGATAGGCTAAAAGAAACACCGAGGAAGACCTACTTTTTTGAGAATGCTAAAGCTTAGGCAACGTTCTAGAGAAGGCAGCGATAGAGACTTTCAAAGGGAGAAGCAATAACTTTAATTGTTTTACAAGTCAACGTTCAAATAATGGATAAAGTCAAGAAATCAGGTTATCTAAAGCTTTTCTGGATAGTTATCTTAGAGATTGTCCTATACCTGGTTCTTGACGTGATAGCTCAGGTCTTGCCGCCGCACTACAGCCCAATCAGCCAAGCTGAAAGCGACCTCGCAGTAAGCAAGTTCGGGTTCATCATGACGATAAACTTCCTGAATCGAGGAATCCTTTCGCTCTTGTTTATTTTTGCTTTCCTGCAAACTTTAGATGCAAATAAAATTGCAAGATTACCCTTTCGCATCGGCGCGTATTTGCTTGGCGTATGGGCAGTTGGAGCCTTGCTCCTCGCCATATTCCCTACCGATGTACCAGCCACACATGTATCGTGGCATGGGGCAATTCATCTTGTTGTTGCGATAATCGCGTTCATCGGCGGCGCATTTGGAACACTTGCAATCTCACTTAAAATGGGACAAAATCGAATGTTTGAGGGCTTGAAACGTATCGCTCTGCCATTGTCTATAATTGTCATAATTTTCTGGGCAATTGAGTTCGGAGTACCATTTGTTTTTCCGCATATAAATGCTCATATAGGTGGGGTGACTGAACGGCTGTTTCTCGGCGCCGTTCTTCTCTGGATAGGAATTGTTTCAGCTTACATTGCCACACATATGCATCCTACCGAAGCCTTAACCGACCGAACAAAAGCATAGGTTTGGACATATTGTAGTTGAGACAAGGCGAGTGTGTTTTTTCATTATTGGCCAATAACGGAGATTAGTTTGATTCGGAGAAAGTATTTTAAGAATTTACTGCATATTCATTGTTGAAGGTTAATGTAATGGAATCCGCTGTTGATATCCTTTCAAATTTCGAAGCGAACTCAAAATGGCTAAGAGAAAATTATGAACTCTTGACGAGGGATTTCAACAACGAATGGGTCGCAGTTCTAAATAAAGCCGTAATTGACCACGATTCTGATTTGACAAAGCTTGTTGAGCGGTTAAAAACAAGCCACTCAATTGCATACAACAAAATTGCGGTGGAATATGTAACCACGGAAGAGTTGGATCTTATTCTCTAACTAAAAGGTGTTGCTTTAAGAATCCCTTGCTTTTTTAAGCCAGGAATACTTGAGGCTGCGTACGTCAATGCACTATTTGACTCCGAAGCTTTGCACACATATGCAACCCTAGAATTTCTCATAGATACGGGCGCAACAAAAACCACGATAAGCGATAAAGATGCAATCAGGCTTGGAATAGACTATGATGCATTGGAAAAACTTGACAAGGGCATGCTCGGTATCGGAGGACCAGTGGATACATACATCCTCAAAGAAGCCAAACTGGCGTTGCATAAAAAAGACGGGCAAACTCATGTTGAAAATCTCGAAAGCTTATGTTTTCTGCGGCATTTTGAATTGACTGAGCGAATACTTAGAATCCCCAGCATTCTTGGAAGAGATGTACTTAACAAATATGCATTAATCTATGACAGAAGACAAGATAATGTCTACATGACTGATGAGTCAATACCTTAATGTAGATCAACAATTGTTTCAAAATTCAAAAAACTGAGACAACACTATTTTCTAGGTGGACTTTGTCGCCTGTTTTGATTTTTGAGATTTCAATTTTGTCGACGCATGGTATTTCACTGATTATGGCACCGACTGCAACAACGGTTTCACATTCCTTGTTAACCATACCGGCTGGTGCGGTTCCGTTCTTCTTCATGCGATACAGAGTGTAGGAACCTACGGTTGAGCCTTTGCCAGTTGGAAACACGAGGATTTTGCCCTTGACACTTTTTCCCTGAAGCTCATGCCCCTTCTCGATGACAATGCCTGTGTTGGGGTCTACGCCCCCGTAGAAGGATATGGGCTGGGAAGTTACCAGTGCCTCGCCCTGAGCTGTGCCTTTGTAGATTAATCTGCCCTTCAGCTGCACCATTTCCCAGTCACCGCTGCCTGTACGCATTCTTTGATGCTTCCCATTTTGGTTTTCATGCTGTTCTGCCTTGAATAGAAGCAGCCTTTCGCCGAGGTCGTCGCCAAAGATTTGAACCTGCCCTTTAGCGGCGCAACCGCCATGCATGTGTCGCAGGCAAATTTGGCGCCAGCCGCTTCGATGACTTCGGTGTATCCACGTTTGTCCGCAAGCTGCTTGGTTGTCCTTGAGGTGGCAACCCAAAACTCCGTGCCCTCAGCCACTTTTTTGCCCTTAAGCAGTTCACTGACTTTGGCGATTTCGTTAATTGAACAATGCGGGCAACCGACACATACCAATTCTATGTCACTTACTTCATCGTTAATTTCATCGTAGGCTTGTTTTATGTCGGCTTGCTCGATTGTAACTATCTCTTTCGGTTGCGCCTGCAATTCAGCTCCGGGCGTTACACCCTTCATGTAAAAGAGGGGTTTCGCGCCATAAGTCACCACGGAAGCACAAAACGATTTAAGCTCGTCTAGCTCAACCGCTTTAACGCCTGTAATGTACGCGATTTTGTTCTCCGCTTTTTTGCCAATCGCATAGCCCAGCGCGCCCCAGTCAGAGAGCTTCGTTAATTCAGCGTTAATTTGCACGTGCACGTCGGGAACGCGGTTTTCATCTAAATGCAACCCGTAACATGGCGTCTTGCCCACGAACGCGGCTGCCAACGCTGAAGGTCCGCCTTCACGGTTTGTTTTTGCGCCGATAACGGAGTTTGCGAAGGTGACGGCTGAGCTTTCTGACCATGCTATGTGTTCGCCGTAGAGGGGTAAATTACCAATCAAGTAGGGCGTACATGTACAGCTGATCAGTATGCCCATTTTTTTGAATGCATCTATCACGAGGTTTTGTTTTTCCGCAAACTCTGGGCTGATGCCAAGTTGCCGCCAGTTCTCCAGATCCATTCCTGCGGGATTGAGGGTTGTTAAGACTTTGACTTTGCCGTCTTTCGCGAGTTCATTTAGGAATTCTAGACCTGCATCGCCCAGGTTGTGGTAGGATACGCCTGAGACTTGGACGCTGCCAACTCTGATTAGGCTTTTTGCGCCGTAAATGTCGCCCAGCGCAGTGAGGATTTCCATGCTTTTGCGTACAGCGTAGCCTTCCGCGCCATCCAACATTTTTTGCTCTTGTTTTGTCAACTGCATAATTGTCACAGGTACCTGTTTAAGTCAACTTTTAGGTATTCTTCTTTTTTGAAGCCCTTGCCCGTTGACACGAGCGGAGCAGTCGCATCTAAGCCTGCTTTAGCGGTGGTGGCTTTCTTGCCTTCGGTTAAGTCGCCTGAGGGGTCAAGCGAAGAGCCAGGCTGATTTGAAAGGATAACCGCGTTTTTGTCAGCTTGAAACCTTGTGGCAATCGCCCATTCCACGTCATGTGGATCATAGATGTTAATGTCCTCATCCACCACGACGCAGTGCTTGAGCGATTTGTGTCCTTCAAACGCCGCCGCAATCGCTTTCTTGCCGTCATCAGCGTTCTGCTTTTTTATCTGCACCACAGCGTGAAGCCAACTGCATCCGCCGGGCGTAATATAAACGTCTCTGCATTGACAGACCTTGTTGACTTCGTTGAAGATGGTGGGTTCCTTTGGCATGCCCATGAGGAACTTGTGCTCGTTTTTGCCGGCAAGGATGGTCTGGTAGATGGGTTTCTTTCTGTGAGTTACACATTTGATTTCGATGATGGGCTGCTGGCGTACACGGTCAACAACGCCTGTTAAATCGAGAAATGGACCTTCAGAAGCCTTCTCCTTTGTGATGCGCCCTTCGAGCACAAACTCGCAGTCCGCTGGAACCTCCAAATCAACGGTTTTACACTTAACTACCTCGGTTTTTTCCAGTGCATTAGCCATCCCTAGCTCATCAACGCCTTTCGGCAGCGAAGTTGCAGCGGAAAGCAGAACAGCAGTTGAGTTTCCTATGCAGATGGCTATGTCAAGTTCGCCGCCCGTTTTTTTGAGCGCCGTGTCTGTGCCGCGGTCTTCCACGATGCGGGCGACGAAGTGGTTTTTGTCTTTAAGCATGAGGCGGTGGAAACACATGTTTCTGCCCAGCACTGGGTCTTTGATGACGGTTACTGCCGAAGCAATGTATTTTCCCCCGTCCTTTTCCGTGTAACGCATTATCGGAAGTTTAGTTAAGTCAACGTCGGTTTCCACGATTTCTTGGCAAACCCCTTTTCCTGCTACCTGAGGCGGCAAGGGATGTTCTATCGCGTTAGATAATTTTGGCAGTAACTGGTCTTTTTTTAAGCCCAGCGACCACGCAATCAATTCCTTTGAAGATACGAGTCCAGCCACAACGGGGTAATTTGACTCTTGAACCTTCTCAAAATAAATTGGTTTCTCACCCAGAGCACTTATTATGCCTGCCAACTCATATTCAGTTGACACTTCTTTACTTATTCTTGTTAATTCTCCGCTTTTATCCAACGTTTCTATGAAGCTTCTAAAACCCAACTTGCATCCACCTAGTATTTTTCGACACCTATCTTTGTGCTGAGCACTTCAAAGCCCAAGCCTTTAATGGCGCTTAAAACCTTTCCCTGCAGCTCCTTTCCAGGTGTAAGCGCCACCATGCATCCGCCTCCGCCTCCGCCCGTGAGTTTTGCGCCGAAAGCGCCTTGTTTTTGGGCTAAATCGACGAGCATGTCGAGTTCTTTGCTGGACACACCGATTTCTTGGAGCAAACGGTGGTTTTCATTCATGAGTTCGCCGATTTTTTTAAGGTCATAGTTCTCCAGAGCCTTGCGCCCTGCATAAGCTACGTTTTCGGCTTGTTTAAATATCGGGTCGTATTTTGCCGGGTTCTTCTTTTTGCGTTCAGCGACTCCTTCCACCATGACTTTGGTGTTTGCGACTTTGCCTGTGCTGCCGATGACCATTTCGATTGGCCTGCGCAAATGCAGCTTCTCAATTTTGTCTGGTCCGCCAGCCATGTCTTTTTTAAACCACATTAAGCCGCCGTAAGTTGCAGCAGTATTGTCGATGCCTGAAGGGTTGCCGGCATACGCTTTCTCCGCTTCATAAGCGATTTGATTGATTTTTTCGTCGGAAATCTGCATGCTAAGCTCTTGCGCGATGGCTCTTGCGATGGCGACGCTACTTGCTGCAGAAGCACCTAACCCGCTAAAACCTGGAAGTGTCCCGCCAACCCAGATGTCCAGTCCAGTTTTGGGGTCGATGCCCATGGCTTTTAGCATTCTTTCGATTGATTCGATTTGCTGAAGCCGTTTTTCTTCGCTGTAACCTTTAGCCGTTTTCCGCTCATCTTTGACGTTGATTCCTTTTAACGCCTTTTTAACTTCCGCATCGGTTGTGGAATCAATCGCGGAAACAATGCCTGGACCACCATGAACAACAAAGTGTTCGCCGAATAAAATTACTTTCCCGTAACCTGACCCTTTACCCATTACTGTAGCACCTTGAAAGGTAGCTATTACACCAACCAAATAAAAACATTCTTTCCGCTTATAGGTAAAGAATACAATCTTGAGTTTGAATTGAAGGGCAAAAGTAATGTTAGGCAGATCAAGCCATACGCCAATAACTTGATAAGGCATAGAAGTTTGGTGGGCAAGACGCCTTATCGCGTATTAGCAGCCAGACCGCCCAACTTTGATGGCAAATCTCCGCAGTCCTTTCTCGCTTAAACTACATTATGTAACCTGAAAATATAAAATGATGTTTGTTACATGATGAAACAACAATCGCTCAGTTATATAGGTGAACCTTCCGCTTGATTAAGCATTGTTCCATTAATCCGTAACCGACCAGGTAGGCAACTGAGAGGCTGATTTAAAGGCAACATTTAATTGATGTTTGAAAAGTCTTTTATGATGTAAGCATAATAGAGCATGTTGGCAAACGGTGCGAGACGAGTTGGCAGAGGTTTCCATGGTATGAGTGAAGAAATTGATATTTTGATTAAGAGAAAAGAAGCTGAGCTTTTGCCTCTTCGTTCACGCATGGAAGAACTTAAGGCAGAATTTACTGAAGAAACAGTGGACTTCTCCGCTAAATGGTACGTAAAAACAGCAAAAGAATACATCGTTAAATCTCCTGAAATCACCCTAAAAATGAGCGCAGAAAAAATATCCAATATGAAAATGAAAGTCAACGAATT
>Ga0187891_1001929_pt1 | contig 16720 bp, 17 predicted proteins | sample June2016WEW_21_4_FD_132990 | JGI IMG/M metagenome (GOLD analysis project Ga0187891, IMG submission 132990) | Peatland microbial communities from SPRUCE experiment site at the Marcell Experimental Forest, Minnesota, USA - June2016WEW_21_40 | ecosystem: Environmental > Terrestrial > Soil >... | reverse complement strand
TGCCGCGACCAGGGTGCTGTGACCGACCTCCGTGAGCAACTGGTCGGCGTCATCCGTATGCGTGGGTTGATGCGCTTCGACGAGCCGGTCACCTTGGCCTCGGGGGAGAAGAGCCGGGAGTTCATCGACACGAAGGCGGCGCTGTCGAGAGGAGAGGACCTCGAGCTCGCTTGCAATGCCCTTCTCGAGCGCGTGAGCGATCTCGATTTCGACGCCGTCGGTGGGATGACGATGGGGGCGGACCAATTCGCCCACGTGGTCGCAGTACTGGCCAGAAGAGAATGGTTTGTCGTTCGCAAGGCTCCGAAGGGCAGGGGAACGGACCGGCTTCTCGAAGGGGCCAAGGTCGGCGCCGGCTGGCGGGTTCTCGTGGTCGACGACGTGGTGACGACCGGAGGCTCGATGCGAAAGGCCTGCGAGACCATAGAGCAGGTCCGCGCGGAAGTGGTGGGCGCGGTCGCCATCGTCGATCGTGGGGAAGCCGCCGCCCGTTACTTCGAGGAGCGGAAGATCCCCTACCGCTCCGTGCTGACCTATCGAGACCTGGGCATCGAACCGGTGGGAGGCGGATCCGTCCAACCGCAAGCCGTCTGACCCCCCGTCCCTTAGGTCGGTCTCGTCACATCGACCCGGAGCCGTGCGCCGGAGGTGGCCGTGACAAAGGATAGGACCGGACCCCGCCACCGACTGCGCCGGTGGGTCATAGGAATCGTCGCCGTCGTGGTCGTCTTGGCCGTGGCGGGCCCGTTCGTCTACATCCACTTCATCGAGGGGTCGGCCCCGGCCAAGCTCACCTTGCCGAAGTCCCCGACGAGCGCCGGGACGGCAAGTACCTCTGGCACGTCGGAGAGCTCCGGGACCAGCACCGTCGCCGGGATGTGGAATGTGGGTCCCGGATCGCAGGCCGGCTACAGGGTCGACGAGGTTCTCATCGGTCAGCACTCCACGGCGGTAGGCCGAACCACAGAGGTCTCGGGCTCGATCACCATCTCCGGCACCACGGTGACCGAGGGCGACTTCACCGTGAACATGGCTTCGGTGACCAGTGATCAGAGCCAGCGAAATGCGCAATTCGACGTGAGGATCATGGACGTCGCCAAGTACCCGACGGCCACGTTGCGGCTTTCGGCTCCTATCGCGCTCGGAACGATTCCTGCCATCGGTTCCACCGCCCACTACTCGGCGACCGGGAAGCTCACCATGCACGGTGTGACGAGGTCGGTGACCTTCCCCGTGGCCGCCGAAAGAATCACGGGAAGCATCGAGGTGCTGGCCGATTTGCAGATCCAGTTCTCGGCGTGGAAAATCGCCAACCCGAGCATCGGGGGCTTCGTCACCACCGCCAACACCGGCACACTCGAGGTTCTGCTCCACCTCACCCAGGGGTCCGGGAACTCACCGGTGTCGGGTGGGCCCGGGTCGACGTCGAACGGGTCGAGCGGCGGTGCTCCCTCCCCCGTCACGGTCCCGAGCACCACCGTGCCGTCGCTCACCATTCCCGCCGGGAGCTGACGTCGCGCGTCTTGCTCGCGGCGAGAGGTTCGAGCAGATCGATAGGTTCCGGCCCTGCAGGCGTGAGCGCATCGTGACACGTCGACCGCAAGCGGTTCCGGACCCTCAGCAGCGACGGGGAGGTGGATCGGCTCCTCATATCCCACCCGGGTCGCCTCAAGGTGGTCGGGCACCTGGGCGCCCGGCGTACAGCCTGACGACATGACGGTCGATCGGCAGGGGATGCTCTACGTGGCGGGGTCGGCACGGGCAAGATCTATCGTCTCGACGCCCGCACCGGATCTTCCTGTGTCATCGTCAGTGGTCTGATGCAGCCGACGTCCGCCAAGTTCGGTGGGCCGGGTTGGCCTTCTGGGGACCTGTTCGTCACCGACGCGAGCGGCCACCTTTCGGAGCTGACATGGGCGCGGCACCCTCCGTCTACGTGAACGATGGTCAGCTAACCGAATCTTCACAACACGAAGTCGAATCACGGTTGTCACCGGTCGGGCGAACGTGACCCGGTAGGAGCGTGGCGGAAGAGCCCCATCCCTGTCTTGGCGCCGTCCCGGCTCTGGCTAACATCAGCGATGTTGGTCCTGACCTGGGCATTCAGCTTGGGGTTGTCGAGGTGATCACGGTATTCCTGAACCGGGACCCGCAGTTTGGGAAGACTTGTCATAGACATGCGAAGCGAAGGGCATTCTGAAGAGGCGGCGACATCCGGCGCCGTGTCACGCGCCACGACTCGACGGTTCGGGACCTGGCTGGCCGACCGCGAGGTGCACGGCTATCCGAATTCGGCGCGCCGGTATTTGTACCTGGCAGTGGTGGTCATAGCCTCGATCGTCCTTTGGTACCAGTACTTCGTCCCCGCGGCCGTGGTCACGGCCCTCATAACGCACTTCCACATCTCGTTCCGCTTCTACATGAACATCATCATCGCCTCGGAGTTCGCGGGGGTCGTCGCCGCCCTGATCGGCCAAGTCACAGACCGCATAGGCCGGACCTGGGTGGTGATAGGCGGACTCGGGGTGGTCGGCGTGATACAGACCTTCGTCATTCCCCACGCGACCGGGCCTTGGGTGTTCGCCGTGGCGGTGACGGCTGTGGCAGGGTGCGAAGGGATCATCCTCGTGGCGACGCCCGCGTTGGTACGCGACTTCACCCCTCAACTGGGGCGGGCGTCTGCGATGGGGTTCTGGACCCTCGGGCCAGCCGCGGGGGTGCTCACCGCGAGCTTGGTGGCCAGCCACACTCTCGGTGCCACCTCGGGGGACTGGCAGCGCGAGTTCATCGTCTCGGGCGTGGCCGGCCTTATCGTCTTCGCCCTATCCCTGTTGTTCCTGCGCGAGCTGTCGCCGCAGATCCGCGACCAGGTGATGGTGACGAAGCGCGATGTGGAGCTGATCGAGCTGAAAGCGCGTGGTCTCGACGTCGATTCTGCGACACGTTCCCCCTGGCGCCAGATGGCGCGTCCGGACGTGGTGGTGCCTGCGGTCGCGGTGAGCGTGCTGCTCGTCATCTTCTACACGGCTTCGGGCTTCATCGTCGCCTACTGGACGACGGTGTTCCACACCGCTCAGAGGTACTTCACGCTGCCCCAGGCCAACGGGATCGACACCTGGATGTGGGGGGTGACGTGCGGGAGCCTGATCCTGTTCGGGGTCCTGAGCGACCTGCTTCGGGTCAGAAAGCCGTTCATGATCGTGGGCGCGCTGGGAATGCTGGTGTTCATGCTGTTGCTCATTTCCCACACGGGGCACGCGAGCTCGAGCTACCACACAATGGTATGGGTGGGATCAGGCGTGTTCTTCTTCCTGGGGATGGTGTTCTCGACCTGGATGGCGAGCTTCACCGAGACCGTGGAAGAGCGCAACCCGGCGCTCACGGCGACCGGCATCTCGATCTGGGGAGGCATGCTGCGCTTTACGGCCGCGATGTCGTTCATCGTCGCACCGTTCGTCCTCACCTCGATCAACGATGTGGTCAACAACTCCCCCTATCAGAGGTATGTGCCGCATGCCCTGGCGATCGAGCACCGCTACGGACCTCTGCTTACGATCGTCCTCCACCACCAGAAGGACTTCACCGCGGCGTCCTCGTTGACCGAGACGCAGCTGCTCACCCAGCACCAGGCGCTCTACGAGAGGCTCCTCCACGACGCGAACGGAAATGCAAGCACGCTGCTTCGCATCGACGCCATAAAGCCCCAGATCGAGTTCCTCGACAAGTACCTGAACCACCTGTTGGCACTTCAGAAGGCCGCCGCCGCTTCCCCGGCGCAGTGGCAGCACTGGCTGTGGGTCACCTTCGGCTGCGTCGTGTTCTTTATACCGTTCGTGTTCCTGATGAAGGGTCGCTGGAGCCCGCGGCGCGCGCGCCAGGACGAACGTGAGCACGAGGAGTACGTCGCGCGCGAGCTTAAGCGGATACACGAGGGTACAAGCTCGAATGCAACGTCATAGTCGGAGACTCGTGCACCGCATATCGAAGGAGGTGGCCGAGAGCAACGGCCCGCGAACGATTCGACAGAGAGGAGCGCCGCCCGGATCGGGTCAGAAGGGTCAACGATCACTTGCAGCGCAAGGTAGACGCTACTATCATGTCTGGCATGGTAGTGAGTGGGGGCCGTAGAACCCAACTGCTCCGTGGTGTGCTGGACCTTTGCCTGCTGGCGGTGATGGGCGAGGGCCCGGCGTACGGGTACGAGATGACGAAACGTCTTGCGGCGCGCGGGCTCTCGATCGTTGGTGAGGGCTCGATCTACCCGTTGCTGGGCCGGCTCGAGAGAGATGGCCTGGTCGACACGCATCGAGCCGTGAGCAACGGAGGCCCGCCCCGGAAGTACTACAGCCTCTCCGGTCGGGGAAAGCGCGCCTTGACCTCAGGTATCTCCGAGTGGCAGGCGACCCGGGATGCCGTCGACGCCGTCCTGGGGCGGGCCCCTGCAGAGGTGAGCTCATGAGCAAGTTCGTGGACGAATGCCGCAAGGAATGGGACCGCCTCGGTGTGCCCGAGGCGGTGTCCAACGAGATGGCAGCCGATTTGGCGGCCGATCTGGCCGAAGCCGAAGCAGAGGGAGCGTCGCCCGAAGAGGTGCTCGGCAACGGCGCCTTCGATGCCAGGTCGTTCGCTGCATCTTGGGCCACGGCCCGGGGCATGGTCCGCCACGATCGCCGAGCTCGGGAGGGAACGCGCTGGTGGCGCTGGAGCGTAATCGTGAGCGCCGTTGTCTCACTTGTCGCCGGGGCAGCGGGACTAGTGGTCCTAGGCCACCGACGGGAAGCTTCGGTCGCCGCAACAGTGTTCCACCGTTCCATTCACGCACCTTTCCCTGGTCCTCGCGCGATCATGATCGGACCTCATCTACCAAGTCGGCTGATCTTCTTGGAGGGGGGTGCCTTCGAGCCCCTGGGATTGATCTTGCTTGTGGTCGGTCTTGTCGGGTTGTGCCTGGCACTGTGGTTCTGGAGGCCATGGTTCACTCTGCGTCGCCGGCCGGGCTTCGACGAAGACGTGGGACTGCCGAGTTACCTCTGATAGAAGGCGTCGGCAGTATCTGAGAAGGAGCGCTCCAGTCGTGCATCGCGCTGCACCTGGTCAGGAGTAATCGTCCAAAGGCTTTGACATGCGGTTCACCCTAGGGACGGGAGACGAATGAGTTCCGCAGCTTCGACCATGGCCTCCGACAACGAGCCCGCCGTGAGTAATTGGGCCGTGGAGACTCATGGTCTGACCAAGCGGTTCGGCGAGAACGCCGCAGTCGACGGCGTCGAACTTCTGGTGCCCAGGGGGTGCGCGTTTGGCTACCTCGGGCCCAATGGCGCCGGCAAGACCACGCTCATCAGGGTCCTCTTGGGACTGACCCATGCAGACGCCGGCACCATGTCCCTGCTCGGCTACCCCGTTCCCAAAGAGCGCGACCACGCGCTGGCAGGGGTCGGCGCCATCGTGGACGAGCCTCGGTTCCACGGTCATCTGACCGGCAGGGAGAACCTCAAGATGCTGGCCAGTTCACGTGAGCGCGCGGCAAGGGAGCGTATTGTGCCCGCGCTCGACCGAGTGGGTCTGAGGCAGCGGGCCGATGACCGCGTGTCGAAGTACTCAATGGGGATGCGGCAGCGTCTTGGGGTGGCCGCCTGTCTGCTTGGAGATCCCGAGCTTCTCATCCTCGACGAACCGATGAACGGGCTCGACCCGGCCGGCATGCACGACATGCGTGAGATGATCCGGTCGTTCGTCGAAGAGGGGCGCACGGTCGTGCTCTCCTCGCATCTCCTCGACGAGGTGCAGCGGACCTGTGACACCTTGGCCATCGTGGACCGTGGCGCCGTTATCCGGCAGGGGCCGATCTCAGAGTTGCTGGCAGGGACGTCGGTCGTCGTTCAGGTGGAGTGCTCCGATCCGGATCGGGCTCGCGCTCTCGTCGAGAACGTCGGTGTGCGGACTCAGGTGGAAGTCGGCCCGCTCGGGCTAAAGATCACCATGCCGTCGGGGACCGGGCGCGCGGTGATCGCCGAGATCAGTCGTGTGCTGGTGGAAGGCGGCATCGCCCTCTACCGGTTGCAGCCCATGCAGGCGACTCTTGAGTCGTGGTTCCTGCAAGTCACGAGCCGGCTGGGAGAGTCCGAGTGACGACGGCGACCGAAGCGCCGGCGGTGGTTGGGCCCCCGGGCCGCGTCGCCGTCCCTCAGGACCGCCGGGGATCGTGGATCCCCACCGGTGCCATGATCGCTGCGAGATTCAAGGAGTTGCGCAAGCGGCGCGGCCTAACGATCGCTCTCCTGACAGTGACGGTCGGCATCCCGGCGATCTATCTGGCGATCCGATTGCTCCTCCACGCCGTCGATCCGCATTCCTACGGACCCGCCGGCGGCTACGACCAGTATGTGGGCCTCGTCGCCGGCGTGTTGTATGTCTTCGGCTTCATCGTCGCCGCGACACTGGGGGCCACAGCAGGATCGGTCGACCTCACCGAAGGGATGTTCCGGCACCATGTGATCACCGGGCGCTCCCGGATGGCTCTGTACCTGGCTCGCATCCCCGCCGGGCTTGCCATCATCGTGCCGTTGGTGGCGATCGGCTTCACCATCGTCTGCGCGGTGTGCGTCTTCGCCGCTCCGACATCGCTCAACTACAACGGCGTGCACGTCCCCGTCCAGCTGTCGCCGACAGGATTCGAACACTGGGCCGCTGATCACGCCGAGGAGGTCGTCGACAACTTTCCTTTCGAGTTCTCACCAAAGACCAGGGTCCAAAATCCCGCGTGCCTTCCCGGCGGGCCCGGGCCCGGGGGCGGCGTAATCAAGCAACGTGCCGGCCAAGGTCAGGTAGCCACACCATGCACGGCCGCCCAGCTCCAGGCCCTTGCCGTCCTGTTCGCCAAGCAGGATTATTCCGATTACTCCCGGATCTTCCTCTACCCGTCCGATTCCCTCATGGTCAAGACCGGGCTGTGGATCGAGCTCGAAGCGTTCATCGGGTTCATGGTCGGCCTTGGGCTGTCCTCGCTGTTGGGCCAGCGGACGATCACCGTGGTCTTGTTAATCGTCCTTGAACTGATCCTCACGCCCATAGCTGCGAGAGCGAGGCTCCCCCACCTGTCGAACCTCCAGCGGGCGGTGGTCGGCATAGCCACAGCTCACCTCGAACCGGGTGGGCTCCCGACACCATTCGGGGGAGGGGGTGGGCCTGCCGACCGTTCACTGTTCCTGCACGAATCGACCACGGTTGCGGTCTACGTGATCGTCGCCTGGATCGTGGCTTGGACGGCCCTGGGAGCATGGCGGATGATGAACAGAGACGCCTGACGAACTCCGATCGGTCACCCCGACATACCGGGGCCGCCCACAGCGGCACGTCCAGGTCGGGTGCCATCAGGCAAATTCCCGTCCTGAGCGTGGCTGTCACATTCCGGTGGTGGCCTGCGTCAACATGGTGTGACCACGATGGAAGTGACCGACTTCGACGCCGAACGGCCCCGGCTGACTGCGATCGCCACCCGGATACTCGGGACGGAGGCCGATGCCGACGACGTCCTGCAGGAAGCCTGGCTTCGGATCTCCCGCACCGACGACATCGACGACCTGCCCGCCTGGCTGACGACCGTCGTGACACGGTTGTGCCTTGACCAGCTGCGCAAGCGACGTACCAGGTCGTTGGCCGAGGCCGAGGCACCCGCAGACCCCGCTCCGGTCGACCCGGAGGCCGACGCGCTGCTCGCCGAGAAGATGGGCGACGCGATGCAGGTCGTCCTCGACGCCCTGGCGCCGGCCGAGAGGGCGGCATTCGTTCTGCACGACGCCTTCGGTTATCCGTTCGACGAGATCAGCGCTGTCATGGGGCGCTCGGGTACCGCCGTGCGCCAGCTGGCGAGCCGGGCGCGGCGCAAGGTGCAGGGCGTGCCGGAGCCGGTCGCGTCGCAGGCGGCGCGCGCCGAGAGCCACCGCGTCGTCGACGCGTTCCTCACAGCAGCCCGCGGCGGGGATCTCGCGACCCTGTTGTTGCTCCTCGCGCCCGACGCTGTTATGCGTGCCGACCTGGTCGGACAGAAGATGGGTACGGATCCCGTATACGACGGCGCAGCGCCCGTGGCTGCTCGCTTCAACGGCGTCCGGGGGGCGGCACCTGTCACCATCGATGGTGAGCTTGGTGCCGCCTGGATCCACGCTGGGGCGATCAAGGTGGCCTTCGTGTTCCATGTCGAGGCGGGCCTCGTGAGCGAGGTCGAGCTGATCGCCGACCCAGACGTGCTCGCGACCATGGACATAGTCCGTGTTCGGGTGAAGTCCCGAGAGGTTGATGCGCACGATCAGATTGGCATGAAAGTGACAGTCCGACACAGTGAAAGGAAGCGAGGCTCATGAAGACCATGACCTGTCAACAATTGGGTGGCCCGTGCGATCTTCCGCACCATGGCATGACCGCAGACGAGGTCATAAAGGCGCAAGATCGACATCTCAAGGAGATGGTCGCTAAGGGTGACACAGCGCACGAAAGTGCCTTGAAGGAGATGAAGGGCAGGTGGAAGAACCCCATCAAGGGCATGGGGTGGTATCGGCAGGCCAAGCGTGATTTTGCTGGTCTTCCCGAAGGCTGATGAGAGTTCGACACCCCTCCAGCTGCCCTCCAGTCGGGGTCGATGGCACGACGAGCATCGACAGCGGTCGCGCACCATCCTGTAATGCCGGCACCGGATGGGGCAGGTGTCCGACTCCCGCCGTTCCAACCAGTCGGGTTTCCTCGGCGCTGGGAGTACCGGTGGCCTCGGAGCTCCCTCACCACGCCCAATGGCAGGAGATAAGGCGAACACTTCGCAGACTGGCTGTGCCAGTGCGCTGGTTAGGTCCTCGCGTTCAGGGCGATGTAATTGGTGCAGAGCCGACGCATGACGACCAAATAGGGGTCGGTGAGACGAAGCGAGCCCCAGCGACGCAGGACGTCCGGTGTCGGTGGCTACGGCTCAGGGCAGCGACTGACCATCAACGGGTCGGACCCAAGAACCGCCCTGTCAGAAGATGAGGGGAATCATCCTTTTTGTTGACCGCTTGTAGTCCGGAAACGTCGCTGGGAAGAGCGCCGACAAGTTCCTCTCCTCGATGATCGAGCTGTAGGTGAAGTAGGCGCCGAGCAGCACCACTCCCGCCAGCCAGTACCAACTGACTGCGATCGTCGTCCCGACCATCGCGAGGATGATCCCTGAGTAGATGGGATGGCGAACGAATCGATACGGGCCGGTCGTGACCAACTCGGGATCGACCTTCTGCGACATCGGTGTTCCCCAGTTCCTCCCTAGATACAGCCTCGCCCAGACAGCCAGCGCCAGCCCCGAGAAGAACACAGCCAACCCGATGCCCTGCAGAACTGGATTGCTGACGGTGGCGGCATGTCCTTTGATGACTCTCCCACGCACCAAGGAGAGTAGGACGAGAACGAGCGCGACTCTGATCGCGATACCTCCCGACGATCGTGTCCGTGCAGTCTTGACATTGAACGAACAGACGAGCCAGTAGGCCCAGAAGCAGATCCAGGCGGCAAGAATTACATCGTCGACGACATGCATAAGACGCGCGTCATGCTAGGGGCCTCGCCCCCCGGCGGTTCCGATCTCTTGAGGATCCCCGCGGCTCGAAGCGGCGATCTGGGTGCTCGGCACGGGGAAGGACACCTGGGCTAATGGTTCCATTACAGAGAGCTCACGGCCTTATCACCGGCTCAGACCGAGGTAGAGCTGAGACCGGGACTCCGGTCGACGACATACAGGAGTAGACATGTTTGGACGGATCATCGCAACGGCAGCCCTAGGCGGCACCTTGGCGCTCGGCGGGGCCGTGGCAGCGTCGGCTGCTCCGACAACAGCGGCCGCCACCAACTTCAACCGCGCCAACGCGTCAAAGGCGCTCGGACGCATCAGCACGCTCGAGTCCAAGGCCCAGACCTGAGTGACCAAAGCTACGGCTCGGGAGGCTGCGGCGACCAAGCTGGACACTCCAAATTGGCTGGCATCATCCAGAAGCGAATCGCAGCCGTCGACAAGAAAGGCTAGGGGCACCGCCCTCATGCAGCGGATCGAGACTGCCTGTCCGGGCTCGACCGCCGCACCCTCCTCGAGTGCGTCGAGCTGAATGACTTCACGTGTTCACAAGAGTCAGCGACACCGTTTGGCCGCACTGAAGCGGTACAGATCCGAACTGGAAGCACTACCTGGAGCGGCGAAGAGGTGGCGTCCAGGGGTCACGCCCAAAAGAAGTACCGCCATCAGATCACCGCCATCACGATGAGTGAGTGAACGCGCAGTTGCAAGCGAGGATCGCGAATCCGTCATCGCCGATTCGGAGCGGGCGCGTTGCTTGAGCACTGGATTACAGGCCGGTTCCCAAGGCCCTATTCTGCAGCAGTCCCGGCGCGATATCGGATGACTTGGCTGGCTCCCATCGTCGACGGGAGGGGGTCGGGAGCAGGCGCGAGTGGTTTGGGACGTGAGGTCGCTGCTGAGGCGGCGACGTTATCGGCCCTTTCGCATCGGCCAGTTCGCCGAATTGCTTATGATCGGGCGGTCCGGGTGATGACGAGGCCAATTGGCGGTTGGTAGTCCCGAGCGCTGCTGATGTTCCGGCGCGGGCGCTGGTTGAGCGATCGGACGTCCGTCCCGGCCCGGCCAAGATCGCTCATACACTGGTGCCATGACCGTTGAAGTGGACCTCGAATGCTACCTGAGGCCTACATCTTTTATCGATTCTGATGCGCCGAGTATCAAGAGATACGCGGACGAAGTGGCCAAGGGGGCATCTACCGATGAGCAGCGCGTGGTACGGCTCTTCTACGCGGTCCGCGATGGCGTTCGCTATGACCCGTATTCGATAACGAACGATCCTGCCAACTACCGAGCAAGCAGAGTCCTCGAACAGAAACGTTCGTACTGCATCCCGAAAGCCGTGCTCCTCACTGCACTGGCACGCGCCGTTGGAGTCCCAGCTCGGCTTGGTTTTGCCGACGTCCGCAACCACCTGGCGAGCGAGAAGCTGCTGTCTCTGCTCGGGAGCGAGCTGTTCGTGTTCCATGGTTTCACCGAGTTCTGGCTCGACCAGCGATGGGCGAAAGCAACGCCTGCTTTCAATATCGAGCTGTGCGAGCGTTTCGGGGTACGACCGGTCGAGTTCGACGGTCGTACCGACGCGCTTTTCCAGGAGTACTCGGCGAACGGTCGGCGCCACATGGAGTACGTTGCGATGAGAGGCTGTTTCGCCGACGTCCCGCTTGAAGAGATCATCAGCGCTTTCAAGCGTGAGTACGGAGATCGGTTTACCTGGGCAGGGACCGAACACGAGCATGACGAGCTCTTCGACGCCACGGGCGCGCATTACCGGGCGCCCTGTACGTGATGCCGGACTGCGCTGATCGACCTTACCCGGGCTGCGTCCAGTTACTCTGGAATACTGAGAAAGACGGTCTACGAATGACTTCCGGTCATCGTCGGCGGAGCGACAACGGCGACGACTTCGCCTCTAACACACACCTCGCCTTCAACAGTGAGTTCACTACGGACAACGACCTTCTTCTTGCCGACTTCAACAATTCGACCGCGAACGATGATGAGTTTTCCATGTGGAGTCGGCTTCAAAAAGTCCGTTTTCAAGGACGCCGTAACACAGCGGGGTACAGGTGCATCATCGCCTAATGTGTGTCCGTCACGGCGATACAGGGAAAGTGAGGCGCTCCCCGTGCTGTGACAATCGATGAGCGAGGCAGCCAATCCTCCATATACATAGCCTGGAATGGCCATGTGTTCTGGACGTGGAACGTATTCGGTAACGGTGTCATCAGCATCCCAGTGTGTTTTGAATTGGAGTCCTTTCCCATTCAATCGTCCACATCCATAGCACCAGGAGAAATCGTCGGAATAATAGTCTTGAACCGCGGCGCTCTTTCGCTCTTGATCCCTTTCGATCATAGAAAATCTCACTCCTCGCAACTGGGCTCACAATGCTGTGACATTAGGGCCGAACCGCCGCTGGGCCTGGCACTGCCGCTCTCTGGGCGACAGAACGCTCAATCGGCGCTCGTCCGATCCACCGGTGGCAAGAGCGGTATAGGAGCGGCATAACGACGGTGACGCGTCTTCCACTTCAGGCAAGCGCAAGACATAAGTGTTCAACCTGCGCAGAGTCCGGCCTATCAGGGGCGGGGTATCCTTGTCGCTGTGGCTCGCCATGCCGCCGACCTCCCGTCGGATCCCGTCATCGTCGTCCTCGATCCCGACGATGACGTAACGCCGAAGTCCTTCGCGGCCTGGCTGGATCGCCGCGAGGTGGGCGAGTCGACAGACCCTGCGGTGAGGGCGGCTGAGACCCTCGCCGAAGAGCGAGCCGTTGGCGAGGTGTGAGGCCGGTAGCCATCGACGGCTCTGTCGGTGTGGAACTTGCCGCCGACGCGGTAAGAGGCCGGGTACTGAGAGGTCTACTGCCAGCTGACGCCGTGCCTTGGGCACCCGAGATCTTCTACGTGGAGTGCGGTGCTGTCCTCCGCCGTTGGGACCTGAACCGTGTCCTGACGCCCGATCAGATCGGAAGAGCGATCGATGAGCTCATGGCCAGGCCGCTCCGGGTGACACAGGTCCGTGGCCTATTCGCAGATGCTGGCAGCTCAGAGCAAACGTCGCGTTCGCAGACGGTCTTTACGTGGCTCTCGCTCAGCGCCTTGACGCCGAACTCCTCACCGACGACCATCGGCTCGCCAGCACTCCCAACCTCCCAGTCCGGATCTTGCATCTGGGTTGATTGCCTGGGTGCTTGACGAGCCGATGATTGCCTCCGTAGTTCGAAGCTCGAGATCGCCGAATCCGTATTCCACAGGAAATGTAAAGGTAACCGCGCCAAGCGATACCGGTTATCTCTTCTGTGTGGTTCTAGAGCGACAATCATCGAACCGTGCGTGCGGGCAGCGCACCATCGCCCTACCGCTCGACGAGACGCTCAGATGTCGCGATGGATTGCCGACTCGCGGATCGCCTGGCCTTCCTGGTCGCGCAGGTTGGCTAGCCCCCCGGGTGCTTGTCAAATGCCGAGCCCAGGCTTTGGGTCCGTGTCGCAACCCTCGGCCATGCTGTTCGTCGTGAGCCAACCTGACACGGATCCAGCGTCACGACCACCGGGATCGCTGTCGGCTCTCGTCAGAGGACCTGGCTCGGGCAGTCGCGCTGCTTGGCTCTTGGCTGGCCTAGGGATCGTGAGTCTGGCCGTGGCCGCCTCGCTTGATCCTTCAAATGCCAGGTCAGCCACAGTGCAGGACTGGTCGCCGTTCGTCCTCGTGGCGGGGTTGCTCCTGATCGGCATGGTGGCCGACGACGACGGCCTGTTTGCCGCGGCAGGCCACACGCTGGCACGGGCCGCACCGAGCGGTGTCGCGTTGTTCGCGGGAGCGACGGCGATCGTGGGTGCGGTGAGTGCGCTGCTGAACCTCGACACGTCGGTGGCGTTCTTGACGCCGGTGCTCGTCTATGCCGCAAGGAGTCGAGGAAAAGGCGAGGCCCCTCTCCTCTATGGCTGTCTGCTCCTGTCCAACGCCTCGTCGATGTTCCTTCCAGGATCGAACCTGACGAATCTGATTGTCCTTGGTCACCTGCATTTCACCGGCGGCCAGTTCCTCGCCCATATGTGGGCATCGGCGCTCGTGGCCCTGGTCGTGACCGCGGCCGTGATAGCAGGGTTCGAGCATCGTGAGCTTCGAGTCCGGGTGGAGGACCCGACACCGCTACAGCGCCCGGTACTCGGATTCGGGCTCGTGGGTGTAATAGCGGCAGCCGTTCTCGTGGTGGTCTTGCGCTCACCCGCTCTTCCGGTAGCCGCAGTCGGTGTCTGTGCCGCGGGGATCCGCCTTCTCAGCGGCAGAGACCAGCCTCGGCGTGTGGCGGAGGTCCTTGGCCTTCCGGTCCTCGTCGGACTCTTCGCCGTCGCCGTGGCGCTCGGCACTCTGGGTCGGAGCTGGTCGGGGCCGGCGACCTTGATGTCGCACCTCGACCGATGGGGCACCGCTGTGGTCGCCGCTGTCTCGTCGGTCCTGGTGAACAACCTTCCTGCCGCCTCGCTCCTCGCGGCGCGCCGGCCCGAGCACCCCTTCGCACTCCTGGTTGGCCTCAACCTCGGCCCGAACCTTTTCGTGAGCGGATCGCTCGCCTGGGTCTTGTGGTTGAGGTCGGCGCGTAACACCGGGGCACGCCCGTCGATCGCGAAGGCAAGCCGCATGGGGATTGTCGCCGTGCCGCTTTCGATCACAGCCACCCTGGGTGTGCTTACTCTGAGCGGACTTCGCTGAGCCGACGGGGATTGAGAACATTGGTCCGACGGCCTCACTACGAGAGAGCCATCTGCGGCTTGAACTGATCGGCGGCCACGCTCAGTGATGCGCACCACAGCAAATTGCCTGCCTCGCAACATGCTCGTGATCGCCGACTCGACGCTCAGCACACTTGATTACGTGGGTCCCGCGCCCGAGCACATATCACCTGATTCTGGGGGCCGACTTCGGATGGCACGGTGGGTGACTCGCCTCTCAGCCTGGCGAAGCAGCGGGGCAGCCGACAGACCCCGCCGAGATAGAGACGATCTTGATCTCGTTCGGCGGGCTCGAGGTCTCGAGCGACAGGTAGCCACGGATCGTCCCCGTAGTGGTCTTGATCGCGTACACGCCTCCGTTCTCGCCACGCGTTGTCACGTGGCCGGGGTAGAGCTTGCGCGCTTCGGCCAACGTGTCGCCAATGCGGAGCTCCTGCGGCGTCTTCCCGTTGAACGTCGGCTCCCGCTTGTCAGTGAGGTTGTTGCCGGTCTGGTAGCCGACGAACCTGCCCATAAGGAGGTACACCGAGAAGTTGGTCCAATAGAGCGCGGCATCGATGGTGCAGTTCCCCTCCGCGTTCTGCACACCGCCGTCCGTAGCGCCGATCAGCTTCTTCAGCGCGCTCACGGCCTTCTGTTGCGACTCGCCGAAGCGGACGGAACCCACGGAGTCACCGGATAGCACGACAGTCCGCTTCGGCGACGTGACGACCGAGGCGATGGCAGCCGAGGGCGACCCGACGACCCCGAGTAGGGCGACGAGGACGAACGCGAGATAGCGCATCTGCCACCGGTCACATGACGTTCTGTTAGGTATCGTGGCTCACCTCGGTCCCCAAACGAGGCGCATCTCGAATCGGATCCTGCCAATCTCTCCATCACTGGGAGGCGTTCTTCATCATCGCGCTGCTCGACGGCATCCGAGCAGCGCCAAACTCGGTCGTCTCGATCGGGTCGCTAGGAGCCGCAGATCAGCCATTACGGCGACGAGTGCGGCAAGCGAGCGATGAGCTGGTCGGCAGCGCCGAACGACGGGTAGTCGCCCGAGCCCGGCGGCGTCACCCGAGGCTCGCAGAGACACAGAGGGACCCCTCGCGCGGCCAGGGACTGACACGGGCGGGCTCGGCCCTCTCGCGCCACGCGGTTGTATCGGCCGCGACGCCAGAGCGGCGGTTTGAGTGACCGCGAGGCCCGCGTTACCCTTGCTCTGGCGCAGATTGCACCAAGGGAGCGCTATGTTCGACACGCCGCTGACCGAGCTGATTGGAACCGAGTATCCGATCCTCGGGGGAACGATGATGGATCTGTCCACGCCGCCGTTCGTGGCTGCTATCAGCGAGGCGGGCGCGCTCGGGATCATCGCCTCCGCCATGTACCCGGACTCCTACGAGGACTACCGGGACGTGATCCATCAAGTGTGCAAGGCCACGGACAAGCCCTTTGCCGTCAACATCAACCTCTTCCCGATGATGCGCAAGCTCGACAACGTGAAGTACGTCAACATCGCTGCCGACGAAGGTGTGCGCATCATCGAGACGTCCGGGTTCGCCCCTCCCGAGGATGTCGTATCGGCCATCAAGGGCCACGGGATGATCTGGCTCCACAAGTGCGTGGGCGTTCGCTACGCGTGCAAGGCCGAGTCGATGGGCGCCGACGGGGTGACGGTCGTCGGCTACGAGAATGGCGGAGCGACGGGGAACCTCAATGTCGCGACGCTGATCTTGGTGCCGTCGACCATCGACGCGGTGAAGGTTCCGGTGATCGGTGGGGGCGGCGTGGTGGACGGGCGCACGATGCTCGCTGTGCTGTCTCTCGGCGCGGCCGGCGTGATCGTCGGTACACGACTGATGCTCTCCGAGGAGTGCCCGTTGCACCGCAACGTCAAGGAGGCGCTGCTTTCCGCGACGGAGCGCGACACCGATGTCATCATGCGCTCGGTGGGGTTCGCCCACCGCATCTGGATGAACACTCCCGCCCGCAAGATCGCCGAGATCGAGGAGAGCAAGGGGAATCTCGATGACATCCTCCCGATCGCCTCGGGGTGGGCCGCCAAGAAGATGTACGAGATGGGGGACACCGAGGCCGGGACGGTTTCCTGCTCGCAGGGAGTCGGGCTCATCCACGACATCAAGCCGGTGAGAGAGATCATCGCCGACATGGTCTCCGAGGCGGGCCGGATCCACGAGGCACTTGCGCTGTAGCGAACCGGACGATCGCCTCGGGGTCGACACGGACGGCGTCTTGGCAAGCTCTCACCGGTCAGCCTGATCGATTGACGTTCGGTGATGCTCGGCTGTCGACCGGTCATCCCGGAAACGTCGTCGACCTTGTTGACGGGGTCGTCGCCGACATAAGCGTAACGCTGGCCCGTGATGTCAACCAGGGGATCCGACGAG
>Ga0187891_1001925_pt1 | contig 16748 bp, 15 predicted proteins | sample June2016WEW_21_4_FD_132990 | JGI IMG/M metagenome (GOLD analysis project Ga0187891, IMG submission 132990) | Peatland microbial communities from SPRUCE experiment site at the Marcell Experimental Forest, Minnesota, USA - June2016WEW_21_40 | ecosystem: Environmental > Terrestrial > Soil >... | reverse complement strand
TGAACAGATTGACGCGCACCGCGGTTGAGCTCGTTTCCACCGCGTAGGTTCGTGCCAGCATGTCGAGCGCAGCTTTCGACACCGAGTAGGGCGCCCAATAGGCGCGGGCAAGCGTTGCAACGCCGGACGTGATGAACACGGCGCGGCCGGCGTCGGAGCGTTTAAGCAACGGGTCCATAGCCCGGATCAGATGCCAGTTGGCGGTGACGTTGACCGCCATCGCCTCGTCCCAGCTTTTCGGTTCGATGTGGCCGAGGGGCGAGGGCACGCCGCAGATTGCGGCATTGCCGACGAATACGTCGAGCCGCGCGTGCCGCTCATGGAGCGCGGCGGCGAGCCGATAGAGGCCGTCGTAATCGCGCATGTCGACGGGCACCAGCGTTGCCGAACCGCCGGCGGCACGAACCGCATCGTCAAGCTCCTCGAGACCGCCGACAGTGCGCGCCACCGCGACCACATGTGCGCCCGCGCGCGCCAGCATAAGCGCCGTCGCATAGCCGATGCCGCGCGAGGCGCCGGTGACGAGCGCGATACGGTCGGCCAGGAGTAGCGGCATTCCTCAGCTCGCCTCGGCGAGCAAGGAGAGCTGTCGGGGCGGAGCTTCGTGCGCGGTGCGGTCGGTGAGCGAGGTCGGATATTCACCGGTAAAGCAATGGTCGGTGAATTGCGGGCGCACGGGATCGCGCCCTTTCTCGCCCATGGCGCGGTAAATGCCTTCGACCGAGAGGAAGGCGAGGGAATCGGCGCCGATGAATTTCCGCATGCCTTCGAGGTCGTGTGTGGCGGCAAGGAGCTTGTCCTGCTCCGGCGTGTCGATACCGTAATAATCCGGATGCGTAATCGGCGGCGAGGCAATGCGGAAATGCACTTCGCGCGCTCCGGCATCGCGCATCATTTGCACGATCTTCACCGACGTGGTGCCGCGCACGATCGAATCGTCGATCAACACGATGCGTTTACCGCTCACCACGGCGCGGTTGGCGCTGTGCTTGAGGCGGACGCCGAGCTGGCGAATTTGCTGGGTCGGCTCGATGAACGTTCGCCCGACATAGTGATTACGGATGATGCCGAGCTCGTACGGGATGCCGGATTCCTGAGCGTAGCCGATGGCCGCGGGCACGCCCGAATCGGGCACCGGAACGACCACGTCGGCGGAGGCGGGTGCCTCGCGCGCGAGCTGCGCGCCGCTGGCCTTACGCACGTCGTAGACGCTGCGGCCGCCGATGATGGAATCCGGTCGGGCGAAATAAATGTACTCGAAGATGCAGGGTCGCGGCGCCATCGGCAGGAACGGCTTGTGCGAATGCGCGCCGTCTTCGTCGAAGACGAGAACCTCGCCGTTCTCCACGTCGCGCACGTAGTGCGCGCCGATGATATCGAGCGCGCAGGTCTCGGAGGTGAGGATCGGGCAGCCGTCCAGCTTGCCGAGCACCAGCGGCCGGATGCCGAGCGGGTCGCGGGCGCCTACCAGCTTCTTGTTGGTCAGGCCGACGAAGGCGTAGGCGCCTTCGAGCATGCGCAGCCCCTCGATGAAGCGATCGACGAAACGATTGCGGTGCGAGCGCGCGACCAGATGGAGGATCACCTCCGTATCGGTCGTCGATTGCATCATGGCGCCTTCGCGCACCAGCTGGCGGCGGAGCGTCAGGCCATTGGTCAGATTGCCGTTATGGCCGATGGCAAAACCGCCGGCATTGAGCTCGGCGAACAGCGGCTGCACGTTGCGCAGAATGGTGTCGCCGGTGGTCGAATAACGCACATGGCCGATTGCGGTGTTGCCGGGCAGGCGATCGATCACCTCGCGGCGCGAAAAGGCGTCGCCGACTAGGCCGAGGCGGCGCTCGGAGTGAAAACGCTTGCCGTCGAAGCTGACGATGCCGGCGGCTTCCTGGCCGCGATGCTGCAGCGCGTGGAGGCCGAGCGCGGTAATCGCCGCGGCGTCGGGGTGACCGAAGACACCGAATACGCCGCACTCTTCGCGCAGCCGATCGCCGTCAAGGTCGAGGAGGGCAGCTTCTGTCATGGTCATCGGCTCGCGATCATCTCAATGCACCATTCCCCTTGACCTCGAGCAATTGCTGCATGCCAGCCCGGCTCGAACGATCATATCCTGCGTCGGCGCGACCGCCGGCGGGTTTGTCGAGTTCACCATGCTGATCCGGCTGGCTGTCGGGGGTATCGGTTTCCCCGGGCCGCGGCCGCTTCAGCTTCTTCAAGATGGTGCTTTCCGGGTCCTCCGGCAACATCGACATCAGCCATTGTCCGGTTCCGGTCAGGACGACCCGCGATTTGGCGCTTTTCACCCATTCCGGCTGGCTGCGGTCGGGAACGAGCCAGGTGAAGAACAGGAAGGCGACGACGACGATCACCAGGCCGCGCGCGAGCCCGAACAGGAAACCGAGCGTACGATCGAGCGCACCTACGCGGCTGTCCAGCACCATATCCGAGATTCGGACGGTCAGAATCGAGACCACCAGAAGCGTCACCAGGAACACGCCGCCGATGACGGCGACGGCGGCGAAAATGTCATTATTGAAATACTGCTTGGCGTAAGGCAGCAGCTTGGCGTACGAATAAAGCGTCGCCACGGCCGCCAGAACCCAGGCGATGATCGAGAGCACCTCGCGCATGAAGCCGCGCACCATGGCGAGCAGGCCCGAAACCAGCATCACGACGATAAGGACGATGTCGAGCAGCGTAATCGGCATGGTCTGCTAGTCGCTCGCTAATCCCGCCCAATGACCGCGGGCGCAGGTAGCCCGAACGCAAAGGTCCGCCGCGTGTATAGCCGGGCCGCGCGGCGCCGTCATCCGCCTTCTCGTCTGACCAACAATCTCATTTTTATCGTTAATAATTGGGGGGATATGTCGCGGAAAGCGGACGGCATTCGCCCCAGTCACCCGTCCTGGCGGCCGACTCGCCTCAGCGCCGGCGCGCCGTCCCGGGCAATATCGACAACGAGATTCGCCAGCGTGGCGATGGTGGAGAGCGAAAAGCCATCGGGGGCTTCGTTGCGCGCGGCCTCCGGGACGATCGCCCTCGCGAAGCCGAGTTTCTGTGCTTCTTTGAGGCGCGCGGCAGTCTGCGCCACAGGCCGCACGGCTCCCGAGAGCGACACCTCGCCGAAATAGACGGCGTCTGCCGGCAGCGGCGCGTGCGCCAGCGAAGACACCAAAGCCGCGGCGGCGGCGACGTCGGCCGCCGGCTCCTGAATGCGCAGGCCGCCGGCGACATTGAGATAGACGTCATGGCCCGAGAGGCGCACCCCGCAATGCGCCTCGAGCACCGCCAGCACCATGGAGAGCCGGCTCGGGTCCCAGCCGACGACCGCGCGGCGCGGGGTGCCGAGCGAGGTCGGTGCGACCAGAGCCTGAATTTCCACCAGCAGCGGCCGCGTTCCTTCGATCCCGGCGAACACGGCGGTACCGGCGCTGCCGAGCTCGCGCTCGGAGAGGAATAGCTCGGAGGGGTTCGCCACTTCGCGCAAGCCCGCTCCGGTCATCTCGAACACGCCGATCTCGTCGGTGGGGCCGAATCGGTTCTTGATCGCGCGCAGGATGCGGAATTGCTGCGAGCCCTCGCCTTCGAACGACAGCACGGCATCGACCATGTGCTCGACCACGCGCGGTCCGGCGATCTGTCCGTCCTTGGTGACATGGCCGACCAGGATGACGGCCGCGCCGGTGCGCTTGGCAAAACGAATCAGCTCGGCCGCCGATCCGCGCACCTGCGTGACCGTGCCGGGTGCGGCGTCGACGGACTGCGTCCACATGGTCTGGATCGAATCGATGAGCAGGAGCTGCGGTGTCGGCCCCTGCGACAGCGTCGCTACGATATCCTCGACCGAGGTTTCTGCGGCGAGCTCAACCGCCGTGTCGCTCAGGCCGAGGCGCTCGGCACGCAGCCGAACCTGGGCGACGGCCTCCTCGCCGGAGATATAGACCGCGCGGTGACGGTTGCGCGCGTATGCAGCCGCGACCTCGATCAACAGCGTCGACTTGCCGATGCCCGGGTCGCCGCCGAGCAGGAGCACCGAGCCGCGCACGAGGCCGTTGCCGGTCACGCGATCGAATTCGGCGATGCCGGAGGCGAGCCGTGGCGCTTCCAGCGTTCGACCCTTGAGCGGCTCGATGACAAACAAGCGTCCCTTGTGCGAAGACCGCGCCCGCGCCGGCGCCGCGGCGCCTTCCTCCACCAGCGTGTTCCATGCACCGCAGGCTTCACAGCGGCCGGCCCAGCGCGCCGCCGCTGCGCCGCAGCTCTGGCAGACGAAGTTGTGTGTGCGCGCAACCATCATGCACCTTGTTCCGCCTCGCCTCGCATCTTACGCACCACGATAGACGAGGTGACAACGCGGGCCGAGTCGGGTGAGGATCTCGTAGCCGATCGTTCCAGCCGATGCAGCAAAATCGTCTACGGTGATCTGCTCGCCGATGAATGTCGCGACGTCGCCGCGGTGGACGGCTCCTTCTGGAAGCTCAGTGACGTCGATGCAAGCCAGGTCCATCGAGATGTGGCCGGCGATCGGGCAGCGTCTTGCGGCGATCATAGCTGCGCCGCCCGGCTTGCGGTCGGTGCCGCTCGCGGCGCGCAACACTCCGTCGGCATAGCCGAGCGCAACGACGGCGATGCGCGAGGCGCGTCTTGCGGTCCACGCCGCGCCATAGCCGACGGTCTCGCCTTTTTCGACCTTGCGCACCTGCAAGATGCGCCCGGTCAGCTCGACCACGGCACGCATGGGATTAGCGCGCCCGGGCGTCGGATTGATGCCGTAAAGCGCGGCGCCGGGCCGCGCCATGTCGCAATGCGCCGCCTCGCCGAGAAAGATGCCCGAGGAATTGGCGAGCGAGGCGGGAACGCCGTGGTAGAGCAGGTGGAGCTCGCGAAACAGCCGGACCTGATTGGCATTGAGCGGGTGATCGGCGATTTCGGCGCAGGCGAGGTGGCTCATCAGCAGCGTGATGCCGTGGTTCTCGTGCTGCACGCGCAAAGCCAGCGCCGCGGCTTCCGCGGGGGAAATGCCGAGCCGGTTCATGCCGGTGTCAATATGAAGCGCCGCGCCGCCCTGCCACTTTTGGGCGGCGACGAAAGCATCCCATTCCGCCAGTTCGGCCGTGCTGTTGATGACCGGCCGCGCGTTGAGCTCGGTGAACGCCGTCGCTGCCTGCGGCGAAAATCCGTTGAGCACGTAGATCGTGGCGTCGCGCGCCCGGGGACGAACCCGGCGGGCCTCGGCGATATCGGCCACGAAAAAAGTCTTGCAACCGGCCCGTGCGAGCTTTGCGGTGACCGGCTCGAGACCGAGCCCATAGGCATTGGCCTTGACCACGGCCGCGCATTCGACGGGCAGCAGTTTGCGCGCCAGCGCACGCCAGTTCGCTTCGACGGCGTCGAGATCGATGAAGAGCGTCCCGCCAGTCTCCGGGTCGGCTAACAGGCTCGGCAGTCCAGGTAGTGGTTCTGCGAGTGCCATGGCTGCCTTATGACCGGCACCGCGGCGGTGGTAAAGCGGGGTGACGGGCTAAAATCCTGCCTGATGTCTTGTGTCCGGGTCGGCGAAGCGGGTCACTTCCGCGTCAAACTGCAGATTGACCGTTCCGGTAGGTCCGTGCCGCTGCTTGCCGATGATGACCTCAGCCTTGCCGTGCACGGCAGCCATCTCGATCTGCCAAGCCTCGTATTCAGCGGTACCGGGACGCGGTTCCTTGTTCATCAAGTAGTATTCTTCACGGTAGACGAACAGCACGACGTCCGCATCTTGCTCAATCGAGCCCGATTCGCGCAGATCGGACAATTGCGGGTGTTTATCTTCCCGGCTTTCCACCTGACGAGACAACTGAGATAAAGCCAAGATCGGAACGTTAAGTTCTTTAGCCAGCGCCTTTAGATTTGTGGTGATCTCGGTCACTTCCTGGACGCGACCTTCCATCGCGCGGCGGGTCGATCCCTGCATCAGCTGAATATAGTCGATAACAATGAGGTCGAGCCCGCGCTGACGCTTGAGCCGGCGGGCGCGGGCTGCAAGCTGGGCAACCGATACGCCGCCGGTTTCATCGATGAAGAGCGGCAGGTGTTGGATTTCGATCACCTTGTCTTTGATTTTTTCAAAGTGGGAATCATCGATATCGCCGCGCCGCATCATGCTGGACGATATGCCGGTCTGCTCGGCGATGATTCGCGTTGCCAGTTGCTCGGCCGACATTTCCAGCGAGAAAAATCCGACGATGCCGCCGTCGATCGTTCCCATGTGTCCGTCGGCGCGCTGCTCGCCCCGCCATGCCCTCGCGACGTTGTAGGCGATGTTGGTCGCCAGCGCCGTCTTTCCCATGCCGGGCCGGCCCGCCAGGACGACGAGATCGGAGGCTTGTAGACCGCCCATTTTTGCGTCGAGGTCCCTAAGGCCGGTTGCGAGACCGGACAGCCTGCCGTCGCGTTGATACGCAGCTGCCGTCATATCGACGGCCCGGGTCAACGCCCGTCCAAACGGCTGGAAGCCGCTGTCATACCGGCCCCGCTCCGCGACCTCGTAGAGCTTGCGTTCAGCGTCTTCGATGTGGCTGGTCGGCGTTGCCTCTACCGGTGCCTCGTAGGCGAGGTTGACGATGTCCTCGCCGATCTCGATTAAAGCGCGGCGAACCGAGAGATAGTAAACAATACGGCCATAATCCTCGGCGTTGATGATAGTGGTCGCCTCGGCGGCGAGTCGCGCCAGATATTGATTGACGGAGAGCCCGGCGATGTCTTGGTCCGCCGGAAGGAAGGTCTTGAGCGTTACTGGCGTCGCCAGTTTCCCGGCGCGGATAAGACTGCCGGCCAGCTCGAAGATCCGCTGATTAATCTCTTCGAAGAAATGCTTGGCTTCGAGGAAATCGGAAACGCGATAAAAAGCCTCGTTATTGACGAGGATCGCGCCAAGCAGGGCCTGCTCGGCCTCGATGTTGTGAGGGAGCGTGCGGACCGGAAGTTCCGCGGGAGCCTGTTTCCGTGCGATCGAATCGATTTGTGCCATGGTCCCGATCAAGGCGTTCGCGTGTGGCCAATTTTGGGTTGGCGGGTAGGGAAGTAACCAATTTGGGGCAACTCAGCATCGCGGATGACTCAACGACAGCACCGCTACTGGAAATTCGCAGCCGCTGTACGCTTACGACGAGCACGTCGTCGATATTCCAGCGGGCGCATGATGGGAAATGCTGTTTACGGCTTTCCCCGCTAACCACCGCGGGTCGGCGCGGGGCGGTTGATAGCGCCCATGGCCCTTGACGTCCGCTTTTCGAGCGCCGGACGGTGCCGCGCTATTCTCCGGCTAGGCGTAACGGCCTAGTGTAGCCGGTTTCGATCCCACGCAACCGCGCTTCCTCGCGCCCGATGTAATCGCGCGTCGCCGGCACCACGCCGTTGCGCTTCGCCATCTGGATCTGAAACACCACCATGTCGCTCTCGCGGAACGCCATCTCGGAGGATGCCAGGTAGAATTCCCACATGCGCACAAAGCGCCTGTCGTAGAGCCGTTCGACATCTTCGCGATGGGCGAGGAAACGCTGGCGCCAGGCCTTGAGCGTCTCGGCGTAGTGGAGCTGCAGGATTTCGACGTCGGTGACCATGAGCCCCGCGCGCTGGACGGCGGGCAGTACTTCCGAGAGCGCGGGGATATAGCCTCCCGGAAAGATATATTTGGCGATCCAAGGATTGGTGACGCTTGGCGGGCCGCTGCGCCCGATCGTGTGCAAGAGGAAAACGCCGTTGTCATCGAGCAGTTGTGCGCCCTTGCGGAAGAAGGTGTCATAAAAGCCGACCCCGACGTGCTCGAACATGCCGACCGACACGATGCGATCGAACTGGCCGGTGACATCGCGGTAATCCTCGAGCCGGAAAATCGCGTCCTTGGTGCGGCCGCGCTCGAGCGCTCGCTGCTGGGCGCGGGCGTACTGCTCTTGCGAGAGCGTGATGCCGGTGACGCGTGCGCCGGCGACCTCGGCAAGATAAAGGGCGAGGCCGCCCCAGCCGCAGCCGATGTCGAGCACCGCGGCGCCGGGTTCGACCCGCAGCTTGGCGGCGAGGTGGCGCTTCTTGGCGAGCTGAGCGTCGTCGAGCGACTGGTCAGGGTCCTCGAAGTAGGCGCAGCTATACTGCTGGTCGGCGTCGAGGAAGAGCGCGTAGAGCCTGCCATCCAGATCGTAGTGGTGCGCGACATTGCGCCGTGCCCGGGACCGCGGATTGAACTGCTGCAGGCGGCGGAACAGATAGCGGCCGAGCCGCCACGGCAGGGCCCAGGTCGGCGGGGCGATGCGCTCTTGCCGCAGTAGGATTGCGAGCGCATCCGCGATCGAGCCTTGCTCGACCACGAATGTGCCGTCGATATAGGCTTCGCCCAGGCGGAGCTCGGGATTGAGCAGCACCGCCCGTTGCGCCTTTGCGTTGGTGAAGCGGACGGCGACGGGGGGGCCGCTGCCATCGCCGAAGGTGTAAGTGTTGCCCGCCGCCGTGGTGACCGTAAACGACCCATGACGGATGAACCGGCTTAAGAATATCGATAGCAACCGATCCAAGGCCTCCTCCATGCGCTACTAACACCGCCGCAGCAGATGCGACGATCGACCACATTTGGCATTGTACCCGCCACCCGGTCGGCTCATGGACCTTTGGGTGAGCAGGGTTCCTGCTTGCCGTCATTAAAACAAAATCCTCGTTGACCAGCAATGCAGGCGACGGCGGTCTTCTCCCGCGGTGACCGCGACGCCCGCCTGGCATTTGGCCGGTTTTGGGGTAAGGATAGCCGGCCAGCCGAAACAATTTGGGGAGTTCAGGGTGATCCGGCGTCTCGCGGCTACGATCGGCCTGCTAGCAGGGCTAGCTCCAGCCTGGGCGTACGCTCAGACCAATATCGACCAGGGCAAGACGCCGGCGCAGATCTTTGCGGCCGCCTGTGCGGAATGCCACAAGGCTACGCGCGCGCTGGCAAGCGGCAAAAATAGCGGCACGCTTACGGATTTCCTGCAGGAGCATTACACGACAAGCCGAGCTCAAGCCGCTGCGCTGGCCGCCTACGTGCTGAGTACGCGCGGTGCCGAGAGCGGCGCTGCCTCGGCGCAAGGGCGCGGGCAGAAGCCGGCGGCGGCTCATGCCGCGGCGCCGGCTGAGGAGTCCAAACCGGCAAAACAGCAGGCCCAGCAACCCGGAAAGCCCGAAGAGGCGACGCCTGCAACCGCCAAGCTACACCAACAGCGGCCGGCGACGGCCACGCGAAACCATCGCAGGGAGCCCAACGCTCCACCGTCTCAGGAGCCGGCTGCGGTCGCCCATGAGCCTGCTGCGGTGGTCGCTGAACCCGCCGCTCCAACCGAGCCCCCGAGCCGGGAAACAAGCCCGGCCCCAGCGGCTGCCGCTGCGCCGGCGGATGCCGCGTCGGGCGAGAATGCGCCCGTACTGCGCGATAACATTCCCGACTGAAGCCTAAGCCGAGATCAGCTCTTGTCGGCGGGCGGAGGGCTTTCGGCCGGTTCGGCGCCTTCGCGAGCGTGCAACGATTCGGCGGCTTCCGGCTCGAAGAACGCTTCGGCTGCAATCACGGCGGCTTCCTCGGCTGTCGGCTCTTCGCGCAGCCGCGTGACGTCCTCGCCGCGCTCGATGCGTGCGGCTTCCTCGACATTGCGAGCGACAATCACCGTGATCGATGTCTCGATCTCGGGATGCAGCGATAACGGAATGCTGTGCCGGCCGATGGTTTTGATCGGCGCGTTGAGCGCGACCTGATTGCGGCTCACGTTATATCCGGCTGTCGTAATGATGCCGACGAGGTCGCGCGGCGAAACCGATCCGAACAACTGGCCTACTTCCGAAGCCTGCCGCAGCACCGTGAAGCTCTTGCCGTCGAGTTTCTCGGCGACTTGACCTGCCTCGCTTTTGAGGGCCAGCGAGCGCGCCTGCAGCTCGCTTTTCATGGATTCAAAACGCGTGCGGTTTTCCGTGGTGGCGCGCAGCGCCTTGCCGCGCGGCAGCAGGAAATTGCGGGCGAAGCCGTCCTTGACGCGCACCACCTCGCCCATCTGCCCCAGTCTGGGCACCCGTTCGAGCAAGATCACTTCCATCTCGACTTCTCCTTGCCACCGCTGCTGCCGGCTCGGCTCAGCGGATGGTCGGCGGGTTCACACTCAGCGGATCACGTAGGGCAAGAGCCCAAGGAAGCGGGCGCGCTTGATCGCTTGGGCAAGCTCGCGTTGCTTCTTTGCCGAGACCGCCGTGATACGGCTCGGAACGATCTTGCCGCGCTCCGACACGAACCGCTGCAACAGCTTGACATCCTTGTAGTCGATCTTCGGGGCGTTGGCGCCCGAAAACGGGCAGCTCTTGCGGCGGCGAAAAAACGGCCGGCGTCCGCCAGCGGATTGCGGTGACATGGCCATGGTCATTCCTCCGTTGCCGCTTCGAGCTCGTCCGTGCCCTCGCGGGGACGCCGGTCGCGATCCCTGTCTCGGTCGCGGTCTCGCGGACGCTCGCCGCGGCGGTCGTCGCGGTCACGGTCGCGTTCGGCGCGGCGCATCATGGCGGAGGGGCCCTCCTCGTGCTCCTCGACCCGGATCGTGAGATAGCGCAACACGTCTTCGTTGAGGCGCTCCAGGCGCTCGATCTCGTTGATCGCGGCCGGCGGAGCATTGAGGTTCATCAGCGTGAAATGCGCCTTGCGGTTCTTGCGCAGCCGGTAGGAGAGGGATTTCACGCCCCAATATTCGGTTTTGGCGATCGATCCGCCCAATCCTTCGACGACGCCCTTCAATTGTGCGGTCAATTCCTCTACTTGCTGCGCGCTCGCGTCCTGGCGCGCAAGGTAGACGTGTTCGTACAGCGGCATGGCTGCCCTTTCCTTCGTTGCCTCGCTCGCTCCCGGCGCCAAGCCCCTCGAGCCCTTCGGGAAAGGCTCGAATGCTCTGAAGGCGGGGACACCGGACGCCGGACCCTAAAGTCCTACCGCACCATATAGTGGACGCATTGAATTGCGCCGGTGCGGCCGTCCGTTCAGCCCCCGGCCGGGGGTCGAGCGGAAAAGCAGGCCTTATACGCGGGCCGGGGGGAAAGGCAAGACGGTCGACCATGCGACCGGTCGCTTTGGCTTTGAGGGCCGGGCGTATCGGGATTGCCGATATCCACTTCCTTCCTGCTCGACGCCTCTTTCCCTTGACAGGGCCGTCATCGCGGTATCTTTCGCCCCTCCCAGGGTGGGGTGAATTGAAGCCGCGAGCTCGCGGGAGAACTACAGTCGAAATCCCACTAGAATCATTGATTTGCTGGTGTCGCTTAAATCCAGGTTGCAGCCCGAGCCGCAAATGAGCTGCGATCTTCGCATCGGTGACACCGAGGGGCATGCGATGGCGGTTGCGTTCGTTTTTCCCGGCCAAGGTAGTCAGTCGGTCGGCATGGGCAGGGGGCTGGCTGATGCCTTTATCCCGGCGCGTCGGGTCTTCGAGGAAATCGACGCGGCGCTCGGCGAAAAGCTCAGCGACACCATCTGGAACGGGCCGGCGGAAACGCTCACTTTGACGGAGAATGCGCAGCCTGCGCTCATGGCGGTCTCGCTCGCCGCGCTGCGGGTGCTCGAAGCGGAAGCCGGCGTCGACCTGGGGCGCGATGCGGCTTTCGTTGCCGGCCACTCGCTCGGAGAATATTCGGCGCTGGCGGCTGCGCGGTCGCTGACGATCGCTGATGCGGCGCGGCTCCTGCGCATTCGCGGCCGTGCCATGCAGAAGGCGGTGCCGGTCGGTGTCGGCGCCATGGCTGCGTTGATTGGCGTCGAAATCGGCGAAGCCAAACTGATCGCCGCTGAAGCCGCGGGCACCGGCGTCTGCGCGGCCGCCAACGATAATGGCGGCGGGCAGGTTGTATTGTCAGGCGAGAAATCGGCCGTTGAACGCGCCGTCGAGATTGCCAAGGTGCACGGCGTGAAGCGGGCAATGATGTTGCCGGTCTCGGCACCGTTTCATTGCTCGTTGATGCAGCCGGCGGCGGATGCCATGGCCGCGGCGCTTGCCGCGGTCGACGTCAAGCCGCCCTGCGTGCCGCTCGTTGCCAATGTGCTGGCGCAGCCGATCAGCGACCCCGCCATGATCGTGCGCTGCCTGGTCGAGCAAGTAACCGGCACGGTTCGCTGGCGCGAATCGGTGCTTTTCATGGTGCAAGCGGGCGTGATCACGTTCCACGAAGTCGGTGCCGGTAAAGTGCTCACCGGCCTGATCAAGCGAATCGCCGATACGGCCAATGCGTCGTCCACTGGCACGCCCGACGACATCGCCCGGTTCAAGGCTGCCACGGTTGAGCTTGCGCGTTCGCGAGGATGATCATGTTTGAACTCACCGGAAAGACCGCATTGATCACAGGAGCCTCCGGCGCGATCGGCGGCACCATCGCCCGCATCCTGCACAGCCAGGGCGCGACGGTCGCCGTCTCCGGTACCCGTCGCGACGCCCTCGACCAGCTTGCCGCCGATCTCGGCGATCGGGTTCACGTATTGCCCTGCAATCTCGCCGACAGCGCCGAGACCGATGCTCTGGTTCCGCAGGCCGAGCAGGCGATGGGGCAGCTCGACGTGCTCGTCGCCAATGCCGGAGTGACGAAGGACAATCTGTTCGTGCAGTTGCGCGACGACGACTGGGACCAGGTCATCGCCATCAACCTCTCCGCGACGTTCCGGCTCGCGCGCGCCGCGGTGCGCGGCATGATGCGCCGCCGCTTTGGACGCGTCATCGCGATCACCTCGGTGGTGGGGACGACTGGAAATCCCGGGCAGGCCAATTATGTTGCCGCCAAAGCCGGCATTACCGGCATGATCAAATCGATCGCACAGGAATATGCCAAACGCGGCGTGACCGCCAATTGCGTTGCGCCTGGATTCATTGTCACGCCGATGACCGACAAGCTCACCGACAAACAGCGCGAAGCGATCCTCGCGAAAATTCCGGCGAACCGTGCCGGTACGACCGAGGAGGTGGCCGCCGCGGTCGCGTTTCTCGCCACCAACGAGGCCGCCTATGTGACCGGGCAGACGTTGCACGTGAACGGCGGAATGGCCATGATTTGAAGGCGATAGAGGTCGCAACGGCGGCGAGCGGCCGCGCTGGTCAACGCTATGGAAGTGTGGTAACCGACCGTGACTGAGCTGGGGGAGCCGGAAAGCCGGAGAGCGGGAAATAGACGTCCGCCTCTGTTCGCTGTCGACCCGCGGCTATTGCCCGTCACGGGGCCGAGACATTGAGCGGGTCGCGCTGCAAAGAAGAGGTTGGAAACGATGAGTGATATTGGCGAGCGGGTGAAGAAGATCGTCGTGGAGCATCTCGGCGTCGAGCCCGACAAAGTGACCGAAAACGCCAGCTTCATCGATGATCTCGGCGCCGACAGCCTCGACACGGTCGAGCTCGTCATGGCCTTCGAGGAGGAATTTGGTTGCGAGATTCCCGACGACGCCGCCGAAACGATTCTCACCGTGGGTGACGCCATCAAGTTCCTCGAAAAGAACGCGAAGAGCTGATACGCGGCACTGCTCGGTTGCGCTGCGTGGATGACGCGCCCGGGCGTGATGTTCGCCCGCCGTTACGGGCGGGCGGATGCTGCAGCGGCAGGCTCGACCGAGGCAACATCAGCCGAAGCGTTTGCCGGGAGCGCCGATGATGAGACGCGTCGTCATCACTGGTCTTGGCCTGCTCACGCCGCTGGCTTGCGGGGTCGAGCACACATGGCAGCGGCTGCTCGCAGGGGAGAGCGGGATCAGGCGCGTCGAGAATTTCGATGTCTCCGATCTGCCATGCCAGATTGCCGGCCAGGTTCCTCGCGGGGACGGCTCGAACGGCACCTTCAATCCCGATGACTGGATGGAACCGAAGGAACAGCGCAAGGTCGATGACTTCATCCTCTATGCCATGGGCGCGGCCAAACAGGCGCTCGATGACGCCGACTGGCATCCGCGGGACTACGAAGAACAAATAACGACTGGTGTGCTGATCGGCTCCGGCATCGGTGGCATTGAAGGCATCGCCGAAACAGCCCTGCTTCTGCGCGACCGCGGTCCGCGGCGGGTGTCGCCATTCTTCATCCCGGGTCGCATCATCAATCTCGCCTCGGGCTACGTATCGATTGCGCATTCACTGAAGGGCCCCAATCACGCCGTGGTCACCGCCTGCTCGACCGGCGCTCACGCGATCGGGGACGCCGGCAGACTGATTGCGCTCGGCGACGCCGACGTGATGGTGGCCGGCGGCACGGAATCGCCCGTCAACCGCCTGGCGCTTGCCGGCTTTGCCGCGTGCCGGGCGCTGTCGACCGGCTTTAACGAGACACCGCAACGCGCTTCGCGGCCCTACGACCGCGATCGGGACGGATTTGTGATGGGCGAAGGCGCCGGCGCAGTGGTGCTTGAAGAGTACGAGCACGCCAAACGCCGCGGCGCTCACATCTATGCCGAACTCATCGGCTATGGCCTCTCCGGTGACGCGTTCCATATCACGGCGCCGGCGGAGGATGGCGACGGCGCGCTGCGCTGCATGCAGGCCGCGCTTCGCCGCGCCGGCATTTCGCCGGCTGAGGTCGACTATATCAACGCGCACGGCACCTCGACGCCGCTCGGCGACGAGATTGAGCTCAAGGCCGTCGAACGGCTGGTCGGCAATGCCGCCAGTCACATCACCATGTCGTCGACGAAGTCGTCGATTGGCCATCTGCTGGGCGCCGCCGGCGCCGTCGAGGCGATCTTCTGCCTGCTCGCAATTCGCGATCAGGTGGTACCGCCCACCATCAATCTCGACAACCCTTCAGTCGACACTGTCATCGACCTCGTGCCGCATCAGCCGCGCAAGCGTTCCGTCAATGTTGCGCTCTCAAACTCGTTTGGATTCGGCGGCACCAATGCCTCAGTCGTGTTCAGCCGGGTGCCGGATTAGTGCAGCCCATCGCTGTTTCGCCATATTTGCTCCGCACTCGCCTGCGATTCACTGCGAGAGCGAGAGCCCATTATCGCACCGATGGGCGGACGCGGGAGAATCGGCGACCATTCGGTTCGCTGAACGGGGCTCACCTTTCACCGATGATGCATAGCGTAAAAGTGGACATGCGGCGGTGACCAGCTCCGATCCACCGCGCAATGGCAGCGACCGCACCGGCATACGCCCGCGTGCGGCGCCGGTGCAGGCCACCGACCAACCCGATCCGAATCCACGCGGCGGAATGCCCGCCGCACAACAATCTTCTGCCGCAGTGGGCGCCGCGAAGACGCGCAAGGGCTCCAATGGGAGCGGCGGCGCGCCGCCAGTCGCCTCGACGACGCGCGCTCGGGCGGCGAGCGAGCCCTCATCTGTGCTTTCATCCTCGCGAGAAACGAAGAGAGCCGTGCCGGCTGCGGGCGTGCCATATCCGCCGCTATTGGACCGGCTGGTGAACGGAGCTGGCGCGGCTCCGGCGGGTTCGAAAAATCCCAAGCAAATTACGCCGCGCAGTCCGCGAACGGCGCTCGAACCAGATACCGTGGAAATGCCGGTCCGCCGCTCAAAGAGCGCACGGCATCCTTTTGTCGTCATCGGCAACGCCATCATCAGCATCTTTGTGCTGGCGGCGATCGTGGCCGGTATCGCGCTTGTCATCGGCAAGCAGCGGTTTGAAGCACCGGGGCCGTCGCCGGAGGATCGCATCGTCAATATTCCGCGCGGCGCCGGCGTCCGCGATATTGCCGACGTGCTGGTGCGCGAGGGCGTCATCGATCAGCCTTGGGTGTTCATTGGCGGCGTGCTGGTGCTCAAGGCACACGAAGACCTCAAAGCCGGCGAATATCAGTTCAAGGCCCACGCCAGCTTGCGCGACGTGGTCGCGACCATCGTCGAGGGCCGCGTGGTGCCGCATCAGCTCACCATTCCGGAAGGCCTGACCTCCGAGCAGATCGTCGCGCGGCTGTTGGACGACGACGTACTGAGCGGAAACATCAAGGAAATCCCGCGCGAAGGCAGCCTCCTGCCCGATACCTATAACTTCACCCGCGGCGTGACGCGCGAACAGATGATCCAGCGCATGCAGCAAGCGCAGCAGCGCGTGGTCAAGGAAATCTGGGACCGCCGCTCGCCCGATCTGCCGATCAAGACCCTGGATCAGCTCGTCATCCTCGCGTCGCTGGTCGAGAAGGAGACCGGCAAGCCCGAGGAGCGCACGCGGGTCGCCGCCGTTTTCGCCAACCGGCTGAAACAGAAGATGAAGCTGCAATCAGACCCGACCATCATCTACGGGCTGGTCGGCGGCAAGGGTACGCTCGGGCGGCCGATCATGAAAAGCGAGATAGATCAGCCGACGCCGTACAACACCTATCAGATCGACGGGCTGCCGCCCGGACCGATCGGCAATCCGGGCCGTGCTTCGCTCGAGGCCGCAGCCAATCCGGCGCGCACGCGCGAACTCTATTTCGTGGCCGACGGCACCGGCGGTCACGCCTTTGCCGAGACTTACGAGCAACATCAGAAGAACGTCGCGCGCCTGCGGCTGATCGAAACCGATCAGAAGGATCAGGCTCCTGCCGACGCGCAGTTAATTTCGTCGCCGCCCCCGGCGGCGGCCGCTCCGGCGCCGCAACCGCGGCGCTCATCCGGCCATCGCACGCACTAGCAAACTAGAGCATGTTTCGGCTGGGTTGAATCGGGGGATTCCCCTTAAATTATGAGTGGGGGAATCTAGCGGTATTGATTCGATTTTTGGAGGGGATCGATGCCGAGACCTTGTTCACTGGACTTGCG
>Ga0187891_1001922_pt1 | contig 16751 bp, 15 predicted proteins | sample June2016WEW_21_4_FD_132990 | JGI IMG/M metagenome (GOLD analysis project Ga0187891, IMG submission 132990) | Peatland microbial communities from SPRUCE experiment site at the Marcell Experimental Forest, Minnesota, USA - June2016WEW_21_40 | ecosystem: Environmental > Terrestrial > Soil >... | reverse complement strand
GAATCGGCACGGGCAGGATGCCCGTGCCACAGCGGGCGGGACGCCCGCACCACGCCTCATTGGCGCACCCCCTCTGCGGCCGGTCCTTTGTTTTCTATGACATTCTCGCTTTGTTCCGGCGATTTTGAGGTTTCGCCGGCGTTCTCCCCTGCCGGACTTTCTGTCCCAGCGTCGAGCCCCACGACCTTGCTCAGTTCCTCGGACGCACGGTCGTCCGGCTCATTGCCGGGAGGGCTGGCCTCCGGAAGCGCAGGGGCGGTTCGCGAACCGCCCCTACCGCCGACTGGCGCAGGGCGAAGCCCGGCATTGCATGGAGCCGGAATAAACAGTGACTGCAGAGCTGCGCCAGCCCGTGCTACTTTAGGGGTTTGATGCAGATGAGGCTTTTGTAGGAACCGTCACCAGGGTCGTCACAGTGTTGTCTCTCGCAAGTTTCCTGACCCGTGGGTGCCAGCCTTCCGTCGCGGGGCCATTTGCGTTGGTGTATTCGAGGACATAGATGTCTTCGCCGCTTACCGCGACGCCGGTAGGAGACCAGGGGCGTTCCGACTTCAAAATGGATGTAACCTGACCATCAGGAGTGATCTTCAGAACTCGATGGCAGCTTGTGGCTGCGACGTATACATTGCCACCAGAATCTACGCCCAGGCCTCGGAGAAGTGGGGAGGAAGCATTGGCCGGGTTGTGATCGGCGGGATCACTGTCGCAATCTTCCACTTCGACGGGGTGTACGATTTTCGCAATCGATCCATCTGACTTCAGTTTCACTATCCCATTCCATGTCGCAACGTAAATTGATCCGTCCGGACCGGAGGCCAATCCTGTAATGCCGTCCTTCAACTCTGCCAACTTGTTTTTGAGTGAGGGTGCGAAAAGATCCTGCCGGCCACGAGCCGACAGCCGCACGACAGTCATTGCTCCGGGCGGAAAAGAATCCTCCTGTGATCCGTCGCTTCCATAGTAGAGATTGCCGTCGGGGCCTACAACAAGAGGCGCACCACCACTGGCAAAGATCAGGCTGGGTATGGCGCCATCAGGAGTGATTCTCTCAAACTGTTTTGGTGTCACATTCGAGAAAGCGCCTCCTGGGTCCAATGCCAGCCAATGGCCGCCCTTGTCGTCTTCAAAGATGTTCGTCAGCTTCCCCGAGGGTTCGATCCGCATGACGCCGTGCCTCGAGTAGACGAAGTAGACGCGGCCCTGAGCGTCAACGACGATGCCGGAGGCCGGGTGTGCGAAGGCTGCATTGGTCAGAAAGAGGCACAGAGAAACAAGAACGAGCATGATGCGTGCCGATCGTATGGACGACATTTCCACCTCCCACCGCCTTGATGTTCCGCTTTAAGAAGACGGAGCAGCGCGCGATTTGTTAACACGAATTTCATCGCGGGTGGCGGGCTGGCGCAGGACGTTGTGAATCTCAGGTGGTGCGGACGAGCAGGCAAGTGAGGTCGTTGTGCTGGCGGGGGGCCGTTTGCACGACGACGAAGGAGCAGCCAGCCGGATCCTCGCCAACCAAGGGGCGACGAGGCTTCCCCCTCCGAGTTACCGGGCTAGCCCTCTCCTCGACGACGGACTTTCGAACGGCCCCCCACGTGTCGAAATCCAGCTTGCCTAAGTTACTCGACAAGGCGCCAACGCAAACACCTGGTTTAAGGGAAGCGCTGGCACGGGCAGGGCGGTACCACTCTGGCTCGAAAGGACCAGGCGCGCAAGATTACCAACGTACTAGTGTAGTGCGTCTTAGGCTTCTTCACATTTGAGGGGCTGGGGCAGAACACAAGTGTCATTCCGAGCGGAGCGAGGAATCTCGCTCTGATTTGTTCTTCTCGGAAAGCATGCCAGATCCAGGGCGAGATTCCTCGCTACGCTCGGAATGACAGCAATTCTGCGCTGCGGCGGATTGCTGATCCCCGAAATCCGCAGGGCTTCGCTCTCCGGCAGCCAGCTTCTATAAGCAAAGAGATCTGTACCTACATTCCGGGGATATGTTCGGCGAGGGAAGTGGCTTGTGTAGTGGCGGCGTGGGCGTCCGGCATATTTGCGAATCCGCCGATGTAGCGGCCCTTGCGGAACATGCAAAGTCCGCCCAGGTACTGGTCGTCGGCCTGGAAGGCCTCGTCGGCAACGTGGGCCGGCGTGCCTTCGGCGAATCGCTGCCGCAACTGGTTCAAGATGGCGGCTGCGGACCCGGGTGACTCTTCCATCACGACGAAGGCTTGCCCTTGCTCGTAGTGGGCTACGAAGCCACGTTTCAGCAGGCGCAACCCCAGGACGCTCTCCGGAATCAAGCGCACTGAGGCCAGCTTCGCGGTGGGAAACCAGGAGAGAGCGCCGGGGGGTGTGGCGCGGCCCGTGATTCGCTTTTCGGCTTCGGTTCCGAAGGCACGCAGCGCGGTTACCGCCCCCTTCTCGGGACTTGCCGCGAGCTCGACGTAATACTTGCCCTTACAGAACAGGGCGCGGCGCGGCAAGACCTGGCCGCCCATGCCAAGCTTCTCGATGGGCATCTGGGGATCGAGATTTGTCGAAAACACTCCGTAGGCGGAGTCCGCGTCGTTCATCTCGAAGACATCGAAGGTGATGGATCCGCCCTTCGAGCGGCAGGTCACTCCCTGCATCTGAACCAAGCCGTACAGAATATAACCTTCGGCGCTCCCGTCCAGGTACTCGAACAGGTTATCGGGAGTGTAATTCCGCGGGACGCCTCGCTGCTCCCATCCCGCCACGAGGTGGCAATCCGCCACACCGGCCGCGCGCGCGACCGGCGCGACGGCCAGCACAGCAAGCAGCAGTGCGAGCACGCAAGGCGATAACCCCGTGCTCGCCCCGGCTGTAGAGTCCGCTGAACTGGCCGCCAATAATCTCGTCAGCCAAGCCACCGGCAATTTCACGCGAACAACTCCTGTGCGTGCGCCACCCGGCTCGCGACCTTCACGCCGTACGGGCAACTCACCGTGCAGTTCGCGCAATCCCGGCAGCGCACGGCGGTGATCTTTTCGGGCAGAGCCAGGAAGTGCTCGCGGCCCAGCGAGAATTGCCCATAACCCTCGGCGTAGGTGAGATAACGCAGCAGGTCGGCCACCGGCAGGCCCTGCGAGCAGGCCCCGTCGCACTCCCCGCACATTCGGCAATAGAGCGGGGCGATATGTTCGAGTTGCTGGGCGAGGAGTTTTTCCTCGCTCTCGCCAAACGGCCCCGCCATGGCCTTCAGATTTTCCTCGAGCTGGTCCATGTCGGTCATGCTGGGGATGGTCGTACTGACTTTCGGATTCTTCAGCACCCATTTCAGCGCAGCCAGCAGCGCCCCTTGTTTCGCGAGCTGCGGGTAAAATGCCCGGCGGGGATTCCCTGCGCGGTAGCCTCCCGCCATCACCTTCATCGCGACCACGCCCAGACCCGCATTGGCGGCCTGCTCGATGACGTCGCCAACACCTTTGTCCATCGTGAAGTTATAGGTGATCAGGACGACATCCACGGCGTTTTTCTTGACCAGCAATGGAATCATGCCTTTCGGCTGGTGCGTGCTGACGCCGGTGAAGCGGATTTTCCCTTGCTGTTTAGCGACTTGCTGTGCCTCGAACGTCTCATCCGAAACACCCGTGGCCTTGTCCCGGCCGTGCAGATACCAGATGTCGAGGTAATCGGTGCCCAATTCGCGCAAGCTCGTATCCAAGTCGCTCAAGAGGCTGTTCTTATCGTTTCCGTCCGACTTGCTGGAGAGAACCAGGTCCTTGCGCTTTTTGCCGATCGCGGCGCCGACCATGCGCTCGTTGTTGCCATGCTGGTAGCTGCGCGCCGTATCGAAATAAGTGATGCCGATATCGGCTGCGCGCTCGATCACGCTGGCATCGGAAGTGATCATGCAGCCAAACCCTACAGAAGTGACCTTCAGCCCGGTCTTGCCGAGGATTCGATAACTTAGCTGCGGTGAAGAGTCCAGGGAAGGTGAGGCGGCTGCCGACGGTGCTTCGACGCTCGCTTTGCCCGCGCTGGTGCGGGCAGCCAGCCCCACCACCGGGAGCGCCAATCCTGCTTGTAAGAAGTCACGGCGAGAAGTACTCGGTTTCATGAAGACATCTCCTTATCAAAGAGTCGTTCCGCGATTAAGGCGCACTCATCATAAACGTTTCGATCCGTCCACGCCAGTCAGGAAATCGATATTACTGTTCAATTGCCGGCAGGCGGTCGCTACATCAAGCGGTAGGCTTGCTTGCGGTGGTCGGCGGCAACCAGAAAGACGATTCTCTCCGCCGCATCAATTTCATAGAAGAATCGCCACTCGCCCACGCGATACCGCCAAGTGGGGGGTTCCCAGTTCTTCAGGCGCTTGATATTCGGGCCCCAATAGGGGTTTTCGCGCAGGATAGGGTAGATGTGATCGCGGAGCTTGGCCTCGAGACGGGCCCGGATGGCGGGTCCGAAACTCGCGAGGTCTTTCGAAAATTGGCGCGCCTCGAAGATTCTAAACGGCGGGGATGAACCGGCCTTGGCGCTTTCGTGCATTTCGGGAACCCGTCTGGAGCCGTCTCACCAGCTCCGGTCGCGAGGCAATCTCAGCCATCTCGGTGTCGTCCGCAAAGCTGTTCTCGAGAATGCCCCGCAGCGCTGCGGTCTCCACCAAGTTAGCCAAAGACCTCCGCTCCGCTTTGGCGGCCCGGACGAAAGTTTGGTAGGTCTCATCGTCCAGTCGCATAGTCAGGGTTTTCGCCACGGGTACTCTCCATCAAAAGTATTCAATATGAATATAAACGAAGGCAATGGCAGTGTCAACGGCGGCAATGGGGGCGAGCAGATGCAGAGCCTGGAAAGCCACTGTGTGCCTTCGGTTGAGCGCTTGCAACCTCGAGGCCAATTAGCAATACTCATGGGAAGACACAAGGAAGGGAACCCGACGATCCATGAATCCTAGTTGCGAGGTGTTTTGCGCCGGGAATGCAGTAGCAGACGTGCTAGCGCGTCCGGTGGACGGGCTGACGGCGCCCGGCGGCAGCCAGCCGTTGGAAGAGGTGGCGCTGGGGCCTGGAGGCAATGGTGTCAACACCGCCGTGGCGTTAGCAAGACTGGGGGTTCGGGTAGCCCTGGCGGCGCCGGTGGGGAATGACCGGCTGGGAGAAATGCTCCGCCAGACCGTACGCGCCGAAGGAGTGGATGATTCCAACATGTTCACGGTCAAAGAGGCGCGAACCTCGGCAAGCGTGGTGCTCATCGAATCGACCGGGGAGCGGCGCCTGCTGCACTTTCGCGGCGCGAGCGCGCACTTTTCGGCTCGTCACTTGAACTGGGACTCGGTGAAGGGCGCGCGCGTCTTCCACTACGCAAGCGCCTTTGCGCTGCCGGCATTCGACGGCGAGCCTTTGGAGGGAACACTCAAGCGGGCCCGAGAACTGGGCTGCCTGACCTCAGTGAACGTTTGCTGGGATCAGCGCGGGCGCTGGCTGCCGCTCATCCAACCCGCCCTTGTTCACACTGACTTTATCTTTCCCAACCGCGAAGAAGGGAAGCAGCTCACGGGCGAAACGGAACCCGCAGCTATCGCTTGCCGCCTGCGCAGCCTGGGCGTGAAGACCGTCATCGTCAAGCTGGGGGCGAGGGGTTGCTTTGTGGAGTCCCCCGAAGGCGCCTTCACCTCGCCAGGCTTCGTGGTGCAGCCTGTGGACACCACCGGCGCGGGAGATTGCTTTGCCGCCGCGTTTTTGGCCGCCATCTGCCAAGGCAGCAACTTGGGCGACGCCGCGCGTTTTGCGAACGCCGCTGGGGCGCTTGCGACCCTTGGCATGGGAGGGGGAGACTCCGCTCCCACCAGGGCACAGGTGCTGAATCTACTCACCACCGCGGCGTAACCACAACGGCCGCCCCTACAAATCGCGCTTGGAGAAGCGGTGCACCGCAAGGGCAAGAGCGAGGGCGAGATACAAACAGGCGTAGAAGATCATGAACTTGCTGGGGACGGAGATGGCGCTGAAGGGCGAGAAGCCCAGAGTACTCACAATTGGCGATTGCATCTCAAAGACGGCGCGACGCCACAGGGCTTCGCTGGGCATGATCAGGCTGGCGGTGATTGCCACATTAAGGGCGCGCGGGCTGTGCGTCAGGGCGGCAGCTTGCTCGATCCATCCTCCGATAAAGGCGATTCCGTGCAGCCCGAGCACCACCACGCCGTTCGTCAAGGTGGAGAAACTGGCGCCCATCCGGAACGTCAGGCTGAGCATCAGGATGCATTCCAGCCAAATCAGAGTTGCGCCACGCAGCAAGTGATGAGGCAGCACTCCACCCACCGGGTGCAAGCTCATCAAATAGGTTACTGCCGTTATCCCACCCACCATTAGGGCCACATAAACTGTGACCATCCCTACAAAGCCCATCCACTTGCCCAGCAGTAATTCCCAGCGCGCGATGGGCTTGGTGGCCACGGCCTGAATGGTGCCCGAGGCCAGCTCGCCTGAGACTGTGTCCACGGAGGTTAGCACGGTCATGACCACCGCCATCAGGTCCACCGCGTAGAGGCCCACCATCAACAGCGCGCCGACTCCCTGGCGTTCGATTAGCAGGTTGGTGTGAGGGTTCAGGTCTTTCAACTGAAAGTACAGACCGGTTCCGAATAAGCTCAGAAACGCCGCGCCTGCCGCTAAGGCCATCCAGAGCACCTTCTTTCGAGCAGCCTCACGGAAGGTTATACCCGCCATGATCCAGGCGCCCATCACAGCCCTCCGTCCGTGCCGACGATTTGAAGGAACATCTCTTCAAGCGACGTCCGCTGGGGGGTGACTTCGTAGACGTCTACGCCGCGCCCCACCAGGAAGCGCAAGACTTCCGGCAGGACCTCGGAACTGGCGACAGTAAGAGACAAGCGCTCACCTTCCAGCTTCGCAGAGGATGCCCAAGGGGAAAGCCCATTTACGGCTTCCCCCGTGAGTTTTCGAACCCGCATGGAAACGCGCAGGGTCTCCTCGCCCGAGCTGTGCAACTCGCGCGTCTCCAGCACTTCGCCATGCTTGATGAAAGCCACTCGGTCGCAGGTGATTTCGACTTCACTCAGGAGATGAGAATTCAGGAAGACCGTGGCGCCTCGCTCGCGCTGCGCCTTGATAACGTCACGCACCAGGCGCCGGCCCACGGGATCGAGTCCGGAGGTGGGTTCATCCAGGAAGATCAGTTCCGGATTATTCAGCAGCGCCTGCGCCAGACCGATGCGCTGCAACATTCCCTTGGAGAAATCCCGCAGCCGCTTGTCTCGATGGTCCGTGAGGCCGACGAGGTCCAGAAGCGCAGGCGTGCGGCGGCGGAGGTCGGCCGGTGACATTCCGTAAAGGCGTCCGTGGAATCGAAGCAACTCAGCGGCCGTCAGCCAGTCATAAAAGCTGAAATGTTCGGGAAGGAATCCAATCTTGCGCCGAGTGGCGACCTCTCCGGCGGGCCGCCCCAGAACGCGCGCGTGGCCCTCGGTGGGAGCAGCCAAGCCCAACAGCATTCGCACCGACGTCGTCTTGCCTGCGCCATTGGGACCGAGGAAGCCAAACACTTCACCGCGCGGGACCTCAAGCGTAAGACTGCGCACGGCCGTCCGTTGGCCATAGACCTTGCGAAGCCCCTGCGTCTGGATGGCGGTGCTGTCAACAGGCTGCAGTGAATCGACCTCTATTCCAGCGAATCCGCCAGCGGTACGGCCTGGTCGGCGCTGCCGAACCCGGTCAGCGAGTAGATAATGCCACTTTTCACCCACAAGAGCGAGTACCCGGGCATTCCATGCGCCCATCCGCGCAGCGTAATGAGCGTTCCCTGGACGCCGTCCACGCTTGTCGTTTCATACGAGCCTGCGTCCCTCGGGATGGGCACAACCAGGGTCGAGGTCCAGTCCACGGTCTCGCAGAAGGCCTGGGCGTCCTGCGGGCTCATGCCCGCCGCTTGCAGGGCCAAGGTCGCTAACTGCTGGACGTTGAGCTCCGGAGGAACACTGACCGTCGGGCTGGGCACTTCCGCCAGCGTCACGCATCCCGCCAGGTCGGCGACCGAGGGCGGTTTCTGCGCATTGTTCTTTCCTGGCTGGGGGCACTGACCGTAGACGGCCGCCACCGCTTTGGGAATGTGCACAGCCACCAGGGCTCCGTCGATGGAGGAGGGCAGTTGCAGGTCGCTGCGCCCAAATTCGTCCAGGATGCCTTGCAAACGATCCCGGTTCAGGGTCATTTGGAAGGCTCCTTCTCCCTGTACCGTGATCTTCGGGGCATCTGCGCGCGCAGACAGCAGGCGCACCGGGAATCCCGCGAGTTGGTTCGCCTGGTCCGCGTTAGCGACCATCTGGGGCTCAGAGCGCATCGTTACCACGATGTTGTCCGAGATGAACTGGCCGATCATCTTTCCAGCGTCATTACCGGATTGGGTCCCCTGTAACGCTTGCAGGTCAACGGGAACAACTGCGATCTTCTGCACGCGCAGCATGGCCAGGACACGCTGGGCCCAACTGCGCGCCGGTGCGAAGCTGAAGCAGGCAACAAGTACCGCCAGCAATGCCGCGCCGGCCCAGACAGGCCGCAGGTGGGCCGCAAACAGGCGGCTGAGAACTGTAACCGGCACAGACTCCGCAGGCTGCTGTGCCTGAAAGCGTGCGTAGGCGAACGCCGGGTCGCTGATTGCTTCGTGCGGACCCGGCGCCAGTGTCGCCAGCGCGTTGCGGACTCGTTCGGCATCCTCGGCGAGGGTTTCGAGCTTGCTCCGGCAAGGCGCGCACTCCGACAGGTGCCGGTCGATTGCCGCGGATTCTTCTTCGTTCAATTGACCATCAAGTTTTGCGCGCAGAATCCCTTCCTCAAGACAATTCATAGTGCCTCCTCGTGTGCATACATTCGCCGGAACCGCTTCTGGAAAGCTTTCTCGGCACGCACCAGCATCGTTCCGACAGTTCCCAGCTTGACTCCCAGCGAATCCGCAAGTTCTTTATAGGAAAGGCCGCTGGCTCGCAGGATCAGGATTTGGGCGTGAGTGGGCTGGAGCTTGGCCAATACAGCGCGCACGCGGCCAGCCCGTTCGGCCCTGAGGACGTCGGCCAGAGGATCGGGTGAGGCGCCGCTTCCCGCCGTTTGGCGCCCGGCTGCTTCCTCATGGTGTCTGCGCCGAGCCGCCGCGCGCAGATGGTCAATCCCCAAGTTCGTAGCCGTGCGACAAAGCCAGCCGCCCACATTGCCATCCGATTCCGCCAGCCAGGGTTGACGGTGCAACTTCCAGAAGACGTCGTTCGCCAGTTCCTCAGCAAGCCCTCGGTCACCCACTAGCCTGTACAAGACGCCTGACACGCGAGGGTAGTATTTGACGAAGAGGGATTCGAATCCCGTAGCATGTGGATCCGCTGCGCTGCTGCTCATCATGATGCTCGGATTGGGATCGAGCATGCTGCCCTGACCCTCCCTTATCGCCACACCCATCGCCAGCCTCCAGGCCGTAAGCCTTCCCGGAGGCTAATACGTCTCTCGACGGAAAAATGTGTCATCCAAGGACTTCATTTTAATCTCCTCAGGGGCAGAGGGATGCGGAATTCCGCCGGATGGCGCCGACTCCACACCTCGGGGCCTGCTTCAGGCCGCCCGCTCGGAGAAGACCCATGCAGGTTGTTTACTCCTCGCACACCAGATATACTGGCGCTATGGGATCACGGGTAGTAGAGGCTGAATACGAGAAGGGCATGCTCAAGCCAAGCACGCCGTTGGCGCTTCGTCCTGGAGAGCGCGTCCATCTGATCGTCATGCGGCAGCCGGATGCGAAGCGTTGGGACCTGTCCCGTCTTGCACAAAACCCTGCGGCTGACGAGGCGGATCTTACGAAGCAGGGCCTGGGGGCTTGGGCGGCGAACCTCGATGAAGAGGATCGCCGGTGAACTGCGCGATAGCTCAGTGGCCCTAGCGTTTCAATTACGCACAATTCCCAAGTCGGCTCTAGAGACAAAAATCCGGGACTTAACCGAAGAGGAAACTGCTGAACTCGAACGGGCGACCGACGAGGCTCTCGGTCGGGCCGAGCCGGGGCGCAAGTAGCTGGAAGCAGCTGTTCCGCCCAGCCCACATTCGGGGCTGGCGCAAATTGGAGCTCTGTCGCCTAAGCGCGTTGTGGACGTGACGTATCGCAGGGCTTCGCCCTGCGCCAGCCGGCGGTTCGCTACTCCTGTTCTGTAAGGCTCTTCGATCCTCGAGTACACGCATTTATCCCGGCGCTTTGCCTGACATGTTTCTCCCTCGACGACATTCCCGACGCGCCAACTCGCGACCGTCGCTGAACGCTTTCCCTACTGGGAGAACCAACCTTCTCGTACTGCAACTTCGGCGACCGGGACTATTTTCGAGCTGAGAGCCGTTCTACACGTTAGTTCGGCGATCGCCACGAGAGAGATCGGGAATCTGTCAGCTTCCGCGATGATTCTTTTACAGATTTCCACTCTGGCTTTGGACGGGTACGCGCTTCGGCGTTCGTGGAGCCGTCGGGCAGCAGATGAGAGAACCCCCTGGGCATACGTCCTCGCGACTTGTTCGAGGTCGGGCTTCCATCTGCTCGCGTAGATACTGTCAAGGTCCAAGGCCTGCTCTTGACAGAACTCAAGCACTGGGGGATCGGAACCCTTGTAGTCTGACAGATACCGGTCGTACAGCTGTCTGCTAATAATACCTTTTGCGCGAGCTCCGAATGCGGCGACGGTCCTCGGAGAGAGGCCATCCGGGAGAGACACTACGGAGAGCGAGCCTCTCGGAGTCCGGCTTCCTAGAATGGAAACCGAACCGAGCGTGCAGCGTATCAGGGCTCGCCAGTCGGTGGGAGCCATCGCATCCAGCACTATTTGCAACGGCTGGCAGACTTCCAGGAGCGTTTTGGGACTTCCCCATGTGAGCAACAGCAGGGAAGCAAGCACTTGGTCTGAAGGCGTAACCAGCTCTGAGAGCTGCGAACGCCACCACGAAGCCGTACCGGCTCTTAGTCGAGCGTACCTGCTCCGTTTGCAAAGCGGTTGCGAGCGGTCTGACAGACTTGAGAATTCGTTGCACGTTTCCGAGGAAGACCTGATACCGGAGGCCACATTCGCCATGAAATACGTCACCATCCGGTCACCCCAGGTTTTGCGGATATACTCGACGAGATCATTCCAAGGTCCCAGAGTGTTTGCCCATGCCCCTGCGGCACCCTCGCTGACGGATTTCGCCATCGATATGGTCATTAAACAGGCCTGGAGGGTCCGGCCGTAAGTCCGCCCTGTGAACCTTTCTGGTTCTATCGGCTCAAAGTACCGCTCTTTCTTCCACACGAGCCCCAGGGGAACGTCTGTAGGGAGATCGAATGCGCGCGCGTACCGATAAGGATGGACCGCGGAAGCGAACTGGTCCAAAATGGTTTCCCCGGCTTGGGACCCAGGATAGTCGGCATCGAGTACAGCATCGACGACGGTTCGACACTTCGCATCGTCGGCTTCGACAATATCCGCCTTCCCACTGTGTATGGCAGTGAATAGCGGGCCGACGCCCAGCGGCCCTCTCGAGGAAAGTTGGTTCAGTTCGTCCTCCGTGAGGTGCTGGAACACCCCTTGCGCCGCACCACTTGAAAGCAGTTTGGAGCGAGCCTCCCCTTCGGCCCGCAGTGTTAGGTTCAACCAGAGCGCCTTCAGCTCCAGGAGACTGGCGTTTGCGCTTGCCGTCCCGAGGATCGAATTCAAATAATCAATCGGTGGGTCGCCGCTCATAATGGCAAAGCACCTCTCGACGAGAGTATCACCCCCGCACTTCTTAGGGAGTGAGATGCCCGGGCTGACTCTATATGGTCCACCGGAAGCCGCAAGGAGAAGTTTGAGACCATTGCCGTCTATCGCTAGAGCCAGAACGTCCTTTACGAACTTGGGGTGCTGAGTAAAAACCCAATCGGAGAGCAGTGTCAAGGCGAGCGATCTTGGATGACTCGTGGGCGCGTAGCCCACCTGGTGAATCAAATCCTCCAGTCGGTCGACGAGCGACGCCGATTCGCCTTTGCTAAAGCATCCGGCGTAGAAACGAGCAACATTGAGCCAGTAGAAATTGCGAGCGATGGCGTCGAAACGGTCTGGCTTAGTACCGCGCCTTTCGTTGCCGGGGGGCGAGTAGGGAGCTGTGTCATAAAGGTACCTAGCGGCGAAATATTCACGAAGAGGCTGAACTTCAAATTCATACGTGCCTTGTACGCGCGAAACGAGTGCACCCACTCGCTCGACCATGCCTGTAAACAGCTTGCCTGCGAGCGTCGGATCCTGCCCTTCGCCGCGCAGGTACTCTGTTAGCAGCGGTTGGAGCCTTTCGCTGGTGATGCTTCCCCGCTCCTTCCCCTGCTCGGCCTCCGAGTGCAGCACCCAAGCCAGGTAGCGGTGAATGTCGATGAGAAGGTCGCGGTGATCCCGTACGACGGAACTCTTCGCCGCCTCGCGACTGAAGAACAGCTCGATGTAACTATCGTATAGGGCGGTTCTCTTGTCCGGAAGAGACTCGCCGCGGGTGTGCACTAGGCTAAGAAGGATGGCAAGCTGCATCGGGGTCTTGGCGAGCTCACGGATATGCGGCTCGTGCAGCTTGGTTTCGAGTATCCTCTTGACCTCAGCCCCCTCGCGTTCTTTCAGGCGACGCGCCTTAAGCCATTTATCCGCGTACTCGGAGATGAGCGGTTTCGTGACGGGTACCAGTTGATAGTATGGGAACTCCTCGTTAGGGAAGCCAGGCGAGTTGGCGAAGGCTGCCGGACGGCTGGTCACAATTGCCTGCAGTGAAGCGGCGTTCACGCTGATCCGTCTGAGACCCTTGCTGATTTCCTCGACCACATCGCGACGGCGGGATATCTCCGCAACCTCGTCAAGCCCATCAAAAACCAGTAGCAAGGAGCTCAACTTCGCGACGGCCGTAAGATCGTCAACTGTGAAATCTGAGCCGCCCGATAGACTTCGTATGAGAAATGCCAGGAACGATTCCAGCGACCTGTGCCACAAAGCGGGCTGCACCTCTGAGTCCACTGGAGCAAAGGGATCTTTTCTGATGAGCCAAGCCGCGAAATCGCGAAGGTCGACCTTTATCGGTACCCGCAATGGCCCATTCTTATGATTCTCCGGTAGCATCGCAAGTTGGGCCTCCTTTGACAGGAGGCGCATTCGGTGAACTTGGCAGACGTATTGGACAATCGTGGACTTTCCTTGACCGGGAGCTCCTTCAAGTACCATCCTGGGTACGTTCGTTTGCCCTATGGCGTGCAGCAGGAATGTCGCGGCGCCCAAAGGAGGAAGGTGGGCTTCATAATAATAGCCTTCCTGCGGCGCGTAGCCGCGTGCGATCTGAGTCTCCTTTTCTCCAACTCCAAGCCCCTCTCCCGCCAGGTCATCAACGATAGCCTGATGGATGTACATGGTCCGCCCGTCACCGCGAACGAAGCTGATCGGGACGTCTATAAACAGTTCGAGAAGCTTGTTTTGTAGTTCCACCTGTTTAAATCGGACCTCTTCGTCGACGTCATACTGGGCGCTCAAGAAGGCTCGAATCGCGGAGGCACGCCGCTCCTTCTGTTCCGAGAGGCCCGACTCGATAACAAACCGGATCAGGTCCGGTCCTGTCATGACTTCCGGGTAACGCCATTTGAGGTCCCATGCATTTTCCAATCGACGGTCCAGGTCGTCTCGCCACCAGCACTGAGACGGAATCTCAACGTGTTTCGCAAGAATCTGTTGCACCTGGTCGATCGAACCGTGGTCAAGATGTGCCGTGCCGCACACATTTGTGAGGAGGTAGTATTCCTTGGCGCCTCTCGGTACGAGTTCCTTTAGCTTAGGGGCTTCCTCCTCGATTTTCGCCGCTAGCCACTTGTGCGGGTCCTCAATGGACTGGGGATTCCGAACGTACTTGACCTGGAACACTATGAATTCACTTGCGAGTGCATTATAACGAGGCGCGGCAGCGTCCCGGCCTCCGTCTCGTTGTCCGACTGGGAAACACTGCGTCTTGGGGAACTGGCGAACCAGCAAAGCTTGGCAGAACTCCTGGAACTTTTCTGGAGTTAAGTTTTCGTACTGATGGGTCATGAATTTTATCCTTTTCAGGCGGTGTTAACTCTGGAAACATCACCCCGTTATGAAGGTCCCCGCCGCCCATGATCAAGAATCCACGGACTAACCAGAATGTATATATCTCCGAACACCAAGGAATACAAGAGACAGAACCTAAGCTCCGGGACAAACAGTCAGGTAGCTTCTCTGCACGCTCCCAAGAACGATGACGCTCCGCGCGGCCATTCGGCGAGCTAAGCTCACCTTTGCCCCGTCAACCTGTACCACTCAGCGTTTTTCACTTGACACGCCTACGGCGATATGATAGCCTATGACTGTGGTCATTTTATGGGCACATTGTCGTAGGCCTGTGCCAGAGACCGACGAGGCGCGAGGGATGGCGGGAAGTTGCTGGAACTCGCGCAAACTGGGAGCTGGAGACAAATAGAAAAAAATACGATCAAAGCCAATATGTTATTGAAAACAAACGAGGGCAATTTGAAAACGAACTGAAACGAACTCAAGAACGAGCCTAAATTGAGTGCTCAATGCGTGCATTAAGCCCAAGATTCGACCGTTTTGACGTGGCACACGTTTCGGCTGGGGCCTGGACTGCGGAAAAGCGGCTGGGTTCCAAATTGTCCGGCCGGCGGGAATCCGGAGGCGCGGTAGAGAATACAAAAACAGTGGGAACGAAGCTAAGAAGTGCTTGAAAACAAAGGATGTCACTTATTTGAATGCTGTAAATTAGGCGCGTTTTGAGCACACATTAGCACAAAACGGAGCCTGAAAGGAGCAAAGAAACGGGCATTTTGCGAAAACGAGGTCAGGAGGTGCGAATCCCGTCGCAGCGCCGTGATAGTGACAAAAAGTCGGCTAGACAATCGAGGGACTTGCACTGCCGCCGTTCTGACCACCTGCCCATCTGCACACTGCCCGTCCGCTGCCTCTTGTTTTTCTCGTCCCGCTTCTCAATAATGGAGATATGCTCACACGCAACAATATCCGTTTGACCCTGGAAGGAGCGCGCGCCATTCTGGCCGCCGCTGAAAGCAAGGCTCGCGAGATCAAGGTTCCTCAGAATATCGCCATCGTCGACGAAGGCGGCCACCTGCTGGTCTTCGTTCGCATGGATGCGGCCAAACTATCTTCGATCGAGGTGGCGCTCACCAAGGCGCGCGCTGCGGCGCTTCGGCGCTCGCCCACCGGCCCCTCTCCGTCGCACGCCGAGCCCAGCGTTTTGCTTTCCCTGGGTTTGCCTCTGGCGACCGGTGGGAAGCTCACTTGCATCCGTGGCGGCCTTCCGCTGGCGGTGGACGGCCAATGCGTGGGCGGCATCGGCGTAAGTGCGGGCACCGAAGAACAGGACGTCGAGGTCGCGCAGGCGGGCGTGGAGGCTCTGGCCAGACTCTCATGACTCAGGCCGCCCAATCCGCCAGGCGTTCCGAGCTCGATTACTCTCACGGGAAAGAGCTAGCCATCCAGGTTTTTCTTGAAGCCATGGCGACCTTGGATTTGCGCACCGCGATGCTTGCCAAGCTGACGCGGGAAGGCGAGCTGCTCAAGGCCGAAGGCACCTCGCTTTCCCTCAAGCGGCCTCCGCGCGTAGTCGCCTTCGGAAAAGCCGCCAATCGGATGGCAGCCGTCCTGGATGAGATCCTGGGGGGCCGGATCGAGGCCGGAGTTTGCGTCTCACCGGGAGAACCGGCGAGGAAACTGGGCCATTTCCGCTATTTTGTGGGTGGCCATCCTTATCCGAAAGCGGGAACGCTCGAAGGAGCGCGTGCGGCGCTGGAACTGGCTTCGAATCTGGCTGCCGACGACGCCGTTATCTTCCTGGTTTCGGGCGGCGGGTCAGCCATTTTCGAACAACCCTTCGATTCCGATGTTTCGCTTTCCGATCTGCATGAATACAATCGCGTACTAGTCACCTGCGGCCTTCCCATCGAGCAGATCAATGTGCTGCGTAAGCACACTTCGGCGGTGAAAGGCGGGCGCCTGGGTGTTCGGGCGTATCCCGCGCAGCAGTTGACGATCTACATTTCCGACGTGCCAGAGCAGCTTTTTTCGATGGTCGCCTCGGGCCCTACCCTGCCGGACGAATCGACTGCGGAGGAAGCCTACGCGCTTGCTGAGACAAACGGGCTGGTGCCCCGTTTCCCGCCCAGCATCCGCAAACGATTCCTTGAGCACAAACTGGAAGAAACGCCCAAGCCCGGCGATGAACGTTTTAAGAACTCCCGCAGCGTTTGCCTGCTCTCCAACCGCGACGCCGTGGAGGCGGCGAAGGCAGCCGCCGAGAAATTGGGATTTGAAAGTGAGATTGATTCCAATCCCTGGGACGAGGATTATCAGCAGGTAGCACGTTCGCACCTCGCTGCCGTCAAGGCCTTGGCTGAGGCGCACCCGGGAAAGCCGGTTTGCCTCATCGCAGGAGGCGAGGTCATTTGTCCCGTCACCGGACCGGGAGTAGGAGGACGCAATCAGGCCTACGCGCTTTACGCCGCCCAGTCCATTGCCGGCCAGTCCCGTGTGGTCTTGAGCGCCGGGACGGACGGGCGCGACGGCAATAGCCCGACCAGCGGCGCAGTTGTCGACGGCCAGACCATCTCGCGCGCGCTGGCTCTGGGAATGGACCCTTCGCGGTTCCTGGCGGAAAGCGATTCCTACTCCTTCTTCCGGTGTCTTGGAGACACGGTGGACTGCGGTTACATGGACAATAACCTCCGCG
>Ga0187891_1001919_pt1 | contig 16761 bp, 20 predicted proteins | sample June2016WEW_21_4_FD_132990 | JGI IMG/M metagenome (GOLD analysis project Ga0187891, IMG submission 132990) | Peatland microbial communities from SPRUCE experiment site at the Marcell Experimental Forest, Minnesota, USA - June2016WEW_21_40 | ecosystem: Environmental > Terrestrial > Soil >... | reverse complement strand
TTGGCTGGTAATGTTGGGAGAGGTCCTTCGCTAACGCTCAGGATTTCGCCTGCGGGCTCGGAGCATCCTAGAAAGCCTGAAATCTGGCTTTCCGGGGACCCCGCGACGCCCGCAAAGCGGCTCCAGTTCGAATCCTAGCCGCCCAGCCATCCTCGTTCGTGCAAGCGGCGTGCGCTGACGGGTGGTTGAGCGAAGCGTTAGTCAGGGTTTAGGCGGACATAAGCGTGGCGTCGGGTGGATGCAGGGAATTCAGCTTCCGGGAGGCAAACAGGGATGGATTCAGCGACAAAGACGAGCTCGTTGCAGCCCTCGACAATTGCGCCGGATTCGCGTCCAGAACAAGCTGATGCGATTGGTACCGCGACGGCGACGAGTGACAAGAAAGCGCTGGAGACGAAAATGGATCGTAAGCCCATCCGCGCCCGTCAAGACGACAAGTTCAAGATCTTCTCCGGAACCTCCAATCCCGCTCTCGCCAAGGAAATCTGCGAATTTCTCGGAATGCCTCTCGGCCAGTGTCACCACACGCAGTTCTCCGACGGCGAAATCTACGTTCAGATCCAGGAGAACGTTCGCGGCTCCGATGTCTTCATCGTGCAACCCACCTCCGATCCGGTGGCGCACAACCTGATCCAGCTCCTGCTGATGATCGATGCCCTCAAACGGGCCTCGGCGCGCCGCATCACGGTCGTCATTTCATACTTTGGATATGCCCGCCAGGACCGCAAGGATAAGCCGCGTGTGCCTATTTCCTCGAAGCTGGTGGCCGACCTGCTGACTACGGCGGGCGCCGACCGCGCGCTGATCGTCGATCTGCATGCACCGCAGATTCAGGGGTTTTTCAATATTCCCGTCGATCACCTGTTCGCTTCGCCGGTGCTGGTGGATCACTTCCGCAAGCTGAACCTGCCGGATCTGACGGTGATTTCGCCCGATGCCGGCGGCGTGGAGCGCGCCCGCTTCTTCGCCAAGAAAATGAATGCGGCGTTGGCCATCGTTGACAAGCGCCGCACGGACATGAACGTCACCGAGGTGATGCACGTCATCGGCGACGTTGACGGACGCTCGTGCCTCATTATCGACGACATCATCGACACGGCGGGCACGCTGGTCAAGACCGTCAGCGCCTTGCTCGAGGCCGGTGCGCGCCAAGTCTATGCCTGCGCTTCGCATCCGGTATTGTCGGGACAGGCCATCGAAAGAATTTCGCAATCGGCTCTGACCGAGCTGGTTGTCACCAACACAATTCCGCTGTCCGAGGCGGCCCGCAACGAGCCGAAGATCAGGGTGTTATCCATCGCCGGCCTGATTGCACGGGCCATTCAGTCGATTCACGAGGAAACTTCGGTCAGCAGATTGTTCACGTAGCCGATTCGCCGGCGGGTGCCGAAGCACCGTGCCGAGCCAGCAGGTAGAGGAAAACGGAATTATGTCTACAGCAGCCAATTTAGTGGAAGCCAAGCCGCGCGAGGCGGGAGACAAGAACGCCGCCCGGCGTCTACGCCGCACCGGCTCGATTCCCGCCGTTTTGTATGGCGCCGGGAGCCAGCCCAGGGCGATCGCCGTCGATCCCAAGCAGATCACCAAGATTCTGCACTCCGAGTCGGGCCATAACACCATCATCGACGTCTCGCTCGATGGCGAGCAGGCCAAGGCGATGATCGTCGATTGGCAGAACGAGCCCATCAAGGGTCACCTGCTCCATGTCGACCTGAAACGTATCGCCATGGACAAGATGCTGCAGATCAGCGTGCCGATTCAGTTGAAGGGCGAAGCGGTGGGCGTCAAAACGCAGGGTGGCATCCTGGATTTCGTGCTGCGCGAGATCGAGATCGAGTGTTTGCCGGGCGACATTCCCGGCCATATCGATTGCGACGTCAGCGAACTGGTTTTCGGGCAGGGCGTTCGCGTTGCCGACCTTCCACGCACGGAGAAGATCAAGTTCCTGACCGATCCGAATCAACTGGTCGCGCACGTTGTCGCAGTGAAGGAAGAGGTTGCGCCAACCGTGGAAGCCGCCGCGGAAGAAGCGGCTGCCGGACCGGCCGAGCCCGAGGTCATCAAGAAGGGCAAGGGCGAAGCCGAAGTCGAGGAAAAAGAGGCCAAGGAAGGCAAGGAAGGGAAGAAAGAAGCCAAGGAAAGCAAAGAAGGCAAGAAAGAGACCAAGGAAAGCAAAGAAGGCAAGAAAGAGACCAAGGAAAGCAAGAAGTAGTTGTTCGATGGCCGTCGGTGGCCGCGTGTTCCCGGTTGGCTGCCCCCGTCGGGGACCCCGGGGGAAACGGATGCGGCCGATGGCGGCAAGCTCCCAACGAGCGCCGTGGCGAGCGGCGCCAGCGAGCAACCAAAGAACGAGGAACTGGTGAAACTGATTGTCGGGCTCGGAAATCCGGGCATCGAGTACCAGTTCACGCCGCACAACATGGGTTTTTTGGCGATCGACCGGTTGGCCGAGCGCTGCGGAGTGAGGGTCGACAACCGGCATTGCAGGGCGGCCACCGCTCGGGCCCGTGTTGCAGACGTTCCGGTTTTGCTGGCGAAGCCGGAAACGTACATGAACCTGAGCGGAACGTCGGTCGCCGCGTTGGTTCAGGAATACGAGGCGGACCCGGAGAAGGACCTGATCGTGATTTACGACGATCTCGACTTGCCCTTCGGGAGTGTTCGGATTCGCCAGCGCGGCAGCGCCGGCAGTCATAACGGGATGAAGTCGGTGATCGGCGAGTTGGAGACGCAGGAGATACTGCGGATCCGGTTGGGAATCGCGCCGGAGCACGCCATCGCCAGCGGCAAGGAATACGTGCTCACGCCGTGGAGGTCGAAGCTGGACCCGGCGGCCGACGAGATGCTGGATGCGGCTGCCGACGCGGTGGAGATCATCCTGCGGCAAGGTCCGGGAGCGGCGATGACCCGCTTCAACCGCAAAGTGCCGCCGCCGGATGCGGCGGAGCAGCCGCCTAAGGAAGAGTGATTTGCGGGTCAATGCCCGCGGCGGAAGCGCCGGCAAGCGCTCTCGCCAACCGGTTTCAATCCAAAAGCCGTGGTTGGGCTGATGAGCGAAACCGGGATGCCCGGCGGACTTCGTGTTCGCCGGAATGACAAGGAGTTCGGAGAACACAATGCAGCGTACTTACGAAATTATGTTCATTGTTCGTCCCGACCTGGCCGACGAGGATGTCGACAAGTTGGTGGCGACGATGGAGACGAACATCACCAGTGCGGGTGGCGTCATTACCGGCACTCAGCGCATGGGCAAGCGACGCATGGCCTACGCAGTGCGCAAGTTCAACGATGGCAATTACATTCTGTTCAACGTCGAAGGCGCCGGCGGGGTGGTAAAAGAGGCGGAACGCCGCCTGCGCGTGGCTGAGCAGGTGATCAAGTTCATCACCGTTCGCACCGACGAGGAAGGCAAGCGGCTGGAGAAGGTTCGCCAGATTCGCGAATCGCACCGCAAGGGACAGGGCAGGCAGGCAGCGGAAGCCGCCGGCGAAACGGGTCCGGGCGCGGAGCCCGCCTCGCTCGAGGCCTAACCTACCAGTGGTTTGCCGAGCGCCGCGCTAACTTCAAGGTCGGCGCAGGCGCATCCGGACCGGCTATCCGGTCCAGCAGTTTCTATCGCGACAGTGCTCTGCTGGTCCTGTGCTGACGAGTGGGAGACAGGTCATCGAGCGGGATCGCAGTGAAGGAGAGTTATGGCAGACGAGAATACCAATACGGCAGCTCCGGTTGCTTCCGAGAGCTCTGCACCCGAGCCGGGTCCACGTCCCAGCTCGCGCCCCAGTGGGCCGCGTAGCGGACAACGTCCCTCTGGCCCTGGCGGCGGACGTGAAGGCGGACGCAAGTTCTTTCGCCGCAAGAAGGTGTGCAAGTTCTGTACGGAAAAAATCGACAATATCAACTACAAGGACGTGCGGCTGCTGTCGCAATTCGTTGCCGAGAGCGGAAAGATCGTTCCCCGCCGCCTGACCGGGGTCTGCACTCCACATCAGCGGCGTCTGACGGAAGCCATCAAGCAGGCGCGTAACATAGCGCTGCTGCCGTTTGCCGCTCGTCATTAGGCGAACGGCCGGAATATGCCGCCAAGTCGCCGGTCATCCTGAGTAAGGCCGGGAAACCGGCCGGGATGAAGCTGAAGTCAGTTTGACCCAGCAGTTCAAGATTTCAGGAATTCTTAGGGAGTTTTTACGATGGAAGTCATTTTGAAAGAAGATGTCCCGAAGCTGGGCTCCCGCGGCGACGTGGTGAAGGTCGCCGAAGGGTACGGGCGCAACTATCTGCTGCCCCGCAAACTCGCCATTGAAGCCAGTGCGGCCAACAAGGCCGTCATCGAGCAGATGAAGGCCTCTTCCGTGCGCCGTGGCGTCAAAGAGAAGTCCGATGCCGAATTGCTGGCCAAGCAGTTCGACGGGGTCAACTTGAGCTTCACCCGCCGCTCAGGCGAAAACGACCAGTTGTTCGGCTCGGTGACTTCGGCCGACATTGCGCACGAGCTGGAGCATCGCGGCTTCACCATCGACCGCCGCAAGTTGCAGCTCGAGGAACCGCTCAAAGCCCTGGGTGAGTTTACCGTTCCCATCAAACTGCATCGCGAGGTCACCACCACCATCAAGGTGACAATCACGAAGGAAGCGGTCGAAGGCGAACAGCCGCAGGCCTGATCTCTGTCCAGATAGGGTGAAGAATGAGTCAGAGACTCTCTCCTTTCGCCAAGGGGGGAGTCTCGGGCTGCATACCCGGGAGGCGTAGTCACTCAAAAGCCATGCTCGTTTTGGCTTGGGGTTGAGAGCCCCAGATACCTCCGGAACCGCTCTACCGTAACCTGCTAACCAATCGCCCTTTCTCTCGTCCAATAAGTGCTAGCGGTTCGCCCCGCCGCAGGGGTGACGAGAGATCAGGTGGCGCAGCCATGTCAGCCGAGGCGATGATGGCGGCTTTTCCATCCACAAATTACGATGGAAGAGAGGGCACGCAAGAAATTTCAGGAATGATTGCCCCCCAGCGAACGGGAGCTATGCTCGGGCAGAATGCCAGCCGGGTCAACGACGCGGAGCTGATTCGTGAAGCGCAGCGCGGCAATCGCGCCGCGTTCGAGGAATTGGTCCGCCAGTACGATCAGGCTGTGCTCAGGCTCGCGCTCCACCTCACCGGCTCCGAGCATGATGCGAAGGACATCTACCAGGAAGCATTCCTCAAGGCTTATCGGAATCTTGGCGGCTTTCGCTTCGAATGCTCGTTCTACACCTGGATTTACCGCATCGTCACCAATCTCTGCCTCGACCATCTGCGCCGGAAACAGACGCGCAAAGAGGAACCGCCGGTGGCGAGCGACGCCGAGGGACGGGAACTCAACCTGCTCGAGCAGGTGGCCGACGAACGTCCGGGCTCCAGTCCTGAGCGCAATCTGGCGCGGCGCGAACTGGCCGCTCGCATTGCGCTGGCACTCAAGAAGTTGACAGCGCGCGAGCGCATCGTCTTTGAGATGAAGCACTACGAGGGCCTGCGGCTGCGCACGATTGGGGAGGCACTGAACACCACCGAAGAGACCGTCAAGAACACGCTGTTTCGCGCGACCCAGAAGTTGCGCGCCGCACTGGCGAACGCGCGGTGATTGCCGCGGGCGACAGGATTAATAAGAGGAAGAAGTCATGAATTGCGAGTGGGTGCAACAAAACGTAACGCTTTACCTCTACAACGAGCTGCCTGACGATGCGCGCTTCGAGTTGGAGCAGCACGCCAATCGCTGCCAGCAATGCGCGGCCGTCATAAGCGAGTTCCGGGGCTTGCACGAGCAGCTCGACGCCTTGCCGAAGCTGGAGGTAACGCCGAACCTGCTGGCTGCGGCCCGCATGGAACTTCAGGAGCGGCTGGAGACGGCGGAGCAGTTGCAGGGTTGGCGGCGATTCGTCCTGGACCCGGTGGCGTGGCTGCGGCAGTGGCGATTCTCGCCAGCGCTGGCGGCCGTAATCTTCATCGTGGGCTTTGGCTCGGGCCTGGGCACGATGTATAGCGTGGCGGGCGGCGTTCGCGGCGCCGCCGGCGTGACTCCGACGAGCCCGCAGCCGCATGCCGAGGCTTCCATCTCCGGCATACGCACTATTCAGCAGGAAGCCGGCACCAACCGGATCAAGATTCAGTACGACAAGACCACTCCGGAGCAGGTGCAGGGCTCGCTGAGCGATCCGGAGATCCAGCAGTTGCTGCTTTACGCGACGCGGAACAATTACAACTCCGGTGTGCGCATGGACTCCATCGATGTGCTCCGGCAGAAGCCCGAGGATGGCCGTATCCGCGAAGGGCTGGTCTTTGCCCTGCGATATGACAGCAACCCCGGTGTCCGGCTCAAGGCGCTGGAGGCGGTTACGCCGTACGTGCACGGAGATATTCGCGTGCGCAACGCGGTTGTGGAAGCGCTGCTGAATGACAACAACCCCGGCATCCGCATGGGAGCGCTGCACGCGCTGGAAGCCAGCCGCGCCGATACCAGCGTGCGGCAGGCGTTGCAGCAGTTGGCCAAGGATGACCCCAATCCTTACATCCGGACGGAGTCGCGGAAAATGCTTGCCTCCATGCCGGAGATTGATTGAAGTGCACCGTCCGTCCGAGGGAGATAGGTATTGATCGGCGTTGGCAAACTCGACACTTGGGCCACCTGGATTCGGCGCGGACGCCGCAGCGGTCTTGCGTTCGGCCTGGTGCTGCTGTTGGCGGGTGTGGCCGGCGCGCAGGCGGCGCGCGTCTACCGCGACGGGCAGTCCTGGGTGGAGGAGAGCAGCGGCACGTTGCCGGTTTCCCGTGCGCTGCGCGTGAATACTCCGCTGGGCAGCGTGAAGGTGGAGGGCGGCGGCAGCGGCCTTCGCTGGACCGTGCGCAAGCGCTTCTTTGCCAGCAGCGAGGAAGAGGCAAAACGGCAGTTCGCACGTTTCCGGGTGAACGCCTCCCGCAGCGGTGAAGGCGCGGTTCTGGAGGTCAACGACGAGTCGCATACGCGGGGACGCTTCGACGCCGATTTCGAGCTTCACATCCCGGCGACGATGGAAGTGGTCCGGATCGAGAGTGGGAATGGAGACATTGCGGTCATCGGCCTCGCCTCACGGCTCGATCTGAGCACACGGGCTGGCGACGTGGCCGTGGACAAGGTCAGCGGCGCCGTGCGTGCACTGACGCAGGGCGGCAATCTCAAGTTCGGACAAATCAGCGGCGATCTGCTGGCTCGAACCGGAGGCGGCAACATTACTCTCGGTTCCTTGCAGGGCCGCATCGAGATTCATACTCTCGGCGGGAATATCGACCTCGGAGTGATTGGCGGCGGTGTTGTGCAAAGCGACGGCGGCAACGTGACGCTGCAACGATGTAGCGGACCTCTCAATATCAACACCGGAGGCGGCAACATTGCCGTCGATGAGGCCGGCGGTACGGTTACGGTCAGCACCAGTGGCGGCAATATCCGCGTGGGCTCCAGCAAGGGTCCGGTCGTCGCCAGGACCGGCGGGGGAAACATTGAACTGTCGAAGCTGGCACAGGGAGCGGACGCGCGCAGTGGAATGGGGAGAATACAGGCCGAGTTTCTCGGTTCTTCCGGGGCCATCGAATCCGTGCTGCACACCGGGGCCGGCGACATCGTGGTTTATGTGAAAAACGGGGTGCCGCTGACCGTGCGTGCAGCGACGGAGATAGCGGCTGGGCAAGGCATCAGGTCGGATTTCCCGGAGATGAAGGTCACTGCCGAAGACGGAGGCTGGGGGCCAAAGATGATGTATGCCGAAGGAGTGCTGAGCGGCGGGGGGCCCCTGCTGAATCTCCGTACGTCGATCGGGCAAATCGATATCCGGCGACACCAATGAGGAGTTATGAAGCGTCGAATTGATCTCTTCTTGATCCTGTTGTTTGGTTTGCTTGGTTTGGCGACCGCGGCGCACGGTCAAGACTGGCCTGATCCACCGGCGAGGCAGGGATCGTACCTCGGGATCAACATCCGCAACGTCGCGCCCGAGCGCGCGCAGTCCCTGAAGCTGAAGAATGCCTCTGGAGCCGAGGTGACGATGGTCGACCATGATGCCCCGGCCGGAAAAGCAGGCCTGAGGGAGCACGACGTGATCGTCGGCTTCAACGGCAGCCAGGTCGAAAACGAAGACCAACTCCGCAACTTTGTTCGCCAGACGCCGCCCGGGAGCACGGTGACGCTAGGCTTCATGCGCGGCGGACAAGCCATGAACGTGCAACTCACGCTGGCCGATCGCGCGCAGTTTGCCAACTCGATTTTCCTCAATGCGGCTCCGGCGATGCCCGCCTTTCCACGCTTTCCTGCCATGCCGGACTTCGACTTGCCCGCCATCAACATGTTGCACCTCGGCCCGACGGGAGCCGTACTGGAGAACCTGACCCCGCAGCTATGCGAATACTTCGGAGTGAGAAACGGCAGCGGCGGCGTGCTGGTGCGTTCGGTCGAGAGGGGTAGCCCGGCGGCGGCGGCGGGCCTGAAGGCTGGAGACGTGATCGTGCGCGTCGAAAAGGATGCGGTGGCGGACATCAACGACTGGCTGCGCGCCATGCACGGCCGCACCGGTTCAACCGCGCTCACCGTTGTCCGGGACAAGCGGGAGGTAAATCTCTCGATCAGCATGCCGGGGCGAAATCACCGTTCTTCGCTGCTGCCTTCGGACTGGCCGCCTGGCTGGCAACGCGAGTTCGGGGCCTTGCAGACGGAGATGGAGCGGCTGCGCTCGACCTAGAGCAATTCCTTATTGGTGTATCCAAGAATTCCCAAGGAATGTCATGGCGACCGGAGCGCCGAGCGCCGGTGGCTGGTGCAGCCAAGCTGCGTACCCGAGATTGCGTTCGATAAGCAAGAAGCTACTCAGCGCGGAGTGGAGCCACCCTTTGTTTTCCAGCAGTAACAAACAAAAGGTGGCTCGACTTCGCTCGCCATGACAGTTTGACTATGTCGGGATATACCTACTGGGAAGTGACCTAGCGGGATGACATTTCCGATTCAGGCGTGGTTGGAAGCGGTTCGGCGGATCGCGATCCCCCAAGCGCCTTTTCCGCGCGCTCTCTCAGCGTGGTCTGCTCGTAGGTGTAGCGGATACGGTGGATCACCGTGATCGTCGAGAGCACGGCAAGCACCCACAGAACCGGCGCCATGCGGTTGAACAATGCACCGATGATGATCAGCACGATCCGTTCCGGGCGCTCCATGAAGCCGACCTTGCACTTTTCGATCATACATTCGGCCCGCGCCCGGGTGTAGCTGACCATCACCGAGCTGGTCATGACGAAAGCCACCATCACAACGTAGAAGAAGCGATGCCCGCGGGCGTAGTAAACCAGCAGTCCGAAAAACAGGGCTACGTCGCTATAGCGGTCGACCACGGAGTCGAAAAACCCGCCGAACTCGGTCACCTGGTTGGTGGCGCGGGCCACGCGCCCGTCCACCATGTCGAAGATGCCGGCCCCGATAATGACGACGGCTGCCCAGCGAAACAACAGGGGCTGGTTGTTATCGGCGCTGGCAAAACCGAAGAGCAGCGCCGCGGCAATATTGATGACCAAGCCTATGAATGTCAGCAGGTTCGGCGAGATTCGCGTCAGCGCCAAGCCGTCGACGATCTTATAGAGCACTACTCCGCAGGCGCGTCCAAAGGCACTCGTCCAGGTCATTCGTCCTCGTCGTGAATGGTGGTCAGCTTCAGGATTTCCAGCTCGCGATTCCCTGTCGGAGTGACTACGATCGCCGAATCGCCGACTTTCTTGCCCATCACAGCCCTGCCGATCGGGGAAGAAGTCGAGATGAGGCCCTTCTTTACGTCGGACTCCTCACTGGTGACCAGCTTGTATTCGATTTCCTCGCCTTTAGTGGCATCGTAAATCAATACCGTCGAGCCGAGCGCGGCGCGGTCGCGAGGAATATTGTTCATGTTGATCATGGAGAGATCGGAAACGCGTTTCTTGAGCTGGCTGAGACGGGCGCGGACGAACTCCTGCCGCTGTTTGGCCATATGATACTCGGCATTCTCGCTCAGATCGCCCATCGCGACCGCTTTCTTCAATTCCCGGGGCAATTCGACATTCAGCTCGTGTTCGAGGACCTGGATCTCCTCTTGGAGCTTTTTCTTTATGTGCTCTGGCATCCTGTGAGACTCACTATTAATCAGACTTAATTATACCGCCTCGCTGGCCTCCATCGTGGAGATACAGCCCGTGGCTAAGGGCGGCGGATTGTATCGTGATGCGAGTATTTCCACCGCAGGGAACGGATTGACCGGGTTCATGCGGTTCCCGTATACTTAAAAATGTTCCCTTGTGTCCGGGAGTCACTTTTTCCTGGGCGTAATGTTGGGCAGGCATGAATCCCTTAAACTTCGGTATCGGCGACAAAGTTGTTTACCCTAATCACGGTGTGGGAATCATAGAACAGATCAGCAGCCGCACCATGGGCAGCACCGTTGAAAGATTCTATCTGCTCCGCATCAAGTCCAGTAGCCTGAAGGTAATGGTCCCCTTCCATAACGTCGCCAGTGTCGGTCTGCGGCGGGTGGTAAAGAACGGCGAAATCCAGAAGATCCTCGAGTACTTGACCGACGGCAAGTGCGAAAGCCACAGCGACTGGAAGTACCGGTTCAAGGAAAACTCCGACAAAATGCGCACCGGCTGCCTGATGGACGTGGCTGCGGTGCTGAAAAGCCTGCTGCAGTTGGGCCAGCAGAAGCCGCTCAGCTTCCGCGAAAAAAAGATGCTGGAGCGCGCCCGTTACCTGCTGGTCAGCGAACTGGCCATGGCCCGGAACTGGGAGGAAACGGAAGTCGAGGACGAACTCCGCCGGGTACTCGCAAAGTCAAAACTGCGCTTTCCCGAGGCCTCCCTCACCGAAGCCTGAACCGCTGTTGACCGCCTCCGCTCTCGCAAACCTCTCCCCAGCCGCTGGAATCTAAGAACAGCATGAGCGGGACTCTGCACATCTTTCGCCGCCGCATCGCCAACGGAGGCGATATCTACCAACTCAACTACACAATGACAGGCAGCACATTTGCCAAGGTTTGCGGCTCGCCCCAGGAACTCCGCCATTTCCTGCTGGAGCTGGGATTAGAGCCCTCCGCCCTGGACAGCGCCTGGACGGCCCTGACGCGCTCCGGGAACCTCACGCTGGATGACCTGGAGATCAGTCCTCAGCAAGCCGCCGCGCTCGGCATGACGCATGCGGAGGTCGATTTCTAGAGCAGTTCCATTTGGGTGTATACCGCCGGCCGGGCCCGCCAGCCGCACTGACACGTGCCTGGCAAGTACAAGCCGGGGCCAGCATACAGCTTCATGTGAGCCGCCACGGCTTTCGCTTGGCGACCTGAAGCCGGGCTCGTCTCCGATTACCCGCCAAAACTTGAGCCTCGGAATTGCGGCGGGTGCCTCTATACTGAATTCATGGCTGTAGAAACCACCGCTCCCGGGCGCATTCTTGCACTCGACGTTGGCTCCAAGACGATCGGTCTGGCGGTCAGCGACGCGCTTGGCATCACCGCTCAAGGCATGGAGACCATTCGGCGCAGGAACAAGCGTTTTGACTTGGCCGCGTTGCATTCGGTGATCCGCCGCTATGGCGTAACCGAGCTGGTGGTTGGGCTGCCGCTGCGGCTCAGCGGCAAAGCGGGGACGCAAGCGGAAAAAGTCAGCGCCTTCGCCGAAGAGCTTCGGGAAAAATTCAAGATTCCGGTTTGCCTATGGGACGAGAGATTGACCTCGGCTGAGGCCAACCGCATCCTCAAAGAATCGGAAATCTCGATCCGCAAGCGCGCGGGAGCAGTCGACCGGCTGGCAGCGGTGTTGATTTTGCAGAATTACATGGAGAACCGGCTGTCGATGTCAACACGACGGGAGATCGAAGACGTTTAGAGCAGTTTCAGAGTTGGTGTATCCCGATGTTTCAGGGAGTCGTCATCCCGACCGAAGCGAAGCCGGGGCCCCAGCAAACGCCGCTGTTGCGTTTGATGGGGTGGGGAGCGGAGTGGAGGGATCTTGTGTCTTCCCGCGGCAAAGCAACACAAAAGATTCCTCGGCTCCCACCCCAGCGACAGCAAAAACTGCCGTCGCTGGGGACCCCGGCTCGCGGCCTGGAGAGCGATGTGCTATTTGTCGCACAGCTCGTGAGCGCATTGCGGCAGCACAGCGTAAATACTCTCAAGGCAAGGCGTCGCTCGCTCGGAATGACGTTCATCTCTTGGGATACAGCTTCTCTGGTTTGATCTGGCGGGCTGAAAGCCGTGCCGAGCTTGCTTCTCAACGCCCCGGGGCGGATGGTTGTTGCGCCGGGCTGGGAGGAATATTCATAGACTGAAACATGCGCTTCTTTTTTAAGCTAGTTGTGCTTGCGATTTTAGGGTTCGCCGCCTGGCTCGGGTGGGCCCTTTTCGTGCCGCTGGCTCCGGCGCACGAAACGTTCGTCCTGCTGCCTCCGGGCCTGCACACAAGGCAAATTGCCCGGCGGCTTGAGGCCAGTGGCGTCATCCGCAGCCGGCGTGCTCTTCTGCTGCTTCATTATTTCCGGCGTTCGCGCACGCTGAAAGCCGGCGAGTACCGTTTCGACGCGCCTCAGAACGCGATCCAGGTGTTCGACAAGTTGGCGCTGGGCGAGATTTACACCCACACGGTCGTCATACCGGAGGGCTTCAATATCTTTGAGGTGGCGCAGGCCGTACAGCAGGCGGGTTTGGGAACGGCGGACGATTTCCTGGCGGCAACGCGGGTAGAGGTGGGGCTGGTACGCGGCTTCGACCCGCAAGCAACGTCGCTGGAAGGCTATCTGTTTCCCGATACGTATCAGTTCACGCGCACGCAGAGCATGCATGACATGGTGCAGGTCATGGTGCGGCGTTTCGAGCAGGAATCGCGGCAGATTGGGTTGAGTGAAAACGTCCACGCCGTGGTCACGATGGCGTCTATCGTGGAAAAGGAAACGGCGATTGACTCCGAACGCCCGCTGGTGGCCGGCGTTTACTACAACCGGCTGCAACGCCACATGCTGCTGGCGGCCGACCCAACCGTCGTCTACGCGGCGCTGTTGAACCAACGGTATCGCGGCGCAATTTACCAGAGCGATCTTCAGTTCGATTCGGCTTACAACACTTACAAGCATCCCGGCTTGCCGCCCGGGCCTGTTGCCAATCCCGGAATCGCATCGCTCAAGGCCGCGATGAATCCGGGCCGCTCGGATTACCTTTATTTCGTTGCCGACGGACAGGGTGGACACCGGTTTACCAGCAGCTATGAGGAGCATACTCGCAACGTGGCTGCATGGCGGCATCGGCAACGTCAGAGCGTGAAGCGTTGATTTCGAGTGGAGCGCTTTCCGCGTCCACGGCAAATTTCGTGTTGCCGTTTATACTAAGAGGGCGCCATCTGTGTAAACTCCGAATCCGGACAGGCCATGAACCTGCACTCTCGAATGCTTACGATTGCCGTGCTGGCTGCTTCGCTGACCTCCACCGGTTGTCTGTTCCGGTCTCACAAGGTTCAGTCGAACATGAGTCATGTTCCCTTGCAGGCGGCGAGCCAGACGCAACTGGTGAACAAGCTGAACGCGCTTGCCAACGCAATCCAAACGATGAACGCCGCAGTCGAGATTTCCACCACGGTGGGCGGAGTCAAGAAGGGCACGGTCACCGAGTACTCGAATATCACTGGCTTTATCCTGGCCGAGAAGCCGTCCATGCTGCGCATGATCGGGCAATTCCCCATCGTCAAGAACCGGGCCTTTGACATGGTGAGCAATGCGCAAGGATTCGAATTATGGATTCCGGCGAAGAACCGGTTCATCATCGGTCCCAGCGAAGTAACCAAGCCCTCGGCAAACGCTTTGGAAAACCTCCGGCCTCACATCATCATGGATGCTCTTTTGTTCAACCCAATACAAGCCGACGAGATTGCAGTGCTGGAGACAAGAGTTTTTGAGATCGTCGGGAAGGATTCCCAGGCGAAAGTGGAACAGTCGAACTACATCCTCGACATAATCGAGAAGGATGCGGTCTCCGGGCAGTGGCATCTTTCGCGCAAGGTTTACTTCGACCGGACCGACCTGTTGCCCCACCGCCAACTTGTCTTCAACAAGCAAGGAGACGTCGCGACAGACGCACGCTACAACGACTTCAAGGATTTCCAGGGTATTTTGTTCCCGTCCAATATCCGTATCCAGCGGATCGAGGAGGAGTACACGATCGGCCTCAGATTCACCAAGCTCACTTTGAACGGACCTCTCCAGCCGGACCAGTTCCTGTTGGTGCAGCCCCCGGGAGCGCAAGTGGTGCGCCTTAATGGAAACCAGGAGCCGGGTTCGACGTCGGCGACGCATTCAGCAAATGCGCCGCGCTAGGGCCTAGACTGGTTTTCAGGCTTTGCCGATGTGACGCCGATGCGGCTATTGCTTTATCCTCGAAACGAATGAATAAACTGGTAATTTCCAATTTGATACACCGTCCCGTGCGGTCGGCAATCAGCATTGTGGCGATTGCGGTCGAAGTTACTCTTATCCTGCTGATCGTGGGGCTTTCGGTCGGCATGTTGCGCGACAGCGCCGAGCGCACCAGGGGAATTGGCGCCGACGTGATGGTTTCGCCTCCCGGTTCTTCGTTTCTGACGGGGATCACCGGCGCTCCAGTTTCCATCAAGGTGGCTGACGTGCTGCGCACGGTTCAGCACGTAACGGCGGTGGCCCCGGTCATCATGCAGGTGAATACCGCCGGTGCTGTCGAGGTGATTTACGGCATCGATCTGACGTCCGGTTCAGCGAACAACTACAACAACGTGGGAACGCCATTTCATTACATGGCCGGCGGCCCGTTCGAGGGGCCGGACGACATGCTGGTGGACGACTATTTCGCGACGCAACAGCAGGTTCACGTCGGCCAGAAGCTGGAGTTGCTGAACCACCAGTTCCGGGTGAGCGGAATCGTGGAACACGGCAAGGGCGCACGCAAGTTTCTCCCCATCAAAACGCTTCAGGATCTGATCGGCGGCCAGGACAAGGCTTCCATGTTCTACGTGCGGCTGGATCATCCGGCGAATGCCGACGCCGTGGTCGCGGCAATCAAGAAAATCCCGGGAATGGAGCGGTATTCGGTGCGCTCGCTCCGCGAATACCTGTCGCTGATGACGCCGGGAAATCTGCCCGGATTCTCAACCTTCATCAACGTGGTGATCGGCGTAGCCGTGGTAATCGGGTTCATCGTGATCTTCCAGTCGATGTACACGGCGGTGATGGAGCGCACGCGCGAAATCGGAATTCTGAAATCGCTCGGCGCAAACAAGGCATACATCGTCGGGGTGATCATTCGCGAGACGCTGGTGCTGGCCTTCGCCGGAATCGTCCTCGGGATACTGATCAGCTTTGCGGCACGAGCCGGCATCCTGCACCGCTTCCCGCAGATGCGGGTCATGATGGACGGCCCCTGGATTCTACGAGCGGCCGGCATTGCCATCTGCGGCGCCATCCTGGGCGCAATTTACCCGGCCTACAAGGCGGCGCAGAAAGACCCGATCGACGCGCTGGCGTACGAATGACAGGTCTTGCAGGCTGCGAGCGCAATTAGGGATGATGTATCCCAACCAAGACTGTCATGGCGAGCGAAGTCGAGCCACCTTTTGTTTTCAAGTTCCAGACAAAAGGTTCCTCCACTTCGCCACGCTTTGCGCGGCTCCGGTCGGAATGACATTCTTTAATTTTTTAATCCGGATACATCAATTCTGGTGCTGCTTCCAGGATTTCAGCGCTGCGAGTTTGGCCGGTGCCCCGGAGCCGAGCTTCATCGGCACAGTCTTCCAAGCACGCGACCTACTTGGCCTCGCGAATGAATGCCGTGAGCGCCTGGTTGAACTTCCCGGGCTGCTCGTAGAACAACAGGTGACCGGCATCTTCGAACGGGTAGAAGCTGGCGCGAGAGATTTGCGCCGCTATGCTTCTGCCCATCTTGATCCCTTCCTGGTAAATGCCGGAATCGGCCGCGAAGACCGCGACGGGCAACTTAAGAGTCGGCAATATCCGCGCACAATCGCTCATCACGAAGTCGGAATAGATGGCCATCGCGATCCAGGGCGGAGTCTTGGTCAGCTCGGCCGAAATCCATCGTACGTCTTCGTCGGAGGCGGTCCCGCCCTTGAACATTTTGCGAGTGAAGGCCGCAGCGAATTGTAACGGGTCCGCCGCATAGGTTGCGAACACCGCGTTCAGCGCGTCGTGGTTGTGGTTCTTCAGGCTGTGACTGTTCCATGACGCGGGGCTGAACGGGTAGGGCGCGGTGTCGATCAACCCCAGAGCCTTGAGGCCGCTGTCGTCTCTGTATTGGTCGTAGTACGAGAGGACGACCGGGCCGCCAAGCGACCAACCCGCCAGCGTCAGCTCTTCCAGTTGCAGCAGTTCGATGATTTCCCGGACGTCGCGCGCGTATTGCGCAATCGTGTGCCCGCTCAGAATCTTCGACGAGTTGCCGTGCCCGCGAAGATCGAGGGTTATGACGCGGAACTCTTTCGCTAGTTCGGCGACGTTTTTTTGCCAGAAGCGGGACGAGCAAGTCCAGCCGTGCACCAACAGGATCGGTTGTCCCTGTCCCCGATCTTCGTAATAAATCCGGGCGCCGTCCCGCATTCTCGCGACGTGTGCCGCCCGCAAAACATCATTGCTGCCGCTGGTCATAGTTCCTCGCGCTGCCATTGATACTGGCCGCCGCACGCCATCGTAGGCCAGCGGACGGCGGAAATCCAGAGTTGAATATCCCGCGAGTTGTT
>Ga0187891_1001918_pt1 | contig 16768 bp, 23 predicted proteins | sample June2016WEW_21_4_FD_132990 | JGI IMG/M metagenome (GOLD analysis project Ga0187891, IMG submission 132990) | Peatland microbial communities from SPRUCE experiment site at the Marcell Experimental Forest, Minnesota, USA - June2016WEW_21_40 | ecosystem: Environmental > Terrestrial > Soil >... | reverse complement strand
TTTGCTCTTCAATTGCTTAATGACGCTTTGATTAACTCTCAATACGCGAATGACCCAGATATTAAAGCGGAAATTGAAGCACGAATTAAGATTCTTCAAAAACCCCAAAATAGCCCAAAAAATTGTTTGAAATGCGGCTCTCAATTTGTGCCTAAGTATAAAAAGGCGAATTATTGCTCAAGCTGTCAAGAATCTTATCGTAAAAAATTCAATGAACCTAAACCGCCTAGACCATTGAAAAAGAAGGCTTATTGGATTTCAAAAAGTGTTAGAGAAGCTTTTCAGAACGGAGCTTTTAACAATGACTAATAAGAGACAAAAAAGGAACGATTTAAAGAATAAAGATTCAAATTGCCCTTATTGTTCTAAAGAAATAAGCCATAGTCAGCTTTTGACTTTTGGAGCGTGTGCTAACTGTTTAAAGGAATGGTCTTTAGCGATTGATTTTAGGAGCTAAACCATGACTGAAGCAAAAAAGTTAAATCGGCATTTATACAAAAAGCATAAATGAGGAAATATAGTTGCAGAAGAAAAAAATCATAACGGTTGTTTTATTGGTGGCAATCGTTGTTATTGCCTTTTTTGGCTATGAATTCTTTATAGTTAATTCCCTTTCAGGTTACACCAAAATCTCCCTTACGCCTTCTCAGACCTATTCTATAAGATTTGGCAGTACTGCTCAGTATAATATATCCTACAACCTTCCTTTACCAGGTCCGAATGGTATTGTTCCTCAAGATTTGACAATTCAAGTCTATGTAGATGGTTCATTTAAAAACTTCCAAACTATTAAGGGGGCTAGATACAGTTATTCGGGACTTCAAATTGTGGTAGGCAGCGTCACTTTCGACAAAATAGTTCTTTACGTCAAGTCTTCAAATACAACTTCTGAGCCAATAATTTCGTATCCTACAACATAATAATTGGCAAAAAACGCGCAAGGGAAAAAAAGCAAGAGATGCAAAAATCTAAATCTTCATAGCGTAGAAATAGACTAAACAATAAGTCAAGAAATTCTTTGTCAACAAATCTTTACAAAAATGTTCTTAACTGCATGCCCATAATAGAAATATCAGAGTGATAGAATGAATAAAAAAATAATTGCTGTGTCGGTTCTGATAGCTGTACTCTTTGTAAGTTCAATTGCTGGAACGATATTTTATTATAATGGTGTTGTAAACGACAGAAATTCCAAAATAGTTTCGTTGAACAACCAAGTGACAAACCTTACCCATGAAACAACAAATCAAAATAATGAAATAGCAAATTTGACAAGCCAAATAGAAAATTTAACCAACCCATATATCGAAACACAATTAGGAGTAACAAACATAGGCGGTACTAGTCCTTATGCTGCTGGAGCAAATTATTGGCGACTTTTCATTCAAGGTTCAGCATTTAACATCGGAAACAGCACAGCGTATAATGCAGGATTAAAGGTTATAGCATATTCTGACACTGGTGTATTGGAAATTAACATGACTGTTCCTTTTGTCAACGGTTACAATTACGGAACAACCTCTGCAATTGTTTCGAGTTTAGGCACATTGGGTCCATTACAACTTGGAAATCTAAAAGGAGAGCAATACGCAATAATTAACTTGAATATTTATTACGAAAGTGTAGTTGCCACTTGGACTGTAACGCCAGTGTGGACAAATACGCCATAATCACCAAAAATTAATCGGTTTTTTAGCCCTGATTTTTTCATTACCAAATAAAATCAAAAATCTTAAATTTGAATAGCGCAGTAATAGCGTTAACGGGAAAAAGTGAGTAAATGACGGCTGTAAACTGGAATGATGCCCTTCCCCTTGTATTAGAAGGTCTTATTTTGGTTTTCTTCTTTATCTGGGCAAAAAGAAACCCCAAAGATAGACTTGCAGTTGGAATAGCTTTGATAGTTTTCGGAGCAATTGAATTACTTGTTGTTATCGGGATTTTCGTAAGTTCATTTATCCAAAGAACTAACCAAGTTTTTAAATCTAATTATTATAATGAGACCATTTTTCTTGCGTTATTCCTTGCATTAGCATTTGCTACTGTAGCTTACGGTATTTGGAACTTAGACACTAAAAGAAAAGCTCCCCCGCCCGTCTAGGGAAACCTTCATTCGAAAATCCATAAAAAAATTTAACCCTAAAAAGATTTCAACTTTTTTTTAAAATTTTTAAGCCATTTGGAGCGCGGACATTGATGCTTACTATTTTTGGTTTTTCTTCAATAATTCCCGTAAAAACCCAAAAGCTTTATTTTTCAATTTGGAGCGCTAAAGGCATGTTTAAGAAAAAACTTGAGATTTTTAAAAAAGCCAAAAAGTCATATAGAAGGCGCTTTTGGAGTTTGGCTGTTTTCGAAGTACCTGATGGTAAAATTGACCCCAAAAACCGAACCGAATCGAACCAGCGGTTTATATTGGGCTGGGCTTTCTTAATTCCCCACTGATTTAAGGAAGTGACAAAATTTGAGCAACCAAAACAAGAAAGAGCCGCTTGATTACAAAGTGTTGATAAAAAAAATTGCTGAAAACGGCGACCTTTGCGTACTTGGCATGAAAGGCACATGTAAAACGACGCTGTTAATGCACTTAGCGCGAACCATAAGAGAAGACTCTAGCAATCACTTGATAATTTTTGAAACCTTTCCGAAATGGATTAAGGAATTTGATAAGATTCCGTACATGACTATAACCGACGCTATGATTCAAGAAAAAGAGAATTTGCCTTTTCTGGAAGAGGATAAAAGCTACATTCAATGGTCTAAGGATTTTACTGTTGCAAACGCTGAAGACATAATTCAATTTCTGAAAACTAACAAGGACGTGCTTTTTCTTATAGAAGCTGAAGACATGGAGCGGATAAGCGCTTTTATGACGTTCATTATTTACACTGTTTATAGACGGCAATATTTGAGAGCGCGCGCTGGAAACTTGGAGACCGTTAACGAAAACTATTATTTTATTTGCGAAGAAGCGCACAATCTCCTAGACAGTACGGTATTAGCAAAAAAGACCTTTAACCGATTGCGTAAGATGCAAGCCGAATTTAGAAACTTGAAAATGCATCTAATTTGTGTGACACTCCGCTTACAATCGCTGTCTCCTAAGATAAGAAGCACGATGTCGATTTTATGCTCACGGGTCAGCCTAGATGATTACCAGCTGAAGGTTAGAAACCTACTTAGAAACTCTGAATTTAAAGACGTGATAACAGAATTGCCTAAAGGTCAATTTGTCTTTCCAGAGTTAGACCTTCTTTTGACTACAGAACCGTTTAAGCAAAATGGCGCGCCATATGAAGTTAAGCTACAGGTAGAGCAACAGCAACCGAAACCGCAAAGACCGCGCGGATTAATTCGCTTACTCTGGGATGTCGCTAAAATTAATTGGAATGAAGCAAAAAATCAAGCCCAGCAAAAAGCAAAGAAGAAAGAACAAAACCCCTTTGACCCTAGCATGAATGACCCAGCTGACCCAGAAGCTACAGGTGAAAGCGATTTGGAAGAGGATTTAGGATTATTAGAAGAATCTGATACAGGCTGGTAAATTTCCAGAGTTTTTTTAAGTAGGTAATGAAATGAAAAATTTAGGAGAAGGTAAAAATATGGTATTTACTGAAGCATCAAATATTAAAAACAAAATCTTTGCTCCAGAATTATCTTTAAATATAAAATTATTGGTGAAACTTTTTGTGGTTCTGGTTGGTTTTTCAGTTGTTGCTGTTTTGCGGTTTTTTCGAGAAAAAAATTTGCGATGGTTTTTTTACGTCAAAATTTTTGCACAAATACTAAACCTCCTCGGAGGGTAGGTAGTTTGAGTTAGGGATTGTTTTGAGTTGCTTTTTTGGTTTAGGGCTTGAACCAGTTTGCGGGTTGCGACTTTGGGAGGGACGTCTGCAACTTTCTACGTTGACTCCATGTTGGCGGCATTGTCGGTTATGGGCGGGTTTTGGGAGAGCGCGTTTTCAATGTCATTTGGCGTTTTAGGTTTCTCATGGTAACGATCAAGCAATGGAGCGCTGTGGTGCAAGAAACGTTTTTGGGATGTTTCGCCATCAACTCACAATTGCCAAGAAGCGCGATGGTTGACTGCAGCCTTAGTGGGTTCAAGTCCGCCCCTGCCCACTGTCCGATTTGAGAAGCGGTTTTTAAGCTTCTGGGAAAAATCGTCTCATGAACATAATTATCGCTTGGTTTTCTCTGGGGTTGAGTGCTACCTGTAATCCATAACTTGTTGGTTTGGGAATAATCCATCCTTGACGGATAAGGTCTTTTGCGATTGTTTCTATTCTCTTTTTTCCGTGCTCTCCGAGGTCTGCTTCTTTAAAGCCCTTCTGCAGATTATCAAAAGCTGTGTGGCTTGCTCCCCAGTTGCCTCTTTTGTGAAGCTTGAAGAGGATTGTGGCTTTTATCTCGTCATCGGAAAGCATAAGTTCACTTTTGATACTTTCAAAGGCTATTCTTATATACTTTACTTTCTTTACAATTCAGCAGGTCTTGCTTGTGGAAACAACCTACAAAGCGGATGAAACACTGTTGCTCAAATACTTAGGAGACAGCCCAACGCTGAGAATCATCGATTTCTTTTTAGACAACCCGCTTTCTGATTACTCAAAAAACGAGGTCGCAAAGAATCTCGCTATGAGCAGAGCAACTTTTTTCAAGTATTGGAAAGAACTTGAAAAATCAGGCGCTGTGTTAGTAACCCGTAAAATCGGAAGAGCAACGCTGTACAAACTTGACAGAGCTAACGAGATTGTAAAACAATTGATCACGCTCGATATGACTATATCAAGAAAAGCAATGGAAAAACAAGTTCAAGAAAGCGAAAAGCAGATTGCCGTTAAAACCGGATAAATCCTTTGGTGCAGGCCTTCGTGGTTCAAGTCCCACCCCGGCACCACTTGCCCTTTTTTACCATGAAAGTTGTCGAAAACCCTGTATGCAACGATAACCAAGAGGCTTGGCGAAGTGGTCCTTTTTGGTTTCTGCAGTAGAATGTGTTGCGGGTTGGTTGTTGAGCTGCCACAAGCAGAAGGCACAGGGCAACGTTTTAGTGCCTAACCACGCACATACGCTTGATTACCGTGCAGACGCCCAAATATCACATTTACATCGAGTACAGTGAGCCTGACAAGTCTGGTTTTCGCTTCAATGTTTCCCGCGCGGAACTAATGGGAAAAATCCAAGAGCCATTTGCTAACGGTGAACCTTTCTGGTTTATGGGACATCTCCTTAACCCAATCAAGGTTGCCAAAATCGTTATCTTCTGGTCCTACCAAACAGCTGACCAACTGCGTTTACCCAACCATGAAAGCCTCATAGCGGCTAAAGACAAAAAATACCTCATCGACAACGTCCTCAAAGGCAAAGTCATTGGCGTTTACCAATGCACCGAGGAATTTGTGGCTGTGCCCCAAAAAAAATCTGTGCAAACCCCGCAAGCTCAACCGGTAGTTTTAACTCCAAGTGGTACGCCGCGGCGAATAATCGTTGTTTCTGGAACAGATGAAATCATGAAACAGACCATCACTGGAGCTTTGAGAAAACTCGGTCTCGCCAGCATAGTTATGAGTGAAGAACATGGCCAGGGCAAAAAAATCGTTGACCGCTTCGCAGACTACGCCGATGTGGGCTTTGCTTTAGTATTGCTTTCGCCTGACGTTTACGTTTACCCGAAGGGTGAAGAAGCTACAAAACGCGAACGCATTCCAAAGCAAGACGTGACTATAATGTTTGGCTTCCTATTAGGGAAACTTGGGAGGGATAAGGTGCTTGCTTTCTATAGGGAAAGCCCAAACTTCGTCTTTCCAATAGATTTTGAAGGTGTTAAATTCACAGCCCTAGATGACCGCGACAGTTGGAAGCTCACCCTCATACGTGAACTCACTAACTGCGGCTATACGGTTGATGCCGAGAGACTTTTAAGGTAAAATCCCAAATGCCACAAACCAAAATATCAGCGCAAATCTAACAAAATGGCAAAGCGATTATTTGAGTTAATTGGAGCTTTTTGCGGATAAGCAAATTTTATATAAAGGCGCAGTTTAAAAAGAAAGATAGATAAACTCGAAAATTCAGGTTGAAAAATTTTTCTAAGCAAAATCATATCCCATTGAGGTTAAATCATGAACTCAAACGTTTCTAATCGGGCGGGGACGAAACTTTCCCGACTCGTCATTATTCTTGCCATAGTGATGATTGTGAACGTCGTTGTAATCATCCTCTTGACTCCAATTGGCTTTGAGACTCGACCGCAATCCGCTTTGAAGCCTCTCGGCTATATCGCGATTGCTACTATTTTTGTTGGTCTTGCATTGGATGTGGCGTCAATCGTCCTTCTCTTCAAGAGAGTTAGAGTAAGATTAGCTTCGAGTCTGGTGATCCTCAGTTCGGTCCTCTTTTTATTGGTCATTTTCGTAGATCGCACTGGGTCCTTTTTCTCGGTGCCGATCCCTCCTGCAATTAACACCCTCGAATACCTCCTCATTGCCGTGTTAATAGCAACTGTGTTTGTAGCCACATTGGTCTATAGAGGGAGCAAGTGAAACAGCTTAAATCTAACCAAGCATTAAATTGTAACAAGTCAACTTCGATGTTGGGACATTTATGAGAAGCGACGAAATTAAATTTGGACCAGAGCGGGCTCCTCACCGAGCCCTGCTTAAAAGTTTAGGGTTAACAGACCAAGACATAACTAAACCATTCATCGGCATAGCGAACAGTTACACATCAATCGTTCCCGGGCACATTCACCTAAGAGCGCTTGGTGAAGCCGTGAAAGAGGGCATTTTGGAAGCTGGCGGAACACCCTTTGAATTTGACACCATAGCTGTATGCGATGGCATAGCGATGGGTCACGAGGGCATGCGGTACAGCCTTCCAAGCCGCGAATTAATCGCCGACTCAGTTGAAATCATGATGCAAGCCCACCGCTTAGACGGGATGGTGCTGATTTCAAACTGTGACAAAGTTACGCCGGGCATGCTTATGGCTGCCGCGAGGCTTAACGTGCCTGCGATTTCAGTTACAGGCGGGCCAATGGCGTCAGGCGTGCTGAACGGGCAAAAAGTCGGAGTTAACAACGTTTTCGAGGCAGTGGGCAAAGTCTTCGCCGGAAAAATGACTGTGGAGGAATCGGCAATGTTGGAGAACGTGGCTTGCCCGGGCTGCGGCTCCTGCAACGGCATGTTCACAGCAAACACCATGGCATGCATGACTGAAGCGTTAGGCATGTCTCTTCCTTACTGCGCCACGGCGCTGGCGAATGGTGCGTTGAAGCAGAGAATTGCCAAAGAGACAGGACAAAAAATCGTTGAACTCATAAAGAAAGACATCAAGCCCTCACAGATTATGACTCAGAACGCGTTTGAAAACGCCGCGGCAGTTGATATGGCGCTTGGAGGCTCCACCAACACGATTCTGCACCTCTCCGCCATCGCCATGGAAGCGGGAGCTAAACTTAACCTTTCAACTTACGATGAGATCGGACGGAAGGTTCCGCATTTGTGCAACATGGTTCCCACGGGCTCTTTTGACATGGAAGATTTAGGCAACGCGGGCGGTTTACCTGCTTTGATTAAGGAGCTTAAGCCGTTTGTGCATTTTGATGCCCTAACTGTCACGGGTAAAACGGTTGGAGAAAACGTTGCAGACGCCAAAGTGATAAACGCTGAAGTCATCCGCCCCTTAAGTAATCCAGTTCACAAGGAAGGCGGCATCGCTATACTCAGAGGCAATTTGGCACCTGGCGGTTCAGTGGTGAAAATGGCGGCGGTTTCGCCTAAGATGATGAAGCATCAAGGACCCGCGAAAGTTTACGATTCAGAACACGAAGCAGAAGAAGCAATGAAACGCCATGAAGTGGTAGCTGGCGACATTGTGGTTATTCGTTATGAGGGACCAAGAGGCGGACCTGGAATGCCAGAGATGTTGATTCCCACAGCTACCATTGCGGGTATGGGCCTAAGTGAAAGCGTAGCGCTGATAACTGACGGCAGGTTTTCAGGTGCAACCAGTGGACCATGCATCGGGCACGTTGCCCCTGAAGCATTCGAAGGTGGACCAATCGCGGCACTAAAAAACGGCGACAAAATAACCATTGACATCCCCAACAGAGTTCTCAAAGTCGAGCTATCTGACAAAGAGCTAAAAGAGAGGTTAGCCGCGTGGAAGCCAAGGAAACCTAAAATTTCCAAAGGCATCCTGAGCAGATACACCCCTACCCCATCAGAATAAGCTACTGAAGGTTGAAACCGTTCCCGCCGGCTTATTGTGGTAGTAGCTTAGCTACCGCAAATGCTTTTACGGGAAAAGTCATTAATTTTCCTTATCTTCCCTGTTTTAATCAGGTATGTTGCTCGCCAGCGGCGTGCATGATTATTGATGGTGTTTTTTATGGTTATGGTGGAAGGCATCGAAATCAAAATGAAAGCTAAGCCGATACGTAAAAGACAGCTTGTTAAAGCGTGGAAGACTTTATCGTGCAAGTCTCTGCCGAAGGTTAAAGCGTTCGAATTAAGCGATGAGGATTTTAACCATGTTATTCAGCATAGGCACTGCTTTGAAGATGAACTGTGCGAACTTGAGGAATGGGGCAGGGTTCTTTCTACGAGGGGCACGGACGCGTGCGTGTTTAACGCTGAACAAACCGAGGACACCGATTACATTATACTTGTAAGAGAAAACCCGTACCACAGCTTAGACGAAATCATTCTTCACGAATTATCACACATCGCCAAGGGAGACCTCTAACCGCTCATTTTGCCATAACGTTTTTGGCGAACAGTCTTAATCCATCTAAACTTGGTAGATCCGAGAAAAATAACATAAAATACGACACACCCAAATCCACGTAAACCTGCAACTGCTCAAAGCATTCATCTGGAGTGCCTGCCAAAGTAGTTTTTTTGAAATCCTCCAAGCTTACATTTGCGGGTTTTCGCGTAGAAATCTTTTCGTCAAGTTCTCTTTGATTCTGGGCGATCAGCACTTGGCCGCTTGGCCAGCAGGACTTCTCAATTTCATTAAAGTTTCTGCCGATTGCTTTGCATTGATTTTCTAAGACCGCGAGTTTATGTTTGTATGCTTCAATGGATGGCATGAAGCCCCAATCAAACCTGTCAGCATACGGCGCGGTTGCTTTATGCATCAGCAATTCGCCGCTTCCTCCCACAGTTATGGGCGGGTGTGGTTTTTGCAGGGGTTTAGGTTCGCAAGCAGCGTCTTTCAGCGTGTAGTGTTTTCCTTGGTAGTTTGCCGTCTTTTGGGTCCAAAGTTGTCTTATCACTTCCAAAGCCTCACTTAAACGCTCTATTCTGACGCTTGATGGGGGGAAACCAAAACCATAAGCAACGTGCTCGGCTTCTTGCGTGCCTGCTCCTATGCCTAACTCTAACCTTCCATTTGACAAGACATCTAGCGTAGCCGCCATTTTGGCTAGCAAAGCTGGGTTCCTATGTGCATTGCAGGAAACCATGGTTCCCAAACGTATTCTGCTGGTCAAAGCGGAGAATGCGGTGAGGGTGGTCCAGGATTCAAGAATAGGCCAATCATCATACATTAAATGGTCGTCAAGCCAAACTGAATGGTAACCTAAGCGCTCACATTCTAAAACGATGTCTCGGATGAGGCTGAATTGTTCTCGGGGCTCTTTCGCTTGGAACGCGTAGAATGGAAGAAATACTCCGAATTTCAGTTTGTTCAAGCCACGCCTCCAGTCTGGTAAGCACAATTTAAAAGTTAATTGTGGCAGCAGAGTAATTAGGTTTTAGCCTGTTATTTAGCGGGCACTTGTTTCCTTTCGTCTTTTCCCCTAATAAAAGACAATACGCCCGCAATTACCAGTATAGCTATTGACGCGTAAAATGCGTGGTCTATGCCCGATATGAACGCTGTGCTGACGCCGCCAGTTAGACTTCTGGTTCCGATGAACACTTCAAAAGCTAGGTACCGGGGTATCGAGGCTGCTGCAACCGAGATTGCTAAAACGTAGCTTCCGACTAAACCAATATTTTGCACAGTTCTCAACAAACCAGAGATGCTGCCGAACGAGCCTGTTCTTGCATTTGCCATAACCGCACTGTTGTTTGCTGGGAAGAACATGGAGGTTCCTAAGCCTGAAACTGCTGAAGCAAACAAGACAATGTAGAGTGACGAGGTTGCGTTCATCGTTAAATAGATCAATATGGCAACGGCTAGGAAGAATACGCCCATTGTAGCAATTTCTCTTGAACCATACTTGTCGGAGAGCCTGCCCATTAAAGGACCCAGAAAACTGCCTGCGACGTATCCGGGAATCAGGAGCAAAGAAGCATTCAGAGGTGAGAGTGCTCTTATTCCCTGCAAGTACATTATCACTAGGAACACCACAGAGAAGTAGCCGACGCTGACAAAGAATGAGGAGAAAAGCGCAGTTCTAAGAACCCTGACTTTGAGTGCTTCAAAATCAATCATGGGATTTTTAACCCTGCGATCATACAAGATGAAGACTGGTATTAGCGCCGCTCCAATCGCCGATAAGGTGACGTTGAAGGCGCCGATTCCGTTTGAGGCGAAATTCACCAATCCATAAGAAAGCAGCACCAAGGCTGAGCCAAGCAGCCCCATTCCGGCAAGGTCTAGCTTGGCAGATGTTTTTTCGGCGTCCTTGATGTATTTTAATCCGGCAATCACCGCGATTATGCCGATTGGGATATTTATGAAAAAGATGTATTGCCAGCTGATGAAGGTGGTGATTATTCCACCTAAAACGATGCCCAGCATTGCTCCAGCCGTGAAGCCAAGCGAGTTGTAACCGTAAGCCCTGCCGCGTCTTTCTCTTGGAAAATAGTCAGCAATTATGGCTCCGCTGGTCGCTTGCAGGAGGGCTCCACCAACCGCTTGAACTACTCTGAAACCGATGAGAAGATAGATGTGAGTTGAGAAACCGCACAGCGCTGAGCCGACGGTGAAAATTACGAAGCCTAAGTTGAATATTTTGCTTCTGCCGTAGATGTCTCCGATTCTTCCCATCTGTGTGGTTGCGACGGCGAGGACCAGAAGGTAAGCAAGAATAATCCACAGTGATGTTGAGAGGTCTGAGTGAAGCTTGTCATTTATAGTTGGGAAAGCCAGAAGAACGATGGTGCTGTCAAGCGCGCCCATGAGGGTTCCAAGCATCACGATAGCTAACACTATATTGCTGTGTCTCCAAGAGGCAGTTGGCTTGCTGGGCGCTTCTTGCATTAATTCACCGTTAGCTACTTTCCCTTTGAAATCGCTATGGCTGATTTAAAATTACCTTGTGTTTTAAAAATGTTAACCATTTATAAAGCTAGATGTAGCTAAAACACAGACTTTCTTAAGCTGAAAAAACTGTATCGATTGCTGGCATTAAATTGTAAAAACCAGAGGATAAGTAATTATAATTCATAAAACGTATTTTTACATTACAGCACTTCCTGTTGTGGTTCCAATGCCGGAGAAAAACGCTTCTAACATCGACATATTCGGCTTGTTATCGGAGGAGAGCCCTGAGCAGGCAAAAAAGAAGCGCAGGCAAGAGCTTTTGAAGCCAACAGGCGTTAAAGAACTATTCAAGGAAGGAAGCATAAGCGTAAACAAGTACACGTGCGCTGGCGTTCAATGCAAGTTATGTGTTAAAGCTTGTCCAACTAACGCTTTATACTGGAAAGCAGGTGAAGTAGGAATCACCGAGGATCTGTGCGTTTACTGTGGCGCTTGCGTCCTGAACTGCATGGTTGATGACTGCATAAAAATCGAGCGGAAACGTGAGGATGGCGAAGTTGAACGATTCAGCAAGCCAAAAGACGTCATAACGCTTGGAGAGAAAGTTAACACAAAGAAGCGTTTTGACCGCGTGAAAGCAATTTTCCCAACCGTTGAAGACTACTGCGAAAAATACGCCGCCAAGCCAAAAGACATTAAGAAGGCAAACCAAGCATGAATAAAACTTATCATCAAAGCAAATTTAAAGCGGCATGATCGAGATAGCCGTTGCACTTCGAGTAGACAGCTCCATTTTATCCCCAAAACCCTTTTTCACATAGACATTTTCCAAAAGCAACTTATCGCCAATCTTTAATCCACTGAGCGCTTCCGCATGTTGACGCCAAACCGTGACCCGAACGGCACCAGAGTCATCTTTTAGATCAAAAAACGTTAGCTTCACGGTTTCGCCACTTGACGTGTTTACTTCTTTGCTTTCAGGAACCGTGGAAACTGTGCCTTCAACGTTGGCGGTTTGGTTCTCAGTTAGGCTGGCTATTTTCGTCAGCTGCAGTGCAGCAACTTGAACATTAACGAAACTGGTGAAGTCAACGTGAACTTCGACGGCGCCGTTTTGGGTTTCTTTCACTTTAACGTTACCCAACTGCAAACACGTGTTTGCTTTGAGGTTTTTTTCTAATTCTTGAGCTTTTTCATTCCAAGCAACCACCGTCACTTCGCCAGAATCATCCGTTAACGTGAACCGCATGACTGTTCCATCGCTTTGATCGTTTCGGGTGAACTTGGTTGTGCCTAAAACCGTTTTTACAGTGCCTGAAAGATGCACATTCCCAGAATTTTTATTCAGGGAACCTATTTTGGAGGCAAACTTGTCGATGGCGGGGTATTCGCTGGCTTTTTCTTGCGCCTCAACTTCAATTTGGCTTTTGACGCCAAGATGCAACTCTACTTTGCCATACAGATCTTGCCGCGTGTACCCATGAAGCAGCCGAACTGCCTGCCCAACCTTCAACTCGCCCTTCTCAACCAAATCAGCCTTATCGTTCCACAAAACCACACGCAGAATGCCGTCGTAATCAGCAACCATTAACGTTGCGAATTTGCCTGGTTTTTCTCCTTCGAAGGTTCGAGCTGGAAAAACCGCAACTAACCGACCTGCCACTGTCACGTCGTTTAAGCCAGCGAACAAGCGGCTTGTGGATAGAGTTCCACTGTTGTGAATTGTGTTCTGCTCCACTTCAACACCGTATCTGGCGGCGATTAACCTTAGAAGCGTTTCATCACCAAGCAAACCGCCTGTTCTGGATTTTTCCGCCTGCATTTGTTCGAGAATTTGCTCTTGGCTGATTTCTGGGTTTTTTGCGAGAATTTTGTCGATTAATTCTTGGGTGGTCATTTGCGTGACACGATTAAGATATAGGGGTGCTTTTAATTTTTTTGTATTTCTCTGGGGTTGCGGCTATGTTTATTAAAAACGCAGTTCCATCTTAGTTTGCTGAGCTGGAGGATAAGCAGGTGGATCTCTCCGTTTTTTACGCGTTTGGCGTAGCGTTGGTTGCGGTGGGTTTCATCATTATTGTTATAGCGATTATTTTAGTCTCGAGAGGTGGCGCTGGAAAAGGGAAGGTGAAGGCTGCGGGCGTAGTTATGATTGGTCCTATTCCGATAATTTTCGGAACAGATAAGAAATCGGTTAAATCTGTTTTGGCGCTTGCTTTATCATTAACCATAGCGCTTGTGGTTGCCACGATTGTATATTACTGGTTATTGAGGTAAATGGGCATGTTAAGCGAGCAGGAAACTGAGGATGAAGATGAGGGCATCACTGTTTCAGGGCGGCTTTTTGTTTTTTTAATTTTGGGGATTGTTTTAGTTTTAGTCGGAATTGTGGTTTTACTTGTTGCTTCCTTGGTTTCAGGCGGTTCAGGCAGCGTTGGGGTTGTTGTTTTTATCGGTCCATTTCCGATTGTTTTCGGTTCAGGGCCAAATGCGATTTGGCTTATTTTGGTTGGAATAATTCTTGCTGTTTTAATAGTGCTTTTTTGGGTTGTGAACAGAAGATTCGACTGGTTTTAAATTAAGAAGAAAAGGGTTTACTCGTTTACTATCTCTTCATCTTTACCGTAATATGCGTAGAGGAAGATTAGAATTAGAGAAATAAATACTGAGCCCATTGCGATGTATTGTAGAGTTTGGAAGTATGCGCCTATATCCATAGAGATTCTCCTTGCATTTTATCTTATTCTTGTAACGTCTTAATATTTAAGGAGTCGCTTTTTTCCACTCATTCATCAACATGTCAAAGCACTCGTCGTTTTCCTCTATGTTTTCAAACCAGCCTAGATTCTGCGCGATCTTCTGCGTTAACAGATGATAGCACATGTGAACCTTCCTGTCTAACACGCGAAAATAGAAATCGTCGCAGGTGCAGAATTCAGCTTCGGGCATGATGAGGTAATCGCGTTCTCTGCCGATAACTATCCAGACGGTTTTTCCGCTTGGCTTGAAAATGTATTTTTTCACTCGGTTCTCTTTTAAGGCATCGAGGGCTTTTGTGAATCTTGACCCAAAAAGCTCATAGAGCTCTGTTAGGTTGCCGCCTGACAGTTTGCCTGCTGATTTTGCTTCTCTGCAAATAGCGTTTAACGTATCTATTTCTGAGTTATCATTCATTCATTTATGCACTATCAATTGGAAAGATTAGGAATTGGATTTAGCTTTAGCCTATGTCGATTGGTTCTCCCTTAGGCTTGGTTTCCACATCAGCTTTAGGAAACACTACTTCTAAGACGCCGTTTTTGTAGCTTGAGTTTGCTTCTTTAACCTTCACTTTAACTGGCAACTCAACTTCCTTGTAGTATTTGTACTGCGCGGTATCAACCGAAATCGTCAGCGAATCTTCCGTGCCGTGAAGTTTTATATCGCTTTTTTCCACTCCTGGCAACTCCGCAACCACATGGACTTCACCGTTTGTTTCAACAATGTCAACCAGCGGCTCGCGTTCATCTTTAACCTGCGGCGTCCCTTTGAGCCCTTTTTTGATGTTTCCAAACTCCTGAATCTCAGGTTTGCCGTCTGGACCAATCTTCATACTGTAACCGTAAACGAAGGGTCCGAGCTCCTTAACTGTGCTTCCATCGGGGAGTTTGCGTTCTTTAACGTATTCTTTAGGAACTTTTTCAGCGAAATCTTTCAGTTCTTCATCCATCATCTTTTCCATTTCACGAAACATGTCATCTATATCGCCGAAAAACGGCTCTTTAGCCCGCCTCTTCTTTGACCCTTCAGGGTAATCCTCATTATCAGAAGACATATCACTCACCAAGTCACCTAGCGTTTTCCGCTCCAATAAATTTTATGCTACAAAAACGCTTATTCAATGGTCGACAGACATTTTTCGGCGGGCTGCCCAATTGAATGTTACACAAACAAAACGTAATGATGCCTTTAAAAGTTTAAATGATGGAAAACAAACTAAATGGAATCAGCTAGGCGAAAAAGTGCCGATTTGCCGGGGTAGCCTAGCCTGGCTAGGGCGCCAGACTCATAATCTGGAGAACAAAGGTGGCCAAACGCCCATGTCCAGAGGTCGCGGGCTCGAAGCTAAAAAAGCGAGAATCCCGCTCCCGGCACCACTTATTTTTGATGCTGATGCTTTTTGTGGGAATTTTCGTCAACAAAAAGCAGGGTATTCTTACTCTCTCTTTATGTTTGCTTGTACAGCCTACCTCTGGGTTCAATAGATGATTCAATAGGGCGTTTAGATGACCCAATAGGTAAGCAGTATTACTAGTAATTATCTTTCGCTTGTCTTCAATTAGACCTGAATCATTTGTAGACGTTTTTACGATGGCCAACTGCCAAGAGGAGAATTTTCTCGCCTTCGATTTTGTAAAGGACACGGTAGTTTCCAACTCTTGTTGAAAATACGCCCTTGAATTCTCCATGCAATGGTTTATCTACTTTAGGGTTGTTTTCCCACGAATAGACTTCTTTGATAATTTGAACCTGAGCTTTCTGGTCAAGAGTTTTCATTTGTTTCGAAAAACGATTGGTCAGCTCAACTGTGAACTTGTGTTTCAAGGTGCAAATCCCGTACTAGCTCATCTAGCGTCATGGTTTTTCCCTGTTTAGCTTCGCGCAAAGAAACCCGTAGGTCTTTTACCAATTTCTTGTCCTGCATGACTTCAAGCGTTTCGAGCAGTTCTTCCATCAGGCTTGCTGCTTTCGTGAGCAGTTCTTTTTCTTCGGTTGTTAAGAGAGTCATGATTGTATGCGCCGTTGTTAAAACATGAGCGATGTGGTTCTTATCTTTTGCTTTCCCTTAAGAAAAAATTGTGAAAAGTTTTAAACGTCTTAATCTGGAGATTGAAGGGCTAAATGTCTTAAGACCAGAAGTCACGGGCTCGAATCCCGTTCCCGGCACCATTCTTTTTCTTGCGCTTTTGATGCTTACCTGAGAAGTCGATTAAAAACTTGATTTCAACGTATTGCAGAACCAAAATTGTCTGAAACACATTTATCTTTAATGCGCAAACTTGTTCGTGTAGAAAATGGTGATTTAAACGGGCTTCAGTGGACTCTTTGAAAGCTGCTCCTTGCGTGAAAGGCTTGAGATTTTATGATTGATCAGAGTACCGTTCTTTTATTCATTACTGTGGCGTTGGCTAGTGCGGTTGAAGCGACTGAAGCGTTGACTATTATTTTGGCTTCAGGTATTACGAGGGGGTGGCGTTCAACTTTTGAAGGCGCATTGCTTGCCCTGGCTTGTTTGGCTGTTATTGTGGGGGTAGCTGGAACCGCGTTGATTTATTATGTTCCTCTTTATGCTTTGCGAATCGTGGTTGGAACGCTACTGCTTATCTTTGGGTTGCAGTGGCTCACAAAAGCTATACTACGGCAAACGGGATTTAAGGCTCCGCATGATGAACGCGACATATACGAAAAAGAGGTAGAGGCTCTTTCCAAGAACAGGGGAATTCGGGGTCAACGGGATTCCTTAGGGTTTGCGATAAGTTTCAAAGGCGTGCTTTTGGAAGGG
>Ga0187891_1001916_pt1 | contig 16810 bp, 17 predicted proteins | sample June2016WEW_21_4_FD_132990 | JGI IMG/M metagenome (GOLD analysis project Ga0187891, IMG submission 132990) | Peatland microbial communities from SPRUCE experiment site at the Marcell Experimental Forest, Minnesota, USA - June2016WEW_21_40 | ecosystem: Environmental > Terrestrial > Soil >... | reverse complement strand
TGATCTCCTTCAGTTTCTCCTTCTTGCGTTCCGCCTCGCTCTTCACGCGGCTGAAGTCGGTATTGTCGAGTTTCATCACCGCGGCGTAGAGTTTGCGCGCCTTCTGATCATCTGAATCGCCGGCAGACACGATGCCCGCCGCCGCATCCTTGAGCGTATTCGTAGGCTGGGTCACCAAGTTCATGACTTGCGCCAACTGCGATCCCTCGTAATCCCAGAACGCCGACCGGTTCAGGGCGTACGTGTAAAAGAAGCTGACCTTCCAACTGACCCCATTTATCGGGGGCATCCAGTCGTCGTCGGGAATGGGAGGGACATCGGTCACGTCCAGCGTGTAGTAGTTCTTTGAATTCTGAACGGTGACCCCATCGGGGAGCCGGACGCCGGTCCACATCAGGCGGTCGAGCATTTGTCCGCGATCGTTCCTCAAAAAGAACCCCTCGGGAACCGCCGGATGAAACATGAAATGTTCCTTGTGGACAAAATACGGTTGCTGGAGATTCCATGTAGGCGAAACAACCAAGTCATCGTTGTAGCGCACCTGGAGGCGATACTCGAGGATGCTTCCGACGTCCACCGGGGGCAGTGTGAACACGATGGTGTCCACCTGATAATGCTTGGCCTTAACGTCGACCACATCATCCGGTTTCGCGGTAAGCGCAATCACTGTGCCATCGGCGTGGATGGTACGGCCCTCGATGTGGACGACCTTCGATTCGCCGCGCTCGTAGGGAATACGAACCGTATCCAGCTCCTTGCCCTTCTCCGTGAGCACCTTGATGCGTGCGTAGTACGTGTGGAAGTGGCGATCATCATCGGTCGTCTCTTCGCGGTAGAGATACACCGCTGCCGCCCCCGGCGCCTTGGGATCGGAGGTCATCTTGAGTTCGTCGGCTGTGGGTTCCTGAAACTGGGCGCGGAGCATCGCCGTGTTCGCCAAAGGCGCGATGAGTAATACCTGCATGAGGAGACGACAAGAACGCATCTGTGAGCCCCGTGATGTGGATCAATGCCGGTTGATGTTACCGGCGGCTTACGCCCGTCGGCATCAGTTCCCCTTTCCCACCGGCGCCGCCGCAGGGATGGCCAGAACCAATTGTTCCTGGTCGGTCGCCGCTACTTTCTGGTAGAACCCGCGCAGATCCTGGTACTCGTCCGGCTTAGCCAGCGTGAACGCAACCGTCAATGTTTGGGCGATGGTGATCTCGCCGGGTTGCGTCACGCTCTTGGCAATGAGCAGTGCGTGCCCCTGCCAACCGATGTTTGCATCCTGAGGGGCGCCCTCCACGACTGCTCCGTCAGGCAGGTGATACGTCACCTGATCGGTCACGCGATCACCGTAGTGCCTATCGACCGGCTCAAGGCGCTTTTCCTCGTTGACGAAAGGCGTGTGGCCGCGGGTTTCAAAGAAGAACCCTGGCAATATGAGGCGCTTGGCCGTCGCCGTGCCAAGCGACCCTTTGAGGTTGACCACAGCTATCAGGTTTGAGTACGGATCGTCCATGGAAAGGAAGTGGTCGACGTGCGCCTCCACGCCTTGGGGGACGATTTGCTCCAATTCCTCGCGGTCAAACTGCTTCTTCAGTTCGGCGTCATCTTCCTCGAGGGCTGCCTGCCGCCAGTGGAGCGCCCGCTGGCCGGTCATGATGATGTTGATGTGACCCGTAATCGCGCCTTTAGCATCGAGGTAAACATCTCCCAACCGGTTGGTGACGTTGTCCTTGTATTGCTGCATCGGGGTGGCCGCGTAGGAGAGCCCCTGCGCGCTCTGGCCAATGCCGCCGGCGTAGGAATGCCGCCAATTCACCGTCTGAAACGGGCACATCTTCTCCCCGGGATCAAGGACAAACTGCTTGCCGCCGGTGCTCAAGACCACCACCGTGGTGTCAAGCTGATCGAGACTCAAATAGGAGGGGTCGAAAATGCCCCGGTCGCGGTCGACCACCTTGGTCGCGTAGGCGGTCAGTCCCGCGGCGCGCAACATGGCCAGATAGAGCATGGCGATGTCTTCGCTCGATCCGCTCTTCTGCGCCCATGTGTCCTGAGCGTGCTTGGCCACCTTGATCTTTAGCTCTTTCATCTCCGACGCGCTCTTCTTTCGCGAGTAGTCGGTGTTATCGATGGCCTCGACCGCGTCGTACAGTTTCTTCGCCTTGTCCATATCGCTGTCGGCAGGTGCAACCAGACCGTCCACAGCCTCCTTGATGGCCTTTGATGGCTCGGCGAATTTGTCAACATCCTTTGCCCAGAGCTTGCCATCGGTCGGCCAGAATTCCGAGGGGTCGCTGGCGGCCTTGTAATAGAAGAACACCCTGTAAAGGAAGCTATCGATGGGCGGCATGTGCTCCTCGTCAGGAATGGGAGGAACGTCGGTCACGTCCACGCTATAACTGCCGTTGACGCTGGTCTGCATCGTGACGCCCGGGGGCAGGCGATTCCACCAGATCAGGCTGTTGACCGTTCGGCCGCGCTCGTCGATCAGGTACATGCTGGTCATCGTGTCGGCACTGCCTCTCGGCATGAAGGCCTTAAAGGGCGTGAACTGGTAATGCGCCTTATGGACAAAATGGGGCCGCTGGATCTCCCACTCCGGCGACGAGAACTCGTCATCGTCGTAGCGAATATCGTAGCTGTACTCCAGGATGCTTCCCACCTCGACACTGGGCAGAGTAAAGACCTTCTTCTCGATCTGCCTCTCGCCGGTCTTGGCAACCATCAGGTCTTCGGGCTTGACGGTGAGCGGAATCACGGTGCCATCGGGATGAATGGTGCGGCCCTTGACGTCTGCGATTTTGAACCTTCCCCTCAGGTAAGGAAGCTCGACCGTTGCCAACTCCTTACCCTTTTCGGTGAGCACCTTGATTCGCGCATAGGTGCTTTGGTAGTGCATTGGGTCGTTGGCAACCTCATTGATTTCGAGGTACACCGCATCCGCTCCCGGAGCCTTGGGATCGGAGGTCATTTTCAATTCTTCGTCGGTGGGCTGCTGAAATTGCGCGCAAAGAAGAACCGGCGACACAGCGGCGAGGATCAAAGCCGCGCCGCGCAGCAAAATCGATTTCGACATGGAGTTCGGCCCTGGTGTGAAAGTGCGGCCATTCTAACCCCGGATCGGTTCCTGCGAACGGAGCAATTCAAAGAATTCATCGTGGGCCCCGCCGTAACGGATTCGGCTGGGACCGTCAGATGCCCTTCTGGTTCGCAGCGACGGCTAGGACGAGTTGTTCCTGATCAGCGGTGGCAACCATTTGGTAGAAGCTGCGTAAATCCCACTAATCGTGGAGTTTATCTAACGTAAAGGAGCAGGCCGGCGTGCGCGTAGCGTCAATGTGGAAGGTCATTTTTCCAGTGAGCTCTTCTTGCTGAAGCACGGCTCGGAGCGGATGGTACTTGAGTGTATCTGCGACCCTCAACGCACAATGTTGCACGACTCCAGCAGCGACGAAACCAACGCCAGCGGCAGGCCCATCACGTTGAAGTAGCAGCCCTCGATGCGGGGAATCCAGCGTGCGGCGCGGCCCTGGATGGCATAGGCACCGGCCTTGTCCATGGGCTCACCGCCGGCCACGTAATCGGCGATCTCCGCGTCGGAAAGGGTGAGAAAGCGAACGGCTGTGGCCTCGGCAGCTACCTCAACGCCCGCGGCAGTGACCAAAGCCACACCGGTGATGACACGATGCGTGCGGCCTGAGAGCAGGCGCAACATGCGCACAGCGTCGTCCGCATCTGCGGGTTTGCCGAGGATCGTGTTGTCGAGGGTGACGGTGGTGTCGGCGCCTAGCACGGCAAGGGAGGACTGACCGTACGAGCGTTCCTTTGCAGCCGACGGGCCTGCCGACGTCAGTTCGCGATAGACGGCTTCGGCCTTTTCTCGCGCCAGCCGCGTGACATACACGATCGGGTCCTCGCCCGGCAGCGAATCTTCCGGGATATGCGCGGGATGCACCCGGAACCGGTAGCCCGCCTGCGTGAGAAGTTCACTGCGGCGCGGCGAGGCGGAAGCAAGAACCAGCATGATGGAATTATGGCAGGCCCTCATGCCTGCTTGCCCGTTTAGACTTATTGAGGGCTTGCGGCAAATCAAAGCTGCGCCCGGACAAGGTTCCAATGCACTTCAACTTCGATTTTTCGGCGTCTCAGATTCTGTGGACGCTCACGTTTGCGGCGTTGCTGGTTTTGCTTGTGGTCCTGCTGGGGCGCGACAGGGCCAAGCGTTTTCCGTGGTTTACCGCAAGCATTGCAACGATGGGGCTACTGTTGCTGACATCACAGCTCCTGCTCAGCAGGCTTCCACGGATGACGGGGACGGAGATCTTTCTCGGGCTGTCAGACTTGGATATGCTGATCAGCTTGCTTGTCTTGGTGGAGTTGGCGCGACGCGCATTTCCCGGCTTGGGGAAACTCGGTTGGATCATTGGCGCGCTGGCGATGCTCGCTGTGGGCGCGGCGGTGCTGGTGATGTGGGGACCGTGGCCGGCGTGGAAGACACTCACGGCTACTTCGGAACTGGTAGCAATCCGGCTCATGGATCTGACCGTGGACAAGGGCATTCTGCTTTCCGGAATCCTGACGATCGAGTTGGGTTTGCTGATCACCTTGCTGGGGCGGCGCTTCGCGGGCGGATGGCACAGCCACGCGCAGCGGATCGTGATCGGTCTCTCGACGGCTGCCCTTGCGCAACTGACGCTGCGTGGAACCTTGCAGGCCATCGGGATGCACACCCACATCCATACGCAGTCGGATTACGAGCGCGTTATGGGTCTGCGTGACAAGCTCATCCACGGCAATAACGTGGCGTACCTGTGCGTGATGGTGTGGTGGATCGCCTGCCTGTGGATCGACGAGCCCGGCGCGGCGTCTGCAGTCCCCGCAGAAACAGCGTCCCCAGCGGAGGGAGAACCGGCCCTGCCGGAAGCACCCGACGCCGTGGAGAATGCAGAGCCGCAACCGGAGAGCGGCGGCCCAGACGCTCAGACCTGACAACTCAGAACTGACAACTGTCTCTTAGATGTGGCAGCTTGCAATGCCGCGTTTTTCCAGATAGCGCTGGTGGTAGGCTTCGGCGCGCCAGAAGGTCTGCGCCGGTTCAACCTTGGTCACAATCTTGCGCGGCTTGTAGCGGCCATCGGCGGTGAGCTGCTCGATCTTGGCGCGTGCCTGCGCCTCCTGCTCCGGAGAGTGGAAGAAGACTGCGGACCTGTACTGCGTGCCCCAGTCGGGCCCCTGGCGGTTGAGAGTGGTGGGGTCGTGGAGCGAGAAGAACGCGTCGAGCAACTGTTCGTAATTCACTTTCTCGGGGTCGAAGTCGAGCTCGACCACTTCGGCGTGGCCGGTCTTGTCGGTACATACGTCCTTGTACGTGGGCCGGTCGAGCGATCCGCCTTCATAGCCGACGGCCGTCGCCGTCACGCCGGGGATGGCCGCAAACGCTGCCTCCACGCCCCAAAAACAACCCGCTCCGAATGTCGCTTTTTCTGTGCTCATACCTATTGAGATGCGATAAATCTGCTCTTAGCTTCTAGCTGTTAGCTTTCAGCTCCATTGTGCTGGAGTCGAGGGCTTTCTGTCATGCGAGAAATTTCCCAGACATTTGCTACCCGCCAACGAATAGGCTGAGCTCGAAACGAGGGCCCGCTTTTGGCAAGGAGAGCTAAGAGCTAGAAGCTAATGGCTGTTTTTTAGGTCAGCGGCGCCAGATGCTTGGTGTTCTGGTAGGTGTAGACGACGCGGTGAACCACGGTGACGGTGGAGAGAACCGCAAGCAGCCACAGCACCGGGGCCATCACGCCCCAGTGATTGAACAGCGCGCCCAGCAGGATGAGCACGATGCGCTCCGGCCGCTCCATAAAGCCCACCTTGCACTGGCCGATCAGCGCTTCGGCGCGGGCGCGCGTGTAGCTGACCATGAGCGAAGTGACCATGACGAACGCCACCAGCACTACGTAGCGGAAGCGGTTGATGCGCCCGTAATAAACCAGAAGGCCGAAGAACAGCACCACGTCGGAATAGCGGTCGATGACCGAGTCAAAGAACGAGCCGAAGACGGTGACCTTGTTGATGCGGCGCGCCACACGGCCGTCGACCATGTCGAAGATTCCGGCGCCGAAGATGACCAGCCCCGCGTAGAAGAACATGCGGTCGCCGTTGGTGGCATTGGCGTGGCCAAACAGAAATGCGGCAGCGATGTTGATGACCAGCCCGATGAAGGTTAGCGCGTTGGGTGAGATGCGGGTAAGCGCCAGCCCATGGACGATGCGGTCCAAAAGCCAGCCGCAGGCACGGCCAAAAGCACTAGTCCAGGTCATTCTTGCTTCCTTGCTATTTTTCAGCGCCGGCGGCTGTTTCGTTCTCGCCGGCTTCGTCGTGGATCGTCGTCAGTTTAAGGATTTCCAGTTCGCGTTTGCCGTTGGGCGTCACAATGGTGGCCACGTCGCCCACCTTCTTGCCGACGATCCCCTGGCCAATGGGTGAAGTGGTGGAGATCAGGCCCTTGGAGACGTCGGCCTCCTCGCTCGTCACCAGGCGGTAGACGAGTTCTTCGTCCTTGGTCGAGTCGTAAACCACCACCGTCGATCCGAATCCGGCTTTGTCGCGGGGAATGTTCGCGAGATTGACCAGCGAAAGCTCGCCCATGCGCTTCTTGAGCTGGCCCAGCCGGGCATTGACGAACTCCTGCCGCTGCTTGGCCATGTGATACTCGGCGTTCTCCGAAAGATCTCCCAGAGCTCGGGCCTTCTTGATCTCGGCCGGGAGCTCGTGCGAAAGCTCGTACTCGAGCTGCTTGATCTCCTCGAGAAGCTGCTTTTTGATGTGTTCGGGCATCCGTGGTCCGGTGGCGGGGAGAGGGCTGCTCCAGCCGCGTGAAATCAACATTCCTGACTCTTCATTATACGGCAGCAGCGTCCGACGATTAGCAGTTAGGCGTTGCCCTCGCCTCGTTCCTCTGTGCTTCAAGAAATGATTGCAGAACCAGCGTCGCCGCAACCTGGTCGACGACCTTCCGGTGCTTCTGCCGCGACTGGCCGGCTTTGTAGAGGATCTCGTGAGCCTCGCGGGTGGTCAGCCGCTCGTCCCAAAAGTGAATGGGCAGGCCCGTGAGTTCGCCCAGCTCAGCGGCGAAGGCCTGGGTTTTGGCTGCGCGCGGGCTCGATTCGCCGGAGAGATGGAGCGGGTTGCCGACAACGATTGCCGCAACTCGAAACCGGCGGCAGAGCCGAGCCAGCGAGCGCAGATCCTCACGCCGGCTGCTGCGCCGCTCGAGGGTGAGCACTGGCTGCGCCGTGAGGCCAAGCTCGTCCGACACGGCCACGCCAATGCGGCGGCTGCCGACGTCCAGGCCGAGATAGCGGGGAGGGCCGCCGGAATCCACTATGCTGTACCTCACATTCAGCTTACGGCTTTGAGTCACTCCCTGCTCCGCGGCGCCTTCCGGCGGGCGCAGCAGCGCTTTACTCCCGGTACAATCGAAGCAGGGGGGAATACCGGAAGGAATCTTCGCATCCCTATTCTTTTTTGAGGGAAGGGTCCAAAACGGCAGGATGGCTCGACGCAAACGGAGTGGCGGCAAAAAGAAGGGTTCCGGCGCGGCAGGTATCTTGCTGGTATTGATGCTGGTTGCGGCGATCGGGGCGGGGGCGGCCGGGTGGCTGATCCTTACACCCTACGGGCCCGAGACAGAGACGTTCGTTAATATCGCGCCTGGCTCCTCCGCGGTGCGCATCGGGCGTGAACTGGAAGCGGCGGGCGTGGTTCGCAGCCGGTACGCTTTCGACCTGGCGCGCTGGATGCGGCGCGGAACGCTGCACGCCGGAGTGTATCGCTTCGACCATCCGGTCCCGGTCGCCGAGGTTTATGGGCGGATTGCCCGTGGCGACGTCTATACCAAAGCCCTCAAGGTTCCAGAAGGGGCAAACATCTTCGATATTGCGGCTCGCGTGGAAGAGGCAGGGTTGGGTACCCGGCAGGACTTTCTGGACGCGGCTGCGAGCCAAACGGATCTGGTGGCCGACTTGGACCCCAGCGCGAAGAGTCTCGAAGGTTACCTGTTTCCGGACACCTACCGTTTTTCGCCGAACGTCACGGCCGTGCAGTTGGTTGCCGCCATGGTCAAGCGTTTCCGAGCAGCAACAGCGCAGTTGGGATTGAAGGAGAACGTGCATCAGGTGGTAACCATTGCTTCACTGGTGGAGCGCGAGACGGCAGTTGATGCCGAGCGCCCGCTCGTGGCCAGTGTGATTGAGAATCGGATGGCCAGGAACATGCCGCTCAACATCGATCCCGCGGTGATCTATGGGCTTGAGGTGGCAGGGCATTGGCGGGGCGCCATCTACCAGAGCGATCTCACACGCGACACACCCTACAACACGTATCTGCACGCGGGGCTGACTCCGGGACCAGTGTGCAACCCGGGCATCCCGTCGTTGCGCTCGGCCATGAATCCCCCCAAAACAAGCTATTTCTACTTTGTGGCCGCGGGAACCAACGCACAGGGCCATTCGCTGTTTGCGGAAACCCTCGACGAGCACAACCGCAACGTGGCCAATTATCGCAAGGCGCAGAAGAAGGCGGGTGAGCGATGAAGATGCACGCTCGTCTTGCTCGTACCGCAGGGTTGGTTGTTCCGTTCCTGCTTTCAGGATGCTCCTACTTCATCCCGACCAAACGTCATCTCCCTGTTCCCAAGGCTCCGGCGATTGTGCAAACGGCCACGCCCGACCAACTGGTCGAGCAGCTCAACCAGCGCTGGGACGCGATGAATACGCTCACCGCGACCGTTGAGATTTACGCCACCGAGACGAAATCCGCCGAAGGCCTTGCGAAAGACTTTCCCTCGTGTCGCGGATACATTTTGATGCGCAAGCCCAAGATGCTCCGCGTGTTGGGGACTTATTTTGGCGTGAAGATCTTCGATATGGCCAGCGACGGCAGTCACTTCACGCTCGTCATCCCGTCGAAGAGTTTGGCCATCGAGGGCTCGAACACTGTCACCGAGAAGTCGGCAACAGACTGGGAAAGCCTGCGCCCGGACTTTTTCCTTGACGCGATCGGGGTGCGGGGCCTGGACCCGGACGATGAATTCATGGTGTCTACCGACATCGAGACCGTGGCAGATGCCGCAAACAAACATCTCTACAGCGAACCGGAATACACCCTCAGCGTCATGCGCCGCAAGAACGGCCATGAGAACCTGCCCGTCCGCACGATCACTTTCCACCGCGACGATATGCTGCCCTACGACCAGTCTGTCTACAACAGCGAAGGCGAGTTGGAGACGCAGATTTTCTATACCAACTACGCCACGTTCAGCGCCGGCAAGTACCCCTCCAAAGTGACCATCAAGCGTCCCAAGGAGGGAATCCAGCTTGTGCTGAGTGTTGAAAGGGTAGAAGAAAACGTCGAGCTTCCCGCCAGCCAATTCGAGGTGAAGATTCCCGACGGCGCCACGATCAAGAATTTGAAATAGCCTGGCTTCCCGCCGAAGGGCAGCGCCTGCAAAGCCCTACTGCGCGCCGTGATCCTCAAGCACCTTTGCCGCGTCGGGGTGCTGCTCGTTGATCGCCCAATGGAGCGCCGTGTTGCCGTCCTTGCCTTTGGCATTGATGTTGGCGCCCTTCGCCAGCAGCAACTGCAAGACCTCAGGCTGGCCCATATCGCCCGCTTGAATCAGCGGCGTCCAGCCGTTCTTGTCTCTGGCCTCGATATTGGCGCCTTTCGCCAGCAGGAGCGTGACAACGTCGGATTTTCCGCGGCCGGCTGCTTCAATCAGCGCGGTATCGCCTTCGAATGGATAGGCGCTGGCCTTGGCCTCGATGTTCGCGCCCGCGTCCAGCAGTGCCTGCACCGCATCGGCCTTGCCCTCATAAGCCGCCTCAATCAGCGCGGTATCGCCTTCGAATGGATAGGCGCTGGCCTTGGCCTCGAGGTCTGCCCCCTTTTCGAGAAGCAGCTTCACGACATCGACCTGCCCGGCACTGGCCGCGCGGATGAGCGCCGTTTCGCCGTTTTCGTCCTTGGCATTGATACTCGCGCCTTTGGCGAGCAGCGTCTCAACGGCTTCGAGATTGCCCTGGCTGGCCGCTTCAGGCAGCGCCGGCCACTCCCGCTTGTCGCTTTCGCTGATCTTGGCGCCGATCTCCAGCAACTGCATCACCAGGTCGGTGTGCCCCATGTAGCCGGCTTCGTGCAGCGCAGTTTGTCCGCTCTTTCCCTTGGCTTCAAGGTTGGCTCCTTTTTCGAGCAGCAGATTCACCACGTCGGTGTGGCCCTGGTAGGCCGCCCAGATCAACGGGGTCCAGCCCAGGTTGTCTTTGGCCTCGATATTCGCGCCTTTTTCCAGGAGCTGCTCCACGGCTGCTGCGTCGCCGCTGGTGGCCGCGGCAATCAGCTGATCGTTCAGACTAGGGCTGGGCAAGCCAGCAGTTGGTGCAGCCTGACCGGTAGCGGCGGCGCAGACGACAAGCGCCATGATTGAAACTGCGAATGTCCGCAGCGCGTCCATCAACCATGCCTCCGTGGTCCCGGCCGGGGAGCCGGCCTTTCGAATTGCAGCGTAAATGTTGAAGGAATTCTACTCTCGTCTCAGACAGGCGGGCGATTGCGGCGAATCGCACAGACGCGCCGCGGCCCAATTAAGTAATCTAGGGTGTCCGGATGATCCACTTCGGCCTCGGAGAGAAACATGCGCGCAAGTGCGATTGAGTTTCGTCTGCGGATGGTGATTCAAATCATCATCGTCTTCTTCGGATTTTGGGCGCCGTGGCTCGGTGGATGGGATTTCGGACGGCGCATCTCCACGCTGGAGTGGCTTCCGCTGGAACTGAGTCGCGCGGGCTTGGCCAGCTTCACCGTGGCCACGCCGATCGTCATCGTTCTTGGTGCGCTTGCGGCTTTGGCGGGCGCGGTGTTGCGCGTGTGGGGCGCGGCTTACCTCGGATACAGCACGGTTCACCACGGCGACATGCAGGCCGGCGCGGTGATGGCAGACGGCCCTTATCGCTATCTGCGCAATCCGCTCTACTTCGGCGGCTGGTTCATGATGATCGCTGTGTCGCTGCTCATGCCTCCCTCGGGAGCGCTGTTCACCATCGTCCTGATGACAATTTTTTTCCTGCGCCTGATTCTGGGAGAAGAAGCATTTCTCGCCGGGCAACTCGGCCAGCCGTACCAGGAGTATCTTCGCGCCGTGCCACGGCTGCTTCCCCGCTTGCGCGGCAGTTTGCCGCCCGCCGGAAACAAGGCGCAATGGCTTACCGCGCTCTTCACTGAGGTGTTTCCCATTGGCGCGTTTTTCACGATGGCTGTTCTCGCCTGGTTTTACGATCAGCAACTCATGCTGGAGGGGCTTCTGTGGAGCTTTCTGGCTTCGCTACTGGCCCGCGGCCTGATGAAAACGTGGATCCCTACGCTGGTGGGAGCGGCGGCTTTCGCTGTCGCATGGGGCGGCTTCCATCTCAACTGGCCACGGTCGATCCTCATCGCCTTTGGCTTCTGGCTGATCGTAAGCGCGCTCATCACGCGCAAAGAGCCCAAACCCGACGCCGCGTGATCAAGCTCGCTGCTTTCCTACGCGCCCCAGATGTGTGAATCCGAATCCGTCCGCGTACTTGAGGCCGTAGCCCAGCAGCCGGTCAACGCCGATGTGATTGGCCCAAATCAACGCAAGCGGCAACGCGCCGTGCGCTCCAGGCAGCAGCGAGCAAAGTGCCAGCACTCCCGGCGCTACATACGTGTGGAATGCGTTGTAGATGCGCGCGCCCCGGCAGGCGCCGGCAAAGTAGCCGAGCATCGAAAGGTCAGGCGCAAGCCAAAGCGCCGCGAACAGCCACCAGCTCGCGCCCGTGTGCGCATAGAGCACGGCCGCAGCAGTTGCTGCCGCCAGCCCTTCAAGGCGCAGAAGGAAGATCACCGACGAGCTGCGCGCCGGAGTGGCCGCAGTGGGTTCAGGAAGAGCGGAAACCGTTGCCATGACTCATTCGATGAGCCAGCAGGCCGGCAGTGTGCGGAAAAATCTCTTTGAGCGACAGGCGGGCAAATGAAAAGGGGAGAGCGCGAGGCTCTCCCCTTTTTCCCGTTCAGTCTGAGGGAGGATTTACTTCTTCGGAGGCGCGATCACGTCCTTGGCGGACTTGGCCACGCGGAACTTCACAACGGTCTTGGCCTTGATCTTGATGGCCTCGCCGGTTTGGGGGTTGCGGCCCATGCGGGCCTTGCGCTCGGCCTTCACCAGACGGCCGATGCCGGGGATTACGAATACGCCGCTCTTCTTGGTCTCCTTGATGGCGGTCTCCGCCAGCAGATCGAGGAAGGCCGCGGATTGCTTGTTGGTCAGTTCGAGCTTTTCGGCCAGGTGCCGTGTCAGGGCCGTCTTGGTCATTCCAGATGCCATTGAATGTTCTCCTTCTCGGCGAGCCCTCTGGGCTGCCTGATTGGTGGGGCTTCCGCCGCAAATACCGCATGGAGGAAGGGCGATCAAAGCTGCTTGGCGCGAAACCCCTGTATTCATGCGGCTACGAAGAACCCTGCCGATGGTTACCATGCGGCCTGAGTAGGTGCAAAGTCAATGGGAAAATGCCTGATTTCCACAGTTTTCTTGGGTTTTTGTGGGTGAAATGCCGATTTTTGCCGGATTTTGGGCTATCGGGCCTCTGAAACCCGCAATTGGAGCGGGTTTGGCCCGTTTGCCGTTCGGGTGCCCCATCCTTGCCGCGCCTTTGTTTCTTGCGGCAAGGGTGGGAAACGCAATCAATTTCGCCCGTTCATTTCAGGCCGAAAAGTACGGTTCTCTTGGGCGTTAGCGACGCGGAAATCGGCGTGTTCAGCGCGTCAACGACAGGAGCGGCGACTTTGAAGTAGCGGATCACGACGTCGGCAATGTCCTTTTTGAGAGCGGCCTTCGCCGGCAGCTCCGCGGCCAGCCCCCACTGGCGGCATCGGATCAGATCCATCCCCGGATGCTCGCAAGGAAAGCCCTTCGGCGGACGTGTAAGCGCGTTGCCCTCGAATTCGTCGTAAAGCTTGCGCACGGTGGGCCTTTTGAGCAGCCTGCGAAACTCCGCGTGGTGATCGAGCAGCCAATGGCGAATCGCGGCCAACTGCTCTTTCTCCGGCATGTAAGAGCCGGCGGCGATGATCACTTCCTTCGCGCTCACGTGGAAGTAGTAGCCTGCGCCTGACGTCTTCTCGAATCCGGTGTGCGTCCACCACGCAGCCACGTGGGTTTTGTAGGGGCGCTTGTCATTCGAGAAGCGCGTGTCGCGATAGATGCGGAACAGCGATTTTTCCGCCGGCCGCACGTGATTGGGCGCGAAGTCCACCATAGCGTCGGTAATTTTGCGCACGATGGCCAGCATCGGCTCCTTCAGCTCCGCTTCGAACTGCGCCTTGCGCGGCTGGAACCACGCGCGGTCATTGTGTTTCGCGAGATTACGCAGGAAGGTGAGGGCTTCGGGGTGGAAGTAAGGCGGTGCAGAATTGGGCGCGGGTCTTGCTTTTGGAGCCATGACAAGGAGAAGTTTATCGCGTGAGCGCGAGACGTACGACTTTCAGGCAAGGTTGCTCGCAAGTGAGGTTTCGCCAGGACGCAATTTCGAAACGCACTCGCAGATTCTATGGCCGTCCCCAGATCAGCTCGGTGATGAGAAGCTCTTGCCCAAATGGTTTGACCGTAACTGTGACTGCCTCGGTCCATATTGCAACATATGCCCAGCCTTTGCCATCCAGAGATGGGTTGCGCAACTCACTGTTATCCAGCACCACCACAGCAGGGACATCAGGGAACTCGTCGGCAATGCTCATCATTTCCTCGAAACGCGATTTCAAGCCCGACACGGAGTATTCGCGTTTCAGATCCGCGCTCAACAGGTTATGGGCCTTGTCGTATTCGCCATTTAGCAGGGCCTCGGCGAAGTTGAAGGCTAGGATACCGTGAGGCATGTCTTTGGTCTTCACTTTGCCTCCTACCGAATCACCTTCAGCGCGCTGCGAAACAGTCCGTCAAAATCTGCGGCGAGTGCTTTGTCTTTCGCGATGGCCTGCTCGATGGCTTTCTCCGAAGCTGCGCGCTGGTAGCCTAGGTTGGTTAGCGCGGAGAATACGTCGTCTACGGCCGGGCCTTGCATTGAGGGCTGCGCGGGCGCAACGGCAAAATCGTCGAGCTTGTCTTTGAGCTCGACCACCAGGCGCTCGGCCAGCTTCTTGCCCACGCCGGGAATGTGCGTGAGCTGCGCGTGATCCTGGCCGCGAATGGCCTGAATCACGCGCTCGGAGTTAAGGCCGCTGAGAATTTTGATGGCCAGCTTCGGGCCGACCCCGCTCACGGTAATGAGCCGCTCGAAGAGGCGCTTTTCGTCATTGTCTAAAAAGCCAAAGAGCGCGATCTGGTCGTCGCTCACCTGCGTGTGAATGTGCAGCGCGGTCTCGGCGCCCACTAAGGGCAGCGCCGTAAACGTGGGCACGGAGATGGCGACGTCGTAGCCCACGCCCGCGGCCTCGACGATAGCCTGGCCAGGCTGCTTGTGTATGAGCTTGCCGCGCAGATGAGCGATCATTTGGGCAGTTCTCCAATTTCAGGTTCCATCTCTAGGTTCTACATAATGTGGCTTTTCCTTGATGAAAAAGCCACTCAGCAGCATCTCTTCGCCCGACGGCGATTGGAGAACTGCCGGCAGCCTATTGTAGAATCCCCATCCGCTTCGCCACGCGCTCCAGCGTCTCCAACGCGCGGTCAAGCTGCGCACGCGTGTGTTCGCTCGTCAAAATGGCGCGAATGCGGGCCTTGCCTTCGGGCACAGTGGGGAATGCGATTCCCGTCGCCATTACGCCTTCGTCGAACAGGGCGCGGCTGAACTCCATGGCTGCGCGGCCCTCGCCCACGATGATCGGCGTGATAGGCGTCTCCGTGGCCGGCATGTTCATGCCGCCGATGTTGAAGCCTGCGCGCCTGAGCTCGCCCTGAAAGTAGCGCGTGTTCGTCCACAGGCGCAGAATCCGCTCCGGCTCGCTCTCCAGAATGTCGAACGCGGCGATGCACGTGGCCGCGACCGACGGCGGATGCGAAGTGGAAAACAGAAATGGCCGCGCGCGGTGGTAGAGGTAGTCGATCAGATCCTTCGTGCCGCAGACATAGCCGCCCAGCGCGCCGATGGCTTTCGACAACGTGCCCACCTGCACATCCACTTTGCCGTGCATTCCAAAATGGTCGACCGACCCGCGCCCGTTGCGGCCCAGAACGCCCGAGGCGTGCGCATCATCGACCATCATGATGGCGCCGTACTTCTCGGCCAGCGCGGCCAGCTTGTCCACGGGGCCGATGTCGCCGTCCATCGAAAAAACGCCGTCGGTGATGACCAGCTTTTTACCCGGCTGCGATTCGAGCTGCTGCAGTAATTCCTCGCAGTGGGCCATGTCCTTGTGCCGAAAAACCTTGATGGTGGCCCGCGACAGCCGCGCCCCATCAATGATGCTGGCGTGATTCAGCTCGTCGGAGAGGATGAAGTCCTCTTTGCCGAGAATCGCGCTCACCGTGCCGGCGTTGGCTGCGAATCCGCTCTGAAAAACCACGCAGGCTTCGACATTCTTGAAGCGCGCAATCTTCTCTTCGAGCTCCATGTGGATGCGCATGGTTCCGGCGATGGTGCGCACCGCGCCCGATCCCACGCCGAAGGTCCGCGTGGCGGCGATGGCGGCCTCAATGAGTTTGGGGTGGTTGGCCAGGCCCAGGTAGTTGTTGCTGGCCAGGTTGATGACCTCGCGGCCGTCGTAGTGACAAACCGGCGCCTGCTGGTCGTCGAGAACGCGGAGGTTGAAGTGCGTACCCTTGGCGCGCAACTCGTCGAGCACGGCAGTGAGATGGGCGAGCTGGGGGCGTGGAACAGCTTCTGTCATGGCGATGCACCTACGCTCAAAAGCATACAACCGGTCTCATAAATGCCTCCGCTGCGTAGTGCGCAGCTATGGAACCCGACAACAAGGCGGGTCCCAAGATTCGGGCGAGTTGACAGGGATGGTTTATGAGACCGGTTCTAGCGCGGCAGTCGAATGGCGTTCCGCCCGGCGATACGTCAAAGAGAAGGCTGATGGAGACGGTCGCGGGTTGGCCGGGATGCGCCCCGGCCAGATACAATAAGGGTTTGCGCAGAGTCAATACGCGAAGCGCCGCTGGGCGCAGGCGCCATCTTTCTGGAGAACTGGAGCAGGTGCAAGTGAGAGGGTTGAACTGCCGCGGATTGCGGCTTGAAGCGGTTGCGGGACTGGGTATCGCATTGGCGCTCGCTGTGCTGCCGGCAGCCGCGGTGGCGCAACAAATCACGACACATACCTCCCTGACCGTGGAAACCAGTGTGCTGGGCGGGCGTACGCAGGCTACCATTAGCGTTGCCGTCGCCGGCGCGGACGGCCTGCCGGTATCCGGCGCGGTGATCATTGAAGACGGAAATCGCGAACTGGCCGAAGCGGCCTTGAACAGCCAGGGAGAGGCAACGCCGGTGCTGTCGCTGGCAGGCGGCGATCACGCCCTGCGCGCCGTGTATGCGGGCGATGCGTCGCACCTGAGCTCGGCCTCGGTCACCAGCAACGTCTCAGCCCAAACCAGCTCCACTCCAAACTTTGCGCTCTCGCTGTCGCCCGTGGCGCCCTCGACTTTGCCGCTCACACTCACGGCCGGCCAGGCGGGGACCATTGCCGTCACAATAGTGCCGGAAGACAATGCTGCTCTCACGGCGCCAATGTTCGTCACTCTTTCGTGCTCGGGCCTTCCCAGCGAATCTTCATGCACCTTTACTCCGGCCACGTTGGAGATTCTGCCCACCACGCC
>Ga0187891_1001910_pt1 | contig 16855 bp, 19 predicted proteins | sample June2016WEW_21_4_FD_132990 | JGI IMG/M metagenome (GOLD analysis project Ga0187891, IMG submission 132990) | Peatland microbial communities from SPRUCE experiment site at the Marcell Experimental Forest, Minnesota, USA - June2016WEW_21_40 | ecosystem: Environmental > Terrestrial > Soil >... | reverse complement strand
CTGCGTACACTTGTCTGCGGTGCACCGGCAAACGGCAACGTTTGTCGGTGTGGCGCGGCTCCAATGAACTTGCGCCTTTCGGCGCTCCGCCTCCCTTTTTCGTGCGCATGATCTTGTCCGAAAGCCGGACACCACTTTTCGGGATCATGCGTGCCGGGAGCGAATCTAAAAGAGCTTTGTCGTTGTGGCGTCGTGATTCGCAAAACTCGGGCGCGGAACGCGTCGCGAGAACGAATTTCTTTTTTCACCTCTCCCCGCCGAACTCGGGTGTTCCCGAGTTCGGCAATACTAAGTGACCGAAGTCGGAAACATCCGACTTCGGGTGTGGGGAGAGGTCGACTTGCGAGCGAAGCGAGTAAGTCGGGTGAGGGGGCGGCGGCCGAAAGGTTCGACCCCCCTCACCCCAACCCTCTCCCCGCTGGGGAGAGGGAGTGCGAAGCGTCACTTCGCCAACGCATCAGCTCCGGCCTTGGCGACTTGGGCGTCCTGCGAGGACAGCGCGCCGGAGACGCCGATGGCGCCGACGATCTTGCCGTCGACCAGCATCGGCAGCCCGCCCTCGAGCGGGGTGATGTCCTTGACGGCGAGGAGCCGCAGCCCGGCGCCGCCGGCGGCGATGGCGTCGTCGAGCGCCTTGCTCGGGCGCTTGAAGCGAAGCGCGGTGCTCGCCTTGCCCTCGGAGGCGCCGATCGAGGCGAGCTGGGTGTTGTCGATCTTGTGGAACATCACCAGATTGCCGCCGCTGTCGAGGATGGTGATCGCGACCTGCCAGGAATTCTTCGCCGCCTCGAGCTCCGCCGCCGCCATCGCCCGCTTGGCGTCGTCGAGCGTGATCGGCGGCCCGTAGGGCGGCGTCGCCGCAGGCTGCTGGGCCAAGGCCTGCTGGACAAAGGCCGGGGCAAGGAACGATCCGGCCGCGATGGCGAACGCGGCCAACGCGCAGGCAAGCGCGAGCATCCGGGACATCTGTACCACCTCCGCAGGGCATGCCGCTTGGCGCGGCGAGCGGCGCACAATAAGCGGCAAAGGCCGCCGGTGGAAGCCGGTCGGTTCCGCGGGTGGGAAACCGGCCGGGCTCGGCGAAACGTGATCGCGGCGGCGCTGCGTTGCCTCGGCGCCGCGATTATATTTCCCCTGCCACCTAGTGTGGCGGTTCAGAAGTCCGCATCATTTTTGCCGCGACCTCGTCATGCGGACTTCCGAACCAAAGCCACACTAGATCAATACGTTGCTAGGGTCCTTCGATTCCGAAGTTCGCAAACGAGGGTGCCGCATAATGATGCGAACTTCGGAATCGGGACACTAGGAGACGCCGCCATGTTCACGTTCAGGAAAAAGCTCGAAATGCCGGCCGCCGCCGACGCCTTGCCGGGGCGGGCGGCCCCGATCCCCACCGCGCGGGAGCATTTCGTCAACGGCCGCCCGCTCAAGGGTCCCTATCCGGAGGGGCTCGCCATGGCGATGTTCGGGCTCGGCTGCTTCTGGGGCGCCGAGCGCAAGTTCTGGGAGCTCGGCGACGGCGTCTACGTAACCGCGGCCGGCTATGCCGGCGGCCACACTCCCAACCCGACCTATGAGGAGATGTGCAGCGGCCGCACCGGCCACAACGAGGTCGTGCTCGTCGTCTACGATCCGAAGAAAATCTCCTATGAGCGTTTGCTCAAGGCGTTCTGGGAGACCCACGATCCGACCCAGGGCATGCGGCAGGGCAACGATACCGGCACCCAATACCGTTCCGGCATCTATGTGTTTTCGCCGACCCAGCGCGCGGCCGCCGAAGCGTCGCGCGCGAGCTATGCCAAGGCGCTCGCCGCCGCCGGCATGGGCGCCATCACCACCGAAATCCGCGACGCCCCGCCGTTCTATTTCGCCGAGGATTATCACCAGCAATATCTGGCGAAGAATCCGCACGGCTATTGCGGCCTCGGCGGCACCGGAGTGAGCTGCCAGATCGGAACCGGCGTAGCGGCACACTGATCGCAGCACATTGACCGGGCGCCTCGATTGACGGCACATTTATTGATGCGTCATCCTGAGGCGGCCGCGAAGCGGCCCTCGAAGGATGGCGGCCGAAGCGCCCGAGCCGTCGCCCTTCGAGGCTCGCTTCGCTCGCTCCTCAGGGTGACGGAACATAGGTCAATACATGCGGCGGAGCGAACGCGGCTTTGAAGCGGCGATCTTCCTGTCACGGTGGCTGCTCGCGCCGTTCCTGGTCGGCCTGTTCTGCAGCCTCCTTCTTTTGATCTACCGCTTTGTCGCCGATTTCTACGCACTGGCGCTGGAGCTTCCGCGCCTTCAGTGGCACGACCTCGTGGTCGGCGTGCTCAACCTGATCGATGTCTCGCTGGTGGCCAATCTGCTGCTCATCGTGACCTTCTCCGCATACGACAACTTCATCCGCAAGATCGATCCGGCCGATCACCCCGACTGGCCCGCCGGCCTGATCGTGGTTGATTTCAGCGCGCTCAAGGAGAAGCTGTTGGGCTCGATCGTGATCATCGCCGCGGTCGATGCGCTGGCGTGGTATCTCGACCTCGAAAAGCTTTCCGACACGTCCAAGCTCGGCTGGGCGATCGGCTTCCCGCTCATGTTCGTCGTCTCCATGCTGATGCTGGCGGTTGCCGACCGGCTTGGGCGCCGTGCGAACGACAAGGTCGAGTGAGCTGCCGGCCTCGACCCGCCCCTGCCTTGCGGTCCACTGCGGTTGATCCAGGTCAAGTCCGACCGCGAAGAAATGTTCTATCCAAAATGGAGAAAATTCCTAAAAAGGGAGTTGTGTCATGACCAAGCCAATTCCTGACAAGGCCGAAGTCGCGGTGGAGTATCCGGACAAGCTTTATATCGGAACCTTCGAGCAGACCGCGCGCTTCGACGCCCACCTTGATGAAGCCGGAATCTCACTCAGCCTGTATCGCAACGGCGCGGCCGACACGCGCAAATCGGTCCACATGCACTTTCATTATGCGCTGTTCGCCGAAATCCTGCGCGATCTGGCAAAGACAGTCGCTGCGCTACCGCCGGCCGATATCGCTCACCGCGCGGCACTCTGCGAAGCCGCCAAGGCGCTTTACCTGGCGCTGAAGGCCGACGCAGAGGAAAGCCAAGATGTCGACGATATCGCCCATATGACGCCGGGCGAGGAGGTGCTGCTCCTGCATGTCCTGGAATAGGCGCCGATAGCGGCGCTTCGTCAGCGGCGCGCGGCCTGCCTGTCAGCCCGCTGACAGGCCTCGCGGATTTTGTCCACCAGCGAATTGCCGAGTAACGGCTTCTCGACAATGGGAATATCGGCCGCGATTGCGCGCGCGCTCAGCGCCGGATTGGGGTCGCTGATGAGAAGAATCGCCGGCGTCAAAACGTCCCGGTCGCGCAATTTGGCGATCAGCTCCATTCCGCTCATCACCGGCATTCTCTGATCGATGACGAAGCAGTCGCAAACACCCAGATCGCCGGCGCGGAGGAGCTCGGGCGCGCTGGCATAGGCGCGCACGGCAAACCCTTCCAATTCCAGCGAAAATTTCAGCGAGCCGCAAACCGCCGGATCGTCGTCGACGATCACGACGACCGGGGGCCGCTCCGTTAATGGGTACAGCGGCTGCATCGCTATCGGTTGCACCAAAAGCCTCGCATTCGACGACAAAATGCAGGCACACCGGCGCCGCCGCATTGATGTGGCTCAATTCCGGGCGGCGCCTGTGGCTGAGGTAGCGACCGACCGGCTTCGTTTCTCTGGACCCATTCCATCCGCCTGGCGACGCCGCGGTTCCATCTTGATCCGCATCAACGCGAAGGTGCGGAAAGGCGCGAGAGTGGCGTCCGCACAAGCGAGCGGGACAACATGGGTCATGTGATCTTCCGGTGCCCCAAGACAGACAAGGAGTTCGACAGTGGATTCCAAGCCGGCCCGCGCGACCTCAGGCTCTTGCCAACAGGCGCAAAAATAAATCTGCGCTGCAGGATCTGCGGCATTAAGCACGAGTTTCAGTTTGCCGACGCCCGCATCGACGAAAACGACCTGGGCCGCCGCAGCCCGAACCCGCGGCTGAGCTGAATTCCCGAGCACGTTCAAGCTTGCGCAATTGATCCACCTCAATGTCTGTCGGCACCGCCGTGGTCAAAGAGGCTTATGGATATTGGTCGCTCCGAGCAAACACCGGCCTGTCCGAGTTGCGGCAGGCCGATGCGCCTTGTCAGAGCCGTTGCGAAAACCGGCGCCCAACCCGAGCTGTCGGTCTATGAATGTCGGGTATGCGGGGTGATGCTGACCGCGGCCAGGGAGCCGACGCCGGCGACAAAATCTGCATAGAGCTTTGCAGAGAGCGGTTGCGCGCGATGGTCGGCGGATGCCCTGCCCGCCGGAACCGCGGGTAGCGGCTATCGCCTCACTCGGGTCCCACTATTCCGACGATCAGCGCCATGCGCACCAGGTCGGACAGGCTTCCCGCTTTCATCTTGTTCATCAGATTCGCCCGGTAAATCTCCACGGTGCGCGGGCTGATGCCGAGGTCGAAGGCGATCTGCTTGTTGGCCCGGCCGGCCACCAATCCGCCCAGCACGTCGCGCTCGCGGTTGGAGAGGCTCGCCATCCTGCCCTCGATCTCCAGGCGTTCGCTGTGGCGCTTGGTCTCGCCGTCCTGGCGCTTGAGCGCCGATTGCACGCTCGCCAGCAGCACGTCGTCGTCGAACGGCTTTTCCAGAAAGTCCACGGCGCCGACCTTCATCGCTTCGACCGCGAGCGCCACGTCGCCGTGTCCGGTGATGACGATCACCGGCACGCTGATCTTGAGCTCCTTCAAGCGGCGCAGCAGATCAACCCCGCTCATTCCCGGCATGCGCACGTCGGTGATGACGCAGCCCGACGCGGCATCGGGCAGCGCGTCCAGAAACGCCATCGCCGACGCGTAGGTCTTGACCTCGAGCTTGGCAGCCTGCAGCAGGAACGCAAGCGATTGGCGGATCGCTTCGTCGTCGTCGATCACGTGCACGATGGCCTTTTCAGACGGCATCGCCGACTTCCTCTTTGCTGAGCGCCGGCAGCGTGAATGAGAACACCGTTCCTCCTCCGGGATTCGATCGCGGTGCGATGGAGCCGCCATGCGCCTCGACGATGGTCCGCGAGATCGATAGACCGACGCCCATGCCCTGGTGTTTGGTGGTGATGAACGGCTGGAACAGCTGGGCGCTGATCTCGGGCGCGATTCCGGTGCCGGTATCGGCGACGCTGATCTCGACCATATTGTCCTGCGCCGCAACGGTGGAGACGACAAGCTCGCGCTTGTCGGTCTCTTCCATCGCCTCGATGGCGTTGCGCATCAGATTAAGCAGAACTTGCTGAATCTGCACCTTGTCGGCGAGCACGAAATCGGTGCGCGGGTCGAACTCGAAGCGCACGCGGATGCCGCGGTCCTTGGCGCCGACCAAGGCCAAGGCGCTGGCTTCTTCCACGAGCTTCTTGACATCCTCCACCCGCCGCTCGCTCTCGCCGCGCGCGACGAAGTCGCGCAGCCGGCGAATGATCTGGCCGGCGCGCAGCGCCTGCTCGGCCGCCTTGTCCAGGGCCTCGCGCAAAACCGGCGCGCGCTCGTCGGGGCTGCCTTCCAAGAGCCGCCGCGACCCCTTCATGTAGTTGGCGATCGCCGACAGCGGTTGATTGAGCTCGTGGGCGAGCGCGGAAGCCATCTCGCCCATGGCGGTCAAGCGCGAGACATGGACGAGTTCGGCCTGCAAATCCTGGAGCCGGGCCTCGGTCTGCTGGCGCTCGGTGAGGTCTCGGATAAATCCGGTGAAGAAGCGTTCATTGCTTGTTCGCATTTCGCCCACATTGAGCTCCAGGGGAAATGTCGAACCGCCCTTTCGCTCGCCGACGACAACCCGGCCGATGCCGATAATTCTCCGTTCACCCGTGGCCAAGTAGCGCTGCATGTAGGCGTCGTGGCCTTCGCGATAGGGCTGCGGCATCAGCATTTTGACGTTTTTACCCAAAACTTCGGCGGCGCTATAGCCGAACAGCCGTTCCGCCGCCGCACTGAACGATCGCATTAGCCCCCGTTCGTCGATGACAATCATGGCGTCGGGGATGGTGTCGAGAATCGACTGCACATGCGCCGCGCGGGCAAAGGCGTCCTCGGCGCTGGCCGCCGCGGCGATCCGCGAGCGGCGCAACAGCTCGCCGCGCCACGATGCGCCGACGCCGACGAAGGCGAAGACGACCGCGTTGACGATATCGGCGCTCGACAGCGTGCGAAAATCGGCGACGAAAAACACGCCCAGCAGCAGGCCGAGAATAGTGGCCAAAAAGCCGGGACCCCAGCCGCCGAACGCCGAGGCGATCAGAATCGCCGGGAAGAAGAAGAGATAGGACGCCTCGCCCTGGAGCACCGATGCCAGCGCCAGGCGAAGCACCAGGGCCACTGCAATCGCAATGATTGCAATGCCGTAATGTTCAATGATCCCGCGCGGGACCGAGAGGTTCAACGCCGCCTTGGCGCCGTAAGATCGTGAATGTGGCTTGGCTTGTGCCATAGCAATGCCGGGGACGGCCTATTATTGCACTTTTTGGATTTTCGATGGAACCGCGGGTCCTGCTGCCCCTCCGGGATAGCCCTTAGGGGCATTATCTGAATTTTTCGCCTCCCGCGCGAGGGTTACCAATACCTCTCGAAGCTCCCGGAGGTAAAGAGCCATGCTCACACAGACCGCCGTCCGCACCGGCCAATTCCGCCGCTTCGTGCCGGTCCCGCGCAACCCCCCGCCGCCCACCAGCCCTGCTCTCGACGGCGCCAGTGAGCGCGAGCCGCTCGCCCAATCCATGCATCTGATGGGCGCCGTCATGTCATATCCGCGCAATGCGGAGATTTTCGGCGAAAACGAGCCCGCCGAGTACCTCTACAAGGTCATCAGCGGCAGCGTCCGCACCTACAAGATCCTCAGCGACGGCCGCCGCCAGATCGGCGGATTCTATCTGCCCGGCGACATTTTCGGGTTTCAATTCGCCGAGGAGCACACCTTTTCGGCCGAGGCCATCGCCGACGCCAAGGTGCTGGTCATCAAGCGCAGTGCGCTGACGGCGCTGGCCGGCTGCGATGCCGCGGTTGCCCGGCAGCTTTTCGCGCTCACCAGCCGCGAATTGCGGCGTATGCAAGATCGCGTCTTGCTGCTCATCAAGAGCGCGCAGGAGCGCGTCGCCAGCTTCCTGCTGGAAATGGCCGACCGCGCCGCGGCCGGAAACGTGGTGGAACTGCCGATGTCGCGTCAGGACATCGCCGACTATCTCGGGCTGACCATCGAGACCGTGTCGCGGACCTTGACCTGCCTGGAAAGCACCGCGGCGATCGAGGTGCCGAGCTCGCGGCGTATCGTGCTGCGCAACCGATCCGCGCTGAACCGCCTGAACGGCTGAGGTCGCCGCGAGATTTCGCGGTAGCCGCTGGCCGCTGTTGAAAGGACAGCGATCATGCAGGTTCGTGATATCATGACGCGGAACGTGATTTCCGTCGGGTCGCACGAACCGCTGCTCCAGGCGGCACGCCTGATGTTGCAGAACAGGATCAGCGGCCTGCCGGTCGTCGATGCGGCGGGCCGGCTGGTCGGCATCGTCACCGAAGGCGACTTTCTGCGCCGCGGCGAGATCGGCACTCAGCGCCGTCGGCCAAAATGGCTCGAGTTTCTGCTCGGACCCGGCCGCCTCGCCGCCGAATACGTGCAGGCCGCCGGCAGAAAAGTCGATGAAGTCATGACCGCCGATCCCTGCACCGTCAGCGAAGACGATTCGCTGGAGACGGTGGTCGAGCTCATGGAGCGGCGGCGCATCAAGCGCCTTCCCGTCATGCGCGACGACAAGATGATCGGCATCGTCAGTCGCGCCAATCTCATGCATGCGCTCGCCAGCCTCGATCGCGAAACGCAGGCCGCCGTTGGCGACGACGCGGCGATTCGCGACGGCATTCTCAAATCGCTCGGCAAGCAGCCCTGGGCGCCGAACGCCAACGTCGTGGTCAAGAACGGCGTTGCGGAATTGTGGGGCACGATCACCGACGAGCGCGAGCGGCAAGCTTGCATCGTCACGGCCGAGAATGTCGCCGGCGTCAAAGAGGTGCACGATCATCTGGTTTGGGTCGAACCGATGTCGGGCATGGCATTTCCATCCGCGGAGGACGAAGCCAAACCGCGGACAGCTGCGCCGCGGAACTCCGTTCACTGACCGCGGCGGCGGCTGCAAACGATTCGTCACCAGCGTCTATGCGGCCACTATGATGCTTGGCATATCATTCAGCCGAACCATGCGCCGCGGCGTCCTGATCGCCGCTGTGCTTGCGGCCTTGCTGCCGCCGCTCGCCCGGAGCGACGAGGCGCTGTCGCCGGCTGCGCAAAGAGGTGTCGTCTTCGTGCGCCTCTACTGCGCCAGCTGCCACGCGATCGACAAGGTGAGCGAAAGCCCGCTCAAGGTGGCGCCGCCGTTGCGCACGTTGCATCTGCGCTATCCGGTCGAAAGCCTGCGCGACTCGCTCGCCGAAGGCATCATCACCGGCCACCCGACGATGCCGCAGTTCCGGCTCGATCCCGGCCAAGTCGCCGACGTGATCGCTTATTTGAAGTCGCTGGAGCCGTGATCGGCAACGAGCGAAGCGATTGATTTGAATCAACACCGGTGCCGGATCGTCATGCATCCTCAGCACATTTCGGCTGCTCGGCTGTCGCGGGGGGACCTATGGCGCTATCGAACGCACAAGCGAAATACATGACCTTCGGCGAAGGCGGCTCGGCGCTCGCATTTGCCGGCCTTGCGATCTTCTCGGTCGTGGTCGCGGCCAAGGCCTACGCACCCGAATATGCCTTTCACGCCTATTTGTTCGCCGCCGGCAGCGCGGCCGCAGTGTTCGCCATCGTCAATCGCTATTTCGACCGCGGCGCGCAAGCACCGCCGCTCGTGATCGACGGCAAGCCGAACTACAATATGGGGCCGGTCAAGCTGGCGACGATCTTGGCGGTGTTTTGGGGCATCGCCGGGTTCGCGGTCGGCCTGTGGATCGCGCTCGAGCTCGCCTTCCCGGCATTAAATCTCGACCTCTCCTACATCTCGTTCGGGCGGCTGCGGCCGCTGCATACCTCCGCCGTCATCTTCGCCTTCGGCGGCAATGTGCTGCTCGCCACGTCCTTCTATGTCGTGCAGCGCACCTGCCGCGCGCGGCTGGTCGGCGATCTCGCGCCGTGGTTCGTGGTGCTCGGCTACAATTTCTTCATCGTCATCGCCGGGACCGGCTATCTGCTCGGCATCACGCAATCCAAAGAATATGCCGAGCCGGAATGGTACGCCGATCTTTGGCTCACCATCGTCTGGGTGGTGTATCTGCTGGTTTATCTCGGCACGCTGATGCGGCGCACCGAGCCGCATATCTACGTCGCCAACTGGTTCTATCTCGCCTTCATTCTCACCATCGCCGTGCTGCATCTCGGCAACAACGCCGCGGTTCCCGTCTCGGTGTTCTCACCCAAATCGTACATCGTCTGGTCCGGCGTCCAGGACGCCATGGTGCAATGGTGGTACGGCCACAACGCCGTAGGTTTCTTCCTCACCGCCGGCTTCCTCGGCCTGATGTACTACTTCATCCCGAAGCGCGCCGAGCGGCCGATCTACAGCTATCGCCTCTCGATCATCCACTTCTGGGCGCTGATTTTCCTCTACATCTGGGCCGGCCCGCATCATTTGCACTACACGGCGCTGCCCGATTGGACGCAAACGCTCGGCATGACGTTCTCGATCATGCTGTGGATGCCGTCGTGGGGCGGCATGATCAACGGACTGATGACGCTGTCGGGCGCCTGGGACAAGCTGCGCACCGATCCGGTGCTGCGCATGATGGTGCTCTCAGTCGCGTTCTACGGCATGTCGACCTTCGAAGGGCCGGTGATGTCGGTGAAGGCGGTCAACTCGCTGTCGCACTACACCGACTGGACCATCGGCCACGTGCATTCCGGCACGCTGGGCTGGGTCGGCTTCGTCTCCTTCGGCGCGATCTATTGCCTGGTGCCGTGGCTGTGGAATCGCCCGCTCTATTCGCTGCGGCTGGTCGGCTGGCATTTCTGGATCGCCACCATCGGCATCGTTGTCTACATCACGCCAATGTGGGTGGCCGGCATTTTGCAGGGACTGATGTGGCGCGCCTATACCAATCTCGGCTTCCTCGAATATTCCTTCATCGAGACCGTCGAGGCGATGCATCCGTTCTACGTGATCCGCGCCATCGGTGGCGCCTTGTTCCTGGTCGGCGCGCTGATCATGGCCTTCAACGTCTGGCGGACGATTTATCCGCGTGAACAGCTCGCGGGCGCCGTGGGCATGGCTCCGGCCGAGTAGGAGGATCCTTCATGTCGGCTTATACGTCGCTGTGGCAGAGACACTGGATCCTGGAGCGCAACTCCATCCTGCTCTTGCTTGGAATACTGATCGTCATCGCCATTGGCGGCCTGGTGGAAGTCGTGCCGCTGTTCTATTTGCGCAGCACGATCGAAACCGCGCCCGGCATGCGGCCCTATACGCCGCTCGAGCTTGCCGGCCGCAACATCTACGTGCGCGAAGGCTGTTACCTCTGCCATTCGCAGATGATCCGGGCGCTGCGCGACGAGGTCGAGCGCTACGGGCATTACTCGCTTGCCGCCGAAAGTGAGTACGATCATCCGTTCCAATGGGGCTCCAAGCGCAACGGCCCCGATCTCGCGCGCGTCGGCGGCAAGTATTCCGACGACTGGCACCGCGACCATTTGCTGGACCCGCGCTCGGTGGTGCCCGGCTCGATCATGCCGGCCTATCCCTGGCTGTTCACGACCGATCTCGATTTTTCTCATATCGCCGAGGACATGAAGGTACAGGCGCTGCTCGGCGTGCCGTATTCGGACGAGATGATCGCCAACGCACTTGCCGACGTGCGCACGCAAGCGACCAACGACGCGCCGGACGCCGCCGCGCTGGCGAAGCGCTATCCGAAGGCGCAGGCGCGCGGATTCGCCGGCAATCCGGGCCGCGTCACCGAGGCCGACGCGCTGATCGCGTATCTGCAGATGCTCGGCACGCTGGTCGACTTCAAGCTCTACGACGACAAAGCCAACATCCGCTGAGGAGGCATCGGTGTCGCCGACCTATGAGTTTTTCGCGGAATTCGCCCAGACCTGGGGCCTCGTCTACTTCCTTGTGCTGTTCATCGCGGTGCTCGTCTATGCGCTGTGGCCCTCGCGTCAGAAAAAGTTCGACGAGGCTGCGCGCATGCCGCTGCGGGAGGATTGATCAATGTTCGGTCGAGAAAAACACGGTGCGAAACCGCCGCCGAGGATCGCGACGACAGGTCACGAATGGGACGGCATTCAGGAGCTGAATACGCCGCTGCCGCGCTGGTGGCTGTGGCTGTTCTACGCGACGATCATCTGGTCCGTCGGTTATTGGGTGGTCTATCCGGCGTGGCCGCTCCTTTCCTCCTACAGCAACGGCCTGTTCAACTGGAGCTCACGGAGCGCCGTCACCAGCGAACTGGCGGCGCTGCAGACGCAGCGCGGCCCGATGATGACGCGGCTGGCGGCGGCTTCGCCGCAGCAGATCGAATCGACGCCCGAGCTGCTCGACTTCGCCCGCACGCTCGGCCGCCGCGCCTTCGCCGATAATTGCGCGCCGTGCCACGGCGCCGGCGGCGGCGGCGCCAAGGGCTATCCAAATCTCGTCGACAATGATTGGCTGTGGGGCGGCACGCTCGACGAGATCGGGCAGACGATCCGCCACGGCGCCCGCGCCGGCGACGACGACGGTCATCAGGGCTCGATGCCGGCCTTCGGCCGCGACGGCACGCTGAAGCCGACCGAAATCTCCACGGTCGCCGATTACGTCCGCTCGTTGTCCGGGCTACCGACCGCGCCCGGCGCCGATCTCACGCGCGGAGCGAAAATCTTCGCCGACAATTGCGCGGTCTGTCACGGCCCGCAGGGCAAGGGCAATCGCGAGGTCGGCGCACCGAACCTGACCGACCAGATCTGGTTCTACGCGCCGGACAAGAAGACCATCATGGAAGGGATCACCAACGGCCGCGGCGGCGTCATGCCGGCCTGGGGCGGCAAGCTCGACGACGTGACCATCAAGGCGCTGACGGTCTTTGTGCACACGCTCGGCGGCGGGGAGTAGTGACGGATGGCCCCGGGTCGCGACAGCGCGCTTGCCACGCCGGCTGCCCGTCCATCGCAGCTCGGGCAACCGGCGCTCGTCGCGCTTGCCGATGATGCCGCGCCGACGTCGCTGCGCGCCGGCGCAACCGAACCCGAACCGCCGGACCTCGAGCCGCTCTACGCCGCCCGCCAAAAGATCTATCCGCAGCGTGTCAGCGGAACTTTCCGACGCGTGAAATGGCTGGTGCTGTTCATCACGCTCGGCATCTATTATTTGCTGCCGTTCGTGCGCTGGGATCGCGGACCAAACGCGCCGAGCCAGGCGGTTCTGATCGACTTCCCGAATCGGCGTTTCTATTTCTTCTTCATCGAGATCTGGCCGCAGGAGGTGTACTACCTGACCGGCCTGCTGATCCTCGCGGCCATGGTGTTGTTCCTGATGAATGCCATCGCCGGGCGGGTCTGGTGCGGCTATCTCTGCCCGCAGACGGTGTGGACCGATCTATTCCAGGCCATCGAGCGCTGGACCGAAGGCGACCGCCGCGAACATCTGCAGCGTGACCGGCAGCCGTGGAGCGTCGATCGGCTGGCGCGGGCGGCGACCAAGCATTTCCTCTGGCTGATGATCGCGTGGTGGACCGGCGGCGCCTGGGTGCTTTATTTCGCCGACGCGCCGACCATCGTCCGCGACTTGGCGACGTTTCAGGCGCCGCTGATCGCCTATGTCTTCATCGGGCTATTGACGTTCACGACCTACACGCTCGCCGGATGGATGCGCGAGCAGGTCTGCATCTACATGTGTCCGTGGCCGCGCATCCAGGCGGCGTTGACCGACGAATACGCGCTCAACGTCACCTATCGCTACGACCGCGGCGAGCCGCGGGCGTCGGTGAAAAAGGCCGCGGCACTGCACGAGCAGGGCCTTGCCGCCGGCGACTGCATCGATTGCCTGCAATGCGTGCATGTCTGCCCGACCGGGGTCGACATTCGCGAGGGCTCCGGTCTCGGCTGCATTCAATGCGGCCTGTGCATCGACGCCTGCGATGTCGTGATGCAAAAAATCGGCCGGCCCCCTCGCCTGATTGCCTACGACACCGACATCAACATCAAGCGCCGGCAGCAGGGCGAAAAGCCGTTCTTCCGCCTCCTGCGAATGCGCACGGTGCTTTATGCGGTCATCATCGCGCTGGTCGGCGCGGTGATGACGTATACCTTGGCGACGCGGCGTAACGACGGCATCAGCATCATCCACGATCGCAACCCGCTGTTCGTGCGGCTCTCCGACGGCGCGCTGCGCAACGCCTTCGCCGTTCGCATCCTCAACAAAACACTCGAGCCGCAAAGCTTCGTGCTCAAGGTCGCGGGTTTTGCCGATGCCGAGGTCGACGTCATTGGCAGCGCCGCGCGTTCGGGCGGCGATCCGGTCATCGAGGTCGGCCCCGATCAATCCCGCGAAGTGCGCGTGCTGGTCACCACGCACCAACGGTTCGGGCCGGGAGCCTCGGTTCCTCTCACGTTCACCATCGCGCCGGAGAAGGGCGGCACCGCCGCGAACGCCGGCGATCATTTCCTCGGACCATGAGGTAGCGGCATGTCGAACGAACGTCTATCGCGCAGCAGCCCGCCGCGGGAACTAACAGGGCGCATGGTCCTGGTCGGTCTTCTCGCCTTTTTTGCCGTTGTTGTCGGCGCCAACGGCATGTTGGTGCACGAAGCGCTGTCGACGTTCGGCGGCGTCGAGACGGATAGTTCCTATCGCGCCGGACAGTTGTTCGAGCGCGATGTCGCCATGGCCAAGGCGCAGGATGCGCAGCATTGGCGGGTCGAGGCGAGCGTCACGTCCGCAGCGGACGGCAGCGCGCTGCTCGATATCGTGGCGCATGATGGAGCCGGCCTGGCCCTTGCCGGCATCGACGCCACCGCGACGTTCGAGCGTCCGACCGATCGCCGCCTCGATCGTTCCGTTGCCGTCAGCGAGGACAAGCCCGGCCATTTTCGCGGCAGCGCCGCGATATCGCCCGGGCAATGGGACCTCGTCATCGAATTGACGCGCCGAGGCGAGCGGCAATTCCGATCCAAGAATCGCATCGTCTTGCGGTGAGTAACTGAGATGGCCGAAACACTCGATCTCTCGATGTTCGTTGAGCACGGCGCTGCCGGCGCCGCGCACATGACGATTGCCGTCGAAGGCGTCGCCTGCGCCGGTTGCATCCGCAAGATCGAGAACGGCCTGACCAAATTGCCGGGCGTCATCGACGCGCGGATCAACTTCACCCAGCGCCGGCTCGCCGTCGATTGGCGCGACGGTGAGATCGACGCCGCCGACATCATCCAAGCGATCGAGAGCATCGGCTATCACGCCCATCCGTTCGCACCGGAACGTGTCGAAGCGGACGATAGCGCCCAGGCCAAATGGCTGATGAAGTGCCTGGCCGTCGCCGGCTTTGCCGCGATGAACGTCATGCTGTTGTCGATCTCGGTGTGGGCCGGCAACGTCTCCGACATGACGCAGGAGACGCGCGACCTGTTCCATTGGCTGTCCGCGCTGATCGCGCTGCCGGCCGCCGCCTATGCCGGCCAACCGTTCTTTCGCAGCGCGTTGCGCGCCTTGCGCGCCCGCCAACTCAACATGGACGTGCCGATTTCGCTCGGCGTCGTGCTGGCACTCGCGCTTTCGGTGTTCGAGACCGCCACGCATGCCACGCACGCTTATTTCGATTCGGCGATCATGCTGCTGTTCTTTCTGCTCTGCGGCCGCTACCTCGACCTGGCGATGCGGCGCAAGACGCGGGTGTTCGCCGGCAATCTCGCCAGCCTGAAGGCGGAGTTCGCGCATCGGCTCGATGCGAGCGGCGAACTCACGCAGGTGCCGGTTGCGGCGCTACATCCCGGCGACCGGGTGCTGGTGCGGCCCGGCGAGCGCATCCCCGCCGACGGCGCCATCCTCAGCGGCACCTCGGAGATCGACGAGAGCCTGGTCACCGGCGAGACCCTGCCCCGCGCCGTCGGCACCGGGACGACGGTCTATGCCGGCAGCATCAACGTTTCCGGCGCGCTGACGCTGCGCGTCACCGCCGCCGGCGCCGGGACGCTGGTCGAGGAGGTGGAGCGGCTTCTGGATAAGGCGATTGCGGCGAAGTCGCAGACCGTGCGATTGGCCGACCGCGCCGCGCAATTCTACGCGCCGGTCGTGCACGCAGCGGCGGCGCTCACGGCGATCGGCTGGCTCATCGCCGGCGCGTCGCTGCACGATTCCATCGTCATTGCCATTGCGGTCCTCATCATTACCTGCCCGTGCGCGCTGGCGCTCGCCATCCCGGCAGTGCAAGTCGTCGCCGCGGGCTCGCTGTTCCGCGCCGGGGTCATTCTCAACGGCGGCAACGCGATCGAGCGGCTCGCCGAGGTGGACACTGTCGTCTTCGACAAGACCGGAACCTTGACACTGCCCGATCCGAGCGTCGACGAGAGCACGGATATCGACCCCGACATTTTGGAACGGGCGGCGCGGCTGGCGCTGTCGAGCCGCCATCCGCTTGCGGCCGCGCTAGCGCGCCGGGCGCGCGAGCGGATCGCCTATCCGGGCGCCGTCGAGGAGCCGGGCCAAGGCGTTCGCGCCCTCATCGACGGCGAGGAAGCTCGCCTCGGCAGCGCAAAATTCTGCGGGCTTGCCGAGCCGGAGCAGCCGATCGCGGCGCGCGACGCGACGGCATCCTTCATCAGCTTCGCCCAAGCCGGCAAAACCGCGACCATCGCCATCCGCCAAGCCTTGCGGCCCGATGCCCTCGCGGTGACGAAGGCCCTCATGGCGCGCGGCCTCAATCTGATCGTGCTCTCGGGCGACCGCGCGGCCGCCGTGGCGCCGGTGGCGAACGAACTCGGCATCAGCGATTGGCGCGCCGGCCTGAAGCCGGCGGAGAAGATCGCGGTCATCGACGATTTGCAATCGCAGGGCCGCCGCGTGCTGATGGTCGGCGACGGATTGAACGACGCGCCGGCGCTCGCCGCCGCGCACGTCTCGCTGTCGCCGGTCACCGCCGCCCATCTCACCCAGGCGCATGCCGACGCGCTGTTTCTCGGCGATCACCTGAAGCCGGTGCTGCGCGCCGTGATCGTGGCGCGACGGGCGCGCTCCTTGATGAAACAGAACCTGGCGCTCGCCGTGATCTACAACGCGCTGGCGGTGCCGATCGCGATCGCCGGCCTGGTCACGCCGCTCATTGCCGCCGTCGCCATGTCGGGCTCCTCGATGCTGGTCACGCTCAATGCGTTGCGCGCGCGGCTGGCCGCCGATGGCGACCTCGCGCCGACCGCGGACAATCCCCTTGCCAGCGCGAACCCGAGCCGCAGCGCGACGCCGGCTGAAAAAGAATCGCTCGCGTCCGTTCCTCTCCCCCAACGGACAACAAAGGCCGCGCGGCGGCCGCTTGTCGAGGACATCAGCGCGTGAACGTGCTCATCTACCTCGTTCCCATGGCCTTGCTGCTCGGCCTCACCGGGCTCGCCGGGTTCTTATGGTCGCTCAAGAGTGGGCAATACGACGACCTCGACGGCGCGGCGCTTCGCATCCTGCCGGATGATGATATCGAGAGTTATACCAAATCCCCTTGATCAAAACCCGTGGGCCCACTGGCGCAATCCGATGGACATGATCCGCCAGGGCTGGTCGATGAGCTTGTTCCAGGCGTAGCAGCAGTGATCGACGAGATCTTCGTAG
>Ga0187891_1001908_pt1 | contig 16858 bp, 13 predicted proteins | sample June2016WEW_21_4_FD_132990 | JGI IMG/M metagenome (GOLD analysis project Ga0187891, IMG submission 132990) | Peatland microbial communities from SPRUCE experiment site at the Marcell Experimental Forest, Minnesota, USA - June2016WEW_21_40 | ecosystem: Environmental > Terrestrial > Soil >... | reverse complement strand
CAGCGCCAGCACGCGCGGCACGGCAGCAAGCACCGAAATGCGTTCGCCGTGGATAAGCTCGATGAGGTGCGGCGCAGCGAGTCGGCTCTCAAAGTGGAGCTCGGCGGTGAGGACGGGTGGCACCCATAGGCCCATCGTCTGCCCGAAAACGTGGCTCAAGGGCAGCGTGTGCAGAATTCGCAGCGGATGAACGAGGCGCTCATAGCGCATGTAGGGCTTGGCCCCATCTTCGATCGGGCCAACGCTGGCGAGCACGTTGCCATGGGTCAGGACGATGCCTTTGGGATCGCCCGTCGTCCCGGAAGTAAAAAGAATCTGCAGTGGTGTTTGGTTCGAGAGTCCTGGGATCGCGCCCATCTCCGCGGCGGGCAGCTCGCCCAGCCAATCTTCAAAGGCCAGCGCAGGAATCGGCGGCGCGTCGCGGGCCGCGGCCAGCTTGGCCAGCAGCAGCGCGTCACCAACCGCGAGCTTCGGACTCACATCCTTGGCCACCCTCACCACAAACTCAGCGGTTCCGAAGGCATCGAGCGGCACGGCCAGAACGCCGCGCAGCATGCAACCGTGAAAAGCGGCGATCCACTCGGCGCTATTTTCGGCCCAGATCAGAACGCGCTCGCCCTCGACGATGCCTCGCGCCTCGAGCAGTGCGGCAAAGCGGCCGGCAAGCCGTGCCAGCTCCCCATACGTCGTCACGCGCCGGCGATTGCCCTGGTAGCGCACCACCGCGATCTCGTCGTCGAAGCGGCGAAAATCGTCGATCAGCGTGGCAAGGTGATCGCGCATCTGGGCTCCGGATACAGCATTTTCGATTCTGGTCCTCACTGAAAGCTGGAGGCCAAGTGGCTTTTTTCTAAAGAAAAAGCCACCCTGGAGGATTCCAAGACGGCAAGAATTGAATCGAAAATGCTCTAGTTCATCGTAGCAGTGGCAGGTTGGCCTGACTTTGGGTTCCTTTGCATTCTGCATGAAAGTATCGCAACCAGGAAGCCGGTTTCTCGTTGCGCCTAAGTCAACGGCGCCTGGTGTGCCAGCGTCGTAAACTAGAAAGAGCTGGATTCCCCATGAAAAAACTCGCCATCGGCGTCTATCTTCTGATCACCGTCGCCTTGCTCGGCTGGGCCTACAATCAGGCCATTTATGTCGCCCCCAACGATGCCGCGCAGGGCGAGATGTTCCGCATCATCTACTACCATGTGCCCTCGGCGTCGGTCGCCTTCCTGTTTTTCGCCATCAGCCTCGTCGGGTCCATCGGCTACCTGGCCACGCGGCACAACCACGCCGAGCGCGCGCAGATGTTCGACGCCTGCGCTCTGGCCGGGGCTGAAGTAGGCGTCGTCTTCTGCACTGTAGTGCTCATCACCGGTCCACTTTGGGGCAGGCGCGCATGGGGCATGTGGTGGACCTGGGACGCGCGGCTCACCACCACGCTGGTTCTGTGGCTCATCTACGTCAGCTACCTGCTCTTGCGCCGCTTCGCCGCCGGGCCCCAGATGCAGACTCTTGCCGCCGTGCTGGGAATCTTCGGCGCCCTCGACGTGCCCATCGTCTATATGTCGAACCGCTGGTGGCGTACGCAGCACCCCGCGCCCGTGTTTGGCGGCGGACAGGATTCCGGCATGGACCCAACCATGGTTGGCGCGCTTCTCTGGAACATGCTTGCCTGGTTTCTCTGGGGCGTGCTCATACTGGCCCTTCGCTACCGCGTGGAACGGAAGCAGCAGAAGATCGCCGCCGAAGAAGCCGAGCACGCATTGAATTCCTGATTCTGATTTGACTGTGCCGGGAAAATTGAGGATTCCGATGAAGAAATTTGGTACCGGATTGATCGTTGCAGTCCCCGTCGCTCTCTTCTGCTGGGCGTGTTACCTCGTCTTCTCCGCACCGCCGGAGCCCCCGTTCGACTGGCGGCTCCACATGTCCGCGGTAGAGCACGACGCGATCGTGGCCATGCTCAATCACCTCTATACGCGGGCCGCCTACACCGTCACCTGGGCCATCCAGCTCGGCTACGCGGCATGGCTCTTCGTCAAGTGGCAGTCGCAGAAGCTACCAACGGCAAAATAGCCGCGACGTCGGTTAGTGGGTCAGTTTGAAGGGTACGGGCTTTAGCCCGTACATAAACTGAGCAAGAAAACTCTGGGCTTCTGCCCCTGAGGGAAGCTTCTTTCAAGCTGACCCACTACTCGACTTCGCCTTGATGTCACACGACATTGTGCGCCCCGTCACCAAGCATTGTGAACTTTGCACCTGGCTGCGGCCTGCCGCGCCCTTCGTAACCTTCCAAAGGGCTACGCGCTCTACCACTTCCGCGTATCCGCGCAACTTTTCGTGGTATTTCAAGATTCCTCTCATCCCGTCGATGATGCAGTGGTAGATCGGTTGCAAAACGGTTCGTGGGCATCTCAGCGGGTCGACAATTGCAATACCCAGGTCCGCAAACGCCGAGTGGCTTTTTCATTAAGAAAAAGACACCCTGCAAGACACCGGAAAGGGCACGTGAATTGTGGAACCGCTCTTGTTTGAGCCTTGGACTCTCGCGTTGCGGCGTCTCGTCCTCGTTAGTAGGCGAGTAGGCCGCAAGGGCTTTTGCCGGATGAGTTTCGAATTCCGCTGAGCGCCGACTGGGGACACATATCATGCATGACTTCTTGATTGCTCTTGCCTTTATCGGTATGGTCATCGCTCCCGCCATCGTGGCCGCGAATTGCTCAACCGAAGTGACAGACGAATCCAAATCAAAATAATCTCTGCCGCTCTTATTCCTAAAGTTCTTTCTCCCGATCTGCGTTGTTACCACTTTTCCCGGATCTGCGTTGTACGATCTCTCTTTCCTTCCAAACCGCGAACATCCCGCGGCCTTTACTCTCGTCGTTCCTCAACTCCCCGTAAACATTGCCCTTCGCTCCTCCAGCCGGTAGACTGCCAATAGACTTATCGGCCGGGGGGCACAGATGCTGGTTGTCATGAAAGCGCAGGCTACGCCGGAAGAGATCCAGGCGGTCTGCGACCACATCGTGCAGTTGGGTTTCCGTCCTCATCCCCTTCCCGGAGCCCAGCGCACAGCCATCGGCATCACAGGCAATCAGGGCGAAGTCAACCGCGGCAACCTGGAATCGCTCTCCGGCGTTGCAGAAGTTATTCGCGTCTCCAAAGCCTACAAACTTGCCAGTCGCGACGTAAAAGAGGAAGACACCGTCGTCCGCTTTGCCGGCTCCAACGCCTCCATCGGTGGCCGCGATCTGGCCGTCATTGCCGGCCCCTGCTCTATCGAAAGCCGCGAACAGGCCTTTGCCATCGCTGAGCAGGTGGCTGCAGCCGGCGCGCAGTTTTTCCGCGGCGGCGCTTACAAGCCGCGCACCTCTCCCTACGCCTTTCAGGGCCTCGGCCTCGAAGCCCTGAAAATCATGGCGGAAATCAGAGAAAAGTTCGGCCTGCGCATCGTCACCGAGGCGCTCGACAGCGAAACCCTTGACCTCGTTGCGGAATGGGCCGACGTGATCCAGATCGGCGCGCGTAACATGCAGAACTTCTCGCTGCTCAAGAAGGCCGGGCGGCTGCGCAAGCCCGTGCTCATCAAGCGCGGCATGAGCGCCACCCTCGAAGAGTTTCTGATGGCCGCGGAGTATGTGATGAGCGAGGGCAACTACGACGTCATTCTATGCGAGCGCGGCGTGCGCACCTTTACCGATCACGCGCGCAACACGCTCGACTTGAGCATCGTCCCCGCGCTGCGCCACGTCAGCCACCTGCCCATCCTCGTCGATCCCAGCCACGGAACCGGCCGCCGCGACAGCGTCCTGCCCATGGCGAGGGCCGCCGTGGCCGCGGGCGCTGACGGCGTGATGGTAGAGGTGCACAACCACCCTGAAGCCGCGCTCTCCGATGGGCCCCAGTCGGTTTATCCCTCCCAATTCGCAACCATGATGACCGAGCTCGAAATGATCGCCCCGGTCGTCGGCCGCCATCTCACGCGAGGCGTCTCCGTTTCCGCCGCCGCGGGACAGTGAGCGGATAGTGGAAAGTTCGCGCAGATCGAGTGTCTTCGAGCCGGCTCGTCTCGCAGCCGTCCTTCTTGCTCTCTCCCTCGTCGGATGCCGTCCCCACGACTTTCCTCAGTACCCGTCCAACTACCGCGAATATGTCTACGTGACCAACGGAGGCAGCGATACCGTCAGTGTGCTCGACGTGGTCAACGTCCGCGTGGACCGCGAGCTGCCTGTTGGCCACGATCCGGTTGCCGTCGCCGCCAGCCCCACGCGCAACGAAATCTATGTTGTGAACTCCGGTGCCGCGCCAGCCAATGGTTCGCTTTCCGTGATTGACGCCGAGCACAATGCGGTCGTGGCCACCATCCCACTCCATCGGCAGCCGCTTTCAATTGATTTGAAGGCCGACGGGACCATCGCCTATGTGGCCAACTCCGGCTCGAATTCCGTCTCCGTCGTCGATCTCACAGCTCGCCGCGAAATCGCTCAGATCGCCGCGGGCGACCAGCCCGTTGCCGTCCGCCTTGCGCCCGACGGCAAGACTCTCGTCGTCGCCAACCAAAGCGGAAACTCGGTGACCATCATCGATCCAGCCAGCGGCAAAGTGCGCGCCTCGTTTGCGAGCTGCCCCGGAGCGTCCGAGGTGGTCATTGCTCCCGATTCGTCGAAGGCCTTCGTGCCCTGCTCGGCTGGTCATCAGGTAATGGTTGTCGCGCTCGCTCAGCCCGATGCCCACCCCGCCGAACCCGATCGCCTTGAAACGCTCATGGATGTGGGACGCGGACCCGTCGATCTGGCGCTGAAGCCCGACGGCGGCGAGATCTTCGTCTCCAACTCGCTCTCCAACTCCGTCTCCGAGATCTACAACTCCACAGACGAGGTCGGAGACACCTATATGATCGGAAACACTCCCGTCCGCGGGCTTGTCTCGCGCGACAACTCCCTGCTCTACGTGGCCAACGATCGCTCGCAGGAAGTCACAGTGTACTCGATTGATGACGGCAAGCGAATCGGCTCCATCTCGGTCGGCGACGGCCCCGCGGCGCTTGCGTTCTCATCAGCCGGACACCTCTTGTTTGTCGCCGATCGCCGCTCCGGCGACGTGGCCGTTGTCCGCACTGCCTCGCAATCGCTTTTCACGCTGCTCCCCACCGGCAACGATCCCAACGCCATCGTCGACAAATCCTTCAACGTGCAGTGAGCGCGCGCGTCTGCCGCCGCCGAGAATTGATGGATTGTAGATTGACGTTACGGTGTGCTGCCCGCGGCCAAGCCGTTCCCTGCGCCGCTCAACTTCGGCCCCACCAGCACCCCATCGTCGAGCGAAGCTGCAACAAGCCGGTCGCCGGCCGCGCGGATCAGCACAATATCGTAGTCGGTCTGCCACCAATCCCACGTCATTGTTTTAGGATCGATGGCGTACACCTGCTCGCTGGAGCGCGAGCTCACCAGAATTCTCTTCGACTCCGCATCGTAACTCAGATCGTCCACGTCGCGAAACGGAAGACGATGAATCCACATCCACGACTTGCCCAGGTCGCGGCTATAGTAAACGCCCTCGCGCGCGCCCAGCCACAGCGTGCCGTCCGGCGAAAACGCCACGCGATGAATCCGCGTGAGCATCGTCGGCAATCCCATCGGCCACCAGTTTTGTCCCGCGTCCTTTGACAGCACCACGCCGTCGGCGCGAGCCGCGGCCATCGTGTCGCCCTGCACGGTCACCGATAAATAATCGCCCTCGCCCATCACCGGCCCGCCCTGCCAGCTCGCGCCCTGGTCGCGGCTGGTCACCAGGCCATAGCTTGTCGCCGCCACCCACACATCGCCCGAAACGTCCAGCGCGTTCACCGGACTCTCCAGCTGGATCACCGGAGCCTGCACCTGCTTCTCGATGTTGACCTTGGTGTGCAGGTGCGTCTCGGTGAGCGTCTTCTCCATCGTATTCACGATGTTGTTCCGTGGCTGCCACGTCAGAGCAGCAGGCGCGCCCCCCGACCCATTCGTTGATCCACCCGCCACCGGCGCCGTGCCGCCTGCGACAGGCGCAGCGCCCGACCCAATTGTTAATCCATCCGTGGCCGGCGCCGCCGAATCTCCTGCCGCCGGCGCCGCCGTTCCTCCTGCAGCCGCCGCGTTTGCCCCTCCCCCTGCCGCAGGCGGATCGCTCGCCCTGTCCAGTACGAAAACTCCATGCCCGGTACCCGCAACCACGTGTCCATCCTTCGTCTCCGCTAGCGCAAACACGTCGCGCCCGTCGAGGCCCGTTCCAAGCTGCTCCCAGTGCGCGCCGCCGTCGCTCGAGCGAAACACGCCGCCATACTTCTTATCGTTCACCACGCCCGCGTACAGCAGCTCCGGATTGTCCCTGTCCACGAGAACCGCCGCCACCTTCCGCTCGCTGATTCCCTGGTTCGACGGCGTAAACGTCGCGCCCCCGTCCTCGCTCTCGAGCACGCCGCTGCGATCCGTAGCCAGCAGCACGCGATTTGAATCGTCTGGATCGACGTAGACCGCGTTCACCACTACGTCAGCGTCTGTCATGCGATCAAAGTTCTTGCCGGCGTTGACGGTCTTGTACAAACCCTCAGTCGTACCCGCGTACACCACATCGCGCTTCTCCGGATCCTGCATCAAGCTCCGCGTCCTTCTGGCCTCAGACGGAATGCCCTCGATCTTTTTGAAGAGCACACCCGCGTTCTCGCTCTTGTAGATTCCGCTGCACGCGCTCAAGTAAACGATGTGCGGATGCTCAGGGTCGACAATGATCGAAAACACGTCCGAATCGACAATCAGTCCCTGCTTGATGTTGTGCCAGGTCTTGCCGCCGTCCGTCGTCTTCCATGGCAGGTGCCACGTTCCCGCGTAGACCGTGTCCGGATCGCCTGGGTCCACCGCCAGCGATTCGATCTCGTGAATCTCGTGACTGCCGGGCGGGCTGATCTGCGTCCATGTCGCTCCGCTGTCGCTCGACCGGAAGACTCCTTCCAATGTTCCGGCAAACAGAGTGCGCGGATCTGAAGGCGCCTCCGCAAGCGCGTGGATCGGCTGCCCTTTGAATTGTGCGGGCTCGGTCCAGCTGTGTCCGTGATCGTGGCTGATCCACAATCCGCCCTCGTCGGAGTTCTTCCATGCGCCAACGTAAATCGTCGCCGGATCGGCGGAGTTCACCACAATGCTGTCGAGAACAAATCCATCGGCGCTGCCCAGCTTCGCCAGCCGGCGCCAGCTTCCGCCCTCATCCATCGACTCGTACAGCCAACTATTGGTCGTGCCCAGCAGCAGATGCTTCGGCTGCCCCGGAAACGCCGCAAACGCGCGCGCATCGCCGCCCGCCGGCCCCACGACTGTCCAGGCATTTTGCGCCTGCAAACAGACCGCGCCCAGCAAAAATGCAAGGCATAGAATCAATTGCGCCGGAACCCCGACCCGGCACGATTCACTTCGAACACACCCCAAGCGGCTCATTCAGACTGAAAGCTCCATTGCATCTCTATCAAGAATAGACAATTCCGGGTCCAAAAAGCGAAGAGGCTAACCAGTTTGTGCACCGGTCAGCCTCAACGCACGGCACGAGGAATGTTCTGCAGTCGGGTTCAGCGGCTATCTCAGATCAATCATCGCGCCCGAAAGCCATCCATTCACAGACGGAAATAAACCCCGATCACCGGCTCGGCCGTATGGGTGAATGAATTCGTGGATGAAAAAGCATTGGCCACCGCGGGCGCCTTATCGAGGTTGCCGCGGTACTGCAGACGCAGACCAAGGTGCGGCAACAGTTCCCAATCCATGCCGGCTCCGTAAACAACCACGCCTTCTGTTGACGTGCTGGTTGCGGCAGTCGTCGTGCTCTGCGTGCAGAGCGGGTTCAGCAAACTACAGGTCTCCGTGGTGACCGTGCCGCCGCTGGGCACGTTGAGCAAAAGCCCTCCACCGGCAAGCGCGAAAGGACGCAGGTTCGCAGTCCGAAACGACACGACCCAGTCGCCTGTGATCTCGTGCGCATTGCTTGGAATAGACCCCGATATCGCTGTTGTTCCGATCTCGCAGGGAATGCCGCAAGAAACGGTAGGCGTCAGGCTGTACCCCTGATTGGCGCGATTGTAAGAATAAGTGGCTTCGTAGCCGACCAACGGATTCCTGATCTGCCGAAATTCAACCAATCCGCCCGCCTGGTTGGCGGGACTTTGTTCGGTGCCATCTCCCGAGGTCGCTCCGTTGAACGCCCCGTAGAGGCCGAGCGCTACCGATGTCTGTGCTTGGGACAAGGCGCCAGTCATCGCTGCCAGACTCGCGAACAGGACTGTTCTGAAAGAGAATTGCGTCAATCGCATCGCTGTCTCCTTCCAGGCTTTCGAAATCGGATGAACTGGATGCAGTGCTGAATTCTTGGTTGCTTGGCTATCTTTTTTGGACGTGGAGAGAGCGGTTTGGTGTACCGCCGGCGCGAAAAGGGCCTGCCGGCGAATACAGCATTCCACACGAAATGCGAAGAGGCTAACCAGTTTGTGCACCGGTCAGCCTCAACGCGCTGCAGGAAGGTAGTCCTCTAGTTGCGCGAGCCCCGCCTTGCGCGGCAGGGGCCCGCCGATTTGCCGATAAAAGAAAGCCGGCCTACTGCGCTGCAGCCGCCTTCTACGGGTGGCGCTCAGGCAGCGGCTTGCGCACCTGCGGCTTCACCGCCGTCTCGTCCACCGGAGTCGTACCCGTTACGTCGGTGCTGAAGGTCGCGCCCGCCGGCACCAGGTAGTTCTCCTCCGTTTGCCCTTCGGTCGTGCCCGTGGCTACGCTGATGCGCGAAGCGTCAATACCCTGCTCCGTCACCAGGTAGTCCTTGGCGTTCACCGCGCGCTGCGCAGCAAACTGATCCACCGTGGCGTGTTTGTGATGCGCGGCGTATTTCTGCTCCTTGGCCGTCTTGGTGTTCTCGTCCGCATTCGACTCGCCCACCACTACCGCCTTTGCGTCCACCTGCTGTTTCAGGTCCAATGCAACCTGGTCCAGGCACGCCTTGGCTTCGTTGTCCACGCGCATCGGACGCTTGGGGTCGCTGGCAAAGCTAGTCGAGCACAGCGCCTGTGTCTTCGGTGCCGGAGGTGGCGGAGGCGGAGCCAGAATGGTCACCGTCGTGTTGGCAGACGCCATCTGGTTCTTGTCGTCTGAAACGCCGCACGTGATCCCCACCGCTCCCGTCGGCGCGCCCGCCGAGGAGTACTCCGCCGTGGTCCCGGTACCCGTCACCGTGCCCGCCGTGGCCGTGTAGTTGTAGGTCAGCGGACGGTTCTGCGGACTCACGCCCGCCGACGTAACGGTCGCCGCGTCGCCTGGCTTGATGGTGCTAGGGCTGGCCGAGCAACTGATTGTCGGCGGCTCGAATTGTTTCACCGTGTAGCCGGCAGAGCATTCAGCGGCCTGTCCGGGCTTCAGCCCTTCCTTGCCCTTCTTGCCTTCCTTCACGTCAGCCTTCACGGTGTACGAACCGGGAGCCAGAGAAGCCGTATTCACCGTGGCTGAAGTGCCGTTACCGGTTACGCCGTCTCCGCTCCAGCTGTAAATGACGTTGTTCTTCTTGTTCGTGTCCACCGACCCGGCCGTAGCCGTAACAGACAGTGGATCGCCCGGGTAGACAGTAGGCGCACTGGCGTTGCACGCTAACGTGATCGGTGGGGCCTTCTTGCACCCCATGGGCAAAAGGGCAAAACACGCCAATGCCAGGACCAACAAAACGGACTTCAAAGTTCGTGAATACATGCTCTTACGCTCCACAATTTCGATGATGCACGGTTGAAAAAACGGTTTGAAAAAGGAATTCACGTTCCCTCCTTTCAGCTTCGCACCGCGTGCGCAGCCCTCGATCTTCGCTTCATCGCCACAAACCCAGCATATAAAACTCTGCTGAGCACATCCCATGTTTCTTTCCACAAGCCGCCCCTAAAACCTGAGAACTCGCACTCGCTCGCCGCCCATGAGCGGCTCCCGCAGTAACTTCCTTAAGGGATTCTGACATCTGACGGGGGCTCACTCTGCGTTCAACGTCTTCAGCAGGCTGCGGGGTTCGCGCTGGATCTTCTCTTGCAAAAGTGAGATCGCGTAGATGAGTTGCTCGGGACGTGGCGGACACCCGGGAACATAAACATCCACAGGAACTACCTGATTCACGCCCTGCACCAGAGCGTAGTTGTTAAAGACGCCGCCCGAAGTGGCGCAAGCGCCCATCGAAATCACCCACTTGGGCTCGGGCATTTGATCGTAAAGACGGCGCAGCACGGGGGCCATCTTTTGCGACACCCGCCCCGCCACAATCATCAGGTCCGACTGCCTCGGCGAGGGCCGGAAGACCTCCGCGCCGAAGCGTGCAATATCGAAGCGCGACGCGCCCATCGACATCATCTCGATGGCGCAGCACGCCAGCCCAAATGTCATGGGCCACACCGAGTTCTTGCGCACCCAGTTCACCGCAAAATCCATCGAAGTGAGAAAGACCCCCTCCGGCTCTTCGTAGCCGTAGTTCGCCTCACCCACCTTAATGCGATTCTTCGCGCTGCTCTCAAGCGCGCCAAAAAGATAGTGGTCGCGCTCCGTAGTAGCCGCCATAGCCCTACTATATAACTCCCCTCCCGCCAACAGGAATGGTCAGAATTGATCAGGTTGATATTCCTGAGTGAATCCTAAGGCTGCCTCCGCAGTCTCCCTTATTCATGTCCCAGGAGTCCATCCCTCCTGGCCTCGCCGCGTCCCTCCGATCATGATGATGCAATGGGGATTTCGTAGAAACTTGCGTTATTCCTCTGTCTTTACGAGAATGATACGAAAGCCTAAAGTGCCATTCGCTATGATTCTGGCTGGCGGCCGCCTGAGTCGGCTCCCGGACGCCTTTACCTTGTGCCGTACGGCTGGTCTTCCATCGCCAGTCGTGTAACTTTCACAGTTTTTCTCCGCGCCTTGCGCGTACAAATTTGAACCGGAAGACCTTATGCCCTCTCGTTTCTTGAAGCTGTTGTTCCTGTTCGCGCTCCCTGCACACCTCGCACTGGCTGTGGCCCCGGCGATCAACTCCAGCGCAGCCGCGCAGGCCCCGGCAACGCAGGCGCAAATCGCCGCCCTGCAACAGGCCGTCCAGAACGCTCAATCCGCGGGCGATAACGCCTGGATGCTCACCTCGGCGGCGCTCGTGCTGCTCATGACCGGCCCCGGTTTGGCGCTTTTCTACGGCGGGCTGGTGCGCAGGAAGAACATCCTCGGCACCATGATGCAAAGCTTCGCCATGATCGGTCTGGTCACGATTCTCTGGGCGATGGTCGGGTATTCTCTGGCCTTTGGCCACGGCAATTTGTTCGTGGGCGGATTCGAGCACCTCTTTCTGCGCGGCGTTTCGCTGGACCCGAACCCCGACTATGCCGCCACAATTCCCGAGCAGACGTACATGATCTACCAGCTCATGTTCGCCATCATCACGCCTGCGCTCATCACCGGCGCATTTGCTGAGCGCATGAAGTTCAGCAGCATGGCCCTGTTCCTCTCGCTGTGGTCGCTCTTTGTGTACTGCCCCATGGCGCACATGGTCTGGGGTGTAGGCGGACTGCTGAACGCAACCGGCAATCACATCCCCTCGCTCGACTTCGCTGGCGGAACGGTTGTCCACATCACCAGCGGAGTCTCGGCGCTGGTTTGCGCGCTTTATTTAGGCAAGCGACTCGGTTACCCGCAAACGGCCATGCCGCCCCACTCCCTTGTGCTCAGCTTCATTGGTGCGTGCCTGCTTTGGGTGGGCTGGTTCGGCTTCAATGCCGGCAGCGCCCTCGGAGCCGGCCCCCTGGCCACCAGCGCCTTTGTCAACACGCACTTCGCCACTGCCGCCGCCGCTCTTGGCTGGACGATCTTTGAGTGGATTCACAACGGCAAGCCCACGGCTCTGGGCGCCATCTCCGGCGCCGTAGCAGGCCTGGTGGCCATCACTCCGGCCTCGGGATTCGTTCAGCCCATGGCCGCGCTGTTCATCGGTCTCGCGGCCGGCTTCTTCTGCTCCTTGATGGTCTTCCAGGTCAAGTCCCGCTTCGGTTACGACGACTCTCTCGACGCCTTTGGCGTTCATGGCGCGGGAGGCACTCTGGGCGCGCTGCTCACCGGCGTGTTTGCAGTCAGCGTCATCAATCCCATCTACGGCAAGGGCGTGCCCACCGGCGGCATCGACGGGCATTGGAGCCAGATCCTCAATCAACTCGCCGGCATAGGCGTCGCCTGGGGAATCTCCATCGTGGGCACCCTGGTCCTGCTCTTCGCCGTGGACAAGATTTTGGGCCTCCGCGTCGCTCCCGAGCACGAGATGGCCGGCCTCGACCTTTCGCAACACGGCGAAGAAGGGTACGATTTCAATACCTGATCAGTTTTCGATCGGTGCCTTTGGTAGGTCTCAAAGGCAAAATTCTTGAGGTTAAGGCGGCGCTCCAGCGGAACCAGAGTCGATGCATGGCGAAGCCACTAATTTCAAGTCGACGCGACCATCAGGGAGCGGCGACCTTGTGTAAAACTCAAAAAGACTCGGTGACTCTGGTTACGCTCAAGCCGCCCCGCCTGTTACGCTATCGAACGAGGATTCTCTGTTTATGCTGAAGATTGAAGCTGTTCTCCAACCCTCAAAACTGGATGCCGTAAAAGATGCGCTGCTTGAAGCGGGCATCGAAGGCATGACCATTCTCGAAGCCCGGGGCCATGGCCGCCAGAAGGGCCACACCGAGTTCTATCGCGGCCGCGAATATACCGTCGATCTCTTGCCCAAGGTGAAGATCGAGCTGGTGGTTCACGACGATCTGAAGGAGAAGGCGATCCAGGCTATTGTCAGCGCCGCCCGCACGGGCCGCATCGGCGACGGCAAAATCTTCATTAGCCGCATCGACGAGGCCATCCGCATCCGCAACGACGAGCGCGGCGAAAACGCGCTCTAGGTTTCGTCTTCGGAGCGGGAGAGAGCCCTGTTTCCGTTGGTTAAGTGTCTTCCACTCAGCGAACACCGAGCGCATCTCCGACCTTCCGCGCCGTCGCTCCCAACGCCTTGCTGATCCCGCGAAGAGCTTTCGAGAGACCGCTCCCGGTGTTGCTGGAGGCGCTGTCGAGCGCCTTTCCCGTCTTGGCGTCAGCCAGATCCAGGGCCGTGTCGGTGGCGCGGCTGCCTGACGCTATTCCGTTGCGCGTGCTGTTTCCGCTACGAATCGCAGCCTGCAAGGGCCGCTTCTCCTGGTTTGCCCATGCGACGCTCGTCGCAGAAAGCTGGTCCACGCGGGCCGTCCGAGCGTCGGTGAAGTCGCTGCGGCTCATTTTGGCTGCCAATGGCCATTCAGGAGAATTGATCCAGGTGGCTCCGTTCATCGGAGCGGTCAACTCGCCGAGGTCGATAAGTTTTGCCACGGCCAGCGGCGCCATCTCTCGGCAGTTGTCTCCCCCGCAGCCATGTGCGCAAATTGCGTCGCTCAGAAAAGAAGCATGCTTCCCGCGCGAAATCCAAACCTGCGGTCCGTGCAGTTCGGCATCAACGGTAGCTGCACGCGTTATTTGGCTCGCATCGCAGACCGTGTCTTCGTGTGCTGCAGCGTACCAGTACAGCGCTTTCCACTTCAACGTCTGGTCACGAACCAAAAGGGCAGATACGTGTTCCGCATCGAGGTTGTGGCCCATTTCTCCGCAGTCCGTGCGCCAGAGGTGATAATAGTGCACCTCCACCTGATCGGCATGGCCCGCGCGCGGAAACACCTGGCCATAAATGGTGCCGTTCTCCGCCTGCACAACGGGCATTTCTTCGAACGGAACGAACGCCGCGGGCCGGCCTGAGCAGTCATCGGCGCTCACCATGAACTGGGGCGCGAATTGTGCCAATAGCGCATCTTCAAGGACGTCCCTCAGGCCGTCGTGGTCGCTGTCCTCAGTCGCGTTGGGGGCAATGTCCTGGGCCGATCCGATCGACAGAGCAAAGAGAAGCACCCCTGCGGAGAGCAGAATGCGCATGGCTCATCGTACTCCCTGAGGGGCGTGCACATTGGTTATCCTGAAGATCGAGATGAACCTGTTGGCCTCTCGTCCTTCTAAAGGAGCAAGCTTTATGCATCGCCGGTTTGTGCTTTTCGCACGTTTTCTTCTTGCTTTGGCAGCGATCTCCGCCACCTTGAGCCTGACAACGCCTGGCCTTTCTGCGCAGGACACGCGCACCGTGATTGAGCCGTTCTTCCCCCAGTTGTGCGCCACGCTCGACGCTCAATTGCAAACCAGTGGCCGCTCCCTGGCGCTGGCCGACGAGCAAAAGCTCGACACCGCCCGCATTCAGAAGGCCATCGACAAGTGCGGCAAAGGGCGAGCCGTGCTGCTGCACGTGAACGAAACCAACAACGCGTTTCTCAGCGGTCCGCTGGAGCTGCGCCCCGAAGTCACGCTGATCGTCGGCGTGGGCGTCACGCTCTTCGCCTCGCGCGATCCCGCTCTCTTCGCCGTCTCGCCGGGCAGTTGCGGCATCGTCAGCCATGGCCCCGGCCCGCGCGGCTGCAAGCCCCTCATCTCGGTCGAACACGCCCCGGATTCGGCCATCATGGGCGACGGCGTCATCGACGGCCGCGGTGGGGAGAAAATGCTCGGGTCAGAGTATTCCTGGTGGGACCTGGCCGAGCAGGCGCGCCCGGGCGGCGGGCAGCAGGTTTCGCGCCTTATTGTCGCCAACGACTCCGATAACTTCACGCTCTACCGCATCACGCTTAGGAACTCGCCCAACTTTCACGTCGTCTTCAATCACGCCGACGGCTTCACGGTGTGGGGGCTCAAGATCGACACGCCGCAGCGGCTCGCCCGCAACACCGATGGCGTCGACCCCGGCAACGGCGCGAAGAACATCACCATCACCCACAGCTACATTCGCGCCGGCGACGACAACGTCGCCATCAAGGGCGGGCCGGGCGGCGCAACCAACGTCACCATCAGCCACGATCACTTCTACTGGGGCCACGGCATGTCCATCGGCAGCGAAACCAATGGTGGCGTCAGCAAAATCCGCGTCTTCGATCTCTCGCTCGACGGCCCCGACAACGGCATTCGCATCAAGTCCAACGGATCGCGCGGCGGCCTCACGGAGGACGTGGTCTACGACGACGTTTGCATCCGCAACTCGCCCAATCCGATCACGCTGGACACGGCGTACACGGCGGCGGGAACGCCGGAGGGCACATTGCCGCCCACCATGCGCGGCATTACGCTCCATAATGTCCGCGTCTCCGGCGGCGGCAAGATCACCTTCAACGGCTACGACCACACCCACCGCATCGCCGCCACGCTCGATGGCGTTCAGATCGTCGATCAGGCAAGTTACATCTACGAGTTGAATCACGCCGACCTGACGCTTGGACCCGGCGCAACCAATCTTGAGTTGCCCGCAGGCCCTGATTTGACGCGCAACGATTCAACCATCAAGGGAACTCCCGCCGAAGGCAACCCCGCCACCTGTGCGGACAAGTTCGTGCCGTTTCCGCAATAGCAACGGCCTAGGGTGTATCGACATATACGGGCGAACAGCATTGCGAGCGAAAATCCGGCCAGACGCGGCGGAGTCAGAAGGCTGTGGCGGGTCCACAGTCGAGGACGACAACAAAGTATGGCCGAATTTTTTCCGCAACCCGGAGGGACGGGCCATTTTCCCCCATTTCGTCGTCTATCGTCGCTAGCAGACGCCCGGTATGCGTCGCTCCTCTCTCCTTGAACTGAGAAAAAATGGCTCCCGTCGCTGCCGCCTGTATATGTCGATACACCCTAAGCCGTCGGCACATAAGCCGCGGCTTGTCAGGAATCATTGTCCTGGCGGCTGTTTTCCAAGATGAAAAGCGAGAGAGGCGTTGTACGACATCTCATCGAGTCCTGGATTGCTCGGCACGACGAATCCATCTGAAAAATGGAAGTGTTCTATGCTTGCACGAAAATCCCATCGATGATTCAGCCGGAATTGGACGCCGACGCTTTGCTGAAGGCTGAAGTCATAGTAAGCGGCGTACTGCGACAACGCTTTTCGGTTGAAGCCGATCAACCCTGCTTTAACGATATAGAAGGGTTTCCATGCTTTGCCGTCTCTCCACATCATGCGCAGGCCGACCGGTGATATGCCGGCACCGTAGAGTGTTGTGAACGTCGAACTCAGCCGATTTCCCCACACGTCGGTTTGGCTCGGTTGCTTGAGAATGACAACCGGGAGAATCTCAGCCACATAATCCATGCGTGCGCCGATGAACTTTCCCCATGAATGCCGGTCATACTCCACTCCCGCGACGTGGAGATAGCTCCACCAGCTGTTCGCAAAGATGTGAAAGTGACCGAAGGAATTCAGATCTTCAAACTGTAACTCACTCTCGACTGGGGTTCGCTCATCGGCGCTTGCCTGTGTGAACGAAGACCGTCCGAGGCGGGGAGCCCAGACCAGGCCGGTCGAAATGCTGCCGAAATTATGCGGCAATCCCGGTACTCGGTAGGGAACCAGGCTTCCGGTTTGAACAAGAGCAAGATTCTCGTAGCGATAGTCTCCCTGAATGCGAAGGGCAAAGTGCTTGTTCAGCGGGGTGTCGAGGCCGCCACCAAACAGCGTAGTGAACGAGGCCGATTCGCCCCGTTGCGCGTTGGGTCCCCAGTAGCGGTTCATGCCCACGTCACCGAAGAGAGCTTCAACGAATAACCGTTCGCGGAACAACGCGTGCTCGTATTGCCCACCTCCCGTGATCGAGATGCCATGTTGCTGGGCCCCTAGATTGGTTCCGGAGTAGCGGGAGACGTCGATTTTGACGCGCAGGCCGTGCCACGCAGGAAATGCTACGCCAGCGTCCCAGCCGTTCAGTCCGTTCTGCGATTCGGGTATTCCGTTG
>Ga0187891_1001906_pt1 | contig 16865 bp, 18 predicted proteins | sample June2016WEW_21_4_FD_132990 | JGI IMG/M metagenome (GOLD analysis project Ga0187891, IMG submission 132990) | Peatland microbial communities from SPRUCE experiment site at the Marcell Experimental Forest, Minnesota, USA - June2016WEW_21_40 | ecosystem: Environmental > Terrestrial > Soil >... | reverse complement strand
GGCGTCATCTGCCCGCTTGCCGGCGACGCGGGTTTCTCCCCCGTTATCGGCGCCATGAACGGAACGGGGTAATAAGGAGGCGCCGGCACCTGGTTGGACTGCAACGGCTTGACGATCCGTGGCGTGACCAGGACGAGCAGCTCGGTGCGCGACTTCTGAAGCGAGCGGCTCTGGAAGAATTTGCCCAGGATCGGGATGTCCCCCAGACCCGGGATCTTGCTCGCGATCTGGGTCACCCGATTGTCCACCAACCCTGCGATGGCGAAACTCTGCCCATCGCGCAGTTCCATTTCGGATTCTACGCGCCGCGTGGAGAGGGCCGGAATCGTGAAGCCGGAGATTGTAAGCGCATTGGAATAATCGAGCGAGCTCACTTCCGGCCGCACCTTGAGGTGAATAGTACCTTCCGGCGTCAGAATGGGTGTGAAATAAAGCCGCACGCCGAACTCCCTGAACTGAATGGTAACAGTCGGCAGGGTCCCGGCGCCGCCACCCTGGACGACCGGAAATGGGAACTCTCCGCCGGATATAAAGCTCGCTTCCTTGCCGCTTTCGGTCAGAAGGTTCGGCTCTGCCAGAATCTCGAGCAGGTTGCGTTGTTGAAGCGCCTCGATGACGGTGGCTATGTTCAGTTGCGGGTTGTACAAGAAGATGTTGAGCAGATTGCTCAACTGGAACCCAGCCGAGGTGAATGTCGTGGCGCCGGAAGACGTGGAAACTGCGGTGCCGGCCCCAGGCGTGGGCAGGATCCCTCCAGAGAGCGTCGCCGGGCCAAACTGCCCCGTGCCAACCTGACCTATGGTCTTCCCGGTCGGAAACAAGAGGTTGGCGCCCAGTTGGCTCAGCGCGGAGCGGTCCACTTCCGCGAACTTTACCTGAAGGAGGACCTCGCCAGGCGCAACGGGAGGCGGGACGGCAAGAAGGCTCACCGCCTTGGACGACGCCACTTTCGCCATCTCCAGCATCTTGTCCGCCACCGCCCTGGAAGACACCGGTCCCGAGAGCACCACGACGTCCTTCTGAACTTCCAATTTCACGGGCTGGTCGGGGAAGGCCTCGCGGAATTGATCGGCCAAACCGCGAATGTCGAGGTCGACGTTGATATCGAATTCCTGGCTCTGTCCGGTCTCATCCCACAACACCAGAGAGACTGCCCCCGGTGCCTTGCCGTTAAGCAGAATCTGGTTGGGACTCACCGCCAAGGCATCGACAATGGTAGGGTCCGCCACCGAGATGCGCTTGATACGCGCCGGAGAGGTTATCACCAGCGACCGTCCCACCAATACGTGCAGAGTCTCGGCTTCGCCGGGCGCCTGTGGCGCCTGCGCCGGCGGGGTCTGCGGAGCTTGCTGAGCCCGCAATACCGCGCCTATCAACATGATCGGCAAAGCAATGCCTAGGAATAATCCGTAATGTCCCTTGCTGGTCTTCACGCTTCTCATGTGCCGCCGCCTATTGATGTACCTGTTGACCTGCAAAGCTCTGTGTCTCTTTTTTGTCACCGCGAATGACGTCAATGACGTAAGGCTCCGGAGGCTTGGGTGCCGGAGGAGCCTGAGGGCGAACCTTGTGCGCCGCCTCGGGGTGAGGGGGTGGCGCACCTGCGAAGAGGCTAGCGCGGCTCACCGCCGGAGGGCTTACTTCTTTGGTGTCGATGGTGTTGCGCAATGCCAAGTGGATCTTCCCCTCGGTGCTCGCCATGGTCACCTTTTCCGCTTCTTCGGGGTTCACCAGCAACGTCACCACCGTGTAAGTTTGCGGCTTGCCTTCCCGGTCGGCTTCCGACTTCTGGCCCACCGCCAGCACCCGCAGGTCCTGGAGAATGGTGCGTGTAACGCTATCGCCGCCCGACGAACTGCCGGTCACGAGTACATCCACCATGGTCCCCGGCACGACGAAGCCGGCTACTGCAACCACGTCATCCACGCGCACGGAAATGGCCCGAGTGCCCTGGGGGATCGCGACCGAAAGACCTCCCCCAGCCTCCTTGGGCGCCAATTTGTCCTCAAGCATGAGTTCGTTTTCCACTACCGGCGTGATCAAAGCGCGATCCAGGCAATCTTCGACGCGCCCAAATGACCCCGTGGGCCTCGAGGCGTCAGGCCAGGGAATCTCGCGTAAGTCCGCGGTGGTCATACGCTCGCCCAAGGCGAGAGGCTTTGCCGCCACCACAATGCGGCCGGTCACCACGGCCACCTTGCCTGCAGCCATTCTCGCGTTGCGAAGCTGAACATAGACGTAGCGTGCGGCCACCAAGCCAAAAACCAGAGCCACTAATAATCCGACAAACAATCGTTTCTGGTCCATCATTCACCTTGTGACGGTGGTCTGTAATTTCCTCTTTCCGGTCTGTAGGGCGAACCTGCGATTTTGAGGTTCGCAGCTTTACCTCAACGAGTGAAGAATCGTGAGAGCAGATAGCGTGCCAAAGAATAGAACCGTGGAAGCCGCCGCGGCCACACCAAAAGGCAACTTCATCAGCGCCGGATTGTCGAGTGTGAGGTTCTGGCGCTGTCCCCACACGCCAAACGTGGCCAGGATTCCGAAGAGAACGACGACGTGTTTGAGGGTTTCCCTCACTCGCCCATAACGAACCATCTGGAATATGGCCATCGCGCCCGCTATAAACACCGTTCCCAGGAGCACCACGACAAGGCGGCTTGGCCCGACCCACGCTCCCAGGGCTCCCATCAGCTTCCAATCACCTGCACCCAAGCCGCGCAACAACACAAAAGGTAACAACAGGGCGAGCCCCAACCCCGCCCCCTCAAGCGCCGCTTTTGTCCCCAGCCATCCCCAGGCCACGGTGTTGGCCACGAGGCCCCCACCCAAGGCTGGAACCGTGAGCCAGTTGGGAATGCGGCGTGATCGCCAATCCAGCCATCCGGCCAACATGGCAAGCAACAAAGCCATGCTTGTGAGCAAAACTGTGAAGGAAAGGTTCCACGCGGCGCTATGCATCTTCACTCTTGGCTAACCTGTGGGGATTCCGTCTCGTCCGGGCAAGGTACGAACTCGGGCCATGCGATTTTCCGTCGTGTTTGAGGAAATGCCAATGTAATTTCCGTTATCTCTCAAGACACAAAATTACGCTCCCGTCAAACTCCTTCCGGGAACGCTGACTTCCAAAGAGCCCCTCGAAGCGCTGGCGAAAATGGAGCTGTTGAACCATCCCCCCAACCGGCGCAACGACCTGTTTCAGCGTTCTTGCGCAAGTGTACGCCTCTGCTCCATCCGGCACCCTGCTCTATGCGCTCAAGGCGCCGTATTCGCCAGCCACTCAAGGGAAACAAACCCGCCTCGCGGCCAGGGGTGACGAGGGCGGGCTAGGCGAGCCAAGGTTCAGACTGTTACGAGATGCTGGTCGATGCGTTGCTGAACACGTTCTCGATAATTGACCCGAGGCCCTGAACCACAGCGATGGAAAGCATTGCAATAAACAACAACAGCAAACCGTATTCCGTGAGATCCTGGCCTTCCTCTTCACGCCACAGGCGCAAAAGTCCCTTTCTCATTTCTCCCCTCCCCCTTGAATTGTCATTTTCTTACTCTAACCAAAGTGCGCAATAGGGAGCCTCTGGATACAACTGAAGCTCCGGCAACGTGGGCTGCTGCTTAGTTGACAGACATCCCCCTTGCCCCTCGAATGCGCCCTCCTTACTACGGCAACTGCACTACTTCTCCCGCAGCGCCATAGCTTCCTCCTGCCACGACTCTCAATTGGTAGTTTGTGATCCCGACCAGGACAGGCACCTACGATCTGCACCACTCTGAGGGAGCACTTACACCAATCACCTCAGGTGCGCGTGCCTCGTTCGCGCACCTTTGTTTCCGCATGTGAACTGCGCAGGGGTTCTCCCTGGCCTGTGAGCGGGGAAAGCCCCTCATCCTGACCAGGGACTCACACGCTGGCGAGAGCCGGCAAAGCACTCGCCTCGCGCATTAAGACAAGCTGGAAGACGCGTTGCTGAAGACGTTATGTACAACGGATCCCAGGCCCGTAACGACGGCGATGGAAACCAGTGCAATGAACAACAAGAGAAGACCGTATTCCGTCAAGTCCTGGCCTTCCTCTTCCTTCCACAGTCTCGTCAGCAAATTCTTCATTTGGTTATTCCCCTCCATTTTTTGGTAGTGTTGCTACGGCGATATAGATCAACCGTCATCCCACTTTGAGCACATAAAGTGCCAAACGACTTAGTGGCATTTTCCTAAGGCGCGACGCGAGGATTTATGCCATTTGTGCCGAAACGCGGGGCGGGGAGAGTGGTCGCGTGTCCAGCCCGGGTCTAGAGTGTCATCAAATGTGGACAGATGGCTAGGACTCTTTAAACCAAAAGGTGACTGCTCTGGGCGGTAGAATTGCCGCTTCCAGATGACATTATGGCACTCGCCCCCCCGGGTCATGTTTTCCTTTGGAGTCTGGCGATTCCTCGTCGTCCTCTGTACCGTCAGAGCCTCAATACAGAGAACACGGAGGCGCTCTGAACCTGAGAGAATCCAGGCTGTTATGCCAAGCCCAGGACCTGCATTTATCTCCTTGAAAAGAGACGAGCTAGGATTCCTCGCTGGGCTCGGAATGACAGGGCCGGTCGATTCTTTGGCGTTTTCCAAGGGACCTTTGTTCCCCGTCTTTGCCGCGGGGCAGAGAACATTAAGAAGTCCGCCGCGGCGGGTGGCCAGAGTTTCTTCTGTGGCACTCGAACTGCGTTCTGTGGAACACTTAGATACACGAGTTGGAGCCGGGGAATCGGGGACTCGGTTTTCGATCATCCGGATTTCTCTTTTCGAGTGTCCAGTATCGAAGCGGGACAATGTTGCTTATTGAGTCTTGCACTTCTATTGCAGCGGTGGTGGTCGCCATCGCCGTTCCGAGGACATCGCCGTACCCCTGTGAAAAGTCACCCACCCCGGCGAGGGGCAATTGTGCCGAAATGAAGCCGGAAGGCAACAGGCAATCAGAACCGGCGGCCCATCCACGTGGCCGGGAGTCGTGATGAATCCCAGCAGGGACAAGTCCGTGGTCATCATCGGGGCAGGCCCCGCCGGGTTGACGGCGGCCTACGAACTGTCCAAGCATGGAGTTCCTGCGGTGGTGCTCGAGGCCGACTCGACGGTGGGCGGCATCGCGCGCACCGTCAATTATAAAGGCTACCTGTTCGATATCGGCGGACACCGCTTCTTCACCAAATGGGACGAAGTCAGCCAGATTTGGACAGAGATCCTGGGTGACAAGTTCCTGCTCCGTCCACGTCTCTCCCGCATCTATTACCGCAAGAAATTCTTTTCCTATCCCTTGGAAGTGAAAAACGCGCTCTTCGGGCTCGGGTTGATTGAAAGCGTCCGAATCGCCGCCAGCTACCTCCGTGCACAACTCCGGCCCATCCCCCGGGAGGAAAACCTCGAGCAGTGGGTCTGCAACCGCTTCGGTCGCCGTCTCTACGAGATCTTTTTCAAGACCTACACCGAGAAGGTCTGGGGCGTACCTTGCACCTCCATTTCTGCGGAGTGGGCCGCTCAGCGCATTCGGGGTCTCTCTTTGGTCGCGGCTGTCCGAAACGCTCTCCGGCCGAGGAAAAAATCGACCGCAAAGACTCTGATGACCCGGTTTCACTACCCCGTGCGCGGACCCGGACAAATGTGGGAAACGCTCACCGAACGCTTGACCCAAGCGGGGACCCGGGTCCTGACCGAGCGGCGCGTGGTCCGCATTGGCCACAACAAGGGCGCGGTGACCCACGTGATTACCCGTGGTGCAAACGGTGAAGAGAGTTTTACGGGACCAGATGTCATCAGCTCCATGCCGATTCGCGAATTGATCAACGCCCTCGACCCGCTTCCGCCGGAAGAAGTCTGCCGGGCAGCGAATAGCCTCCGCTACCGGGATTTTCTGATCGTCAGCCTGATTATCAATCGTAAGGATGTCGTCCCCGATAATTGGATTTATATTCATGAGGCCGGGGTCAGAGTGGGTCGCATTCAGAACTTCAAGAACTGGTCGCCGGCGATGGTGCCCGACGCAGGGAAAACATGCTTGGGAATGGAGTATTTCGTTTTTGAGAATGACGATCTGTGGTCGAGCCCGGATGGAGACCTGCTGGGGCTTGCGCGGTGTGAGGTCGTGAAGCTGGGCTTAGCGCAGCCGGATGAGATTCAGGACGGTACGGTGGTGCGCATGCCCAAGGCGTACCCGATGTACGATCCGGGCTGGGACGGGCAGTTGCGTCGCATCCGCGATTACCTTGGGAGCAATTTCTCCAATTTGCAACTGGTGGGCCGGAATGGGCTTCACAAATACAACAACCAGGACCATTCCATGGTGACTGCCCTGTGCGCGGCTCGCAATATCCTGGGAGCCCACCACGACATATGGGCCATCAATACCGAGCCTGACTATCAAGAGGAGGAGAAATGAGAGGTCTTCCGGTGAAGGGCCTTGACCTAGGCACGCGGAACCGGCCAACGGATACGGCACGAGGGTGAGATGAATCTTCTGGACCAGCGATTCTTGGTGACGGGAGCGACCGGCTTTGTCGGGGCGTCACTCGTGCGGAAGTTGGCCGGGATCGGATGTGAAGTACATGCCTTGGTGCGCGAAGGCGCGAATTTGTGGCGGCTGCGCGGCATCGAGCAAAAAGTGCATCTGCACACGGGTGACCTCACGGCTGCCGAGCGCCTCCGCGACCTCGTGCTCGCCATCCAACCGAGCGTAGTCTACCATCTCGCCGTGCACGGAGCGTATCCCGACCAGACCAACGCAGACCAGATTATTCTGACCGACATATTCGGGACCTGGAACCTGCTGAAGGCCTGCGCAGAGGTGAACTACAAGGTCTTCGTGAACACCGGCAGTTCGTCCGAGTACGGCGCCAAATTGCACGCGATGCGCGAGACAGACCTGCCGGAGCCAAACAGTTATTACGCCGTGGCGAAGTGCGCCCAAACGCTCGTGTGCCAACACATGGCGCGGGCCGACCGCCGCCCCGTCAACACATTCCGGCTATTCTCCGTCTATGGCCCGTATGAAGCCCCCTCGCGACTGGTTCCCACCGTCATTCGGCGATGCCTGGAAGGGAAAGATCTGGAAATGGTCTCGCCCGACACCGCGCGCGACTTCATCCATGTGGACGACGTTTTGGAAGCCTGCCTGCAGCTCGGTCAATTGAGCCTGCAATGCGGAGAGACCTTCAACATCGGGACCGGCGTGCAATCGACGCTGCGAGATGTAGTGAATGCTGTGCTGCGCGCGACCGGGGCAAAAGTCAAGGTACGTTGGGGAAGCATGGCGGCACGCATCTGGGACACAGATACCTGGGTGGCTGATCCGAGCAAGGTAAGGCGGGTGTTGAAATGGGCGCCAAAGATCGGCTTGGCTGAGGGGATCGAGAGGACCACGGAATGGTTTCGGAGCAATCCGGCCGGGTCGCAATGATCCACACCCAATGCGCCATCTGCAAGAGCGACGCCTAGGACCGCGAGTTGTACCCCGCTCGATTGGGAGCGGAGGCAGCCACCTATGGACGATTTTCAGCCCGGCGGCAGCCGGACCGGGTACATTACCGCATAGTCCGATGCCGCAAGTGCGGGCTGATCCGCTCGGACCCAGTGCTGCCGGAGGAGGAACTCGCCCGCTTATACCGCGGCAGCAGCTTCGATTATGAGGATGAATCCGTTTGCGCGCGTCTCACCTATGCCCAGTATGTAAGCGAGAGTTTGCCGCTGCTCAAGGAACGGACCAGGATGTTAGAGATCGGCTGCGGCAACGGGTTCTTCCTACAGAAAGCGCTGGAACTCGGATTCGCCGAGGTATACGGAATTGAGCCCAGTTGCCAGGCGGTCGCGGCGGCGCCCCCACACTACGAGCACGCATAAAGAACGAGCTGTTTCAGGCGGGATTGTACCCGCCGGGCTGGTTTAGTCTCATTTGCGGATTCCAGGTTTTCGATCATCTAACGCGCCCGAATGAAGTCTTGCGGACCTGCAGGGAACTTTTGGCCCCGGGAGGTCTGGTACTATTCATCCATCACGATGCGGGAGCCTGGACGAACCGCTTCCTGGGTGAGCGCAGTCCGATTATCGACATCGAACACACTTATTCTGTACGACAAGAAAACCGTGGTGCGGATTCTTGCGAAGAACGGCTTCGAAATCCTGCGGGTATTTACTGTACGGAATGCGTATCCGCTGGCGTACTGGTGTAAGATGGCACCGATGCCCGCATGGTTGAAGTCGAAACTTCTGCCCGCTCTGAGGCGGTCCCCATGCAAGGGCTGGATTGTGCCGATGCGAGCAGGAAATCTTGGGATTTTGGCCAGGGTGAGAGGGTAAGAACAAGTGCTTCGCGAGAGCGTAGAGCCGTTCATTCGGGACGCCGGGGCTAATGCCGGATACGGATATACGACCGGTGCGAGGCTTAGCAGTCGGCTGGCCACACAGCGATCGACGGACGTGGTTGCCCAGACGGCCGCGTTCGCCGGCCGCTCGGTCCTGGATGTCGGCTGTGGCGATGGATTCTATACGGCCCGGATCTGGGACCTTGGGCGGCCGTGCGGTTTGGTGGCGCTGGATGCGGCTGAGACCGCGGTACACGTCGCGGCAGGCAAGCTGGGTCAACGCCCGGTGCGGTTCCTGGTGGCAGATGCTCATCGACTCCCTTTCCGGGACGGCGCGTTCGATGTGGTTTTACTGCAAAGCATCCTGCATCACGCCGACGCGCCCGAGCAGATGGTTCGGGAAGCGCTCCGCGTGGCTTCGCGTGTGGTGGTCCACGAGCCCAACGGGAACAACCTGGGGTTAAAGGTGATCGAGCGAGTTTCGAAATACCACCGCGAGCACCGCGAGAGATCGTACACGCCACGCCGCGTGGGCCGGTGGCTCTCGGACGCGGGGGGAGCGGTAGTATCCTGCCAGTTTGCGGGTTTTGTGCCGATGTTCTGCCCTGACATCCTGGCGAGACTGATGAAACGGCTGGAGCCGTTGGTGGAGCGCCTGCCCGTGGTGAATGCACTGGGCTGCGCAGTGTACGTGATGGTGGCGGAGAAATATGGGCGAAGCTGATTCGGTCGAGACGCGAGCACAAGCCATCCGCGCGAAGATCGTGCGCATGGCACATGCCGGCAAGACGCCGCACGTGGCCTCGGCGCTCTCCTGCGCCGATGTATTGGCAGCCCTGTACTGCAAGGTTCTTCGCATCGATCCTGCCGCTCCGCAGGACGAGGCGCGCGACCGCTTCATCCTGAGCAAAGGGCATGGGTGCATGGCGCTCTACGCGGTCTTGGCTGAACGTGGGTTCTTCCCCGAGGACGTACTCGAGGAGTATGCGCGCGACGGAGGGCGGCTGGCCGAGCACCCCGCGCCGCGTTGTGTGCCCGGTATCGAAGTGGCCACCGGCTCCCTGGGTCACGGCCTTTCTTTGGGGGCCGGTCTAGCTCTGGCGGCCAAGATCCGAGAGCAGAGCTATCGCGTTTTCGTGCTGCTCAGTGACGCCGAGTGCGCTGAGGGCAGCGTCTGGGAGGCAGCTCTCTTCGCCCGCGCGCGCGGGCTGGACAATCTGGTTGCGGTCGTGGACTACAACAAGTATTCCGCGATGGGCCCCACAAGTCCTTATCTGGAACCGCTGGGGGAGAAGTGGAGGGCCTTCGGCTGGTCGTGTGAAGAGATCGATGGACATCGCGCGGACAGTATTGTTGCTGCGCTTTCGCGAGTGCCGTTTGAAGCGTCGCGGCCGACTGCCGTCGTTGCCCATACGGTGAAGGGTAAAGGCGTATCGTTCATGGAAAATGACCTGGAATGGCACTACCGCCCGCCGAACGACAATGACCTGAAACGAGCGTTGGAAGAGATCGAAGGGCAGCGGCCATGAGAAATGCCTTTATCCGTGGCCTGACGACGCTGGCCGAACGGGACCAGCGCGTCGTGCTGCTGACGGGAGACCTCGGCTTCAAGATCTTTGACGACTTCGCGGCGCGGTTCCCGGGGCGTTTTTACAACGCGGGGGTGGCGGAAGCCAACATGATCGGAGTCGCCGCCGGGCTGGCTCTGGAAGGAATGAAGCCGTTCGTGTACTCTATCGTGCCATTCGCAACCCTACGCTGCCTGGAGCAGATTCGGAACGATATCTGTTATCAGGAAACTTCAGTAACAGTGGTAGGCGTCGGCGGGGGATACAGCTATGGCGCAAATGGCGCGACACACCATTCACTCGAGGACATCGCCGTTATGCGTTGCTTGCCGAATATGACCGTGGTGTGTCCGGGCGATCCGATAGAGGCTGAGTTGGGCACGCTTGCCACTGGCAGTCACACTGGTCCGCTTTATTTACGGCTGGGGCGCGCGGGCGATCCACGAGTGCATGACGCCGCAGTGCCTTTTTCGATTGGTAGCGCCATCGGAGTGCGAAACGGCACTGACGGCGCCCTGGTTTCGACAGGCGGAATTTTGCCGGTGGCGGTTGCCGCCGCCAAGCATTTGGAAAGTGAGGGCATCGGCTGCCGTGTGGTCAGCATGCACACCGTGAAGCCGCTCGACGAAGCTCTGCTGAACAGGTGCGCCGAAGAATGCGGGGCGATCTTTACGATTGAGGAGCACAGTCTGGTTGGCGGACTCGGCTCGGCCGTCGGAGAATGGCTGGCGGCGAGCGGCACTCGGTGTCTGTTGCGCAGTTATGGCGCCGCAGACAGGTTCTCGCACCTGTGCGGCAGCCAAGAGTACTTCCGTCAAATGCAGGGCCTCACGGCGGAGGAGATTGCGCGGCGCGTTCGCGAGGCGCTCAAGGAGCGGGTACGGTGCTAACCGGGAAGATGATATCCGTGGTGGTGGCTTGCTATCGCGACGCGGGCAGCGTGCGCGAGATGTACCGCAGGCTCACGGAGGTCTTGAGGACGGTGACGCCGAGTTATGAGATCATTTACGTCAACGATAATAGTCCCGATAATGCCGAGGAGTTGCTGGCGGAACTGGCAGCCCAAGACCCCCGCCTCACGGTAATCTCACACAGCCGGAACTTCGGATCGCAGATGGCCTTTACCAGCGGCATGGAGCGGAGCACCGGCGAGGCTGTCATCTTGATGGACGGTGATTTGCAGGATCCTCCCGAGGTGATTCCCGCGCTGGTCCGTGAATGGGGGGCGGGCTACGACGTCGTTTACGGGGTGCGGGAGCACCGGCGCGAGGGCCGGCTTATGGAAGCGGCGCGGAGGGCCTTCTATCGGCTTTACCGGCGCTTCTCTTACCTGGAGATGCCGCTTGACGCCGGTGACTTCTCCATCCTGAGCCGCCGCGTCGTTCAGGCGTTGCTGTTGATGCCCGAGCGCGATCGCTTCCTGCGCGGGCTAAGAGCCTGGGTGGGCTTTCGCCAGACGGGAGTTCCGTACACGCGCGCCGAGCGGTTCGCCGGCCAATCGACCAATTCGTTTCTGGACAATGTGCGGTGGGCGAAGCGGGGGATATTCTCCTTTTCTTACCAGCCTCTTGAAATGATCTCGTTCTTGGCATTCCTGGCCACCCTGGCGACCGGCGGGGCGATTGTTCTTTACATTGTGTTCTACTTCGTCTTCCCGAACGCGCCGCGCGGTTTCATGACGCTGCTGGTGGCGATCCTGTTCCTGGGAAGCCTTCAACTGTTCTGCCTGAGCATTCTGGCGGAGTACATGGGACGCATCTTTGAGGAAGTCAAGCGGCGTCCGGCTTTCATTGTACGCAACATAATTAACGACCCTCGCGAGGCGTCAGGAACGGCAGCGACGAGCGGCGCCTCCGCCGGGGTGATCGGTAGCGATGCACAACCACCGCGCTAGATTCGGATACCCGCTATTGCTGGCAGCGACCGTTCTGGCCGTCGTGCTGGCGATCGAACTGCGGAGACCATATTACCTCCTGCAGGACGATAACCGGGATTTCGGCCTACCCTGCCTCATCCACAACTGGCGTGCGCTGAGAGGCGGGGAGATCGCTCAATTCAATTTCCATCAGTACGCGGGGGCGCCGCACCTGAGTAATGGCCCCTCGGGCACGCTCAATGCACCGGGGTACGCGGCCATGTTTGCGAGTTGTGTGCTGCTCGGTCAGCCCTTCGGCGCGGTTGATTTCCTGGTGACCTTTTATCTGGTCGCCGGCGATGGTGCCCGACGCAGGGAAAACCTGCTTGGGAATGGAGTATTTCGTTTTTGAGAATGACGATCTGTGGCCGAGCCCGGATGGAGAACTGCTGGGGCTTGCCCTAGCGTGAAGTCGCAAAGATGGGCTTAGCGAAGCCGGATGAGATTCAGGACGGCAGCGTGGTCCGCATACCCAAGGCGTACCCGATGTACGATCCGGGCTGGGACGGGCAGTTGCTCCGCATCCGCGATTACCTGGGGAGCAATTTCTCCAATTTGCAACTGGTAGGCCGGAATGGGCTTCACAAATACAACAACCAGGACCATTCCATGGTGACCGCCCTCTGCGCCGCCCGCAATATCCTGGGCGCCCACCACGACATCTGGGCCATCAATACCGAGCCGGATTATCAGGAGGAGGAGAAATGAGGCGGTCTTCAGGCGAGCGACTCGGCCCCGCGTCCTCGGAAGCGGCCCGAGTCCGTCCCAACGTCAAAGCTGCGCAGGATGGCTGCTTTTTGATTGCTGCACTCAGCCTGATTGGATTATTCGTGGCCCAATTGCTTCATTTCGCTAAAATGAACCTACCCCACGGCACAAACGTATTCTATTATCTCTATTGTCACGACGAACCAGCCATGCTGGTTTTGTTTCTTCTGCTCTCGGCAATTTTGCTGATTGCTTTCCGATTTCACTGGCTTGATTCAATCCGCATTCCTGACTACCTCTTTTCCCTGAAGGGTGGAACTAGAGGTGTTTTTCTAGTTTCCCTGGTTGTCTTCTCAACCTGTCTAATTGGTACATTTGTGATCTTTCATAATTTTCCATTGAGCATCGACGAATATATGGCGGATTTCCAAGCCAGGATATTCGCGGCCGGGAAAATAAAGGCTGTAATCCCATTGGAATGGCAGAAGTATGGTCTGGCGCTGGCCCCGATTTTTGCAACCTATAACCCTCACGACCACACCTGGACCTCTGGTTATCTGCCTGTTTACGCTCTCTTGCGGACTCCCTTTCAGATTTTAGGAATGGCGTGCGTCTTAAATCCTCTTTTGGCTGCCTTGAGCGTAATAACCCTGGCCGGGATTTGTCGAAATATCTGGCCAGGGAATCTTACCAGGATGTGGATTGCTGTTATCATTTTGGCGACTTCTTCCCAATTTCTGATTACCTCTATGACGGCCTATTCCATGCCGGCACACCTTTTTTTTAACCTGTTGTGGTTGTATCTATACACCGCTAAAACCAGGGCGGCTTCACTTTTGGTACCGTGGGTAGGCTTTGCCGCAATAGGACTGCATCAACCCAACGTGCATTTGCTGTTTGCTGCGCCATTCCTCATTCGTCTCATCACCGAAAGGAAGATGAGGAATATTCTCTACTGGGGGACAGTCTATTGCGCCGCCATCCTGTTTTGGATGTGGTGGATGACAATGTCCCGAAATGGAATACTCGCCCCAGGGTTGCCAAAGACCATGGACTACTTTGGTATTCCTCGGCTTATCAACGTAATTACACAATTGGCAGATTGGAGCGTTTTCCTTTCATGGCAGCCCTTTATTTTGCTACTTCTGGTTTATCTCTTCTTCAGTGATTGGAGCGAGGCATCCCCCTTATTCCGAGACCTGGCTTGCGGTGTTCTGCTAACAGTTTTATTCCACTTCTTCTATTTGTCTGATCAAGGACACGGATGGGGGTACAGATATTGCCACTCCGTCTTGGGGAATCTTGCTTTACTGTCGGTTGCGGGGTTTTATCGAATGATAGATTTGCTTGGAAAAAGAGCTTCAAATCTCGTGTTGTGTTTATCCACCCTTCTGGCTCTTTTTATTCAATTGCCTGCTCGGTCCTGGCAAGCTCGTAGTTTTGCCAGTTCTTTTTATAAAGCTGCATCATTACTAGCCTCCAGATCTGAAGAAATTGTAATATTGGAGCCTGTTCTTTTTTGTCAACGGGATTTGGTCAGAAATGATCCGCTTTTTACAACAAAGCCCATGATTTTTGATGCTCACCGCTTGACAACGGCGGAAGCGTCCTTGTTAAAGGCGAAATATACGTACTGGCAACCGTCAATTTCCGATTTCGCAGATTTCAAGGTACTCCCAAACCAGAAAGAAAAGTAATATCAACAAATGTATTTAAGAATAACGGCGGCAGAAATTGAACGGAGACCAGAATTGGGAACCGCCCATCGGTCCGCCAAAACCGTCATAAACGCTGTTTCAATAAGAATTAGACCACTATGCCCCCGGGTCCTCTAGTCAGACGGCTTTTCGGTCCTTACGAACGCACAGTCGCAGAGGTCTATCGTGGCATTTTCGTCGACCTCGATGAGGTTGCCGAGCTTATGCGCGCATGGGTTCCCTATGCTCGGAGAATACTAGAGGTTGGCTGCGGGGAAGGCGCCATGACGGAGCGAATCGTCCGAGCCTACCCAAATGCGACTGTGACCGCAATCGATATCAGCCCCAATGCAGGAAGACTCTATCGAGGGCAAACCTCGAATGTGACTTTCACCCAAGCGGCGGCGGAGGATGTCGCTTATCGTGAACCTGCGTCCTTCGATCTAGTAGTACTGGCCGATGTCATCCATCATGTGCCTGGAAATGGTCGCTCCCCTCTGCTATCCGCAATAAAGCACGCCATGGCTGCAGGCGGAAGCCTGGTTTTCAAGGATTGGGTGGCATCTGCCACTCCCATTCACTGGCTCTGTTTCATGTCTGACCGTTACCTGACTGGCGACAACGTTTCCTACTGCACGGTGGATGGCATCAATACCTTGCTGAGCGGCGTCTTCGGCTCGGGCGCAATCCGTCAGGTTGCCGCCTTACGAAGACGGCGCAACAACGTGATGGTTCTGGTCCAGCGGTGATACCAGGCTCATACCTGCGAGACGCGAAATATCGGCATGGGGAGTCGTAAAGAGGGTGCGGGGGTGAAGCTATGGCGGTTCTCGAAACACACACAGCCCGTCATTTGCTGTCGGTTATAATGCCCGTGTACAACGGCGAGAGATTCGTCGCGGCGGCGCTCGAGAGCGTGCGTGACCAGGGCAGCGAAGAAATTGAGGTGGTGGTTGTCGATGACGGCTCAAAGGACCGGACAATCGAGATCGTGCGCGGGTTCATGAACCGCATGCCACTTCGACTGATTGCTCCTGGCCGACTCGGAAATTGGGTTGCCGTGACCAACATCGGGCTGCAGGAAGCTACAGGTGAATGGGCCTGTTTCCTGCATTGCGACGACCTCTGGCTGCCTGGAAAGCTCACTCGACTGCGCCGCGAGCTAGATCGGGCGGAAAGCGCCATGGTACTTCACAATTCACTGTTTATTGGTCCGGACGGGAAGCATTTGGGACCGTGGACCTGTCCGTTATTCCCCGGCCTAATACCTCCGGAAGAGTTTTTGGAGCACCTCCTGGTTCAGAACTTCATAGCGACTTGCGCGCCGACATTCAGGCGTGAAACGGCCATCCGCGGCGGTGGAATGGACGAGGCTCTCTGGCACACCGCTGATTGGGATCTATGGCTGAAACTTGGTTCATTGGCTGATGTGCGGTTCTTGCCTGAGGCGTTAAGCGCTTTTCGGGTTCATCCCGAATCCCTGACAGTGGCGCACCGATTGCATCCGGGGGAATGGGAGCAACAGTTGATGACCGTGTTTCAACGGCACTTTCCGCGATGGCGCGCCACGGGGAGGCGGCGGGCCGAGGTGCAACGCGCCGCAATGGCTTCGATTACCATCAACTCGACCCTTGCTGCCGCAGCTCGTGGTGAATCGGTCCGATGGAGAGAACCGCTTCTGAAGTTACTCGCGCTAGGACCCTCGGGTTGGCGGCGCTACGTGCGTGACTCACGAATAACAGAACGTCTCGGTTCCCGGCTGAAGCTGCGGCTGTCGTTGCGGGGCGCTTCGCGTAGTAAAGCGGCATCCACAACCTGATGGAGATTATTGCAGCGGCATGGAAAGATACTCTCGCAAGCCCACTTGCCACGGACGAAATCGATTCAGGCCTTGTGCCTTCAAGGCACGGTTTTCCAGGACAGAGTAGCTTGGCCGGGGAACCTTGGCAGGAAACTCGTTGGGACTGGCGATCATCAGTCGGCACGGAGTTCGAGCGACGGAGAATATTTCGCGCGCAAACTCGTACCAGGAACAAGTCCCTTCTGCGGTGGCATGGTAGAGCCCGTAGGCATCGCTGCGACTAAGTGAGACTATTTGTTGCGCCAGCTCTCGTGTGGAAGTTGGAGTCACAACCTCGCTGTCGACTACGCGGACTTCGCCCTTTTCTCTCGCCAGCTTCAGCATCAGGTCGACGAAGTTAAGCCCACCTTTAGCCCGGCACGGCGCACTTCCGTACAGAGCTGAGGTTCGCAGCACAAAATGCTTCGGCGTGGCTGATCGGGCGAAATATTCGCCAGCCAGTTTTGTATTTCCGTAAACGTTTAAGGGTCGGGCGGGATCAGTCTCCTCGTAAGGGGTCTTCTTGGCACCGTCAAACACGTAATCCGTACTCAAATGCACGAAAACCGCGCCGATTTCACGGGACACTAGCCCGACGTTCCTCGGCCCCAGGGCGTTGACTGCGTGAGCCACCGCTGGTTCGCACTCGCACTTTTCGACGTGGTGCATCGCGGCCGTATTGTAAGCGTCCGAAGCTGGCCGTATTGACAAGTGACCGGTGGATGGAGGTGTCCACTTGTTGATCTTAGTGGGCACTTAGGAACTCAGGTTGTTATTGGAAGTCCAAGCGGTGGTCTGGTGTGG
>Ga0187891_1001904_pt1 | contig 16887 bp, 12 predicted proteins | sample June2016WEW_21_4_FD_132990 | JGI IMG/M metagenome (GOLD analysis project Ga0187891, IMG submission 132990) | Peatland microbial communities from SPRUCE experiment site at the Marcell Experimental Forest, Minnesota, USA - June2016WEW_21_40 | ecosystem: Environmental > Terrestrial > Soil >... | reverse complement strand
CTTGAAGCAAAAAAAATAGCTGAAAAAATCAAAGTAAGCTATCTTGAACCTGACAACGTTGTTGTCTCAGGTATGGGTGGCTCCGCGATAGGCGGCGACCTTCTTAAGGACTGGGCAAGAAACAAAACATCTATGCCTATTGAGGTTAACCGCGAATACGACCTGCCAAAATACGCAGGCAAAAAAAGCTTTGTTTTTATAACCAGCTACTCAGGCGACACAGAAGAATCCCTTGGCGCTTTTCTTGACGCATTGAAGCGGAAATGCATGATTTTCTGCGTTAGCAGCGGTGGTGCCCTGTTGGAGAACGCTGAAAGACTCAAGGTGCCGTATCTGCGTGTTCCGGAGGGTATGCCTCCTCGTGCAGCACTGCCATATATGTTTGTTCCCCTTCTATTGGGCATGGAGAAGATGGGTTTGGTTTCAGGCGCTTCTGATGAACTCTCTGAAGCTTTGGCACTTCTGGAAAAAATCAGCAAAGAAAACTCACCTCAGAAGCCAACCAAAGAAAACTTTGCCAAAACCTTAGCCCTAAGCATCAGGCAGACTTCCCCCGTGATTTATGGTTTTGGTTTTTACCGCAGCGTAGCGGAGCGCTTTAAGCAGCAGTTCAATGAGAACACGAAGATCCCTGCGAAATGGGAGGTTTTCTCGGAGCTTAACCATAACGAGGTTGTGGGTTGGGAGCATGCTGGTGAACTGGGCAAATGCTTCTCTGCAATCTTCATAAGAGACAAAGCGGAACCCACGGAAATTCGCAGCAGAATTGAGATTACCAAAGAGCTGGTGGGTAAAGCTGGAGTGGGGCTTTTTGAGGTTCCTGCTCAAGGCAAAAGCGTATTGGCAAGGATGCTTTCGACCATTTGTGTCGGCGACTTCACAAGCATTTACCTGGCTCTTCTGCATGGTGTAGATCCTACGCCTGTTAAAACCGTAAACTACCTGAAAGATTCATTGAAGAAAAACGGTGTTAGAGAAAAGATAGTGGGTGAGTTAGCAAAGCTTAGCTAACCTAATTTAGGCTATGAACTTTGCAAATTCTTTTTCTGCAGCGTCAAGCGACACCATTTGGGGTGGACGTTTAAAGGCGTAAGCGCAAACTGGCTCCAAGGCGCCTTTTAGCTTTCTGTTTAACGCAAGTTTCATTGCACGCACCACATCGAAGAGGACGGAGCCCGCGTTCGGTGCATCCACAGTTTGGAATTTGAGGTCAATCTTCATAGGTGCATTGCAGAAGTAGACGCCGCTTATCCAGAAGTAACTATCACGTTTGTTCTGCAGGAAATCCACGTAATCCGTGGAGCCAGCCACTATCTCAGCCTTGTAAGGAATTGAAGCCGCCACGGACTCAGTTTTAATTTGGCGTTTAGCATCACGCGTGCGATCCATCGTGTCCACGGATTCGGTTCCGCCGCCGACATCAAGCTGGTAAGTCTCATCTATCCTCACCCCGTTATCTGAAAGCAGCTTAAGCAACGTTTTATGCAGAGAAGTTGAACCAACCTGATCTACCAAGTCGTCGCCGACAAGCGGAAGCTTTGCATCAGCGAACCGTTTAGCCCATACAGCATCGCTGGCGACAAAATTCGGCGTCGCATTCACAAAAGCGCACCCCGCCGCCAGGGCTTGTTCAGCGTACCATTGCGAAGCTTTTGCGGCTCCGCTGGGAAGCAAATTAACTATGACTTCAGCACCCGCATCTTTGAGAACCTTCGCAACATTCGAGTCAGATGCCTTGCTGACATGCACAATGTCTTTACTTAATTTTCCCAAACCATCCAGCAAAGGACCCCTGTTAACTTTAACACCTAACGAAGGCACATCAGAAACCTTCGGCGCATTATTAGGAACAGCAAAAATCGCCTCCGAAAGGTCCACACCAACCTTCCGTTCATCCACATCAAAAGCCGCAACCACCTCTATATCTTTGGGGCTTAAACCCGCCAAAACAGGGTTGCGTAACCCAACGAATTCTTCGGGTTTGCTGAATTTCTGGTAGTACTGGATGCCTTGGATGAAGGCTGAGGCGCAGTTTCCAACGCCGACCAATGCAACTTTAACTTTAGGCAACATTTGGCACCTTACTTGGCTTTTCATATTCGCGGACGCCCCTTAAAAAGCTACGCTGACAATCTTTGGATGATAATTGGGTGTTTTGATTGAAAGAACAAGGACAATTGGTGGGCATTTGTTGCTCTTCTTCCTGCGAGGTGCAAGAGAATATTTGGATGGGCTGGGAAGGATTCTTTCCCCTGCCTGCCGCACGAATGGACTGGGCGGGATTTGAATTCGCATGCACAGCCACAAATGCCATGCTTCCCGCGGCTTTTGCCGAAACGTAAAGAAACGCTTATTAAACGACGCGGGGTAGATTTCAAGAACCAAGGCGCAATTGGGCAAGTAGTTCAGCTTGGTATGAACGCTACATTGGCATTGTAGAGGTCGGGGGTTCAAATCCCCCCTTGTCCACCAACATATTTTCAAAACAAGAACTCAGCTTTGGGATTAGAGAGTAAGCTAAATACGATTAATTGGAGCGGACATACCAGCCTTCAGCCACACATAGCACAAACAAAAACAATTTAAGCATTATGCATCCAAGAACACCAGGGAACCAATTGCAAGATGTAAACCTCGGGTTCAAATCCCGGCTCGTCCACCAATTTTATTAATTGTTAAATCCAGACTCGTTTTGTTTCTTCTATGCAGTCGAAATGTGGGTCGTCTGATAGTATTCTTGCGTGGTTTATTTGGGCTGTTGCGGCGATTATGCAGTCTCCCATCGGCAAATTCTTGAAAGCGCACTTGTATAAACCGGCTTGCTGGGCTATCTGAGGTGTTAAACTCTGAATTTCCAATCCGCTTTGAATTAGGGCTTGAAAGAGACTTCCAGCCATGTCTTTTCCCAATCTTTCACAGGTGATTTGTACCATTTCGGCGATGACTATGGTGGGAAGTATGCCGTCTTTTTTTGAGATAAGGTTTTCCATTTTTCGGTGAGTTTTCTCTATTACGTCTCGATTGGTGCTGCTGGAGTATTCTGCCAAGAATCTTGTGTCTAAGACTTCTTTCAAATCAGTACTCTTCTCTCAGCTTATCGATTTCCTTCTTTATTTCCTCCGGTGTCCCATGTCCAGCCATGAACCCAGCCATATCCAGCAGTTTCGGTATAGGCTTGAACAATATCCCTTTTTCTGTAACTTCTACCAGTAATTTGTCACCCTCTTTGATTCCGCACAGCCGCCTGATCTTCAAAGGGATCGTAGTCTGCCCTCTTCTAGTAACTTTCACTACGCAGACATCCAATGTTTGCATAATTTTCACTTAACCATAAAAGATAATCCTACCTAAAAAATTTTCCTACCAAAAAAAGAAATAGGATAAAAATAAGACCCACACATTCAAATCCGAGTTAGTTGAGCCATTTTCGGTTAAGAAATATAGAGATTTGACCTAGTTTCAGTTCGAATCCCTCCTTGGCACCAATTTACTATAATAAGCCATGTTTTCAAAAAATACAAAGAATTTAGTACAATAGTGCAGCCTATGGCATTTAGGGTTTGCTGAGGCTCTGGAACTTTCTGAGGAGAAAAGAACGCAAATGCAAGTGCGCCATCACGATGCTGAACAAGAGCGTAAATCGTGATTTACCAGAAGCCTTCTCAGCCCCATTTCTTTCTATCTCCCGTCATTGTTTTTTCATGGTTTTAATGGACTAAAAAAAGGAAAGGGAATTTTGGTTGTTTTACTGCATGGGTTTTATGGTTTTTTTCTTAACAGGAGTATGCCGACTATTGCGATTGCGATGATTATGGCGATTACTGCTGTAGTCATCCATATAGTTATGCCTGACATTGTTGCGAGGTCTGATAGAGGTGTAGCGGTTGGCGCTAGCGTAGGAGGCGCGCTTTGTACGAACAGGCCTGTTTCGTCATTTGATCCCCAGTAACCGTTGGTGCCTGCGAAAGTTGCTGTAACAGTGTATTTGCCTGGGACGTTTGGAGTCTGCCACGCATAGATGAAATGGCCTGTTGAATCGGTTGTTGCGGTGCCGAGGGTGATGTAGTTGCCGTTGGGATCAATAGCTGTCAATGTTACGGTTACGCCTGTGAAGTTGGTTGGTTCTGGTTGTTGCTGGTAGACGTAGCCCATCCAAGCCGTCATGCTTGCGTCAGATGCGCATGGAACGCCGTTTGGAAAGTCAGCCGACTGCTCAGTTTGCTTAGTGCCCGCGGCAATGTCCATAACTGTGCCCTGTATAATTGCGCTGTCGCCTGCTGTGATTTGGGTCTGTGGCGCCGTAACTGTGGTTTGGGTTGGTCCTCTGCCTACAACGTAGATTGAGTTGTCGTAGCCGTTGAAGAATGTTGCATAGCCGTCTGCAATAGCGCCTGTGCCTGGTGGTCCTGATTCACCCGTGATTGCTGAGAGCGTCCAAATTTCTTTTCCAGTTGTAGCATTGATAGCGCGTGTTAAGGCACCTTTGTAAAGTGGTGTTTCCAAAGTGTGTGCAGTAGTAGTCGTGTAAACTATTCCGTTGCCAATAGCGTATATTGAAGTTGGATAGTTACCAGGGTAAGGAGTGCCGCTGCTAGTAGTGTTGCCTGCCCCGCCGTTACCATAAGTCCATAATAGTTGTCCAGTTGTCAAACTATAGCAGTACATTATTCCGCTATATCCATCGCTGTAGAGGTTTCCATAAGCAATCGCAGCTCCTTCTTCATTTCCACCAGCATTGTACCCGAAATTGTAGTAGTCAAGAGCTGCTTGACCTGCAGTTGGACCCCAAAGTTGCTTCCCAGTTGCCATGCTGTAGCCCACAAATTGACTAGTTTCCTTATACTGCTCGACAAAGACACCGTTACCGCCGTTAGCTGTTGGATCAGCTCCAGTCCACTCGACAGTAATGTTTCCTGCAGGCGCATTAACAGTATTCGTCCACAGTACCGTACCGATTGCACCATTAGTTGCGTTAAGATTGACAGCGAAGTATGTGTATGGAGACCAACTTCCAGCACCGAAGAGACTTGGACCGCCTGGATATGAGCCGCTCATGCCAATCAATTCTTTGTTGCAGAACGCTTCGAGTATAGAAGGCGTTCCCGATAGAGAGTCGAGCGAAGGCATTGAAATGTTCCAGTCAAGCATACGGGGGTTGCTTCCGTCAGTTATTGGAGGAACTATTGATGGCGATGTTGACGCACCTGAGTACTGACCAGTCCACAGTCGGGATGAATTCCACTCTTGCAAATACCATTGTGCAGGCCCTGAAGGAACAGGACCGAAAGGAGTCATGATTGTTGGACCATAGTTTGCTAAGGATAGTATCAGGTACTCGCCGTTTACGCCTATAGCTGATTTGCCCGAAGGAATGTTAGTTACGTTGAATAGCGGATGTCCTGTGTATGCATCATAAAAACTCCAAGTGACAGGTCCAGTTGAAAAGAGTCCACCACCAGTCGATGAAACTAGCATCGGGGGATAAACTCCATGTTGGTTGGGGTCTTGAACATCGTATATGTAGCCGAAGGCTAATGCTGGAATCGTATTGCTTGACCAAATTTGCTGCCCTGTTTGCAGGTTAACGCAGTAGGTTTCACCGTTTTGTCCACCCGCATATGAAAGCGGTGCGGTGTAGAAGAGCATTCCGTCGAGTATTATCGGATTGTCGTATCTGTTGTTGTATGCAGATCCCTCGAAGTATGTGTCTCCCAGTATGGAGGTGTTGATGGTTCCTCCCACGACTCCTCCACTTTGAAGCGGCAATGTCCACATTATGTGACTAGTTGTTGGTCCCACGGCATCTCCTGGGAAATCGCTACCGTAGCCTTGATTAGTTGAGCTTTGGCTGCCCAGCCAGTTTGACGAAATCGTGTACCAGTTACTGTTTTCACCGTATATCGGTCGAGTCCAGTAAGCTGTTGGAAGCGGGGTGGTTGAGACTGTGGATAGCGGTGCTTGTTGAACAGTGAGGGTTGCTGATGCATTGCTGGCAAGATAAGTGTCTCCGATGTATTGACTTGGCGCGGGAGGACCGAACAAGCTCGGAACCGGACCAGTGTATGTGTATTTGTATCCTGGGAAAGTGAAGCTAAGGGTGTATGTGCCAGTTTGTTTAGGGACGAATGTGTAACCCTGATTTGATGTTGGATCTGAGATAACTGGGAAAGTCTCTGTTTGTGTTGTACCGTCAGGCGCTTTAATGGTAAGCTGATAGTTTTGGAATCGGATGTTGTTGCCTAGCTGTGCTCCGTCTGGAATCTGATTAACCCACATATATATTGAAACCGGTTGACCGACGCCGACAGGGTTAGGTTCAGCTTGTACGTAGGCGAATGTTGGAATCTGCCAAGCTGGTGTGTGTGCGCTAGCATTAGGAATAAGAACAATTGAAGTTGTCATTGAAAGCATTAAGAATAAAGCGATTGCAATAACTGCAATTCTGTTTTTTGGTTTTTGCATTTTTTTTCCGTCACTTTTACTTACTAACGATTTCATTTTTCTTTTCTTTCTCCCATAATTTTTTTACTGGCATCCATTGTCGGCAGTGAGCGCTTTAAGCAATTGTGAGTGGTAACTACACTGACAACGAATTTGTCAATGGTTCCAGGGAACAACACAAAACAACATCAACAACCTACGGATGGTGCCAAGTGGCAATAACCGGGTTTATCAACATGCTCACGTAAATTGGCAAACCAAACGAAATCCCTTAGTCGCGCGCCGCGCAATAGCTTATCGTGGAATTATTACCTTAAAGAACGGTTGCAGACGATAGCTTAAACGTGTCCTTGGGGCTTGAGGCCATCTTGTGCAGAAGATGATTTCATTTTCTTACAACACAGATCATCATTTTAATCATAGCCGAGCTACCTCTGCGCAGTTCCACAGATTTTCGAAATAATTTTCCGCCAATTGTGCAATGACAGGACTGTTGGTAAATAGGCACTCACGTTCTTCGAAGGTATTTGCTCCTTTAACTATGATTAATGCTTCCTTTTTGTCCCCCACCAACGCAACTATTGGAGACCCTGAAGGCTTTGATACATACCTGATTTCAATAGAGCGTTTTTTGTGCGCGCTGAGTATTTTACGAGCCAGTTCATCGTTCCTATTGTACGCTAGTATTCGGTTTATCCCGCCCCTTCCCAAAAAATCGGCCACGGGGTCACAACCAATTATAGGCGGGTAAATATTAACGCAAACGAAGTCGAGGGTTTCTTGACTTATCTCAATGATCTTTCTGGAGTACACATCAATGAGGCGTTGTTTACCTGGAAACAGATTGTAAAAATAGTTCCCAGGGTCATTAGTTTCCGTTTTCAATATCTTGTTCTGATAATACCTGAGGATTTCTGACGCTTTCTTCCTGGATTCAACGAACTCTTCTTGTTTGCGTTTAAGCAAAATCTCAGTCACTTCATCAATCCGCAAAGCCTTAAACCGAAGGGGATTTCCCATTTTTTTTTCAATGAAGCCTTGTTGCACGAGGCTATTAATTACTCGGTAGGTGTCTGGTCGATCTATTCTTGCGGTGGCTGCAATTCTTTTGGCCGTTGCTTCTCCTGAGTTTAGAACGGTAAGGTAGACTTTTGCCTGAAGATCTGTAAAACCTAGACTGGTAAAGAGTTCTTGTGCTTCTTCCCCGATCAACAAATGATATCCTCTGCTGAGATTTTTGGCTATTTTTAGTCAGATTAATTATCATCGGAAGTTTATAAGTGTTTATAAGCGTTCTTGCTGAAAAAACGAGCAAATTTGAGGGTCGGATTTCACGTTTACACCAAACAGTGAATCCCCTGAATCAATTTTAAATATGCCAGAATCGCTCACCATTGACTATTTTTAAAATGTTTTTTGTTATTTTTGTTCTTTAGCTCTTTGTCGTTTGAACCCAGTTCGGGTTCAAATCCCGGCTCGTCCACTAGTTTGTCTTCAACTAGAAATGTGAGCATAAACCACAAAATTTTTATGAATTGGCTTATGCAAGAATCATTGATGGGGACTTGGATGCATGTCAAGCTATGAGAGGTTGTTGAGGATTGTTAAAGACGTCGTTTTGCCAGTTGATGCGAGCAACAGGTATGATGTTTATTTTACTGACAGGCGTGTTGCGATTGTTTGCTTGGGTAAGGCGGAACGTTTTGAATCTGAGACCGAGGAGTCGCTTTCTTTGATGCCTTCAGTGTTTGGTGTGCCTCCGCCTATGTCATCGTACGTGGAGAAGACTCAGACTAGAGAAGCGATTGATGAAAAAATAAAAGATTGGTCTTTAGACGACATTTTGAAGCTCAGCAAAAAAAGCTGTTTCTACACTAACGAGGAAATCGAAGAGATTAAATTGGTTTGGGGAAAAAAGCCGAAATTTATTATACTGAGCAAGGACTGTGAATCGAAGTTTGCTCCAGATGCAGAGCAGTTTCAACAGCTGATGGAGACAATTTCGGCGTTGGAAGACTTGAAGGATAAGCTTTGGATAGCCGGCAAATGGAGCACTCTCTGCAACGAAAGCCTCATGGCGCTTGCCTGCAAATTCTGCGGCTCAAACAACGATCCTGACGCTGTGTTCTGCCAGAACTGCGGCAAAATGCTTGAGGAAGAGACAGCCATCGATGATCATCCTGCATTGTTAACTTGCAACCGCTGCGGAACAAAAAACAAAACCCAAGCCTCCTTTTGCAAACAATGCGGCGCCATTGTACGTTAACGTTCTGGGGTCCGTGCGTTGTTTAGGCTGGTGAGGATTTGGCTTCCTTGCGGTGTTATGGTGTAGAATGAGTATTTGTGGGTGCCTGTTTTTAGGCGGCGCGTGACCAATGCTGTGGAGAGGAGTTTTTTTAGGTGGAAGGTGAGGGCATGTTTTTCTAAGCCGAGAGTTTTTGGATATAGGTGAAGGAGAATTCGGGGCATTCGTTAAGCAGGACGAGGATGGCTTGTCTGGTCGGGTTGTCTAGTGCTGAGATGAGCAGGCGGGTTCGGCTGGGAACGGCGTATTTTTCGATGGTTCGCATAGGTTAAGAAGTAGCCAAGCAGGTATAAATCCGTTGATACCTGAATTTTTTGCAGAAACCACCGCAAACCACGAAATTCCGCAGAAAAACAAACCAATTTCCAACGCCCATTCAACAAACAACAAATGCCTAAAGCCCGATTAGAAACGCCAGCACCCGAGGGACCTACCTAGTATTTACAACCAAAACCAACAACAAAAATGAATATCAGAAACGAAAAAAGGAACAGCGAAGAATATTTTAGGTACTCTTCTTACTTTGCGCGTGGTTATGCCATACTTGCGTTGTCTACCAGATGCGCTGTTCCATCCGGACAGAAAACTTTTTCACCTAAGGATACGCGGCGGTAACGTAGAATGCATGGCTGTTGCATGCCGCATCCGTCGCAATCGCGTGAAATCATTTTTTTATAGTTCACCCCTTCTCCCCTCGCGATCTTCATATAATTAGTAACGATTGAATTTAAGGCATTTTACATCTTAGGGCTTAGTTGCTGACGCAAGTTTTAAGTTGCTGAACGCAGTTTTGGCTTGAGGAAAAAGCAAAGAAATGGACTCAATTGCCCTAGCAAATTTGTTTTTAGATTTCGCGAGCGTGATCAATTTTTCTGCCTTACTCTTAATGCTAAGAGCCGTCGTGAAAAACAGGAATGCGCTGCGCGGCTACAGCATAATTGGAACTTTCTTGACATTTCTGTCTATCGTTGGCTTTGAAGTAGCTTACTATTTACTTGGCAACGTGATTGGTTTTGCTTTCGGATGGGGAACAGTTGCATTCTGGTTCATTGCTTTTATCTACAGCTTAAGACAGAGGCTTAAAGGAACTGAAGAGCAGAAGGAAATGGTTGAGCCTTAATTGGCTGGAAACTGAATTGTGAATTTTGCCCCTTTACCCTCTTGGCTCTCAAAATTTATGGAGCCGCCGTGCGCTTCTATTACCCGTTTGCAGACGGCTAAGCCGAAGCCTTGCCCTCTTGGTTTAGTAGTGAATAGCGGCGTGAAGATTTGGTTTTTAATTTTTTCTGCTATGCCCACGCCTGTGTCTTGCACAGCTACAACTGCTTGATTTTGGCTGTTTAGTTCTGCGCTTACAGTTAGTTCTCCGCCGTCGGGCATGGCTTGCACCGCGTTAGTTACCAGGTTTATTAGAACCCGCTTTAGGAGTTGAGCGTCAGCTTTCACCTTAGGAAAATCCGTTTTCATGTCCATGTTCATCTTGATGTTTTCTGGAATCGCAACGGAGGCTAAGACGGCAGCGACAAGCTCGGTTAGGCTGATTGGTTGTTTATCTATTCGGATTGGTCGTACGAACGCTTGCAGGTCAGAAACAATCTTGTCCATGTAGGCTGATTGCTCTTCTATGATCTGTATGCTTTCCGCTAAATTGTTTTTGACCTCGCCTTGAGGAAGCGTTTCAACTTCGCTTTTGGCTAGATATAATTCGCCTGTTATTGATTGCAGTGGATTGCGAAGGTCATGCCCAACCATAGCGGCAGTTTGACCGATAGCTGCTAAACGCTCAGAGTCTTTCAGCTGCTTTGTTCGGTCCTCAACAATTTTTTCTAAGTCGTTTGCGTGATCTAACAGATTTTTTTGATATTCTTTCTGCTCTGTGATGTCTCGAACAATGGACCATATGCCTATCACTTTTCCTTTCGCATCGGTTGACGGCCACGTTCTAACTGAGGCTGGAAAAACCGTGCCGTCCTTACGTTTGTATTCTCTTTCGAAAACAATTGACCGCCCAGTCTGCAACACTTTATTAACTGTTTTTTCTCTTTGTTCATGCCATTTCTCAGGGATCAACTGCTGAGCAGTCATGAGTCTTAGTTCATTTTTTGAGTAACCAAGCATTTTCGCGTAAGCTTTATTGCAGTCAACCATTCGACCCTTCAGGTCACGCTCCATAATTCCGTCTTGAGAGGTCTCATAGAGCTTGCGGTACCTTTTTTCTGACAGAAAAAGTTGCTGCTCCCATTTCTCTTCTTCAGAAAGCTCCATCGCATTTTTCTTTTTTTGCTCAGTTATATCCATAAATACCGAAACAAAATAGGTTTTTTTTGGACTGTAAGCGTAAATTTGATACCATTTATCTTTAGGTTCAAAGTAAGTTTCAAGTTGCTCAGGGACACAGGTGGCGGCTACTTTGCCGTAAAAGCATAACCAGTCTACGGAGCCATTTTTTATGTTAGGATCAAGCTCTGTTGCTTTCTTTCCGATTCTCTCTCTTTTAAAAAAATGAATATCGTCGTATGCCTTGTTACTTTCAAGGAGAATGAAGTCTACAGGTACGCCGTCCTTGTCAAAAACCATTTTGTACAAAGCTACGCCTTGAGGAAGATTATCAAATAAACTTCGGAATTGCAGATTGCTTATTCCTAAATCTTCAAGCAAATCCCTGCTGTTGCCGCCGTCCTCTATATCCTGGGAAGAGGAGATTTTTGGAGAGGAAATAAATCGATTGGTCTGATTATCGGGTTTTGGTTGAGTAAGGTCAATAGAATTTGCTGTCGTATTGCCTTCCCTAGCCATATATAGGTTGAAAGAACCTAAAAAAACTTTCCAATATCGTATGTGTCAATAAATAAAAGGATGACGCCTTTTGGTAGCCGATAGTTTCCATTTTTAGAGCAATTCAGAGAGTCGCCGAATATTTGGGATTTTTCCCGTTTAATTCTGGACTATTCAGTAAAAATGGGCAACTTCCTCTTCCGATTGAGCAAAACAACGAAGGCAACCGCGAAAAAAGCATTGTTAAAAAATTATTGAAAAAAAGAAAGCCAATTCCGTTAAAATCGGCTTTTTGGAAAAAAGTTAATCGCGCAATATAAGATAGAATGAGGAAAAAATTTGATTGATCAAGAGGGTTATTTGGCTATTATAAGCAGAAGGGCATCTTGCGGCTATCGTGTTAAGCAGGTTAGCGGAAAATTCAAGTTTTCAGGTTAAGTTTGCTTTTTAATTCAGAAATAGTCTTAAAGTTGATTTGCGGATAGTATCTTCGAAGTTTGTATGCCCACTAATTTGCCGCCTGAAGCAATGGACAAATGGGAGCTAGTTGAAGCTGCCCATACTCCTAGAGAAAAAATGGATGCCATGATTGAGTTCCTAAAATATGTTCCACATCACAAAGGCACCATGAAACTGCGCGGCGAAATGAACAGGAAAATTTCTCTTATCCGTGCTGACTTGGACAAAAAGAAACGCATGGGCACGGGCAAAAGCAGCGGCGGACCGAAGCTTTTTGTTGAAAAAGAAGGTTCAGCGCAGATAGCGTTGATCGGCGTGACCAATGTAGGTAAGAGCTGCCTGATGACCGCCACAACAAACTCAAAAGTCGTAGTTACGCCGACGCCATACAGTACTCATACACCAGTACCCGGCATAATGAGTTATGCTAATGTACAGTTCCAGATTGTTGAAGCACCAGCCGTGATGGAAGGCAGTGCGGATGGGCGAGCTGCGGGTCACGTTACTCTTGGTTTAGCGCGGAATGCTGACGGTTTGATTTTGATGGTTGATTTGTCTCGTGACCCTATTGAGCAGCTGGAGTTGGTTTTGGCCGAGTTGGAGAAGAGTCGTGTACTTGTAAGTAAGCCTAGTGGAAAAGTGGATATTGACCGCCGCCACGCCGGCGCGGCATTACGCATTATTCTCGTTGGTAAACTTTTAGATTGCTCAATGCAGGAAGTTGAGAATTTGCTTCGCAGCTACAAAATAAATGATGCCATAGTAAGAATCAGCGGTGAGATAAGGCTTGATGATGTGGAAGACGCTATTTTCGAGACAACCACTTACAAGCCCGCGGTGATTGTGGCAAATAAGTTGGATTTGAATGGTGCAGAGACGAATCTGAAGCTTTTAAAACAGTATGTGAATAGACGGTTACCCATTGTGGCCATGTCCTGTGAGCAAAAAACGGGAATTAACGAGTTAGGTCGGGCGCTTCTAGAAAGTTTAAATGTTGTTCGCGTTTACACAAAGGAGCCTGGCTCTAAGGAGGATACGGGTCACCCGTTTGTTCTTAAGCATGGCGCAACTGTTAACGATTTGGCAAAGAATATTCATAAAGAGATGTTGCAGAATTTTATGTTTGCGATGGTGTGGGCTAAGCGTTTGCCGTTTAGTCCGAAAAAGGTCGGTTTAGGTTTCATGTTGGAAGATGGGGATATAGTGGAGATTCACACGAGAATATAGCAGCAGATTATGGCGGCGGAGGAGGCGGAGGCAGCGGCGGAGGCGGTGGTGGTGGTTCAGCCTGTTCAGTCTTGCTGCGTTTCCTTAGGAACAGCAAAGCCGCAACTACAATTATTACCAATGCGGTTACTCCACCGTATATAACCGCTGACATCAGGCCTGAAAGCTGGGTGGGCTTTGTTGAGTTGCTTGTAGATGTGGGAGACGTTGTTGTAGGTGGCGGGGTTGATGTGGGTGTCGTTGTTGTGAACGGCGAGGACTGAATCAGGAAAGAATAGTTTGCTATTTCTCTTGATAACGCAGCTGTATTGTCTGTGGGGGTTGCTGTGAACGACGAAAAATCGCCAGGCGGTAAGGAAGCACCACCCGAATTACTAGTTAAGTAACCTGTGATATTGAAAGACTCAATCTGCCCGGAAGCATTATAAAACGACGTAATAACCACGACATTACTTACCGTCTGGGTGCCCTTGTTCTGAACGGTTCCTGAAACAGTGAACGTGCCGGTGGCGTCAGAGGCTGATACAGTGCTGGTTGGAACCGTCAAATCTGTGTATGGAGTCGAATTGGTATCGCTGACGTAACTTACGTTGACCGATATCTTGGTAACATTAGAAATGTAGGTATTGTCTCCGGTGACGCTGGCTTCAGGGAGGAAATCTATGTAGAAAGGAGCTTCCTGCCCTGGAAGCAAATTATAGCCGTCAGCTGGAACCTCGTTTTTATTTAAAACTCCTCCAGTGGAATTAAAGGCGGCGCCTGCAACATCCACATACCCTATGACATCTGAACCCACATTTTGGATCTCACCTACAGCAACCAAATCACCGGCGTTCTCTGCCAAAACTGTGTCCAATGGAGTCTCATACGTATAGTAGCTTACGATTTTCACTTGGGAAGTCTGCGCACTCACACGCGGTGCTGACAAAACATTAAACGCTGCTAAGATTAAAACTCCAAGAAAAATCGCCGCTATTATCTTTTTCAAATTATTCTCACTTCAGACATTAAATCCTTTTTAAAGAAAAATAACGGTGTAAAAGAGTTATTAAAGTTTGTTCAAATTTAACCCCAAATACCCGAGTTTTTGTTTTGCCAATCGGCTTATCTATGGACTGTTTTATTCAAAAAAACTGCCGTGTCAATTGGCGGACAAAATAAAGGAAATGATGTTTATCTGCTTGATTGTGCGACGCGTTCGATTTCGTTGCGTTTGGCGATGGCTGCGCTTTTGATGTCTTTGTTTGCTGCTAGGACCAGTTCGTCTGCGAGGGTTTCTTGGATGCTGCGGGGGTTGTTTTTGCTTGCGGCTCGTGCTCCTTCGCTTATGTGGCGTATGGCGAGGTCGATTCTGCGTTGGGGTGCTACATCGACGGATAGATGGTAGACGACTCCTCCGTAGCTGACGCGTGTTGTGTCTTCGCATGGTGAAGCGTTTTCGACTGCTTTAACGAGGACTTCTATGGGGTTTTTGCCCGTGCGTAAATTGATTATTTCGAATGTTTCTTTAACGATGTTGGTTGCTTTGGCTTTTTTACCTGCGTTTTTGCCTGAACGCATGAGGCTGTTGATTAAGCGTTCCACTATGTTGAGTTTGGCTTTGCGGAAACGTTGGTGTTCGTGGCGTCCCATGCTGTGGGGGGCAACCATTGGGGTTAGGTTGAGGTAGCGTTGCAAGCCGATGTCGACTACTGCGATGTCTTTGAATGTCCATTTTTGGAAGAGTTTGATGTCTTGGGGTTGGGCTACTGTTTGTGTACTCATGTGCATTACCTTGCCGGTTTCTGTTTGCGTCCGTAGACGAGCTCGTTTAATGATACGCCGTTTATCATAACTACTTTCCAGCGTACGCCGGGGATGTCTCCCATTGCGCCGCCTCTTGTGCCGCCGATGCCTTCCACAACGACTTCGTCGTGTTCGTCAACGACGTTGAGTGCGCCGTCTCCGGGAAGGAAAGCGGTGATGACTCTGCCGTTTTTGATAAGTTGTGTGCGGACGCATTTGCGGATGGCGCTGTTAGGCTGTTTTGATTCAACGCCTACTTTTTCTAGAACGATACCCCTAGATTGGGGTGCACCCTGCATAGGGTCAACTTTCTCGTCTAGCATAAGCATACGCCTGTTAAAGTAACGATTAGACCAACGGAAATTCTTCCGTTTCTTCTTCAGTTGCCTCGCGGCAAATTCGCCTCTTGGAGACTTGGAACCCATACTTAAGATATTCCTTCTTTTTGCACATCCATAGTCAAAGAACCAATATATAAACAAAACGAACCAAAAACTTCACTTAAGGATTCACAAAATAAAGTAACCTACATACAGAGAAAAAACGCAAAACAAACTTAAGTTTGTAACTCAAGTAACTATTGTGTCTCGCTAGTAAATTGAGTTTTTGCTTATTTTTGAAAGCTCTTTAAGACTTTTCTTTTATCCAGATAACTTTCGAGAATCGCTATTATGAATACAAGTAAAACTGCGGTTCCAATAGTTGAGAAAACAGCGAGATATATGTCGAGAGTTATTTTTAGAAATATGTACCTGTAAAAATTGCTTATTGAACCAAAAATAAAGAGAGATTCTAAAGCTAAAATTCCTAGAACTGCTAAACGATCCTTAGTTTTTTGTTTTAGTGGTTTAATTTTTTCTTTGCTCCTGAGAGAACTTTTTTAGATAACGTGGATGATCCATTTTTTTATGTGAAAGATAAGTATTTGTGTGGTTTAAACCGTTCGAGTTGAACGCATACTGCTGAGTCTACAGACAAACTGGAGTTTTAAATTTTGTCTCTTAAGAAAGAGCGGAGGTGACCTTGGACTTTATTCAAAACTGAGAAATATGCCGCTTACGCTAATAGAAGAGATAAAGATAGGGGTAAAAAAATTTAAGATGACTTTCTTAGGAGAAAGCTTTTAGGTTATAAATACAGGTATTAAATGAATTGAGACGATTTGGATGGATAAGAAGTGCCCTGTTTGCAAGAGAACGTATACTACGTTTAATGCTAAGTCGAAGTATTGCAGTGATGCTTGCGCTAAAAAAGCTGGCAAAGCAAAATAAAGCGACAAGCCAAAGAAGAAACAAAGCTGCCTGTCATCGCAGCAGCAACTGCCCTCCTGCGCTACTATTTACAACCAACGCAGCTTAGTAAATAGCAGTTCACAAATCTATAGACGAAGCCATCTTAAGAGCACCTATGCCGAGATGACCTGAATTTTTACTAGCAGATACGCCCACCAATAGCCGTTTGTGTAGAGGTCTTGTGGTCCCACAATTGCTACGGTCAGGGGTCCTTTGCCTGAAGCAATGCTTGTGCCGTTGCAGTAGTAGGCGACGATCACCGTTAGCGGCTGCGTGGGTTGCACCACCGCACCTGTCGACGGATTGAAGGTGTTTACTTCTTGACCATGCACCTGTTGATAGGTAAACGTCACCTGGTAGCCATCTGACCCCGTAAAAGTTACGTTCTCGCTGCTTTTAATGCCACCAACCAGGTTCAGGAGAGTTAAAGCCGGCACTCCTGTGAAGTTCCCAGAATAATTCGTTCCCACGTCGCTCCTGTATCCGCCGTCTGCCGAGATAGATTTTAAGGCGGCAAGCGCGTTTGAATCCAGAACCTTCTGTTGCCCATTAGCCCCTACAAGGGTCAAGCTGAGAGCGGGAAGAACAACGTCAGATTTCGCG